>Ga0316217_10003127_pt1 | contig 19198 bp, 15 predicted proteins | sample 1anoAmetaG_FD_203633 | JGI IMG/M metagenome (GOLD analysis project Ga0316217, IMG submission 203633) | Freshwater microbial communities from Trout Bog Lake, Wisconsin, USA - 1anoA | ecosystem: Environmental > Aquatic > Freshwater > Lake > Hypolimnion/Profundal zone | place: USA: Wisconsin...
CGGGCTGGCGTTGTCAGTCACAGTCAGAGTGGCTGAGTAACTCTGCGCCGCCGCTGGCGTAAAGGTTACGTAGATGTTGCACGAGCCGCCTGCCGCAACGGTTCCCGTTGGCGAACAGGCATTGCTTCCCGTCGTCAAAGTGAAGTCGCTTACACCCGCGCCGGAGAGGGCAATGCTGCTCAACGTGAGCGTGGAGGTTCCAGTGTTGGTCAGAGTCGCAAACAGCGCGGAGCTTGTTGAACCGGCGATTGTGTTGGGAAAGCCGACGGTGGAGGTCAATGTCGCCGAAGGCGCCACGCCTGTTCCGCTCAACGCGCTGGTTTGCGTCGCCGGGCTGGCGTTGTCAGTCACAGTCAGAGTGGCTGAGTAACTCTGCGCCGCCGCTGGCGTAAAGGTTACGTAGATGTTGCACGAGCCGCCTGCCGCAACGGTTCCCGTTGGCGAACAGGCATTGCTTTCCGTCGTCAAAGTAAAGTCGCTTACACCCGCGCCGGAGAGGGCAATGCTGCTCAACGTGAGCGTGGAGGTTCCAGTGTTGGTCAGAGTCGCAAACAGCGCTGTACTCGTCACTCCAACGCCTGTATTCGGAAAGCTCAGAGGAGAGGTCAGCGTAGCAACTGGCCCTCCAGTTGCACTTCCATTCACTGGAATTGACTGGGTTGCGCCTGGTGCGTTGAGGGAGTCATCGTACAAAACCACATCGCCAGAGAGGTTGCCTGAGGTCGTGGGCGTGAAATGAATGGAAACATCGCAGCTTGCATTCACAACCAATGCCTGGCTGGGTGCACAGTTACTGGTATCGACAGAGTTCTCGGGGAAGTTGGTGGGATAGGCCGGATTCGGCGATGAACTGTCAAAGGTCAGTGTTGAGGTTCCAATGTTGCTGACGGAGACAGTTTTCGGGCTGTCCGTACTGGTTGAGCCGACTGCGGTTGAAGCAAAACTAAGTGTGGGGCCGGTGCTTCGATTCAACTTCAGCACATCCGAGTTGAAATCTGCGACAAAGAGATTACCAGCGCCGTCGATGACAAGATCGAAGGCATCGAGGCCTCCATTCGGGCCGCCATTGGGAAAGAGGTTGATGCCCGCGTTCCAGCCGCTGCCATTCCATACAAATTCAGCAACGGTTCCACTGAAGGGTTTGCTGCCGACTTCGCTCGCCGCATACACATTCCCTGCTGTATCTACAGCGACACCAGAGACCAGGCCGACATTCGATGCTACGACAACCTGTGTGCCGTAGCCTGCGCCGCTCACAGGCAACTGAAGAATGCGGTAGTTCCACGTGTCGCCAACATAAACATTCCCTGCATAATCAACCGCGATGCCTCGCGGTGAAAAAAGCCCAGTGACGGGCAGAGTGCCGATGGCGCCAAATCCGTTGGCTGTGCGTGGAAGGATGAAGATTTTAGCGGTATCGGAGGCGATATACAGGTTGCCAAAGCCATCGAAAGCAAGGTTATTGGGCAAAATAGCGCCCGAACCCAGGTCGAGGGCAACTGGTGTTTTGAATGAACTACCATTCCATGCGAGTTGGTAGACTTTTTCACCGCTGTAATCGGCGACATACAAATTGCCGGCGCCATCGACTGCCACACCTCCGGCCGAGCTGAAGGTGTTACTTAACACCACGGGCTCCGCATAGGAGCTTCCGTTCCAGGCGATTTCATAGACTGAGGAGCTTTCGTTGGTGAAGTACACATTGCCAGAGCCATCGACCGCAACGCCATATACGTCGGCAAAGGAGGAGAGGATATTTGAAAATTCGGCGTTCTTTGTGAAGATCAACTGCGGCCCTGTGCCCCATCCTTGGATGAATGCGCTTCCCAGGGCATTGCCGCTTGCGTCATAGAGCACAACCGCTCCCTGGCGCATGCCCGCAAACTGCGGGTCAAACACGACATTCACCGTACAGGTCTGGCCAGCGGCGTAGCCCGTTGACGTGGCGCATGTGCCGCCCGAGGCAACTGTAAAATCCAGCGACGGGGCGCCCGTCGTCAATGCCTGAATCTTGTTCACCGTTCCTGCGGTCGCCACGGTTACCGTCACGGATTGTGCGCTCTCCGCCGTTTCCACGGCCGAGTTAAAGCTTTGCGCAGCCATTGGCCGCGATGCCAAAAACAACAGGACGAGCAGAAGCGAGGATACTACCCCGGCCCATGCCCGTTGACGGCCTGTTTGAGCAAACTGATTCAGCATCATCTCTCCTGAGCCTCCTGCCCATCTTTTCCACTGCATTGGTAAGTCTCCTTTGTTCGAGCATCTTGGGTCGCAGGGCTGCTTATGAGCGGCAAAAAGCAGCCCTGTGTGTTTGTCCGGTTTAGTTGAGCGGCGTGGCGATCAGCTTGGCTTGCGTGAAATTCCAAGTACCATTACCGAAGAGATCAAGGTAAAAATCACCTTGCGTGGCTGCATCGAAAAAATAGATAAACTCTCCAGAGGAATTCTGTGATGCTGAAACTTTCTCAAGATTTGCATTTGCCATGCCAGCCGAAGTAAAGGAATCGGGCCCAGCATACAAAGTGTTTGCACTGGTGTTTTGATAATCGATGACCATGGCGTAAAGCGTGTTAGACTTTGCCTGGATTTGGAATGTGATTGAGCTCTCGTTACTAAGGACCAACTCATCTGCGACAGGAATCCATTCGACAGGAGAGTGAGATTCCATATAAACATTTCCTGTATATGAATTTCTTGCATATGAATTTAGAGGCGTTATAACGGCTGCATTATTCGACGCGGTCCTCGATACAATTTTCTTTTGGGTGAATTTTTCGGCGATTGATCCAATTCTCTCGTTGATTTCTGCATCGGTGAAAACTCGATTGTTAGCCAGCAGCACCGGTTTGTGCGCTACGGGCACAGACTTGGGACGCTCTTTGAGGCCTGTTTTATTTGCATCTTTGCTATTGCAAGGCTGCTGAGCCGAAATCACAGTGAGTGGAAAAACAAAGGCTAGGGCGATGGTCATGAAACGAGTTGAACGAAGCATGGATGTCTTCTCCTTGATTGAAAAGTGTGCGGTTGGAATGCGTTTGAACTCTGGCCGGCTTCGCGCGCTTGACTCACGAACACCGTCCGCTGAAATTGGCTTGATTTAGTCGAGCGGCGTGGCGATCAATTCGGCCTTCTTGAATTCCCAATTAGCATCACCGTTGGTTGCAGAGACTGAGACATCGATCTGTCCTGCACTAGCCGCATCAAAGGAGTAGAGAAGTTCTGAGATGTCAGCGACATTCGCCGGGGTCGTCTGAGTCGAAAGGTTGGATGCCTCGTCGAGCACGCTTGTGCCGCCTTGCACAATGAAAGTCTCAATAATCGGATTAACATCTATGACCAAGGTGTAAAGAGTGTTTGGCTTGACCGTAACGAAGAAGTGCAACGAGCTTTTGTTCGGAGGGAATGTCAGGGTATTTTGGACTGGATATAAATTCGCATTCATCGCAGTCAGATAAAAGTCATTTGTGTCGATCGCATGGTTCGGCGTGAGCACCAGCGTGGAGTCAGCGGAAATCCTGCGTGTAGCCTTCTTCATGGTGATTCTGCTCAGCGCCGACTGGATCGCATCACGCTTCTCATCGTCCGAAAGTTGATGGCTCTTGGCCGCAAGTTCGGGCTTGTGGGCCAGTTGTACGAAGTGCTTGTCCTTGAATAAATCCGGCTTCTTGCTGTTGCCTTTGGCGCCGGACTGTTGAGCGGTCAGCAACGTGAGCGGGAAAACTAGGGCAAAAGCGATGGCTGCGAGACGTGTCAAGCGAAGCATGGAAGTTTCTCCTTGGCGGGTGATTGTGGAGCGTGCGATCTCGTTCGCCAGCACGCTATCGCGGCTGCCTCCGCAGGGCCGGGTGACCGGCCCCGCGGAGGATGCCGAGTGGAGTGCGGATCAGGGGTTATTTGCCTTCGGTCACATTCAAGGCGGCAGTGAGATGCTCGTTGATTGCCTTGAGGTGGTCGAGTGCGCGTTGACGAAGGTTCTGCGCAAAGGAGTTTGTTTCGTGCATCGAGATGTCATCCTTGGCCTTGCCGGTCAACTCGAGCGCATGGTGCAATGCGCCCTTGTGGTCGAGCTTGGCGTCGATCGGAGGATGATCGTTGAGGTCCTTGCCGTCGTCGAGCGAGGCCTTGTGAATGTCCTGAATGGTGCGGTCGATCTCGCTGATCGCTTCCTGCTCTTCCTTGTTCAAGCCGCCGCGCTTGTCGTTGGAGAGCCAGCCGCGGGCCTCACGCAGATCGCTGAGGGCGTGCAGGTAGGCGGGGTGTTGCTGGATAAGGCTGCCGGATTTTGAACCCTTCGACGAGTCGGAGCCAAGGATGGTCTTGCCGGCATCTGGATTCTTTGCCGAAGGCATGCTGGAGGTGGAGTCGGAGCCGAGGATCGACTTGCCGGCATTCGGATTCTTTGCGGAAGGCATGCTGGCGGGCGAGGTCTTGTCGCTGCTGGCATCACCGGTGGTCGCTTTGCCGGGCGCGGCGATGGCCGCATCGAGATGCTTGGTGGCTTCGTCGATGTGCTTGAGCGCGTCCTGCTGCGCCGACTGAGCTTTGACATCGTCTTCCTGCTCAGCCGTTTCCTTGTGGGCAACTTCAAGCAGATGACGAACCTTGTGCAACAGGCCGGTATTTCCTGATTCGTTTTCTGGCGGGAAAGTTTCAGCCATTTTCTTGTCGTCATCTGTAGCCGCCGCGCGCAACTCATCGTAGGCGGCCACAATTTCCTTGTTGGCAGAGTCAATGTCAGCGGTTGCGCTGCTCTTGTGAATGGCCAGCAACTGCTTGTTGGCTTCGTGCAGATTGGCCATCGCATGTTGCAGTTCCGGATGCAGCTTCTGTGCTGAAAGAGTTAAGGTCGAGGCCGCAAGCAGGCCGAGGATGGTGAGCGATTGAGTCAGATTCTTCACGAATTCTCCTTGATCGTTTCTTCAGGCGAGGTTGTTTCCTCGGCATCGGAGACAAAACTCCCCTGCCGTGTCCGCACCGGGCCCATTCGCCTGAGATGGGCCTGAATGCGGACAAATCTCGTATCAATTGATTGGCTTTTGTTTTTTCCTCTCTGCGAATCTAGGGGAGCGCAGGAACAGCCTCGAAGGTTTGTTCAAAATGTGTAGCCGGAGTGCTGGGAAACTTGCTGTATTTGCTGTTGATGTTTTCCGCCGTATACACATGCGTCGCAGTACAGGCCGGACCATGCTTGTAGGCCACCAACTCGGTTGAGGATTCGTAACGGATTACGCCCTTGCCGCCATCCAGATGAGATCCGTTCGGCCCGACCAGGTCCATCTGGTATCCGCCTATGGGCGCAATGCGGCCGGGTTGATAGCCTTTCAGATCCTTCAAGTCAACCTTCAATGGATGTCTTTGCCCGTTGGGTTCCACGTAGGCGTATTCCGCGCCAATGATATTTCCGCGCTCATCATTGTGCAGCTTGAACAGGAATTTGGCGCCGGCGGGAATGGTTGCCTCGCGGAGGTCGAAGACATCGGTCTCTTCGTCGAGAAATATCCTGCCCTTGTCCTCAGGATTCTCTCTGCCCCAGTTCTGGGTTGACTCATGTATGACGATCTTCCCGTCCTTTTTGACCGTAATGCCCATCATGTATTGCTGCCAGAAGATGACGGGCGCATCGCCCTCGTTCTTCAGCGTGTGCGCGTTGAGCTGAAAACCGAGCCCGCTTCTGGATCGCAGCGCCTCCGTGATTTCTATCTCCACCTTCACATCACGGATCGGCTTGCAGTCAACCGAGTTCAGATAGTAGTTCACATTTCCGCCAAAGGGCTTGGGCGGATCGGCGAATTGACCGTCCTGGTTCGCTGTTGCCGCTTCCGCCTGCGTGACGGTTTCAGCCTTGATGGGTTCATCATTTTGCCCGAGCGCACTCAGTGCAAATGCACATGCCAGGGCAGCGCAGCCCGCATATTTGCTCAAATTAAACTTCATAACTTCCTCCTTGTGATTGCACTCCCCGAAGGGGAATCCATCTGTTTCAGGCGTCCAGTGGCCTCTGCGGCCGAGGCCGAGCAGATCAGCAATTTGCCTTCCGGGCTTTGGACGCCATGCAGCAAACCCGAATTGAACATCTGGTGCAGCGCCTCAAGTGGCAAACCGAAGGTTGCCGCCGCCTCGGTATCGCTTACCATGTCCGGCCTGCCCGGACATTGATCGCATCTGTAATCCACATTCTCCAGGGAACGGATGACCGTCATCTCCCGCCGTTCCACTCGCACTTCTGTCCGTCGCCATCGTTTCAAACTCCCCCTCCACAAAGCTGCTTCCTGACTTTTCCGTCGGGCAGATGAAATTCTTCAACTCAACAAATTGAATGCAATCCAAGAAACAACGAATCTTCCCTTTCCTTATGCTCTTTACCGATCCGTGCGGCCAAGAGCACGGCTTTCCGTTGGTTTGGCTGCTATTCCGCCCGTGCTGTTGACTTCCACTCGAACCGTCGTCAAGACTTCGGCCTCATGGGTTTAGAGTGCCGAAATTGGACCAAAAAAGTCCTCAAAGCGCATGTCAAGGAATTCTCATTTTTTACTCAATGGGATCATATCGCTCAAAAAAAAGACTTTATATGAATTTGCCGAGCATGAGGTCAATGCCGGCCGCAGAGTTTTGACCGGCCGCGATGAGCCTCTTGCCCTCACTCCAATGCCCTTTGCCTCTTCCATTACCTGCCAGAAGCAAGAATCAAGTGATCACCAGGCTCGAACTGCTCGCTGTGCCATGACCCGATTCATTGGTCGAGGAAGGGAACCTCCGCCTGATCGTTTGGCGTTTGCACAGAAGCTGTGCCGACTCCAAGCCGGTCGCAAAACTGATCCTCACGTCTTCGCCGTGGGATGCCGATTGCATTTTGCTCAATGCGCTTTTGCCAGAACTTTATCCCCCTCAGTTCCCGATCTCGAAGCAACTCCAGCCAGGCTCGCATTCAAAGTAAAATAATCATCAAAGTGTCCAGCCTATCCTGTTTTGAGGACTGTTGGGCGTCGGGGGACACGCGCTCCTCGCCTACAATTGAAAACAGTTCGCGAATGTTCTGGAGGCAAATGCGTAAATATTTTTTGGGCTTTACGGCTCTTTCAATCATCACGGGGTTGACAGCAAGCGGAGTCGCGTTGGCGCAGGAGCCGGTGGGTCCTGATCCCGAGACATCTCAAACTTATGTGCCTCCATTGAAGTCGCCGGACCTCAATCCTGCGCCGGAAAATGCCAATATCAGCCGTTCTTCCGAAGAGGTCATCCTATCGCGCCAGGCTATCACCATCGACGAAAGCTGGATGGCTCCAGATCCCTCCCAACCGGCACATGTGCGCTTTGTTCTCTCGCTTCCTGAATTGCCATCCTTTACAACGTCGTGCGTGAATGCCGACATCTGCGCGCCAGTTGCAAATTCGGCGGATGCGAACTATTTTGCCGTGACCGCCAAGGTGGATGGCAAGCCGGTTGACTTCAACATTGTGACCAAAGCCAACGCCAACGGTCACGACATAACCGCTCTGCTTGCGCATGAACACATTCCGTTGATGACAGATTCCAAGGCCTCGCAAGACGCTCTTGCCAAATTGAAACCAGAAATATTGGCGCAATGGAGCAACGAAAAGGACGGCTGGGTGGATAACGAAAGTACCGATGCAATTTACGGCGGTTGGTCGGTTACATCCGAACTGTCATTTGAGGCCGACATACCCGCAGGCAAGACCCTTTCGACCGAAATCAAATACCAGCCAAGTGTGGGGCATGGATTGGGCGCTAATTTTCTCGGGCACGACGAGGGCGCCAACCACACTTGGGTCGACCACAAGGAACGCTATTGCCTCGATGACGGATTCATGAAATCTGCCAGAAAAATGGCTGATGCATTCAAGCCATATGAATGGAAGGGGCTATGGGAAAAGCAGATCGTTTTCGATCTTCTTAGCCCGGTGGCGGGCAGAACTCAGGCCGAAGACTTCCGTCTTGTCGTCGATAACGGCAGCACGGATGATCTCGTGAGTTTCTGCGGACACGTTGTGAAAAAATTGAGCGCAACAAGCTGGCAAGTTCTGCCTTTTGACGGCGAGCACGGGACACCAACGAAGGATTTCGAAGTGCTGTTCATTTCCAAAACTGAGAAATAATAAGGAGGATCACGTTCGCCGACTCACTTTGAACGCCGATAATTGACCGGGACGGAGGAACGGCCTCTCCTGCCGTCCCGTTCTAACTTAACTTCGTTGCCAGTTCTCCAATTTACCGTTTCTACGCTTGCAACTCTACTTGGTTTTTCCTTGGTTTGGATGCTATTCTCTACATACTTTTGACATGCGCCGAAACCGAGGCTCTTGGCTTCGTTTTTTGAGGTACGAGTGCTGAAAAATCGGACAAAAAAGTCCCCAATAGGCATGTCAGCAAATCTTCATCTTCCCAATGGATTTATGTCGCTGAATAGAAAGACGATCTACAAATTTGCAGAGTGCGAGCTCGATGCAGACCGCAGAGTTTTGACCTGCCGTGACGAGCCCATCGCTCTGAGTCCGAAGACCTTTGACCTTTTTCTTTACCTGCTTCGGAACGTGGATCGAGTGGTTACCAAGGATGAGCTTCTGGGAGCGCTTTGGCCCGATTCCTTTGTCGAAGAGCGAAATCTGAGCCAGCACGTTTTCCTCTTGCGGAAAGCCTTTGGCGATTCCGATCTGGCCGAGAAACTGATCGTGACAGTGCCCAGCAAGGGCTACCGGATTGGGTTGCCTGTCGAGGTGCTATCCCCAGAGCCAACGGCCGCGCCCTCCCGGAATGTAAACGGATTTTTTCAGCATTCGGTTGAGACATCGACGTATGTGGTAGTTGAAGAGGGGTTGCAGTCAGGCTTCCAGATCCAGCGATTGATCCCGCACAGCCCACAGGGCAAGCGTCGGATGCTGGCCGTGGTCAGCGCAGGCCTGGTTTTGGCAATTGCGGCGGGTAGCTGGGCGTGGCTCCATCGCCCGCGCCCCATCCTGCGAAACGTAGTCCTGGCACAATTTGAAAACGCAACCGGAGAGAGTGTTCTGGACGATTCCCTCCAGTCGGCGCTGCGCATAGAGTTGGAGCAAACGCCTTATCTGCATCTGCTCGGAGCCGGGCAGGTGAGTGAGACGCTGGCCAATATGAAAATGCCGCGAAACACTCCGGTAACCGGAGATATGGCGCGTGAGATTTGCCAGCGCGCCAACCAGCAGGTGGTGGTACAGGGTGCAATCGCGCGCGTGGGCACAAACTATCTGGTGACTCTGCAGGCCTCAAACTGCCAGACCGGCGAGTTGGTGGCAGGCGAAAAGCGGAATATACCCGATGAAAACAATCTGCTGGCAACACTGGACCAGATGACAGCCACCCTGCGGCGTGAACTGGGCGAGTCGCGCAGGCAGATTGCCACCTTTGATGTGCCACTCGAAAAGGCAACCACACCTTCGCTTGAGGCTCTGCGTGATTACAGCAAGGCCCTGAAACTGATGGACAAGGACGACCGCGAAGGAGCGCGCGTGCTGCTCGAGCATGCCGTGGCGCTCGATGCCAACTTTGCCGAGGCGTGGCGCAGGTTGGGAACCAACGATCAATATCAGTTCGAGTACGACAAGGCGCACGAGGCCTTTCAACACGCCTTTGATCTGCGCTTGAATACCACCGAGGCCGAACGGCTTGATATTGAGCTCGCTTACTACTACGGGTTGAACGATCTTGACCATGCCATCGAAACCGGCAGAGCCGCGGTGGCCGTCTATCCGGATGTGGAGCGGCTTTGGGCCAACCTCTGCGAGGCCTACCGTGTTGAGGGGCGCTACGGTGAGGCGGTCGATGCATGCCGTCATGCCTTGAACATTGATCCTCACAAGAGTCTGTTGCGCATGGCGTCGTCACTTCTGGGTGCGGGAAGGCTTGAGGAAGCAAAGAAAACTGCTGAAGAGGCTCTGGCCAACGGAGACAAGCGTTACAGCCTGCATACAACGCTTTACAGAATTGCCTTTCTTCAGAACGACGAAGCTGGGATGAAGCAGCAGGCAGACCCGTCGCTGGCCAAGGGCCACGAAATGCTTTACTACACCAACCTCGGCTCGGTTGAGGCCTGCCGTGGCCGGGTGAAGGATGCAATGGCGGATTATCAAGCCGCCTATGAAGCGGAGCTGGCGGAGGGCAACCATGCCGAAGCGGATGCGGTGCGCATCTCCGAAGCAAGTGTACTGATTGACTTGGGCAGCTTCGCGGAGGCGAACCGGATTCTGGCCATGATTCCGAACCTGGAAGCAACCGATGGCTATGCGCAACTGATGCAGGCCGAGGGAAAGATCGAACCGGTGCGGCGCTTTCTGGCCTCGGCCGCGGCCAAGCCGAATGGGGATACGCTCCATGACAAACAGTTGCTGCCGGCCTTACAGGCCAGCGTGGCGCTGGCGGAGCGGCGCCCGGATGAGGCTTTGAAACTGCTGGAGGTGGCACGGCCTTACCAGTTCATGTTCTATCGCGTTCCCCAATTGCGCGCTAAGATTGAAACATCCATGGGCGCCTATGATGTCGCGATTGCCGATGAGCAGCTGATTCTGGCTAACCCCGGAGTGGATGCTCTGGACCCAATGCGCATTGTGGCTCATCTTGACCTCGCGCGGCTCTTCAACCACCAGCACCAGACAGATAAGGCACGCCAGGAGTACAAAATATTCCTGGATTTGATGAAACGTGCGGACCCGGGCCTGGAAATTGTGAAAGCTGCCAAAACCGAGCTTGCACATCTTCAGTAATTGCCGTCAATCCAACGACCGTTGGGTGACGATTTGTTGAGCCCAGACTCCAAAACAAACTCCCATTAGACTCCCAAAAGGGTGTTTAGAGGGTACTTTTTCGTACTTCCGCGTCACCATAAGTGACTTAAAGTCAGTTATTTACGTGAACGCGCGGTCGCTCATAACCCAAAGGTCGCTGGTTCAAATCCAGCCCCCGCAACCAAATCCCTCAACAACTTACGCAGGGGTTTCAAACTCTGTTTCCAAACCCGGTTGCGCCAGGGTTGCGGATTGTTGCGTCTCATGCTGCACTTTTCCTAACAATTCAACGAGATAATCGACGAAGGAAACCTCAGCCCCAGGGAACAAATGCTAGTAGATACAGGCCGAGACCCGCCAAGCCGCGCAGGTACACTCAATTGGCGTCCAAACAAAAAGAAGCGGACACTCCAGGCATGGACACACTCCCCTGCCAAGAGGGGAACTCGGAACGCTCTTGCTTTTCGATTGAAAAAAATGGCTTAAAAAGTGCTTAGCGCGCGGGCCATTCTTCGACGACGAGGCCGAGGTCGTTGAGTTGCTGGATAACGGTTTCGACGTTGCGGCGGAGGGCGGGGCGGTCTTTGCGGCTGGCCAGGGGCGACTCGGCAACGGCAATGACGCGGCCATAGCGCCATGCGCTGGGAGGCAAGGCAATGAGAGCCTTGGCAAGATCGGCGGGGCGCAACTGAAGCTCTTGCCGGCGCGCGGCGGCGGGGCGGAGCATGGTTCCCTGACCCATGGCGCTGGGGTTAGCGTCGGCCAGGGTGATGCGCAGGTTCAGCGTCTCCGCATCCACCGAAAGAAAGGGATTGGCCCATGCCCCTGGCTCATGTATGTCCACGTAGCTGCTCTTGGTCGGCAAGGGAATCTGGGCCAGGGCGGCGCGCTGGCCGTCGCGCGTGGCGGCAGCGGCAGTGGCGGCGGCCTGAGCTTTTTGCTCGGCGCTGACTGCGTTTTGGGCGACGCCGACGACGGCTTGTTCTTCCTTGTGGCAGGCGACGAGGGAGACGGCTAAAAGGAGGGCCATGGCAGCGAATCCCTTGAGTTTTGAACGCATCATCACTCGTCAAGAATAACAGGGGGATGATGGGGCTTATTCAGGCGCTAGGGTTAGTGGATCCGGGGCTGAAGCCCAAGGTTATAGTGCAGGCCAATTGAGGGGGTTGAACGGGCTGCGGAAAAAGGCCGGATTCCGGGACAAGACCAGTAAATTCATTCCTCAGGGCCTAAAGGCCCGTTGATTTTACGGGGCCTTACGGCACGACTGAAGTCGTGCCCTTTCAAAACATGGCCTTCGGTAGAGTTTTTCAGCAGCCTGTGCCCCCCCTCCTCCCTCCAGATTGCATCGTATATAGGAGGTCATTCGCCTTTGAAGATGGGCGGGCGCTTGGCGAGGAAGGCTTGCGTGCCTTCGTTTTTGTCGGCGGTGCCGCAAAGATGGCCAAAGCGTACGGCTTCGCGGAGCAGGGCGAGATCGAGGGGCAGGTCGATGCCTTCATCGACGGCGCGCAGGGTTTCAGCGATGGCCAGCGGGGCGTTGGCGGCGATCTCCAGCGCAAGGGCCTCGGCGCGCGGCATGAGCTCGGCGGCGGGAAGGACTTCGTCGACGAGACCGAGGCGGAGGGCTTCGCGGGCGTCGATGATGGCGCCGGTGAGCAGCATTTTGAGTCCCGCGCCGCGACCAACCAGACGTGGCAGGCGCTGCGAGCCACCGTAGCCGGCGATGATGCCCAGCTTGACCTCGGGCTGGCCCATGCGGGCGTCTTCAGCGGCCAGGCGAAGAGTGCAGGCCATCGCCAGTTCGCAGCCGCCGCCGAGGGCAAAGCCCTGAATGCATGCGATGACGGGTTTGCCAAGTGTCTCGATGCGGCGAAAGACCTCTTGACCGCGCAGGGCAAAGACCTGGCCCTCTTCGGCGGTGAGGGCGGCGAGTTCGCGAATGTCGGCGCCGGCTACAAAGGCACGGCCACCTGCTCCGGTGAGCAGAACGACGCGAATAGCGGGGTCTTCGGCGATTTGATGGAAGGCTTCGGAGAGCTCGGCCAGGGTTTCAGCGTTGAGTGCGTTGAGGACTTTGGGCCGGTCGATGGTGACAACGGCCAATGGAGAGCGCTTGTCGAGGTGAAGATTCTGGAATTCCATGCGAGACACAGGGTAGCAGATGGCAGCGTGATGCTGTCCAGAGGGGGTGAATACAAAATGCGGGACAGCCGGAAATGCTACTGTTTCAGCCGGGCATTTGCGGGAGGGGAATGGGCAGTAGTAACGTAAAATCCATGAAGCAATCCCTGCTTTCGAGTCGATTCCAGCGTTTCTTTGTGCCTGGCCGCGGCCCTGCTCCGCGGTCCTTTTTGCTTATTCTTTTTGCCGTTTGCGCGGGCCTGAGCCTGCCGCTTTTCTCTTTTGCCAGGGAAGCCAGGAGCTTTGCGCCTGCGACGATGGTGGAGGCGGCGGACTACATTCCCTGCGACAACGGATGCTCGGCCAATGCCGAACCGGCCAGCGCCTTTTGCTTTAAGCAGGGCGAGGAGTTTGTGGTTGGGGAAGGCAGAAGCTACCTGCATGAGAACAAGTTTTCTCCGCTGGAGGAGCTTGCCGGGAAGCAGGTTCAGATCCGATACAGCAACAGGTATGTTTGGGTTAAACAGGCCGATGGCACGGTGGTGAAGCTGGAGCACAACTCTGAATATCAGAACTTCAGGGATGCAGGGTGTGTTCGCGAGGTGCGCAAGCCGATTATTGAGGGGGCCTACCTGCGCAAGCGGCCGGCGAGGGTTCCTCAGTATGCCTTTGTGCTGGCGGGCTCCGGCAAGGATGATTTGTATTTATGGTTTCAGTGCGACCTGAGCGCGGATAAATCTGTGATTGCCTGCCAGAGATGGTTCAGAAACGGCGACTACTACGGCAAGGACTGGTATTGCGCGCGCACGCTGGATGGAGCGCCGGTGGCGGCGGACTTTGAGATTGACCCGCTGCTGAGCCAGGAAGGAAAGCTGGTGTTGAAATCCGGCGGCGTGGTGCAGCGCGACCATCGGGCAAGAACTGATGATGTGCTTGACCGGCCTAAAGAGGCTTGCCGGTAGGGAGCGATTTGTCGAGAAGGCCAGGTTCCTACTGCCGTGATTTTGATGAGAATTGAATCGAGGACCTGAATGAGCAGCAAGGTTGTGGCAGTTGTCGGCAGCTATCGCAGGGGCGGGGCTATCGATACTGCGGTGGAGGCCGTACTGGAGGGCGCAAGGGAAAAAGGCGCCGAGACGCATACCATCTACCTGACCGAGCAGCACATTGAGTTTTGCGCCAACTGCCGCGAATGCACGCAGACGCCGGGCGAGGCGCGCGTGAATTGCAGGCAGCAGGACGGCCTGGAAGCGATTTTGCAAGAGGTTGAAGCGGCGGATGCGGTAGTGCTCGGCTCGCCGGTCAACTATTGGAATGCGACGGCGATTTTCCGCAGATTTCTGGAGAGGCTGCTGGGATTTACCTATTGGCCGTGGGGGCAAAATTCGCCCAGGCTCCGCAACAAGAAACAACCGCGCAAGGCTGTGTTGGTGGCTTCATCCGGCATGCCGGGATTTTTGATTCCTCTGACCACCGGAGCGGCAAAGGCTCTGCGCATAGCGGCAAGAAGCCTGGGCGCAAAAACGATTGGCACGCTGTGGATCGGATTGATTGCGCATGAGCCGCATCCTCATTTGCCTGCGAGCTTACTGAATCGCGCGCGACGGATGGGGTGGAAGCTGGTTTAGGTGCTTTCCCAGGTCCCCAAGTGCGAGGGACCTGGGGCACCCAAATTCTATGCAGTAACACAAGCTATTTGCCAATCAGGCTTTTGGCGATGGTGTCGAGCATTCCGTTGAGGAAGTTGATGGACTCGGGTGCGGCGAAGCGGCGGCCGATTTCGAGAGCCTCGTTGATGACGATGGGGAAGGGCGTTCCTTTGAAGGCCAGCATTTCGCCCACGGCCATGCGCAGCAGGTTGCGGTCCACAGCGGGCATTCGCTCCAGGCGCCAGTGCTTGGAACTGGCGACGATCAGCTCGTCAATCTGCTCCTGGTTTTCGACGGCGGCGCGGAAGAGCTCTTCGGCAAAGCCGCGCACCTCCGGCTCAACCTCGTCGGCGGCCTTCCAGAAATTTGCGCGCACCTGGCCGGGCGTCTGCTTGCCGATGTCAGCCTGGTAAAGCATCTGCATGGCCAGCTCGCGCGACTTGCGGCGTCCTGAGGAGTGGTGGATTCCGCTGGTCAAACAGCTCCCCCTTGCCGCAGCTTGCGCGTGAGGCTGACCATCTCGATGGCGGCCAGAGCGGCTTCAAATCCCTTATTGCCGGCCTTGATGCCGGCACGATTGAGAGCCTGCTCCAGGGTTTCGCAGGTGAGCACGCCGAAGCTGTGCGGAATTCCGGACTCCTGCTGCGATTGGCCGATGCCGCGTGAGACCTCGTTGTAGATGGCCTCGTAGTGGGCAGTCTCTCCGCGCAACAAGCAGCCGAGCGGGATGATGGCGTCTGCGCGTCTTGCGTTGGCGAGAGTGCGCGCGGCTGCGGGAATCTCCCACGCGCCGGGAACGCGCACCACTTCGATGTCTTCGCGCTTTGCGCCGCTGCGCAACAGGGCGTCGAGCGCGCCGTCGAGCAGGCGATCGGTGATGACCGCATTCCAGCGGGCGACGACGATGGCAAACTTCATGCCCGCGGCGGAGAGGTCGCCTTCGACGGCAACCGGCTTGCCTTTGACCGGATCGGTCCAGGCCCAGAAGCTGAATGTAAAGCCCGGCTCGGGCTCGACTGTGAAGATGCTCGACTTCCAATGAGTTTCCGTGATGGCAGAGAGATGCGCGGCGGCCTGCTCGCCACCCAGCGCGCGGAGCCATGCAGCGGCAGCCTGATGCACGGCATCGAGGGCGGTCACCTCCACCAGAACATCGGCGGCGGCAGGAAACTGGCCGTCAACAAATTCAAGATTGCCCAGCGGAGCCAGGAACGAAACGCCGTGGCTTTGCTCTTCATTCCATCCCTTGCCGGGCGCAAATCCCAGCGCGGAAAAGAAGCTAGTCAGCCGGTCATAAGCTGCCCGATTGCCCGCAGGGCGGAGAAAGGAAATCCCCTTGATCATTCCTTGATTCTATCGTGCGCCACCTGCGGTGGGGCCAGCGGCCTTCGGCTTGAAATTTGAATGTATTGGTATCCAACCCTTGCGACAGAAAAAGCCCGCAAGGATGGGACACGGAATTTCCGTGAAGACGGACCGAATTCCTGGGCGGAAAGCAGAAAGGCCGGCGCATGGCCGGCCTTTCTGAATGCGGATTGCGGATGTTCGTTATGTAGTAGAGCGCGGCTTGACGGCGATAGCCGTGGCCGGAACGATAGCAGTGCCAGGGTTTGGTCCTGTATACGCGCAACCAAGATCGGCGCCACCAGCGGAGATGGGCGTGCAGGAGGGCAGATTGGGGCTGATCTGCTGTGTGTCCGCACTGGCCGGAGTCGAAGTTACCAGCGGAACGCTGATGTAGTGGATCATGTTGTCGCCCGCAGTGGAGACGAAGAAGAGCTTATCGTCCGGCGTGAAGGCGCCGGCCAGGGGAGCAGTGATACTGGCCGTGCTTCCCTTGAACGGGACATAACCCACAGTGCCAGTCCCCGGCAGATAGTAGGGCAGGGAAACGCCAGTGGCGGCTCCGGAAGCGGGAGGGGTGTAAGTGATGAAGGCCAGGCTGGAAGTAGGCGCCGGCACTATCTGATCGATTGAGGCGGCGTTCACCGGATTCTGCGCATTGCCCACCGTCAACTGGCTCAACGTGGTTTGAAGCGGCAGCGGCGAAAGTGTGTCGCCGAGAATCAGCGGGTAATTGGGGTCGCTTATCGCGGGCAGGCAATTCAATGCGGGAATGGTGACTCCGATGTCAGACAAGGCGATGCTGCTGCCGGCAGCCGATGCACCCAGAATGTGCTTGCCATCAATGGTGGCGGCAAGAATATCAGTTTGCGTGGCAACCGTGTTGTCTGGAGCCGGCCCTTGAGGATAAAAACTCATGCTGGCGTAGTTGCCAACAATGCCGGATGGGCACCATGTGTGGGCAATGGTCTTTGTTCCGCTGATAAACGCTCCAACGCTGGGGACAGGAATTGCCACGCTTTGCGCACCCGTGGAGGGAGATGGGCAGGTGGTGGCGTTGTAGACGGAGCAGGGCAACGGGTATGTGGTCCAGCCGGTGTTTGCGTTGTAGATGTATAGCGTGTCGGCGTGGTTGGTGGTGCCCGCAGCAATGTTCTCTGGCTTCAGGTTCTCTGCCGCGCGGTCGACAATATAGAGCGTCTGGGAATCAGGAGTCCATGCGGCTACTGTTCCCATGCCGCCAAAGGTCGAGGTTGAGCCCCCATTGGTGTAGTAGAGATAGAAGAGTTGGCGTACCTGGTCGTTGATGAGCAGTTGCAAGTCGTTTGGCGACACAGCCAGCACCACGCCGGGAACCGCCGTGGTAGCAGTGTAGGAGTTGGCCGAGGTGCTGTACGTCACCAGTTCATGAGTGGAGCCAAAGTATAGGTTGGTGCCCAACTGGTCCATCACCATTGAGGTTGGCACATAGGGCAAGCGTATCGTGGAGCCGACCGTGCCGGTGAGCAAATCGACAGGAACGATGTACTGCGACTTGCCGGGGGCCGAAAACCAGGCGTAGTCGCTGGCCGTTCCAGGGGTGGTGATAGAGACCGGATTGGAGGAGATGGGCAGGCCGGTGCCGTAGACTCCTGTCTCGTTGATAGGAGAAGGATTGCAACCGGGCGGCTGGCAGATGGCGTAGACCGAAGCCTCGCCGGGGAATGAAGTGGTGATAGCTCCACTGCTGCTCGCCGAGATGTCAATTGGGTCAGTGGACTGATAGGTGAGAGAGATGCCGGTGAGCGGAACTCCGTATGTGTCGGCAATGGTAGTGACCAGATTCTGCGTGACACCCTGGGTGATGGTGCCGGAGGTGCTGCCATTCGCCAGGGTGACGGAGATCGACGCCGGCGGGCAGGTGGAGAAGTAGCCGGCCGACGATCCCGACTGCGAGACCGAGGCAGTGATGGAGGTGGTTCCGGGCTGTTCCGCGGTGATGGTCACCTGGTTTGTGTTGGTGTTGGTGGTAATTGAGGCAATGTTGGAGGTGCCCACCGAGTAGCTGAGCGTGCCGACAGCAGTTGTGCAATTGGGGATAGAAGACAGGGGCAACTGCTGGCCATTGATGGTGGGCAATGGGCAGGCAAGGCTCGGGGACGAAGAAGTGGTCACCGAAGCCGGAGCGCACAATAGCACATTCGTAGGCTGGCCGCCGAGAACTTCGCTATAGCAAGCCTGGGCGTCGAGAACCGCCTGCGTACCCTGTGAAAAGCACTTCTGCGCTGTGCCTGAAGTTGGTTGTGTGACCAGGCTGACCGAGGTCACCGGAGCATGCACAAAGACCTCGACAGGATTTGAGGTAACCGCCTGCGCGGAGGCCGTGATATATGCCACGGCATAAGGCAGTTTGCCGGTTGCAGGCAGCGGGGACGGCGCACTGCAAATGGTGTAATCGGGGATGCCGCCGCCGGAGTCACGATTCCATGTGCCGGCGCAAATGTTGCCGGTAGGCGAAATGTCCACCAACTGGTTGTTGGTGGTGCCGTATGTGTAGGAACTGGCGCTGGCCGCCGTGCCTTTGCAGGTAACAGCCGAGGGCGTATTCGCCTGGCGGGTTTGCCCAAAGGCAAGCGAGATGCCCGTAGTTTCGGGTTGCAGCGTAATTGTGGCTACGTCCGTGATCTTCATTCCGTAACCCAAGCCGTTGCAATAGTTAGCCCCCGGGTTACGGGTGCATCCGGAGATCGAAATCCCGGCTGGAATGGCCAGGCACAACAAACAAACAAGCGTCAGGAACCGCCGCATGAATCCTCCCCGCCCCGCTTTGTCGAGCAGCGGAACGGTCACTCCCGATAGGATCGGAAAAATCTCGTTAAAGCGAACTATCCATAACCGCTGCCTGAGTTTGCCATGGCAAGAGGCTTGTTCTTCCTTGTATGGAAGGGAAGCCTCTCTTGCGTGGCGCCAAAAAAGCAGTGGAAATTGGTAGACGCTCTCTTGAGCGGTTCGTCAACACGCGATGGCTGGATTGCCGCCGGGAAAGCCGTTGAAAAGAACGATTCCGGCGCCATACCCGCCCTGCAGCCGGATGACGAAACGCGCGCATAAACTTCAAAGAAAAGTGTATCAGGACGGGCTGGTTCCCGGCAGGCAGCCGGGTGAAGCGATTTTCCTGCTGTAGCATTTCATAGGCTTTGCGTGGCCGGCCGGCGAGCTGTTCCAGGGTGAAAGCCAGGCGCTAGGGTGCGGAAGGCAGGTAGCGGTCAAACCACTCGACAGCCTGCACCATCACATCCTGACGGTGAGCCGGGTCGGTAAACATATGTCCCT
>Ga0316217_10003128_pt1 | contig 19198 bp, 16 predicted proteins | sample 1anoAmetaG_FD_203633 | JGI IMG/M metagenome (GOLD analysis project Ga0316217, IMG submission 203633) | Freshwater microbial communities from Trout Bog Lake, Wisconsin, USA - 1anoA | ecosystem: Environmental > Aquatic > Freshwater > Lake > Hypolimnion/Profundal zone | place: USA: Wisconsin...
CCTTCCGAGGCCACCCGGCGCGCGCTCGCCTCGCTGGACCCGCTCGCGCGCGTGCTGGTGGTCTCGATCTTTCCCGAATTCACGCCGCTGATGAAGATCAGCGTGCAGCAGTTCGCGCCGCATGTCGGCGACATCGCCATCACCTTGCCGGAGGCGGCCGACTTTGAAGCGCGGCTCCGGCGGGCCGACGTGCTCGTCTACGCCACGGGCGCCGAGGCGCTGCTCACGCGACTGCCCGCCGGGATACCCGCTTTCGAGTTTCGGCACACGCCGGATCCCGGCGACATCCGCCGCGTCCTCGTGCCGCTCATTTCGCCGGGACGGACGGAGACGCCGCGTCAGGAAATGCGGTGACCACGGGCCACGCGAAATCCGGCTTGAATTACAGTCGATTTATGATATAAGGAGATGAAGCTTGCGCGTGGGCGCCGCGCATGGTCACGGCGCGTCCTCGAAACCGCCCAAATCGTGGGACACAGAAGAATTCATTAAGTCTCTTGGCCCAGAGTTGCGGTGACCGTTTTACACGACCTTGCGGGGTTGCCTTTGGCTATGATTCCCTCAGATGCCGTTCGTAGAGTCGACGGGGCCAAATTGGGCCACGCCGGCCGCGTGAAATGGCCTAACCTCCTGATGTGGCTGGCGCTTTCCATCGTCAGTCTGGCCGCTTGGGCTTTGCTCGCGCGCGGGATTTTGTCCCTCTTCTCCTAGGCGCGCCGCACCCGTCCCGGGCGGCCGCCTCACCATATCAATACGCGTGGGGATCGTAGACGATCAGCAGCGCGGTTTTCAAAATGATCTTGATGTCGAGCCACGTCGACCAGTTTTCGATATATTCGATGTCATGCGCGACGCGATGGCGAACCTTCTCGGCGCTGTCGAGCTCGCCGCGATAGCCATTCACCTGCGCCAGCCCGGTCAGCCCCGGCTTCACGCGGTGGCGCGCGGCGTATCTGTCCGTCAGTTCGGAAATGGGCATCCCTTCCGCACGCGTGTCCAGCGCATGCGGCCGCGGCCCGACGATGGACATCGTGCCCTGCAACACGTTCAGGAATTGCGGGAACTCGTCGATGCTGGTGCGGCGGATGATGCGGCCGACGCGCGTGACCCGAGGGTCCTGCTTGCTGGTCTGGACCGATGCGTCGGCGCAGCTCATCTCCTGACGCATCGAGCGGAACTTCAACAACTCGAAAGTGTTGCCGTTGAAACCGACCCGGGTCTGGCGGAACAGCACCGGCCCCTTCGAATCGAGCCGAATCGCCAGCGCCACGAGCAGCATGACCGGACTGAAAAACAGCAGCGCCGCCGATGCGACCACGACATCCTGCACGCGCTTGATCCACAGGCCCCAGGCGTCGATCGGACGTTGCACCGCCGAGAGCGTGAACCGATCGCCGATGCGGCCGACGTCGAGCATGAGGTTGCGCACGCGCGCGTCATCCGGCACGACGAAAATCTCGGCGGCGAGCTGGCGCAGTTCCCGCAATTCGACGAGAGCGGCGGGCGCATCGACCCAGCGCGTTCGCACATAGATGTGATCGATTTCATTGCGCGCGATGGTGTCGGCGAGATCGGAGATCTCGGCGATCCGATCCAGCACGCCGGTTTCCACCACCTTGACGAGATTGGACGTGCTGCGGCGGATCTCGCCGGCCGTCAACGGATCTCCGAAGATCGAGACCGACATGGCCTTGAAAATATAGTCGCCGGCCTCGATTCGGCTCAGCACGCGCGATGCGATCAGCCAGCGGACGACGTTGGGCACGAGAAGGACAAGAAGCATCCATGAAAAGAACCAAAAGCGGGAGTAATCGCTCTGGGTTTTCGTGACGCCGGCCACAAACAGCATAATGGCGAAGGTGAAAAAGACGCACATGGCGTGACGGACGACGCCAAACCGGAAGTCGATGAAGCGGGCCGCGTTGTAGGTTTCGAACGCGCGACAGCAGATCAGAAACAAGGCCAGCGCGGCCACGGCCGCCGACGCCTCCTCCGCCACGCTCGTAGGCGTCGCCCCGAAAAGGGCGCGGTAGGCCAGGTTGGGCAGGAAGCTGGCGAGGATCAGGAAGAAAACATCAAAGGCGGCGACGCCGGCGATGTAGTTTTGCAGGCAGATTCGGTTGGGACGCGACTCGATCGGCGCATCGATTACGTCCACCAGCCTCTTCGGTATTAGACTTGAAATGAAAGTCATAAGAGGTACCCAGTCCCGATCCGGTTGAACAACGCGTTGGACATGTTTAAAATTTCACATTGTCAGATTGAAATATATTTTTTGGCTTTAACACTTCGGTATGTTTATTTGATTACGTTTCGTTAACCAAACCCCTTTCGTAATTAATGGTTAAGGTCGACGCCGGACGCCTGAGCCCAGAGCAAAGCTGGCGCCAAACGCGCCGCGCCGGGACGCCCCCACGCGCCCCACGACCGACAGACCTGCCGCGGCACAGAGCCGCGCAAGACTTCGCCGTCTATTTCCTTATGATTTCCGGCAATTCTGGCCCAGGTCTGGCTAAACCCGGACAAACGTACCCGTCACCGTGTATGCAGATATCCGGTTCGGAACCCCGCTCGCACCCTTCGTGCCTGAAACTGGTTTTGTGCTTTCGCACGCAACCCAACGCCGCAGGGGAAGGTTAACCGGCGCCACAAAAAAATGCAACAAAATCTCGAAGTGAAGCAGGCAGGCGAAATCCCCGCCGGGCGGTATGCCACTGATATCGTTCGCAATGGTTCCGCATCAATCTCGCGTGCTTAACAAATTATTTCTCTGTTTTTATAGTGTGTTATTCACACTTGCGGCGAAACGACGGCGCGTCCATTTCGGGTCGGGGCGCCGTGGCGCAGCTGGCGCGGGCTATGGCGCGGGCCGCAAGGACTCAAGTTCGGGCAAAAGCACGACGCTCTCCTGTTCGTTCGGGTCGGTGCGCGAAATCACGGCGGCGCAAGGCTCGGTCGCGCTCAGATTGAACGGCAGATGGGGCATGTTCGCAGGAATGTAGACAAAATCGCCCGCGCGGGCCTCGAGGTAGCGCTCGAGTCGTTCGCCGTAATACATGCCGCTCTCGCCGCTCAGGACATAGATGGCGGTCTCGTGATGCTCGTGTTTGTGCGCCCTGGCGCGGGCGCCGGGCGGCATGGTGAGCAATTGCATGTGGATATGGCGGGCGCCGGCCGTCTCGGCCGAAATCGCGGGAGCATAGGAAAAGCCCTGTTTCCCTATGAAAGCCGCGCCGGCGCGCAAAAGCGCGCAATCGTCCGCCGCGCTCGACTTCGGTTCGCTCAGCGTCATGTTCGATCCCTCGTGCATGGACAGCAGGGAGATGCCGTCAAGGATAAGAAGGGGAAGTATAAATCCGCACGCCCCGTCACAACATCGACATCGTTTCGGATTTACTCGCGCGCGTCCATCGAATATCGGCCCGCCCCGGACGAATTCGGCGCCGGCTCCGGCGGGTGACTTCCCCCGGCGCCTGTGCCATAGAGCCGCCCTCTCCATCGAATCGTAAGGAAGTGTCGAAATGAACTCAACCGAACTCGCGTCCAAGATCGCGGAAGCGCATGGCGTCACCAAGGCGCAGGCTCACGCCATTCTGGACGGCGTTTTGAAGAGCATCGTCAGCGCCGCAGCCGATGGCGAGGAAATCTCCCTGGCCGGCTTCGGCAAGTTCAAGGTCAAGGCGACGCCGGAGCGCGAGGGCCGCAACCCCGCCAATGGCGAGAAGATCACCATCGCGGCCTCCAAGAAGATCACGTTTGCCCCCGCCAAGGCGGTCAAGGACGCTCTCAACAGCTAAATCTCGCATGCCGGGGCGCCGCGCGACTTGTTTGCGCGCGCGCTTCGGGTGCACACTTTGCGCGGCTGATTGATTCGCCAGTTTAAAGAAACCCTTTGGGTGATGGCATTGAAGCGCGAGACGCCTTCGTTCACTGTCGAAGTCCGACAAAACAAACGACGCACGGGGCTTCAGACTCCCAAACCTCATTGGGTGGAAGCGCAACTCAGCATCGTCAATGTCGAGAAGCCGGCGCAGCGCGCCGCCGCCGCAGCCTTCCGCTCGCCGCCGTTATTTGCCGTCGAGACGACCGCGCCGGCGGAGGCGCCGGCGCCCCGCCGCATTCTCCCCAGCCTTGTCGAGGCGGCGGAGGCCGCGCCGCCCGAACCTGTCGAGCCCGCGGAGCCGGCCAGGCCGCGCAGGGGACGTCCGCCGAAATCGCCGACGCCGGTTTCCGCCGCCGAGCCTCATTCCGAGACGGCGGCAAAACCTCCGGCCGACGCGCCGTCCAGCCTGCGGCCCGCTACCAAGCCTCGGGCGGCCCGCAAGCCGCGCAAGGCGCCCGTCGCGCAGCCGTCCGCGCTCCCCGAACCGCCTGCCCGGACTGCCCCGGCAGAGGTGGAGACGACCCGCGCAGCGAGAAACCCGGGGACCTTCGGTCGTCATGTCTTCCGCGACGGATTCAAGCCCGGCGAGGGCTGGAAGCGTCGCCGCGAAGCGCGACGCGCCCGCAAGGACTGACGTAGCGCCTGCGCGCGGCGACGCGCGCATTTTCGCTCGCGGGCGCGGGCGCAGGGCGGCTCAACGCAGCGCATTTTGATCCATCGCATGGCGGACCTTCGGCGATGCGGGAGAAGCATGTCTTCGCATATCGCCCGATGGCAACGAAGGATTGAACCGCTGTGTCCGCCCTGGATGAAGCCGTGTCCCGGCGACCGCGGGGGGCCGCCCCGTCCACGCTTGCGCAGATTTGGAATTTCATTTGGGCGCATCGCTGGTTCGCGCTGGCGGCCATGGCGCTCGCGGCGCTGGGCGCTGTGGAGGGGCTGCGGCTCGCGCTGGGGCCCTCGGTCGTGGTCGACCGCGCCACGCGCGGCTCGCTCGTGGAAAGCGTCGTCGCCACCGGCAATATCCTGACGCCCTATCGCGCGCAGATCGGCAGCCAGATCACCGGAACGGTCGCCGAGGTGCTGGTCGAGGAAGGCCAAAGCGTGGTCAAGGACCAGCCGCTGATCCGGCTGGAGGACACCGAATTGAAGGCCGCCGTCGTCCAAGCGCAAGGCGCCCTCGCCGAAGCGGAAGCGCGGATGAAGCAGTTGCGCGAGCTTTCGCTGCCCACCGCACAGCAGACTCTCGCCCAGTTGCAGGCCGATCTCGACGACGCCCAGAAGACCTTCGACCGCAAGAACACGCTGGTGCAATCCGGCGCCGCAACGCAGGCCGATCTCGACGACGCCCGCAAGAGTCTCGACGTCGCGCGGGCGCAGGTCGCGGCGGCGCAACTCGCCGTCTACACCTCCAGCCCCGGCGGCAGCGACTATGTGATGGCGCAGACTCAGGTCAATCAGGCCCGCGCCAACCTGCAGACCGCCAATGCGCGGCTCGGCTACGCCCTCATCGCCGCGCCGCGCAGCGGCGTTCTGATGACCCGCAATGTCGAAAAGGGCGCCGTGGCGCAGCCCGGCACGGCGCTGCTGGTGCTCGCGCCGGAGGGCGTGACCGAGGTCCAACTCGCGATCGACGAGCGCAATCTGGGCAAGATCGCCCTCGGCGCCAAGGCCGTGGTCTCGGCGGACGCCTATCCCGACCGGCGTTTCGATGCGGTGGTCAGCTATATCAACCCCGCCGTCGACATCCTGCGCGGCTCCGTCGAGGTGAAACTCCGCGTACCCGATCCCCCCGCCTATCTCCTTCAGGACATGACCGTATCGGCTGATGTCGAATATGCGCGCAAGGACGACGCGCTGGTTCTGCCGGCGCGCTCCGTGCGCGAGGCGCTGTCCGGCGCGCCCTGGGTGATGACCGTCCGCGACGGGCGCGCCGTCAAACAGACGGTGACGCTGGGGCTGCACGGCCCGGGCGCGTTCGAGATCGTCCACGGCATGAATGCCGGCGATGTCGCGATCCCCGTCGCCTCCGGCGTCGTGACGGGCCAACGCGTGCGTCCGGTCGCGCCCTGATGCGCGGCTGGCTGCCCTTCGAGGCGATTTCCGCGCTGCATTTTCTCGGCGAAGGACGGATGCAGACCGGCTTCATCGTCGGGGGCATTTCCATCGGCGTGGCCGTGATCGTTTTCATGTCGGCGATGCTGGCCGGGCTCGAGGCCAATTTCATCAACCGAGTCTTGACATCGCAATCGCAAATCCAGCTGATCCCGCCCGACCAGATCGCGCGTCCGCTGCGCGGCGACGCCATCGAAGATGCGACGGTGCAGCGGCCCAGTCAGCGCATCGTCTCCATCGACCAGTGGCAGAAGATCCGCGACGCGCTGCTGGCCATGCCGGAAGTCACGGCGGTCTCGCCAACCATGGCCGGTTCGGCGCTGGCTGTGCGGGGACAGGCGAGCCGCGCGATCACCATGACGGGGATCGATCCCGCAACCTATTTCAAGGTCATTGCGCTGCCGAACTATCTGGTCGCCGGCGAGGCGGCGCCGCAGAGCGAAGACATCGTCGTCGGCGCGGAACTCGCCAAGGATCTCGGCGCGACGCTGGGCGACAAGATCAACGTCGTGTCGGCCTCCGGCGCCCAATCCGCGCTGAGGATCTCCGGCATCCTCGATCTGGGCAACAAGGGCGCGAACCAGCGCAACGTCTACGTCGCTCTGCGCACCGCGCAGGCCCTGCTCGGCGTCATTGGCGGCGTCACCAATATCGAGACGACGGTGCGGGACATCTATGCCGCGCAAACGCTGGCGCAGCAGATTCAGGCCTCCAACTACGTCGAGGCCGACAGCTGGATCGCCACCAATGCGCAGTTCTTCACCGCCGTTCAGGCGCAGGAGACATCGAACTCGCTGATCCGCGTTTTCGTGGCGCTGTCGGTCGCCTTCGGCATCGCCGCCGTGCTCGTGGTCTCGGTCATCCAGCGCTCGAAAGACATCGGCATATTGCGCGCCATGGGCGCGACGCGGGCGCAGATCCAGCGCATATTCCTGATCCAGGGCGCGGTTCTGGCCTTCGTCGGCTCACTGTTGGGTTCCGCGCTCGGCGCCGGCGCACTGATCTACTGGCACGCCGTCGCGCGTCAGGCGGACGGCACGGAATTGTTCCCGCTGATCCTCGACCGCAGCCTGTTCGTCTGGACCTCGATTCTGGCGACGCTGACCGGCCTCGTCGCCGCGGCGGCGCCGGCGCTGCGCGCCGCCCGCCTCGACCCGGTGGAGGCGATCCGTGGCTGACGGCATCCTGAGGCTCGAGAAGGTCTGCAAGACCTACAATCCCGGCCTCGTCAACGAGACACAGGTCCTGCACGACATCGATCTGACGGTCGAACCCGGCGAATTCGTCGCCCTGATCGGGCCCTCCGGTTCCGGCAAGAGCACGCTGCTGAACATCATGGGCTTGCTCGACCGGCCGACCTCAGGCCGGCTGACCATCAAGGGCCGCGACACCGGCGCGCTCTCCGAGGCCGAAATCACCCGCCTGCGCGGAAAGACCATCGGCTTCGTGTTTCAATACCACATGCTGATCTCCGCCTTCACGGCGGTGGAGAATGTCGAGATGCCGATGCTGGTGGATCGCGGCTTTCCCAACGGCGAGATGCGGGCCCGCGCCGAGGAACTGATCGCGCTCGTCGGGCTGACGCCGGTGAAGGACCATCTCGCGCTCAACATGTCCGGCGGACAACAGCAGCGCGTGGCGATCGCCCGCGCGCTGGCGATGCGGCCCGACCTCGTGCTGGCGGACGAGCCGACCGGAAACCTCGACACCAAATCCACGGACGACGTGTTCTCGCTGATGCGGCAGGTCAACCGGACGACGGGCGCGAGCTTTCTGCTGGTGACGCACAATCTGGAACTCGCGCGCCGTTGCGACCGCACGATCGAGGTCGTCGACGGGCGGATCCGCGCCGCGCCCGGCGTGCTCTGAAGCCCGCCATATCGCGTCGCGGGAACGCGAGGATTCAGAATTCGGACCCATCGACGTCGGCGGTCGCCTGCGCCTTCAGCGCCGCGTTGGAGCCGCGGCCCGTGGGCAAGGTCTTCAGCGCAGCGACGGCGCGCGGGGCGGCGCGAGGCGGCGCGGGCGTGCGGGCGGACACGACGGCGCCTGGAGCGGCGGCCTCCGTCGAGCCGATCTGGAACTGCCGAACCAGCGCAACCAGTTCCTCTAAGTCACGGGCGAGCGTTCGCGTCGCAGCCGTGGACTCCTCCATTCGCGCCGCATTCTGCTGCGTGCCGGTGTCCATCACGTTGATCGCCGTGTTGATCTGCAGCAGCCCATTCGTCTGTTCGCGGGCGCCCACGGCAATATCGGCAATCGCCGAATTCAAATCGGATATCTGCTGGGATATGCGTTGCAAGGCTTCGCCGGTCTTGCCGACGATGCTGACGCCCCGCGCGACCTGGTTGTTCGATGTGGATATCAGGGTCTTGATCTCGCGCGCAGCCTCCGTCGAGCGCTGCGCGAGGGCGCGAACTTCGGAGGCGACGACCGCGAAGCCGCGACCGGCCTCGCCCGCGCGCGCCGCCTCCACGCCCGCGTTGAGGGCCAGCAGATTGGTCTGGAAGGCGATCTCGTCCATGACCGATATGATCTGGCCGATCTGTAAGGACGACTTTTCAATCGCCGCCATCGCGCCGATGGCGTCGCCGACCACAACCCCCGTGCTTTCCGCAACTGTTCGGGCGTTGGCGACGACGCCGCTGGCGCGCGTCGCGCCCTCGGCCGTCCTGCCCACCGTGGCGGTGATTTCGTTGAGCGCCGCGGCTGTCTGTTCGAGGGCCGAAGCCTGCTGTTCCGTGCGCAGCGACATTTCGTCGGCCGCCCGGGAGATTTCGCGCGCGCCGGCGGAGATGCCGTCCGTATGGGTCTGAATTCCGCTCAACGTCGTGCGAAGCTTGTCCATCGACCGATTGAAATCGAGTCGAACCTTGTCGAGATGATCCTCGAAGGGCGTCTCGATGCGAAACAGAAGGTCGCCGTTGGCGAGACGCTCCATGCCTTCGCCCAACGCCTGCGTGGCCGCCTGCAGCCGCAGAGACCTCTCCGCCTTTTCGCGCTCGGCAACGGCGCGCGTGGCTTCCGTCTGGCTGCGCGAGGCGGCGTTTTCCCGCTCGAGCCTGTCTTTTTCCAGCGCGGCTTCGCGGAAAACGCGCACCGCCGCCAGCATGCGGCCGATTTCATCGGCGGACGAACCGGCAGGCAGCTCCAACTGCGTGTCGCCTGCCGCGAGCGCGGTCATCGCCCGCTGCAACCCATCGAGGCGTCGCACCAGATTTCGCACCACCAGTCCTGAAGCGCCGCCGATCGCCAGCAGAAACAGGCCCGCAAGACCGCTGGCGACATAAACGCGCGACCAGATCGTTTCGCGGATATCGTCGATGTAAACGCCGGTGCCGAGCGCCCATTTCCACGGCGCAAAAAATTTCACGAACGAAAGCTTGGGCAGGGGATGGTCCGGCGGACCGCCGGGTTTGACGAGGAGGTAGTCGACGTATCCCTCGCCCTGATCGAACGCGACCTTGTGCATTTCGTAGGAATAGAATTTGCCGGTGGAGTCGACCTGCGTGGTCAGATTCGACCCTTCCAGTTCGGGACGGGCGCCCTGGACGATGATGACGACGTCTTCATTCTGAACGAAGAAATAGTCATTCTTGTTGTAGCGAAGCGTCCTCAGCGCCGCCTTCGCGCGCTCCTGCGCCTCGGGTTCCGAGATCTTGCCCGCCTTGAATTCATTGTACTCGTGCTCGATCACCTTATAGGCGAGTTGCGAGGCGACCCGGAGTTCATCCTTCCGCGCGGAATAAATACGGTCGGCTTCGAGCCAGGTCATGGTCGCGATCACGGCGATCAGCGCCGCGCCGAAAAGCGCAATCACGCCGGCAAGGCGCGCGCGAATGGTTTGCAGGAACGCGAGACTTGGGAGAGCTGCAAGAGCGAACCGCATGAAGGGCGAATCCCGGCGAGAGGACGCGACGCAGGCCACGGCAGGCCGCGCCGCCGCGGTGGCGATGCGCTGCTCTGTGTGGACGTTCGGATGGATCCTCCCGCCGATCGGCGCCGCCGAGCCGCCGGCTCGCCGCATCCTGTCTCGGAACCGGACCCTGCAGGCGAAACGGCCTCATGCCTTCCAGCTCGTCGGCGGGGACAAGCCAAATCACCATGTGGTGTTTGATAATTGCGATCGATTACCAAATTTCTAACGTTGCGGCGAGATTTGGCGGATCGACTCAGCGCTCCTGAAACCGCGCCGCCGCGGCGGAGATCCGTCCGGCGAGTTCGACGTCCAGCGCCGTCACCTGCCCGCCGGCGTCGTGGGTGCGCAGCGTGAAGTCCACGCGGTTGTAGACATTGCGGATCTCGGGGTGATGGCCGAGGATTTCGGCGTCGATCGCCACCTGCATGAGGAACGACATCGCCATGCGGAAATCGGCGAAGGCGAAATGCGCGCTCAGACCGCGCCGGTCGCCGCCCCAGCCCGGCAAACGGCCGATGGCGATCGCGATTTCATAGTCGGTCAGGGCTGCGGAGCTCATGAGGTCCTCCTGTCAGAGATAGCCCGAAAGGTCCTTCGCCGCCGCGTCGGCCGAGCGTTCGAGATTGAAAGCTTCGACAAAGCGGCCCCGGGCGTCCATGAGATAGACCACGGACGAATGGTCCATGGCGTAATCGCCATCCTTGGTCGGCGCCTTCCGCGCGTAGACGCGATAGACCCGCTCGGCCTGTTCCACCGCCGCGACGCTGCCCGAAAGGCCGAGGATGCGAGGATCGAAGCTGCTGACATAATCCGCCATCGACTTCGGCGTGTCGCGCTCGGGATCGACGGTGACGAACAGCACGCGCAGCGCCGGGTCGGGAATGCGCTTCAGCACGTCGGAGAGCTGCGCCAGCGTGGTCGGACAAATGTCCGGACAATGGGTATAACCGAAATAGACGAGGAACGGCTTGCCGGCGAAGGTGGCTTCGGTCACCGTCTTGCCGTCGCCGGTCTGCAAGGCGAAGGGGCCGCCGATGCCGGACGGCGCCGGCTCGGGCGGGCGCACGACATAGATGAGGATGGCGGCCAGAACCGCCACGGCCGCCGCGCAGGCGGCGAGAATTCGGGGGGGAAGGCCGGGACGAGATGAAGGTTTCGAGCGCAAGCGAGACATCCTCCGGGGCGGCCGTCTTACCTCCGTCGACGCCGGCTGGCAAACGGCGCCGGCGCGCAGGCGCGCGACGGCGCGAGCGGGGGAACTAGCCATGGTGCTCAGGCAGCTCGAATATCTCGTCGCCCTCGCGCGCGAAAAACACTTCGGCCGGGCGGCCGAGGCTTGCCACGTCACCCAGCCCACCCTCTCGGCCGCCATCCGCCAGCTCGAAGAGGATCTGGGCGCGCCGATCATCGAGCGCGGCCATCGCTTCATCGGCCTGACGCCGCAGGGCCGGCTCGCCCTCGAACACGCCCAGCGCATGCTCGCCGAGGCGCAGGATCTACGCCAGCGTATCGGCGAACTCGACAAGGGCCTGAGCGGGCGCCTGCGCATCGGCGTCATCCCGACCGCCCTGCCGATCGTTTCCCATCTCACCGCGCCCTTCTATGCGCGCTATCCCCATGTCGCCGTGACGCTGCTGTCGCAGACCTCGCAGGAAATCGAGCGCGGCATCGAGGATTTCGAACTCGACGCCGGGGTGACCTATCTCGACAACGAGCCGCTCGACCATGTCCGGGTCAAGCCGGTCTATGTCGAGGAATATGTGTTTCTGACGCCTGCCGGCTCGCCTTTCGCCCAACGCGGCGAGATCACGTGGCGCGAGGCGTCGACCGCATCGCTCTGCCTGCTCACGCCGGATATGCAGAACCGCCGCATCATCGACGGCGTGTTTCGCTCGGTCGGGGCCACCCCCAAGCCGTCCATGGAGACAAATTCGATCTTCAACCTCGTCACCCATGCGAGTTCCGGACAATGGTCCTCCATCGTCCCGCGCCAGCTGCTGCGCTTTTTCGGCCTGCCGGGCAACACCCGCGCCGTCGAGCTGATCGCCCCGATCGCCAGAAAGAGCATCGGGCTGGTGATGTCGAACCGCGACCCGCCGTCGCCGCTGGCGCGCAACCTGTTCGCCATGCCCCTGCCCGCCGACATGGGACCTACCGCAGCCGAACCGCCATCTCTTCGATAGGCGTTTTCTATCGAGTGTTGCAAAGGTTCGATTGGAATGTCGGGCCCGTTCGCAGCAATATAGGAAGAGATGACGGCGGAAAGCCGTGCGTAACGACAGGGATGGCGGAATGTCGGGCAGAGCGCCGTGGGACGAGACCCAGGCCAGAGCGCTGATCGAGGCTCGCCGACGCGAGCCCGGAGCCATGCTTCCGCTTCTGCACGATTTGCAAGAACGGTTTGGCTACATCGACAATTCGGCGATCCCGCTCATCGCGGACGCGCTGAACGTCTCGAGGGCCGAGACGATCGGCGTCGTCAGTTTCTATCATGATTTCCGGCGCGAGCCCGTGGACGGATCGATCCTGAAACTTTGCCGGGCGGAAGCGTGCCAGGCGACGGGCTGCGAAGGGCTGGTCGATCATCTCGCGCGCGCGCACGGCCTGAAAGTCGACGCGCACGCGGGCGGGCCGCTGACGATTGAAACCGTCTATTGCCTCGGCCATTGCGCGGCGGCGCCGGCGGCGCTGCTGGACGGCGAACCGCGGGGGCGGCTGACCGTCGAGGACCTCGACGGCATCGTCGCCCGGAGCCGGGGGCCCATGCCATGAACCTGAAACTCTTCATTCCCGCCGATTCCACCGCCCTCAGCCTCGGCGCCGAGGCGGTAGCCCAGGCGGCGGCGCTCGAGGCGCAGGCGCGGGGCGTCGCGATCGAAATCGTGCGCACAGGCTCGCGCGGCGCGTTCTGGCTGGAGCCGTTGCTCGAGATCGAGCGGGACGGACGGCGCTACGGCTTCGGCCCGCTCGCGGCCGGCGATGTCGCGGGTCTCTTCGCGGCGGGCTTCGGCGAGCACCCCAAATCGCTCGGCCCGGTGGAGGACATTCCCTTCCTGAAGGCGCAGCAACGGCTGATTTTTGGCCGCTGCGGAATCGTCGATCCGCTCTCGCTGTCGGATTATCGCGCCCATGGCGGGCTGCGGGGCCTCGAACGGGCGATCGCGCTCGGCGCGGCGGCGACGCTGCAGGAGGTGATCGCCTCGGGCCTGCGCGGCCGCGGCGGCGCAGGCTTCCCGACCGGCATCAAATGGCGAACCGTCGCCGGAGCGCAGGCCGAGCAGAAATATGTCGTCTGCAACGCCGACGAAGGCGACAGCGGCACCTTCGCCGACCGCATGCTGATGGAAGGCGACCCCTTCACGCTGATCGAAGGCATGACGATAGCGGCGCTGACGGTCGGCGCGACCCGCGGCTACGTCTATATCCGCTCGGAATATCCCCACGCCTTCCGCACCTTCGAGGCGGCGTTGGCGAGGGCGCGGGCGGGCGGCGTTCTCGGGCCGAATGTGCTGGGCTCGAACACGTCCTTCGACATCGAGGCGCGGCTCGGCGCCGGGGCCTATATCTGCGGCGAGGAGACGTCGCTGCTGGAGAGCCTGGAGGGCAAGCGCGGACAGGTGCGCGCCAAACCGCCGCTGCCCGCCATCAAGGGCCTGTTCGGCCAGCCGACGGTCATCAACAATGTGCTGAGCTTCGCCTCGACGCCATGGATTCTGGCGCAGGGCGCGAAGGCCTATGCCGACTATGGCGTCGGGCGCTCGCTCGGCTCGCAACCGTTCCAGCTTGCGGGCAACATCCGGCGCGGCGGCCTCATCGAACTCGCCTTCGGCGTCACCATCCGCCGCCTTGTCGAGGAGTTCGGCGGCGGCACGCGTTCGGGTCGGCCGTTGCGCGCGGTGCAGGTCGGCGGCCCGCTGGGCGCCTATTTTCCCGAAAGCCTGCTCGACACCCCGCTCGACTACGAGTCCATGGCCGCCGCCAGGGGCATGCTCGGCCACGGCGGCCTGGTCGTGTTCGACGACACTGTCGACATGGCGAAGCAGGCGCGCTTCGCCTTCGCCTTCTGCGCCGCGGAAAGTTGCGGCAAATGCACGCCCTGCCGCATCGGTTCGACGCGTGGCGTCGAGACGGTCGACAAGATCGTGCAGGGCCGCGCCCGCGAAGCCAATGTCGCGCTGCTGCGCGACCTCTGCGAGACGCTGACCGACGGGTCGCTTTGCGCGCTAGGCGGCCTCACGCCGATGCCGGTGCTCAGCGCGCTCGACCATTTCGGCGAAGATTTCACCCGCCCCGCGACTTCGCTCGCGGCGGAATAGGAGTTGGCGATGAACATTCGGGCCGACATCGATACGGGCACGCCGATCCGCGTCTCGCCCAACCTCGTCACGCTGACCATCGACGGCCAGTCGGTCAGCGTGCCGGAAGGAACGTCGGTGATGGCGGCGGCAGCAAGCGTAGCGGCGCCCATCCCCAAGCTTTGCGCCACCGACTCGCTCGAAGCCTTCGGCTCCTGCCGGCTCTGCCTCGTCGAGATCGAGGGACGTCGCGGCACGCCGGCCTCCTGCACCACGCCGGCGGAAAACGGCATGGTCGTCCACACCCAGACGCCGCGGCTCGCCAAGCTGCGCAAGGGCGTGATGGAACTCTACATCTCGGACCATCCGCTCGACTGCCTCACCTGCAGCGCCAACGGCGATTGCGAATTGCAGACCCAGGCCGGCGTCGTCGGCCTGCGCGACGTGCGCTATGGCTATGAAGGCGCCAATCACAAGCAGGCGCCGACCGACGCCTCCAATCCCTATTTCACCTTCGAATCCTCGAAATGCATCGTCTGCTCGCGCTGCGTGCGCGCCTGCGAGGAAGTGCAGGGCACATTCGCGCTCACCATTCTCGGGCGCGGCTTCGGCTCGAAGGTTTCGCCCGGCGGCGGCGATTTCATGTCGTCGGAATGCGTCTCGTGCGGCGCCTGCGTGCAAGCCTGTCCGACGGCGACGCTGAACGAGAAGAGCGTGATCGAAAAGGGCAAGGCGGAACGCTCGGTCGTGACCACCTGCGCCTATTGCGGCGTCGGCTGTTCGTTCAAGGCCGAGGTGAAGGGCGAAGAGGTCGTGCGCATGGTCCCCTACAAGGGCGGCCAGGCGAACGAGGGCCATTCCTGCGTCAAGGGCCGCTTCGCCTATGGCTACGCCACCCACAAGGACCGCATCACCAAACCGATGATCCGCGCGCGGATCGAAGATCCCTGGCGGGAAGTGAGCTGGGACGAGGCGGTCGCCTACGCCGCCGGCGAGTTCAAGCGCATCCAGGCTTCCTACGGCCGCGACTCCGTGGGCGCGATCACGTCCTCGCGCTGCACCAACGAGGAAGTGTTCTTGGTGCAGAAGCTCGTGCGCGCCGGCTTCGGCAACAACAACGTCGACACCTGCGCCCGCGTCTGCCATTCGCCGACCGGCTACGGCCTCAGCCAAACCTTCGGCACCTCGGCGGGCACGCAGGACTTCAAATCGGTCGAACACTCCGACGTCATCCTCGTCATCGGCGCCAATCCGACCGACGCGCATCCCGTCTTCGCCTCGCGCATGAAGAAGCGGCTGCGTCAGGGCGCCAAACTCATCGTGGTCGACCCGCGCAAGATCGATCTGGTGCGGTCCGCGCATGTCGAGGCGGCGCACCATCTGGCGCTGCGGCCGGGCACGAATGTCGCGGTCGTCAATGCGCTGGCGCATGTCGTCGTGACCGAGGGCCTCATCGACGAGGCCTTCGTGCGCGAGCGCTGCGACCTCGCGGCTTTCGAGAGCTGGGCGCGGTTCATCGCCGACGAACGGCACTCTCCCGAAGCGACGGAAGCCGCCACGGGCGTCGAGGCCGCCGAGGTTCGCGCCGCCGCGCGGCTCTTCGCCACCGGCGGCAAGGGCGCCATCTATTACGGGCTCGGCGTCACCGAACATTCGCAGGGCTCGACCACCGTCATGGCCATGGCCAATCTGGCGATGGCGACCGGCAACATCGGTTCGGTCGGCGTCGGCGTGAACCCGTTGCGCGGCCAGAACAACGTGCAGGGCTCTTGCGACATGGGCTCGTTCCCGCACGAATTTTCGGGCTATCGTCATGTCAGCGACGACGCGACGCATGAGATGTTCGAGAAGATGTGGGGCGTGCCGCTGAGCCGCGATCCCGGCCTGCGCATTCCCAACATGATGGACGAAGCGGTCGAGGGCGGGTTCAAGGGTCTCTATGTCCAGGGCGAGGACATCGCCCAGTCCGATCCCGACACGATGCACATCACCGCCGGTCTGAAGGCGATGGAATGCGTCATCGTGCAGGACCTCTTCCTCAACGAGACCGCGCGCTATGCGCATGTCTTCCTGCCCGGCGCTTCGTTCCTCGAAAAGGACGGCACCTTCACCAATGCCGAGCGGCGCATCAACCGCGTGCGGCGGGCCATGGCGCCGCTCGCCGGCAAGGCCGACTGGGAGGCGACCATCGCCTTCGCCCAGGCGCTCGGCGTGCCGATGGCCTATGCCCACCCCAGCGAGATCATGGACGAGGTCGCCGCGCTGACGCCATCCTTCGCCGGCGTTTCCTATGCCCGCCTCGACGAACTCGGCTCAATCCAGTGGCCCTGCAACGAAAAGGCGCCGCAGGGCACGCCGATCATGCATGTCGACCGCTTCGTTCGCGGCAAGGGTCAGTTCATGCTGACCGAATATATCGCCACGACCGAGCGAACCGGGCCGCTGTTCCCGCTGCTGCTCACCACCGGGCGCATCCTGTCGCAATACAACGTCGGCGCGCAGACCCGCCGCACCGAGAACAGTCGCTGGCACGAGGAAGACGTGCTGGAGATCCATCCGTTCGACGCCGAGCAGCGCGGCGTGCGCGACGGCGATCTCGTCTCGCTGCAGAGCCGCATCGGCGATACGGCTCTGCGGGCGCGCATCTCCGAGCGCATGCAGCCGGGCGTCGTCTACACCACGTTCCATCATCCCAACAGCGGCGCCAATGTCGTCACCACCGACAATTCGGACTGGGCGACCAATTGCCCGGAATACAAGGTGACCGCCGTCCAGGTGCGCCGCACCAACCAGCATTCCGACTGGCAGGAGCGCGATCGCGAAGAGGCGATTTCGCTGCGTCGTATTGCGGGAGCGCCGGCGCATGCGGCCGAGTGAAACGCCGCCGAATGATCCCTCGGGCGCGACTTCGGCGCCGGTCCGCGCCTATCGCTACGACGTCGGCGCTCTGGGCCCCGCCTTCGCCCGTCCGGTGGCGGTGGAGACGCCGGTGGAATTGCGTTTCGGCGGCGTCCCCTTCGCGGTGATGATGGCCACGCCCGCCGATCTCGAGGATTTCGCGGTAGGCTTCGCGCTCACCGAGGGCGCCATCGAGCGACTGGACGACATTCGTGGCGTCGAGGCTAAGATCAGCGGCGAGAGCGCTACGGTGGACATCGCACTCTCCGGCGCCCGACTACAAACATGGCTGGCGCGCAAGCGCTCGATGGCGGGGCGCACGGGTTGCGGCCTGTGCGGCGTCGAAGACCTCGCGCAGATGCCGGCGCCGCGCGCGCGCGCGCGCGGCGGCGTCGCGCCCTCGCCGCATGCGGTCGGCGCCGCGCTGAAGGCGCTGGAGGCGGCGCAACCGCTCAATGCGGCGACGCGCGCCGCACATGGCGCCGCCTGGTGCGGCCCCGATGGCGAATTGCGCCTCGTGCGCGAGGATGTCGGACGGCACAACGCGCTCGACAAGCTCATCGGCGCCTGTCTGCGCGCCGGCGTTGGGGCGGACGATGGCTTTCTGCTCATCACCAGCCGCTGTTCGTTCGAAATGGTCGCCAAGGCGGAAGCCTTCGGGGCGGCGGCGATGGTTGCGATATCCGCGCCGACCTCGCTGGCTTTGCAACGCGCCGAAGCGGCGGGCCTCATCCTGATCGGCGTCGCGCGCGCCGACAGCGCGCTGATTTTCATCGACGCCCGCGGCGCCGACAGCCAGGGAGCGGCGGCGTGAGCGGCGGCAAGATCGAAAAACTCGTGCGCATGGCCAATCAGATCGGCGACTTCTTCCAGCCGATGAACGACGAAGTCGCGGCCTCGGGCGTCGCCGCGCACATCAAGAAATTCTGGACCCCGAAAATGATCGGGGAATTGCTGGATCATGCGAGGCGCGAATCCGGCGACCTGCAACCCCGCGTTGCCCAAGCTTTGACATTGTTGCGAGAGACAACAAAACCGTCCTGACGCTTGGCCAGGGACGGAAAAAAGAGCGTAAGGAGGAAAAATTGAGTATTTCGATGTCCCGTGGCGAAGCCGAGGGCTGGCTCTCGAAGTCGCATACCGTCGCCAAGCGCGGTTTCAATCGCTGGAGCGTGCCGCCGGCGGCGCTCGCCATCCACCTCTGCATCGGCATGTCCTACGGCCTCAGCGTGTTCTGGCTGCCGCTGTCGAAGGCCATCGCCGGCGATGCGCCGGCCGAATGCAAGAGCATGGGCGTGCTCGACGCGCTGTTCACGACCAGCTGCAACTGGCGCGTCAGCGACCTGCTCGTCACCTTCACCATCGGCATCGTGTTTCTCGGCATCTCCGCCGCGCTGTTCGGCGGCTGGCTGGAGCGCGCCGGACCGCGCAAGGCGGGTCTGGTCGCGGCGGCGTGCTGGGGCGGCGGATTTCTCGGCGCCGCGCTCGGCGTCTATGTACACCAGCTCTGGATCATCTGGCTCAGTCTGGGCGTGGTCGGCGGCGTCGGCCTCGGCCTTGGCTACATCTCGCCGGTCTCGACCCTGGTCAAATGGTTCCCGGACCGCCGCGGCATGGCGACCGGCATGGCCATCATGGGCTTCGGCGGCGGCGCCATGATCGGCTCGCCGCTCGCCAACCTGCTGATGAACCATTTCAAGGACGAGCATTCGGTCGGCGCCTGGCAGACGCTGGCGACCCTGGGAATTCTTTATTTCGTCTTCATGAGCGCAGGCGCCCTCGGCTATCGCGTCTCGCCCGAGGGCTGGCGCCCCGACGGCTGGACGCCGCCGGCGAACGCCGGCAAGGGCATGATCACGCAGGACGCCGTTGCGCTGGAAGACGCGCACAAGACGCCGCAATTCTGGCTGATCTGGGCGGTGCTGTGCCTCAACGTCTCCGCCGGCATCGGCGTGCTCGCCATGGCCTCGCCCATGCTGCAGGAGATCTTCGGCGGCGCGCTGGTCGGCCATCCCGAGGTCGGCTTCTCCGCGCTCGACGCGGGCCAGAAGACGGCGATCGCCACCATCGCCGCCGGCTTCGTCGGCG
>Ga0316217_10003129_pt1 | contig 19197 bp, 14 predicted proteins | sample 1anoAmetaG_FD_203633 | JGI IMG/M metagenome (GOLD analysis project Ga0316217, IMG submission 203633) | Freshwater microbial communities from Trout Bog Lake, Wisconsin, USA - 1anoA | ecosystem: Environmental > Aquatic > Freshwater > Lake > Hypolimnion/Profundal zone | place: USA: Wisconsin...
GTCCAGGCCTGAGCCGGCACGCCCACGCGCTCAAGTCGTCGTTGTCCCTCGACGTCCGGCCGCTGGAGACCACCGCGCCACTTGGAGATTGCCGCTCGGCTGCAACCGGAGCGGGAAGCCAGTTCCACCGGGGAAAGCGCATGTTCCGCCAGGATCTGTTGGCCGAGCGTTGCGTAGCTGAGCACCGTCTTTTTCATGGTCGTGGTCTCTCGAGTTTCCGGGTGACGGGATATTTTGGCGCCGGTGTTTCCGACGGTGTTTCCAGGGGGAACGGATTTCGAGTGCTGCTGGAACGAACGCCAGAGCCCGTAAGGCCTTGAACCCCCCGTTTCACTGTTGGGGGGGGGACCCGCCCGCGCCCGAGAAGCCAGCGCCGCGCGCCGACGTTGACCGGAGCCGCGTCGAGAGCCCGAGCACACCCTGTCGCCAGGCCCCCCGCCGGAGCCCACGCATGGACGGTCCGGCGAGGGGATGAGGCGGCACGGTGCCAGACCGTGACGTCGTGGCGAGGAGCGAGCGCCCCGGGCACGCGTGACCCCTCCCAACCCACCCCGTTCACCCGTGACGCGTGCCCCAGCCTTAAGGGGCTGGGCACACGGGCACGCGTGGGACGTGTGCCCCGGGCACGCGTGGGGCACGCGTCGGCACGCGTGGATCGCGTGGCTCATGTGACCCCCGAGCCCGTGAGGTAGTGGCCCGCGGCGACCGTCCGGCCCCGCCTCTCGTCGCGAACCTCGACCGCCACGCCAAGCACCGCCAGCGCATCGGCGAGCCGGGGCCCGTTCCCAAGCCCAGCCACCGACCGCAGCTCACGTGTGCCCAGCCCAGGGCGCGAGGCGAGCACCTTCCGCACGGTGTCCGCGTCGGTCGCCGCCTTGTCCTGCCGTGCCTGCCGTGCCTTCGACTCGCGTCGGTCCCGGACGAGCTCCCCGCCGTGAACCTGGACCCGAAGCCCGGCCTTGAGGTCGCCGCCCCACTCGTCGGGCACGTCGGAGATGACGAGCGCGAAGGCGTCCACCAGCTCCCCGTGGGTGCGGGCCTTGACGTGTTCGACGCTCACGGGCTCGCCCTTGGCCGCGGAGAAGATGTAGGCGCCGTCGACAGCATCGAAGATGGCCCCGGACCCTCGGATCGACTGAGCGCCGCCGTTCGGCTTCTCGTCGCTCGCCTTGCGAGCGTGGTGAATGACGAGCACGCGACATTCCGTCTCCTCGGAGAGCCCGCCGAGCATGTCGATGCCCGCGCGCATTTCTGAACTGTTCTCGTCCTGCCCCCCGGTCGCCGCGCGGAGCGAGTCGATCAGCATCACATCCCGGCCTGTCATCAGGGCCCGCCAAGCGTCGCGGTGTTCCACCGTGAGCGAGAGCCGCGGCATGACCGACACCGCGAGCGCATCCCCGAGGCTGGCGAGGTCGACCACCAGGGCGAGCGCGAGACGCTGGTACCGGCGACAGGTCAGGCGCCGCCCTTGCTCGAGGTCGACGTGTACGACGCGAGCTTGCCGCCCTGTGTAGCCGCCCCAGATCCCCCGCCCCGCCGCGAGCGACAGGAGGAGCGATTGCAGGGCTAGCGTCTTACCCGAGAACCCGTAGCCGGCGACGAGATGAGGCGCCCCACCGCCGGCGACCATGCCGATCTCCGGTACGAGGTAGGCGAGCGGCTCGAGCGGCTCCGCGATGGCTGGCCCGAGTAGGAGCGCCTCGAGGCACGCCGCCCCCGCGGCCGCTGCCTTCCTCGCGTTCACGCCGCGCAGCCGCTCCGCTCGAGCCTCTGGCGCGTCGCCACCCTCGTCGAAGGCCGGCGGCGGCCCCCCCTCCCAGGGCTCCGGGTCGTTCGCCGGCTCCGCGGGCCGCGGTGTCGTACTCCAATCGATCGCGGTGGTCATGCTGCGCCCCTTGCGTTGCAGGCGTCCCGCACCGTGCGGACCGCTTCCCGCTCCCGTTCCGGCCCCGCCGCGGCAACGAACGCGGGCACCAGCGCGTCAGCGACGGCCGCCGCCGAGAGCCCAAGCCGCGCGAGAGAGTAAGCTTCGACGTTCAGCGCAGCGTGTCGATCGCCAGCCGAAGCGCCCGCGACCCTCGCGATCGCCTTCGTCACGGCTGCCCGGAGATATGCCGTCCCGGCCGACGTCGCCGGAGCCGGGAGCGGGTTGCGCCGCCGGTGCTCCGCCAGCTCCGCGGCCCGATGTGCCGCGAGCTCGTCCGCCTGCCGAATCAACTGGGCAACGGGTAGGGGGGGCGCGTCGTCGTCGGTCGCGTGGACCTGGAACAGCTCGACCCGGTCGGGGTGGACGACGGGAGCGAACCACCACCTCGTCGCGTCCACCGCCGCCGGGTCGAGGGCTACCCCGGCCCGGGCCGCGTGCGCGTAGACGACCCTGACCAGCCGCTTGTGGGTCGAAGCGTCCACCTCGCGATCAAGCACCAGGATCCCCCGGGCCTTCGGGTGCGTCGCCGTGCTCGAGAACGTCGAGTAGGTGAAGCGCCGCCAGGGCCCGAGCGCGGCGAACAGCGCCGCCGCGTCATGGGTGCCGGCGTCCATGTCGAGGCCCAGTAACGTGCTCCCCTCGAAGTGAGTCAGCCGCCGCACCCCATCCCGAAACCGCCCGAGCGAGATCCCACCGTGGGCGTCCTTGAGGGGCGAGACGAGGGGCCGCGAGACGTACGCCGCGAGCTCGCCGAACGTCTCGCCGATGCACGTCCCCCGGTGGGGGGTGGCGCGGATGGCCTCCGGTCGAAGGACCAGTACCGGGTGGGGCTGGCAACCGAAGAAAGATGACGTAGGATCCATGGGTTCGGTCTCGTGCGAAGGGCGTCCCATCTGGCCGAGGGGACGCCCTTCGCTTGTCAGGGTCAGCCAGCCCGCCGCAGTCCGATGCGCGCGAGGATTCCGTCGACGCCGGGCCCGCCGTCGTCGGCCGTCGAGGGCTCTGTCGACGCCGGCGCCGGCCCCGAGCTCGCCGACGCCAGCCGGTCGACGACCAGGAGCACGTCTTCGACGCGAGCGATCACCCGCTGCCCACGGCGAGCGTGGGGAACGTGCTCACGGACGAGTAGGTCACGGAACTCCCGCCCCTCGAGCCCAAGGACCGCGGCGCAGTTACGATCCGTGACCGTCGCCGGAGCGACGGACAGTGCCGCCGTGGCCTTCGGCCGGAGCACACGCGCGGTCACCTGGCCCCCCGCGCGGGGCGGGCAACCGCACGGGCCCACAGGTGGTGCTGAGCGCGGAACCGGGCCATAGCGAGTACGTCGGGCGTGATGGGCTCATCGCTGGCAAGCTTGGCCACGAGCTCCGCGGGAAGCTCCAGGCAGCGCGCCACGAAGGCGAGCGAGGTCTCGCCGACACACTCCGCGATGCGCTGGCGCGGGTCGGGCACGGTGGCCACCGTAGCGAGCGTGCTCACGGCGTCCTCGAAGCGGCGCGGGGAGGCATCGGCGCGAGCCCCGCCGCGAGGAGCGCCAACGTACCGCGGCGGACGCCGCAGCCGGCGAGAACGCGGGCCAGGGATTCGCGGTTCGTGCCGAGGCGCCGGACTGCGCCGGAGAGCCCCTCGCGCGCGACGAGCGAACGAACCGCGGCGACAAGTTCAGGAGGAGCGATGGCCCCGCATGCGTTTGCTTTCGGCATGCGTCGAATGTGGCGCCGCGCGGTCAGACGGTCAGCGACCCACCAGCGCGCCCCGAGTCGGTGGGTGGGTTTGGGCGACTACCGCCGACGGCCCATCAGCGCTCGCAGATCCGCCGCGAGCTTCTTCCGTTCGCCCTTCGTCGTCGCGGCGTCCAGCTCTCGCGCCTTCGTCTGCACGGCCTTCGAGCGCTTCTCTTGCCTGCCGAGCTCCTCCCGAGCGTTCTTCTCCTCCAGCGCGATCACCTGCTTTGCCGTCATGGCCAGGGTTGCTGTTCTCGGCCACCACCCGGCGAGGATGGAGAGGAGCGCGATACGACGAGGGGCGACGATTGGAGCCTCGCCCACCCTGAGCCGCTCGCGCCGCACGGCATCGACAAGCAGCTTTCGTGAGTGCCCGCCGTCCGGAATCATCGTCCCGATCGCATCGTACGAGAGGACGACCCGGGTAGCCTCCCACGGCGCGCGCGCGTCGAAGCGTTCCACGCGCACCTTGCTCCAGTTCATCCGCTCGAGCAGGCGCCGGAGCCGTCCGTCTTCGCCGTCAATCCCCGTCATCGCTGGCGCGGCGAGTGCTCCGTCCGTCCTGCTCGCGAGGTAGTCGCTCGCCGCGCGCATCGCGTCAGCGATGGCCTCAACGTGTGCGTGCGCCGGGTGCGGGTCGGCCTCCGCCTTCGGCCCGTAGGCGAGCGAGATCTGTGCGATCGGAGAACCCCGGAACATGGTCCCCCCGCCCGCGAGCCAGCCCCGCTCCCGCAGCTGGAGAAGCGCCGCGTCGCGCGTCCACGCCTTGAGCTCGTCCATCGACGCGGCCCGGGGATGCTTCCGCCGTGCGGGCGCCGTGGTAGTCTTCTTCTCGGATCGTCGCGTTCGCATCGTGACCTTCCACGCGCCCTTGGACCTTGCCGGGTCCGGGGGCGCACGCTTGTCAGCCTACCGCTTGCCATCGCCACCGTCCCGCCGACCACGGACGACGGCCAGGTCCGCGACGGGCCGTGGCTTTGCTTTCCTCGCCACCGCCAGGAGCTCCGCGGCGAGGTCTAGATCCCCCTCCTCGAGCGCCGCCTTGATGGCCGACCGGAGCGCCTCCGAGGCGGTCACCGGGGCAGGGGAGGCGGCCCCCTCAACCACGTCCCCCGGCGCCCCCGGATCGGGCAGCGATCGGGCAGCGAACGCGCCCCCGGCACGACTTGAACGTGCGACCTTCGCTTTAGGAAAGCGCTGCTCTATCCACTGAGCTACGGGGGCCAGCGACGCCGGTCAGCGCCGCGGGAGTTCTCCTAGCCGCTCGCGCGAAACGTCGCAACCTCGGGTCGCAAGCGCCCGGCGCCTCCGCCCCGTGCCGCTCGCGCGAGGCCCCGTCCTCGCCTACGTTCCCGGCGTGGACCAGCCTCGCCGCGATCCGCGCCGCCGCAGCCGCCTCGCGCCGAGGTCGCTCGTCCTCGCCTCGGTGACCGGCCTCGCCTCCGTCGCCTGCGCCCTCGGCGCGTCCACGGCGCGGGGCGACGACGGCGTCCCCGCGGGTCCCGACCTCCGGTACGACCTCCGGGTCGACCTCCCCGTCACCGTGACCGGCGGCGTCGCCTGGGTCGGGTCCGAGCTCCTGAAGGCCCAGCTCGCCCCGCTCGCCTGTCGCTGGTGCGGCGTCGACGGCCTCGACTCCTCCGTGCGGGGAGCCCTCCGCTGGTCGAACACCGGCGCCGCCGACGTCACGAGCAGCGTCGTCGCGTTCAGCGTGGTCCCGGTCGCCGCGCTCGGCCTCGACGCGCTCGCCGCGTCGCGCGAGGGGCACCTCGAGAACGCCTGGGTCGACGCGCTCGTCATGGTCGAGGCCACCGTCGTCGCGTCCGACGTCAACCAGGCGACGAAGTTCGCCGCGGCCCGCGAGCGACCGTTCGTTCACGCGCTCCCGGCCTCGATGAGAGGGGGCACGTCCCAGCCCGCCGACAACAACCTCTCGTTCTTCTCGGGGCACACCACCGAGACGTTCGCCCTCGCCGCCAGCAGCGGCACGGTGGCGACCCTGCGCCGGTACCGCCTCGCCCCGCTGATCTGGGCGTCGGGCCTGCTCCTCGCCACCGCGACCGGGTACCTGCGCATCGCAGCCGACAGGCACTACCTCACGGACGTCCTCGTGGGGGCCCTCGCCGGCGGTGGCGTCGGGACGGCGCTCCCGCTCCTGCTTCACTCGCCCGCGACGGCCCGGGGCGCCACCGCGGGGCTCGCCGTCCGGCCGTACGTCGCGGGGACCTCGCTCGGCGTCGCAGGGGTCTTCTGACGCCCCGGACCGGGGGGCGGCGCGGCCGATCGTCCGGTCCGCCACCATCCCGCTACGAACCGCCCCTCCGCGGTACTACAACGCTCGCCGAGCCCCCATGCCCGCCCCCCACCGCACCCTCGTCCTCTACGCCTTCTGGCGCTCCTCGGCGTCGTACCGCGTCCGCCTCGCGCTCGCCGTGAAGCGGCTCCCGCACCGGGTCATCCCGGTGAACCTCCTGGCCGACGAGCACGCGGCCGAGCCGCACCTCGCCCGGAGCCCCACCGGCTATGTCCCGTCGCTCATCATCGACGGCGTGCCGTTCTTCGAGTCGGTCGCCATCCTCGAGCTCCTCGACGAGCTCTACCCCGCCCCGCCGCTCTACCCGCGCGACCCGTTCGACCGGGCGCGGGTGCGGGCCCTCGTCGAGATCGTCAACGCCGGCATCCAGCCCCTGCAGAACCTCAACGTGACGCGGCGCCTCCCCGGCAACGACGCCGCGAAGGCCGAGTGGCTCGAGCACTACGTCGGCAAGGGGCTCTCCGCGTTCGAGCGGGCGATCGCGGCGAACGAGGCCGCTGGGATCCACGGGAGCTTCGCCTTCGGCGGCACGCTCACCGCGGCCGACCTCCTGCTCATCCCGCAGCTCGCGGCCGCGCGCCGCTTCAGGGTGGACCTCGCGCCGTTTCCACGCCTCCTCCGGGCCGAGGCCGCGGCGCTGGCCCTCCCTGGCCTTGCCGACGCCGCCCCGGAGCGGCAGCCGGACGCCCCCGCGCCGGGATGAGCGTCGGCTCCTCCGCATCCCGCGGCCTCCTCCGCCCGCCCCCGGTCGTCGCGGCGCTCGCGTTCGCCAAGCTCGCGCTCCTGCTCGGGTGCGCGACCGCCTACGGCTACCACCGCGACGAGCTCTACGGCCTCTCGTGCGCCCGGCGCCTCGCGTGGGGGTACATGGACCACGGCCCGCTCTCGATCGCCGTCCTCTACGCGGCCGGCAAGGTCTACGGCCAGACGCTGCTCAGCATGCGGGTCGTCCCGGCCCTCCTCGGCACCGTGGTGGTCATCCTGACAGCCCGGCTCGCCCGCCGCTTCGGGGCCGGCACGCCGGGGCAGGGGCTGGCCGCGCTCTGCGTCGTCGTCTCGCCGGATCTCCTCCGCATCGACCATATCCACTCGCTCCGGTCGGTCGAGGTGCTGGCCTGGGTCGCCACCACCGGCCTCGTGGCGCGCGCGCTGACGGCGCCAGAGGAGCGCGCGACACGGGCCTGGCTCGGGGCAGGGGTCGGGGCGGGTCTCTGCCTCCTCGACACCCTCGAGTCGGGGGTCTTCCTCGCCGCCCTCGCCCTCGGCGTCGCCCTGACGCCGTCGAGGGCTCGCCTCAGGACTCGCGCCCCCTGGCTCGCGGTGGGCGTGGCCGCGGTCGTCGCGTCCCCCTACCTCGCGTGGGAGCGGGCCAACGGCTGGCCCACGTGGAGCCTCTTCGCGCGCACCCTCCGCGCCTCGGTCGCGGCCGCCACGCCGCTCCGCTTCGCCCTGGCCGAGGTGACCGGAATGCTGCCGACGAGCGCGATCGTGTGGGGCGTCGGCCTCGGCGCCCTGCTGGGCAGCCCGCGTCTGCGGACCTACCGCGCGCTCGGCGTGCCGTTCGTCGTCGCCTCCCTCGTCTTCGCCCTCACGGCCGGGACCCGCACCGAGCTGCTCGCGCCGGCCTTCCCCGTCCTGTTCGCGGCCGGCGCGGCTGTCCTCGAGCCGTGGCTCACGGCCAGGAGGTGGGCACCTCCGCTCCTCGCGGCCGCGCTCGTCCTCCCCTCGGTCGTGACGGTCCCGCTCGCGATCCCGCTCCTCTCGTTCGGGAAGTACCGACGCTTCGCGCGCGCGCTCCACCTCGCCCCACCGCTCGCCGAGGAGACGTCGACCCCGGACCGCTTCGCCGCCATGTTCGGCTGGCCCGAGCTCGTCCGGACCGTGGGCACGGTCGTGGACGGTCTCTCCGCCGAGGAGGCCGCAGAGGCCGTGATCCTGGCGAGCAACGAGGGGCGCGCCGGCGCCGTCGACGCGTTCGGTCCCGCGCTCGGCCTGCCGCCCGTGATCAGCGGCTACCGCAGCTACTGGCTCTGGGGGACGGCCGGCGCCTCCGGGAAGGTCGTCGTGGCGGTCGGCGGCGACGAGGCGCTCCTCCGGGCGCACTTCCGCAGCGTCGAGGTGGCGACGGTCTTCGGCCACTCCCTCGCCGCGCCGGACGAGCGTCGCGTGAAGATCTACCTCTGCCGCGAGCCCGTCGCGCCGCTCGACGTGATGTGGCCCGACTTCCGGTCGGACGGGTGACGCGACCCCGCGGGGGGGGGCCGGCCGGCCCACGGCGGTTCCGTGGTAGAAACGGCGCATGAAGGCACTCTGCACCGACTCCGGAATCGACGCCCTCGCGGTCCGTGATCTGCCGCTCCCCGAGCCGGGGCCGGGCGAGGTCCGCGTGCGTGTGCGGTCGAGCGCGCTCAACCCCGCGGACCAGAAGGTCCTCGGAGGGGAGTTCCTGGGCAACGTCCTCCACGGCAAGGCGCGCCCGATCGTGACGGGCTGGGACCTCGCCGGGACCGTGGACGCCGCCGGGCCCGGGGCCGATCTCGCCGTCGGCGACGAGGTCTGGGGCTGCCTGGCCTACGCCCGGAGCACGAAGCGAGGCGCCTTCGCCGAGGAGGCGGTCGCCCCGTCGGCGACGCTCGCGAAGCGCCCCGACGCGCTCTCGGCAGGGGCCGCGTGCGCGCTCGCGACGGCGGGGCTCACCGCGCTCCAGGCCATCCGCGACATCGGCCGCGTCAAGGCGGGGCAGCGGCTGCTCGTCGTCGGCGCCTCCGGGGGGGTCGGGTCGCTGGCCGTGGGGATAGGGACCAAGCTCGGGGCCGCTGTCACGGGGATCTGCGGCGCCGGGGCAGCCGACTTCGTGCGCTCGCTCGGCGCTACGTCGGTCGTCCTCCGGGGAGAGGCCGACCCGCTGGCCGACCCTCGGCGGTACGACGTCATCCTCGACGCGGCGGCGGCGCACTCGTTCGGCGCGATGCGCCACCTCCTGCAGCCTGGCGGGGCGTACGTCACGACGCTCCCCGGACCGGGCGTGATGCTCTCGAGGGCGCTGGCGCCGCTCTTCGGCAAGCGCGCAGCGTTCGTCCTCGTGACGTCGAAGCGGGCCGACCTCGAGCAGCTCGCCGCGTGGGCCGCCGACGGCCTGAAGGTCCCCGTCGACTCGACGTTCCCCGTCCGCGATGTGGGCAAAGCGCTGGCCCGCCTCGCGAAGGGGGGGATGAAGGGGCGCGTCGTCATCGACGTGGCGGGGGGCTTCTAGCTACTCGCGGGGCGCTCGCCAAACTTGGCCCAGGGGGGCCCGTTCTGCTGGTTTGGGCCGAATGAAGCGATGGTTCGCGGGTCTCGGGTGTGTCGTGGCGCTGTCGAGCGCGTCCTCCTCGTGGGGCGCGGCGCCGTCGCACAGCGCGACCTCGGCGCTCCTCGTGCAGCAGCACCTGCGCATGGGGCAGAGCCTCGGCTCGCCGACCGACGGGCGGCTCGTCGGCGGGAGCCGGCTCGAGGAGGCGCCGTACCTCCGGGTCCTGCCGGCCTACTCCGCCGCGGACGCTCGCTGGGGGCTCGGCTCGCTCGTCGGGCTCGTGGACCGGTCCGCCCGGGCCGTCCGCAAGCAGTTCCCTGACGCCATCCTGTCGGTCGGCCACCTCTCGAAGCACGGCGGCGGGGACATCGACCGCCACGCGTCGCACGAGAGCGGGCGTGACGCGGACCTCAGCTTCTACATCCGCAGCCAGACGCACCACCCGCTCTACTCCGACCACATGGTCTCGTTCCGCGGTGACGGGACCGCCCCCTCGTGGCCCGGCGCGTTCTTCGACGACGCCCGCAACTGGGCGCTCGTCTCGTCCATCGTGCAGGAGGCGCGCGCCCGCGTGACGTACATCTTCGTCGCCGCTCCGCTCCGCGCCCGCCTCCTCGCCTACGCGGCCCACATCGGCGCCTCGCCCGCCATCCGGAACCGCGCCGCCGAGCTGATGGTGCAGCCGCACGGCTCGCTCCCGCACGACGACCACTTTCATGTCCGCATCGGCTGCCCCTCGGGGATGACCGGATGCATCGAGCTGCCACGCGCGAAGGCCTCCTCCGCCGTCGCCCACCACGACAAGGCCTCGCAGAAGGGGGCCTCGGGCAGGGGAGGCCCCGCGCCATCCGCCGTGGCGAGCCACGTCGCGACGCACGCCGCGGTCCACCCGCCGACCCACGCACCGGCACACCCGCCGGAGCCCGCGGCGCCGGTGGAGCCGCTCGCCCCGCCGCCGCCGGACCTGGCCGACGAGGCGCCGCCCCCCCCCACGAGCGCCGCGGTCCTGGCGACCCCGTTCGACGACGTGGACGGCCCGGCCGAGAGCTCCACCAGCCACGGACGGGTCGATATCCAGTAGACTCCGCGCACCATGTCGAAGGTGCTCGAGTCCCTAGTGAGCCTGCTCGCCCTCGAGCGGATCGAAGAGAACCTCTTCCGCGGTCAGAGTCAGGACCTCGGCTGGGGGACGGTCTTCGGGGGGCAGGTGCTGGGGCAGGCGCTCTCGGCCGCGGTCCAGACGGTCCCGGCCGAGCGTCAGGTGCACTCGCTCCACGCCTACTTCCTCCGCCCCGGCGACGTCCACCGGCCGATCGTTTACCAGGTCGACCGCCTCCGGGACGGCGGCTCCTTCACCACGCGCCGGGTGGTGGCGGTGCAGGGGGGCCACCCGATCTTCAACATGGCCGCCTCGTTCCAGGTCGACGAGCCCGGCTTCGAGCACCAGGACGTCATGCCGGGCGTCCCCGAGCCCGACTCCCTCCGCTCCGACCGCGAGCAGCTCGCGAAGTTCGCGGAGCACTTCCCCCCGTTCCTCAGGGAGCGAGCGCTGGCCGACCAGCCGTTCGAGTTCCGGACGGTCGACGGGCTCGACGACATGATCGCGGCCCCTCCGAGGCCGCCGGCCCGGTCGGTCTGGTTCCGCGCGACGGGGCCGCTCCCCGACGACCCGGCGCTCCACCGCTACCTCCTGGCCTACGCGTCCGACCACGGGCTCATCGCGACGTGCCTGCTCCCCCACGGCGTCACGTGGCTCAGCCCGGGGATGCACGTCGCCAGCCTCGATCACGTCATGTACTTCCACCAGCCGTTCCGCGTCGACGAGTGGCTGCTCTACGTGATGGACAGCCCCGCGGCGCACGGCGCGAGGGGGGTCGCGCGAGGGCGAATCTTCGCGAAGGACGGGCGCCTCGTCGCCTCGACCGCGCAGGAGGGGCTCATCCGCCAGCGCCTCCCGTGAGCGTCCCGGCCCCCTCCCTCGGCGCCTCGCGCCGGGGCGAATCTTCGGTCGGCGACCTCATCCGCGTGCTAATTTTTCCCAGGTCCATGCCCGAACGGGCGACGTGACCTCCCCCCCTCCAACGCCATGACCGAGCGCACAAGCTTCTCCCCCGAGACCGGGTTCTCGGTCAGCGAACGGCGGACGCTCTTCACCGGGCGCTCCTCCGAGATGCGCGTCCTCGAGGACGCCCTCGGACAGGTGCAGAAGACGCGGACGTGCCGCACCGTCACGGTGCTGGGCGCGTACGGAGTCGGCAAGACGCGCCTCGTGCGCGAGTTCCTCGTCCGGATGAGCGCGGGCGCCACTGGCGGCCGTGCGCTCCGGGTCTGCCGGGCGTCCGCGAAGGACGAGCGCCCCGCGAGCAGCCTCTTCTCCCGCCTGTTCCGGGCCCGCTTCGGGCTCATCGAGGGGATGGACCCCGAGGCGACGAAGGAGAAGGTGCGCGCCGAGCTCGCGGCCGTGCTCGAGGACCGGAAGATCGGCGACATCGGCTACTGCCTCGGCCAGATGCTCGACCTGGAGTTCCAGTCCTCGCCGCTCATCCGCGCCGTCGCCGACGACCCCGCCGAGATGCACATCCTGCGGCGCGCGGTGATCCGACGCTACTGGGAGGAGGACGCCAGCTCCTCCGGGCGCGACGAGACCTCCCCCGATGTCGCCAGGGTCGCCCGCGACGCGGCGAAGCCGGCGCCTCCGCTCGTGCTCGTGTTCGAGGACCTGCAGGGGGCGACGGACGACTCGCTCGACATGCTCGCGATGCTGATCGACAGCCTCAAGGCGCCGGCCCTCCTCATCTGCGTCGGCCGCCCCGACCTGATCGTTCGGCGGGACGGCTGGCTCGACCACGGCGACGGGCGCCACACGCTGCTCGACCTCTCCCCGCTCGCCGAGTCCGACGCCGCGGCGCTGATGCACGACCTCCTCTCGCCGTGCGGCGATGACCCTGCGCTCGACGACCTGGTCGACGCCGCCGTCACGCTGGCAGGGGGGAACCCGGCGCTCCTCGAGCAGATGGTCCGCGTCTTCCACGACGCCGCGGTGCTCGAGCCGGCGCCTGGCTCCGACGACGCCCTCGAAGAACGCTGGGTCATCAAGCCCGAGCGGCTCGAGCTCGTCCACCTGCCGCTCACGGTCGAGGACGCCGTCCAGGCGCGCATCGCGGGGCTCGCGCCGAAGGAGCGCGCCCTGCTCGAGCGGGCGGCCACGATGGGGGGGCTCTTCTGGCTCGGAGGTCTGCTCGCGATCCAGCGGCAGGACGAGGCGGCGCCGGAGGTGTGGGACGCCCGGAAGACGAAGGACGTCGAGGAGATCCGCGCGGTCCTCGCCGAGCTCGTCGAGAAGGACTACCTGCTCAAGCTCCCGGACAGCACGTTCGCCGGCGACGAGGAGTACGTCTTCAAGCACAACCTCGAGCGCGAGACGCTCGTGAAGCTCACCTCGGCGCGAGCCCGCTTGCGCTTTCACGCGGCGATCGCCGACTGGCTCGCCTTCAAGGAGGCCGTCGGGGCGAACGAGGAGTCGCTGGCCATGCTCGCGCTCCACCGCGAGAAGGCCGGGGCCCCCGGGCCCGCCGCGCGCGCCTACCTGCTCGCCGGCGACGTCGCGCGTTCGCACTACGCCAACACCAAGGCGTGCGAGTACTACCAGCGCGGCCTCGCGCTCCTCCGCGACGGAGCGGCGGTCGAGCCCGAGGTGCGCCTCGCGGCGCTGCACTACCTCGGCGACGTGCTGCAGTCGCTCGGGCGGCACGACGAGGCGCGCCTCGCCTTCCGCGAGATGCTCGACCGCTCCTACCGGCTCGACGTCCAGTCCAAGGGGGGGGCGGCCCACGCGCGCCTCGGACGCCTCTGCCGTGACACCGGGAGGCTCGAGGAGGCCGAGCGACACTTCGGCGCCGCCCTGTCGCTGTTCGAGGCGATGGCCGACGACCGCGGCATCGCGAGCACGGTCGACGACCTCGGGAAGCTCCACTGGCTGCGCGGCGACTACGCCAGGGCGCTCGAGTTCGGCGAGCGCGGCCTCGCGATGCGCCGGGCGATCGGCGACCGCCGGTCCATCGCGCTCTCGCTGAACAACCTCGGCCTGGTCTTCCAGGACTCCGGCCAGTTCAAGAAGGCGCTCGCCAGCTTCGAGCAGGCGCTCGAGATCCGCCGCGAGATCGGCGACCTCGTCGGCGTCAGCCAGACGCTGAACAACCTGGGGACCGTCGCCCACGACTGCCGCGACGACGCCCGCGCCCTCGCCCTCTTCAACGAGGCCTACGACATCGCGAAGGAGACCGGCGACCGGACGCGGATCGCCGCGATCGTCACCAACATCGGCGAGACCCACAACCGCCTCGGCGCGGCCGACAAGGCGGTGACGTTCCTCCGCCAGGCCGAGGAGCTCGCGGACGAGGCCGGCGACAAGCTGAGCCTCGCCGAGTCGCTGCGGGGGCTCGGCAAGGCGTACCTCACCCTGCGCGAGTTCACGAAGGCGCGGGAATGCACGGCGCGCGCCGTGACGCTCTTCCGGGAGGTCGAGAGCAAGGTGCACGTCGGCGTGGCGCTCCGCTCGCTCGGCGAGGTGATGGCGGCCGCCAGCGCGGGGGGCGACACCTTCGCGCAGGCCGGCGAGCACATCCGGCAGTCGATCGCGATCTTCGAGGAGATCGGCAACGACATCGAGCTCGCGAGGAGCTGCCGGTCCTACGCGCAGCTCCTCAGGGTCAGCCCCGATCACGGGCGGAAGCCCCAGGTCGCCGCCGACGCCGCCGCCTACATGAAGCGCGCCGACGACACCCTCGCGAAGCTCCAGATCACCGTCCGCGGCCTCGAGCCCGAGTCGTTCTTCGCCCCGTCCTGAGGCGCTGCCCCTCGAGGCGGGCGCGCGGAGCGTCGACCGTCGCTCGCCGCCGAGCCCCGCGCGTGGCATCTTCCCCCGCCATGCGGCTCTTGCTCGGCAGGCGGTCCCCTGATCTTCGTGCAGCGCTTCGTGCGGCGCTCGTCCTCGGCGCCGTCTCCGTGGTCGCGCTCCACTCGCCGCGCGCCCGCGCCGGACAGGACTGCACCACCGGCCCGTTCATGGCGGGCATCGACGTGTCGGGCGGGCAGGGGGCCATCACCTGGTCGAGCGTCGCCGGCGCAGGGGTCAAGTTCGCCTACATGAAGGCCTCGCAGGGGACGTACGACCACGACAGCGGCTTCAACGCCAACTGGTCGGGGAGCAAGGCCGCCGGGGTCATCCGGGGCGCGTACCACTTCCTCGACCCGACCGAGAGCGGCGTCACGCAGGCCAACTACTTCCTCTCGATCATGGGGACGCTCGAGCCCGGCGACCTGCCGCCGATGCTCGACGCCGAGTGCCCCACCAGCAACAACGCCACCGACGACTGCCTCGGCACCGGCGCCTCGGGGGCCGCCTCGGGGGCCGCCATCACGCAGGTGATGAACGACTGGCTGACCACGGTGAAGGCCGCCACGGGGCGCACGCCGGTCATCTACTCCTACGGCTCGTGGTTCACCGACGTGAACGTCGTCACGACGGGGATGCAGGCCTACCCGCTCTGGATCGCCGACTACAGCGGGACGACCTGCTTCAACATCCCCTCGCCGTGGACGTCCGCGGCGATGTGGCAGTACGGCGACACGGGGACCGTGGCGGGGATCAGCGGTCAGGTCGACACCGACCACTTCCTCGGCACCGCCGCGCAGCTCGCCGCGTTCACGAGCGCGGGTGACGGCGGCGCGCCGGTCCAGCCCTTCGCCGCGCCGTCGCAGGTGAACGGCAACGACGCCCTCTCCCTCGTCAACTGGGCCGACGGTCACGTCGAGGTCTACGCCACGAAGACGGGCGGCACCGCCGCGCGCATCGACACTTCGGCCGGCGAGGCGAGCCCGGCGGACACCTGGGCGTCGCCGGTCGCGCTGGGCGGGGCGGCCTCGTGCGGGGTCGCGAGCGTCTACTGGGCCCCGGGGAGCGGTCACACCTCCGAGGTCTTCGACGGCCTCTCGGACGGCACGACCGAGTCGCTCGAGTACGTCGCGTCGTCGAGCTCGTGGACGTCGTTCGGCGCGTTCGGCGGGGTGGGGCTCTCCCACCTCTCGACGCTCGCCTACGGCGACAGCCACATCGAGGTCTTCGCGCTCGGCGACGACGGGGCCATCTGGCACAACGTCTCGACGCAGTCGTCGTGGGGCGGCTGGCAGAGCATGGGGGCCATAGCAGGCTCCTTCGCGACCGGGGCCGGCCCCATCCTGTGGAGCGACGGGCACGCGGAGGTCTTCGCGACCGACGCGGCCGGCGGCGCGTGGCACAACGCGACCGGGACGACGTCCCCGCCGGCCTGGAGCGGCTGGAAGGCGATGAGCGGAGGGCCGCTCGCGTCGCGCCCCATCCCCGCGCGCTGGGCCGACGGCCACGTCGAGGTCTTCGCGCGCGGCACCGACAACCACCTCTACGTGTCGGCCTACGCGAGCGGTGCGTTCCCCGCGTTCTCGGCCGTGAACGCCGCGCAGGCCATCACCATCGCCGGCGACCCTTCGGTCCTCGTCTACTCCGCGTACGGCCCGGAGGTCTTCGCGCGCGAGTCCACCTCGGGGCACGTGGTGCACCTCTGGAACAGCTCGGGCACGTGGAGCGCCTGGGCGGACGACTTCGGCCAGGTCACGGCGTCCGACCCGATGGCCTGGATGCGCCCGGACGGCGTCGCCGAGGTCTTCGGCGTCGACGCGAGCGGCAACGTCGTGAAGAGCCTGCACAGCGGGGCGAGCTGGTCCGCGTGGGCGACGATCGGCGCCGGCTTCGACGCCTGCGTCGGCGGCACGAAGCTCGTCGACGCGGGCGTTCCGGTCGCCGGGGCCGACGGCGGAGGACCGGTGGTCGGGGCCGACGGAGGCGGACAGGCGGACGCGGGCTTCCCGGTCATCGTGAACGGAGACGCAGGCTCGAGGCGGCTCGACGGCGGTCCGGTCGCGGCGAGCGACGCCGGGGCGAAGGCCGCGATGGACGGCGGCCCCGCGCAGTCGGACGGGAGCATTCCTGGTCAGGCCTCGCCCGGCGGCTGCTCCTGTGTCGCGGCCGGCCGAGGCTCCGGGGCGGGGAGGTCCGCGCTCGTGGCGCTGCTCGCCGTCGGCGTCATCCTGACGGCGCGGCGACGGAGGGGGGCCGCCGAGTAGCCACCGCGCCCGGGGCGCGTTGCAGTATGCTGCGCGCCCATGGAACCCGCCGCCGACCCAACGCCCGCCGCCGCCGAGTCTCCGGAGACGCCCGCCGCCGCGCCCGAGGCTACCGAGGCCGCCGGCGCGCCCGCTGCACCCGTCGCCCCCGAGCCCGAGGCCGCTGTCGAGGCCGCGGCCCCTGCCGCGACCTCCGGGCTCCCGACCCCCTCCGCCGCCGTGGCGTTCGTCGCCCCCGCCGACGTGCCCGGCAAGGTCGCCCGCGCGCGCGCGGCGCAGGTCGCCTGGGCCGCCCGATCGGTGGCCGAGCGCGTCCGCGTCCTGTCGCCGGTGAAGGACCGGGTCCTCGACCGGGCCGAGGCGATCGGCGCGGAGGTCCACCGGGAGACGGGCAAGCCAGAGGTCGAGGCCCTGCTGAGCGAGGTGCTCCCCTCCGCCGACGTCGTCGACTACTGGACGCGGTCGATCGAGGAGCTGCTCGGCTCGACCGAGGTCGAGCTCGACCGGATGTCGTATCCCGGGAAGTCCGGGTGGACCTTCCGCGAGCCGCGCGGGGTCGTCGGGCTCATCACGCCGTGGAACTACCCGGTCGCGCTGCCGCTCCGGACGCTTCTCCCGGCGCTGCTCGCCGGCAACACGGTCGTCTGGAAGCCGAGCGAGGTGACGCCGGGCGCGGGGGCCCTCGTGGCCGACCTCTTCGCGGGGCTCCTCCCCGAGGGGGTCCTCGAGGTGACGCAGGGGGGCGGCGAGGTCGGGCAGGCGCTCGCGGAGGCCGAGGTCGATCTCATCGTGTTCGTCGGCGGCGTCGCCACAGGCCGCAAGGTCGCGAGGGCGTGCGCCGAGCGCGTGTCCCCCTGCTCGCTCGAGCTCGGCGGCAAGGACGCGGCGATCGTGCTCGCGGACGCGAACCTCGAGCGCGCCGCGAACGGCGTGGTCTGGGGCGCGCTGACGAACGCCGGCCAGAACTGCGGCGCGGTCGAGCGCGTCTACGTCGAGAAGTCGGTCGCCGACGCGTTCGTCGAGCGCGTCAAGGTGGAGGTCGCCGCGCTGCGCGGCGGCGTCGACATCGGCCCGATGACGACGGAGCGGCAGCGAGGGGTGGTCGCCGAGCAGGTGGCGGCCGAGGAGGCGGGCGGCGGGAAGGTCATCCAGGGCGGGTCCACGTCGGAGCGGCTCGTCCCGCCGATCGTCATCCGGGTCGAGTCGGACGCCTCCGCGCTCATGCAGGAAGAGACGTTCGGGCCGGTCATCCCGATCGCGGTGGTCGCCGACGTCGAGGAAGCCATCACGCGCGCCAACGCCTCCCGGTTCGGCCTGACGGCGAGCATCTGGTCGAAGAACACGAGCCGCGCCGAGGCGCTGGCCCACCGCCTGCGTGCCGGGGTCGTCACGATCAACAACCACGCCTTCACCGGCGCCCTGCCCGGGGCCCCCTGGAGCGGTCACGGTCACTCGGGCTACGGCGTGACCAACTCCCCGTTCGCGCTCGAGGCGCTCACGCGCCCGCGCTTCGTCCTGACCGACCGGAGCGGCGCTCGCCGCGAGCTCTGGTGGTACCCGTACACGCCCGGCCTGCGCCAGGTCGCGCTCTCCATGGCGCTGCTCCGGAGCAGCACGACCGGCCTCTTCCGGCGGATCGGCGCGATCTTCGGCCTCCTCGGCGGCTTCATGAAGCGCTTCTCGAAGTAGCCGTCCCCCGGGGGGGACGAGCGCACGAGCGCCTCGACGGCAGGCTGCCCCTCGGGGCCCCCTCGTGCGATACTAAAAGTCATGGCTAAGCCCCCCATCGGCGAGCTGCTGGCTGCCGCGCGCATCGCCCTCGAGATGAACCAGACGGAGCTCGGGTCGGCGCTCGGAGCCTCCCGCCGCAGCGGGCAGCGGTGGGTCGCCGGGCAGTCCACGCCCGTCCCGGCGCAGGTCGAGAAGCTCGCGACGCTCGTCTACCCGGTCGACAAGATCCTGGCCGGCCGGCTGGCGAAGTGGGCCGGCACGACGATCGAGGCGCTCTCCGTAAACGTCCCGCCGGTCGCGCCCCCGCCCGCTTTCCCGCCCCCCGCTCCCGAGGCGCCCCCCTCCGAGCCCTCCGCCCCGGAGCTCCCGCCCGACGAGCCCTCGACCCCCGAGCTGCAGGCGGCGGCCCCCTCCCGGTCGCCGTCCCCCGCCGCGGAGCTCCTGGCGGACAGCGTCGTCTGCGCCGCGGCCGAGGCGACGGACATCTCGCCGAGGACTGTCCGACCCGTCCTGCTCGCCGCCCTGACGCGCGCCCGGCAGCTCGGCATGACGCTCGAGATGCTCGACGCCGTCCTCCGGGCGACGCAGCCCGCCCCGCGCCCTCCGACTAGTTGAGGAACCGCTTGTCGCGGGGCGGCTCGCGCTTCGGCGGGGAGTCGTCGAGCCCCCCCTGCACGACGCGCAGCGGCGGGGAGCCGGCGCGGCGGCGCGGCGGCGTCGGTTCGAGCATCGACGCGGCGGAGAGGCCGCCGGTGCGCTTCCTGAGCGACGCCAGCTTCCACTGCAGGTAGGCGGTGCGTAGCGGGGAGGGGGCGCCCCCGAACAGGAGCCCGGCGAGGACGCCGCCGAACGGCGCCACGACCCCCTCGGTCGACGCGTCGCCGAAGATGACCCCGAGGACGCACCAGGCGATCGTCAGCCAGAGGAAGTGCTCCCCCTTCACGGGCATGACGAAGAAGAGCCGGACCTGCAGGTGCGCGTTCTCCCGTGACCAGGCGACCGCCGTCCCGGTGATGGCGGCGGACATGCCGTACATCGCCGTCGGGTGGAG
>Ga0316217_10003130_pt1 | contig 19196 bp, 15 predicted proteins | sample 1anoAmetaG_FD_203633 | JGI IMG/M metagenome (GOLD analysis project Ga0316217, IMG submission 203633) | Freshwater microbial communities from Trout Bog Lake, Wisconsin, USA - 1anoA | ecosystem: Environmental > Aquatic > Freshwater > Lake > Hypolimnion/Profundal zone | place: USA: Wisconsin...
GCAACCTCAAGGTAGCGGTCCCCTTCATAAGCAACATCCCTTATCTGGTGGAGAAATACACCGACCCTCACATCTCGGCCATTGTGAACGGCGCCCCGTTCACTTTTTCCGGCAAGGTGAAGCCGCTCAGCAAATCCCTGGAAACATCTGTGCATATCAGTCTTCAGCATTTGGACCTGCCGAGGTATGTGGCCTATGTTCCGGTGAAGCCCCCTGCTGATTTGGCGTCGGGCATGCTGACCATCGATACGGATGTAAGCTATCGCGTATCGGCCGAAAAGAAGCCGGAACTCGCCATCAAAGGGCTTGTGCGGCTGGACAAGATCGACGTCAACCAGAGAAATGGTCAGCCGCTGTTCAGGCTCCCCTCGCTCCAGGTGCAAGCATCGGATCTGGAACTCTTTACCCGGCGTTTTCTGCTGAACACGGTCACGGTGGAGGGATTGGAGCTGTTCGCGAGCCGTAGTGCCGAAGGGGAGTGGATGTACAGCCGCCTGTTGCCGAGGCCGGCAGGGGCGGAACAGAAGCCGGTTGCCGAGACTGCCGGAGAGCCGGTGCCGGAGAAGAAGAACGGCTCCGGGCTGTTGGTGCGCATCGGCTCGTTCGATTTTAAAAATGGCGTGCTGCACTTAAGCGACGCCCTTCCCCAGGGAGGTTTCAAGGGGGACGTCACCAAGATCGATGCAACGGTGAAAGGGTTTACGACCGAGCCCGGCAAAGCGGCTGATTACAAGGTTTCGTTGCTCTTGGACCATGAGGCAGGCTTCAATGCCGACGGCGCCTTCACCCAGGTGCCGCTCAAGGCCACGGTTTCGGCAAAATTGAACGATCTGAAGCTCCGGAGAGGATGGCCCTACCTGGCCCGTTTTCTGACAGCGCCGCTCAATGGAAGCCTGGACCTTTCCGTCAAGGCTGCCTATTCGCAGAAGGACGGGTTGGACGTGGAACGGGCAGACCTGGCCCTGCGCGGACTCTCGGCGCGCTACGGCGACAAGGAGGGGCTCGACCTGGGGCGTCTGGAGGTTAACGGTGCCGCCTACCGCCAAGGAGATAACCACCTTGACCTTGACGCCATTATGCTCGCCAATGGCACTGTATCCCTTTCACGCCAGGCGGACGGAGGGATATCGCTCCTGTCCCTGTTGAAAAAGCCCCAGGGAGCGCCCGAGGGGCGGACCCAACCCGCGGCAGGGAAGAGAGCGGCAACAGGCCCGGCAGGGAAAGCAGCGGCAACAGGCCCTTCCCATGCCAAGGCGTTCACCTTCCGCATCAAAAAGGTCAGCATCGACAAACTTGCCGGTGCCTTTACCGACAAGACGATCAAGGAGCGGCCCCGCTTCGCGTTGCGCAACACCAGCCTTACCCTGGCCAACCTGAACGGTCCCAGGTTCACTCCGGCAACCATGCGCTTCTCCACGATCTTCAACAAGGCCACCCTGCTCAAGGCCGGTGGTACGATCACCCCCATTCCTTTCCACTATAAGGGGAGCATTAGCGTGGGGCGGCTGCCGTTGCGCGATTTTGAGGCTTATTTTCCCTCCAATATCAATGTCTTCATTATGAGCGGCCTTGCCGACACGGCCATGAATGTGGACATAGCCCTGAAGGACGGCAAGCCGACCGGCACGTTCAAGGGGAGTGCCGGCATCCGGAGCTTCCACGCCATCGACACCGTGGCCGAGGAAGACCTGCTCAAATGGGAGAGCCTGCAACTGGATGACGTCCTGGGCAACCTTGACCCATTCAGCCTGGTCCTGCGCCAGATCGCCCTCAACGGGGTCTACTCCCGCATCATCGTGCGCAAGGACGGCACCCTGAACCTGCAGAACCTGGTGGAAAAGCCCAAACAGGAGTCTGTCCCGGCAAAAGCTGCGCACACCGCTACTCCGCCGCCCGTGCCGCCGGCCGCAAAGGCACCTCAGCAGGCTCCAGGGGCCAACAGGCAGATCCAGATCGGCAATGTGACGATCCAGGACGGCACCCTGTCCTTCACCGACAACCACCTGGCTCAGCAATTTGCCACCACCTTCTACAATCTGGGGGGCCGGATCAGCGGCCTCAGCTCCGAGGACTCGAAGTTTGCCGACGTGGACCTGCGCGGCAGCCTGGAAAACCATTCGCCGCTTCAGATCACAGGGCGGATCAACCCGCTACGGGACGACCTGTTCGTGGACCTGAAGGTCTCCTTCCGCGATATCGAACTCTCGCCTGCCACCCCCTATACCGACACCTATCTGGGTTATGAGGTGGAGAAGGGCAAACTGTACCTGGAACTCTCCTACCATATAGAAAATAAACAACTCAATGCCTCGAACAGCATCTTTATCGACCAGTTCACCTTTGGCAAAAAGGTGGAGAGCGCAAAGGCCACCAAGCTGCCGGTAAAGCTGGGGCTGGCCCTGCTTCAGGACCGCAATGGCGAGATTCACCTGGACGTACCGGTCTCAGGCCGCACTGATGAACCCCAATTCAGCGTCTGGAAGCTGGTCTTCCAGGCAATCAGGAACCTGTTGGTCAAGGCTGTCACATCTCCCCTTTCTCTTTTCTCGTCCATGTTCGGCGGAGGGCATGATCTAAGCGCCATCCAGTTCAATTACGGCTCCAGTACGATCCCATCCGCTGAATTGCAGAAGCTTGGCGCTCTAGCCAAGGGACTCGTGGAGCGGCCGGCCCTCAAGGTGGAATTAAAGGGGTACGTGGACCGGGAGAAGGACGCCGAGGCGTATCGTCTCGAATTGCTGGACCGGAAGGTGCGGGGGGAGAAGATCCTGGCTCTGGGAAAACAGGGGGCCTTGCCCGAGGCTGAAAAGGTCGAAAACATCAAGGTTGGACCGGATGAATACCCGACATTATTGGCTGCGGTCTACAAAAAAGAGAAGTTCCCCAAGCCGCGCAATGTCCTTGGTATTGTCAAGACCCTGCCGCCCGAGGAGATGAAGAAACTGATCATCGCCAACACCGTGGTCGGTGAGCCGGAGCTGAGTTCCCTGGCCCACGACCGGGTGGTGGCGGTCATGGATTATCTGGTGACAAAGGGACATATACCGGCCGAAAGGGTATTCCAGAGGAATGACAACCTGTTCAAGGCTCCGGAAAAGGAGACGGTTTCACGCAGCCGCGTGGAGTTGAATGTGATCGCCCAGTAATGCCGACCGATATCTCAAATCAAGGATAAAATCAAGGCGGCGAGGATTGTGGCGACGAGGCGTACAGCGTAAGCGAAAGACGAGCCAACAGGATAGCGCCTTGATTTGGAATTAACGTACCCATGATCTCCGACCTGACAACCGCCCCCATACCGGCGCTGATCCGCCGCTTGGCAGTACCGTCCGGGGTCGGTTTCTTTTTCAATACGATGTTCAACGTCGTGGACACCTGGTACGGTGGCCGTCTCTCCACCACCGCCCTGGCTGCCATGTCGCTTAGCTTTCCCGTGTTCTTCATCATCCTGGCGGTAGGCTCCGGCATCTCCAGCGGCGCCACTGCCCTGATCGGCAACGCCCTGGGACGCGGCTGGCACGAGGAAGCTCAAAGATTCGTGTTTCAGGCGATCTCCTTTGCGTTGCTGAATGCCATTGCCCTGACCATGCTGGGTTTGGCCTGTGCTCCCCGCATCTTCATCTTCATGGGCGCCCAGGGAGAGTATCTTTCCCTGGCATTGGGCTACATGGACGTGTATTTGTGCGGCGCCGCATTTTTCATGCTCAACTTTGTGATGAGCGCCATCCTTAATGCCTATGGGAATACCGTCACCTATCGCAATTTTCTGGTGACGGCTTTTTTTCTTAACCTGATTCTTGACCCCTGGTTCATGTACGGCGGCATGGGATTGCCGCCCATGGGGCTGCCAGGGGTCGCGTTGGCCACCCTTGCGACCCAGTGCATGGGGAATTTCTATCTATTGAGCCGCATCTCGGCCCTGGGGTATGTTTATTCCTTTTCTTTCCGGGAACTCCGGCCCCGCAGCTACTATTACCGCGAATTGCTCAGGCAAGGTTTTCCATCCGCGTTGAATATGATGACCGTCACGCTGGGGGTCTTCATCATCACCTGGTTTGCCGGGAGGTTCGGCAAGGAGGTGGTGGCTGCCTACGGCATCGGCACCCGTATAGAACAGATCGCCCTATTGCCGATCATGGGGCTGAACGTCTCTACCCTGTCGCTGACCGCCCAGAACTTCGGCGCGGAAAAGTTCAGTCGCATCCGCCTTGTGTTGGCCCTGTCGCTGCGTTACGGCTTTGTTCTGGCCGCAATAGGAACCGCTGCGGTGCTTGGCTTCAGCACGGAGTTGATGTCGGTCTTCAGCCGCGATAGGGCGGTCATCGACGCTGGCGCCCGCTATCTGGGCATCGAGTCGTTCGTCTTCCCGGCATATGTGTTGCTGTATGTGTGCGTTTCGGCCATGCAGGGGGTGAAGCGCCCCGGTTTCGCGCTTCTTATCGGTCTCTACCGGCAGATTGCTGCGCCTTTTATGGCCTTCCCTTTACTGGCCATAGTGCTTGGCTGGGGGGCGATGGGCATCTGGTGGGGAATCTTCATCACCACCTGGTCGGCTGCGGTCATCGTTGTCATTTACGTTACCTGGATATTGAAAAAGCTGGATAGTTTCCATCCGGAAACTCCGGATTAGAAACTATTGGTTTCCGACAAGAAAATAGATAGGATGCTCTACTCGCATGAAACGTGTCGCCATAGCAACCCTGGGTTGCAAGACCAACCAATTCGAGTCCGCCGCCATGAGCGAACAGTTTTTAAAGGCCGGATATTGCGTGGTTCCTTTTACCGAGCCGGCCGATATCTATGTGGTCAACTCCTGTACGGTTACGGCCCGCACCGACGCAGAGACCCGACGCCTTATCCGGCGTGCCAGGCGCCTGAACCCCATGTCCCGCGTCGTAGCCACCGGCTGCTATGCCCAGGTGGCGCAAGGGGAACTGGAACTCATGCCCGAGTTGGACAGCGTGCTGGGTAACCTGGAAAAAGCGGATATTGCCGGTCTCGTGGAAGCGGGCGAGAGTCGCGTCTCTGACATTGGCGCCGAACAGGCGGAGGCCGGTCCGCTGGAGCTTTCGAGCTTTGCCGAGCACACCCGGGCATTTCTCCAGGCCCAGAACGGCTGCAACTCCTTCTGCGCCTACTGCATTGTCCCCTTTGCCCGCGGAAGAAGCCGTAGCGTGCCCCTTGAAGACGTGCTGAGGGGGGTTAGGGAGTTGGCCGCCAACGGCTACCAAGAGGTGGTGCTGACCGGTATTCACCTGGGCGCCTACGGGCTCGACCTCTCTCCGACGCGGTCATTGGCCGACCTGGTGCGGCGCATTGCGGAGGAACGGCTGGTGCCGCGCCTGCGGCTCGGCTCGGTTGAGCCCAATGAACTTAGTGATGAACTGCTTGGGCTCATGGCCGCCTCCGACGCCATCTGTCCCCATGTGCACCTTCCCTTGCAAAGCGGCAGCGACAGTGTGCTGCACCGCATGGGACGGCGCTATACCGCCCAATTCTTCCGGGAGCTTGCGGCCAGGATCAATGGCCTGCTGCCGGACGCCTTTATCGGGGCCGATGTCATTGCCGGCTTTCCCGGCGAAACGGATGAGGAATTTCGGGAGACCCTGTTGCTGGTAGAGGAGTTGTCGTTCTCCGACCTGCATGTGTTTCCCTTTTCCCTGCGGGCCGGCACCAGAGCGGCCGGGATGGCGGGCCAGGTTCCCGCCAACGTGATCAGGGTACGGGGAGAACAGCTGAGGGAGGCTGCGGCGATGAAAAAGGCCCTTTTCCTGCAGCGTTTCCGCAGCCGGGTGCTGCCTGTCCTGGGGCAGGGCCGGGATCCGGAATCTGGGCTTATGAGGGGGCTGAGCAGGAATTACATCCAGGTTGAATACCCTGCACCGGAAGGGTTGATAAACCGGGAGGCCGCTGTCCGGATTGAGCACATCCATGGGGGGCGGGCTTTGGGCAGTCTGGCGGAATGATTTTTGGCGATATGTGGACGATGTTAATAATGCGATGTAAAGGTTATATTTTTTGCAGGTAATAAAATTAGAACATTTGTGTGACGGTGATCACTGCTAGTTTCTAAAAATAATGTAAATTACACTGGGTATTTTCCTCCGAAGATCTCACCCTCCACTGCAAATCAGATTAATTTTGTCCCATATCGGCACGCTTGTCCTTTTTAAGGACAATGTGTATTGGTCAAAGTCACGCAAACGACACCGGATTGATTCTTCCCATTGGCAACTGGGTTCTTAAAACAGCCTGCCGACAATTAGCCAGTTGGATAGCCGCCGGCCTGCCACCGATGAGAATGGCCGTCAACCTCTCTGCGCGGCAGTTCAGGCAGGACAATCTCCCCGCCCTTGTGGCGGACGTCATTGCCGAGACAGGGATTGCACTCCATCTGCTGGAGCTGGAGATCACCGAAAGCGTTGCCATGGACAACCCCGAGGAAACGATCCTTCACCTGCGGCGTTTCAAGGAGATGGGTGTCGAGTTGGCTATCGATGATTTCGGCACGGGCTACTCATCACTCAGCTATCTCAAGCTTTATCCGGTCAACCGGCTCAAGATCGACCGCTCCTTTGTAAAGGATCTGGAAACCAGCCCTGATGATTCCGCCATTGCGGCTGCGACCATCTCCTTGGCGCATGCACTGGGCAAGAAGGTTGTCGCGGAGGGTGTGGAGACCGAGGGACAGTTAAAGTTTCTCAGGGAGCAACAATGTGATATTGTGCAGGGGTATTATTACAGCCGCCCTCAGCCTGCCGCAGAAATCGCCGTTTTTTTGCGTGATAACCTCTCCTGGGGAAAGAGTGCGGGAAGATTTCAAGGTGATTTCCCAAGCCCTGCCAGTTGCAGGGAATAACAAAGGTTTACAGAAGTGTCAATAATACACCATAATAGTGTAAGCACGAGGGTACAACACGACAGAAAATGCAAATCGGATGGGGTGCCAAATCATGCAATTCTTCTACTGGAATAAAAGCTTTGAAATTGGCATTGTGGAAGTCGATCTGCAACATCGAAGATTGGTTGATATTATCAACTCATTGGCGGCCGTAATTGTCGAAAGTGGCAAACTGCCTGAAGTACAGATGCTTTTCAGCCAGTTAATGCAGTATGCAACAACCCATTTTCACGATGAAGAGCTGATTATGGCAAAATCTTCGCTTGCCGAAGGGGAGAAAAGGCTCCATTTGCAGGCGCACCGTGAGTTTGTGGAAAAAGCAAAGGAGATCATATTACATCCTGATCTGTTGAAATCGGAGGTATCCCAACAAGTACTGGAATTTCTGACCACATGGCTAATTTCCCATATACTTGGTTCCGACAAGAAAATCGCCAGGGCACTGGCAAATGATGGGGTAGGGGCCTGCGGAGGAGAGCAACCATTATTTGAAATATCGCCTGTAGAGCGCTTGCTGTTGGGAGCCCTTACTGAAACCGAGCGCCGCTTCCGGCTCATTTCGGATCATACACCTGTCCTTATCTGGGTTTCCGATGCCACAGGCGACCGTGGTTTTATCAATAAGGCATGGAATGAATTCATCGGAGTCAAGGAAGACTCCGTTAATAGTATGGAGTGGGCAAAATTCATTCACGACGATGACCGTGAGGCATATCTGGCAAAACTTAACACAATACAGACGCTGCCCCAGCCGGCTGAAATTGAGTATCGACTGCGCCATTACAATGGAAATTACCATTGGTTTCTGGAAAGAATCTTGCCCCGTATGGATGCTGATAACGTACTACTGGGGTTCATTGCCTCTTCTACAGATATTTCCGGGATTAAACAGGCTGAAGTACTTTTAAGCCAGTTAAATAAAGATTTGGAACAGGAGGTTGCCCGCCGAACCGTGCAATTGGAACAACAGGTGTTGACAGACCCCCTGACCGGGGTTGGCAATCGTCGCATGCTGACCAAGCGCCTGGAAGAGGAAGTCATGCGAGCTCAACGTTACCAGCGGCCGCTGTCAGTGGCTTTTTTCGACATTGATCACTTCAAAAAAATAAATGATACCCATGGGCATTCTATCGGGGACATGGTACTTACCCGTGTGGCTGAGAGCTTTGGCTCCAGTCTGCGTGATTGTGATCTGCTGGGCCGTTTTGGCGGCGAAGAGTTTGTTGTCTTGCTGCCTGAGACTACGATGGATGAAGCATCCAAGGTTGCCGAGAGAATGCGTGTCGGCATAGCTAGGATGCGACTCCCGCAGGTTACGAGTTCAATCACTGTCAGTGCCGGACTTGCTGAGTTACAGGATAATGAAAGCGGAGAAGACCTTCTTGAGCGAAGTGACAGGGCATTGTACCGGGCAAAGGCGGAGGGCAGAAACTGCTGCCGTATAGACGGAATCTAACAAGATCTATGCTACAGCCGTCCCGGTGTTTCAAAGGGATGAGAGAGCCGCCAAGGCTCAGGTTAGAAACGAGAAAAAAACAGCTAGACGCAAGAATAGATTCAGCATGAACCCTCCAAAAGACGCGATCGCCATAGCCGGCATTGTTCGAAACCAATCATTTAAGGTGGCATGACAGGCAGATCAATGACTGTTCTTCCTTTGCCCAAAGGAGATAATTATAATCGTCTCCCGGGTCAGGCATGACGTTCTGGTCGTTATGCACGTCATGGCAACTCATGCAGGTTATATATGTGCCCTGAAACAATACATCCACAATTCGCAACGTCGAATTTCGCGTGACCATGTTGTAAACGCCGGAGACATTACTGGTGATAACCGAAGTTGCAAGGTTAAGATTCTTGTTGGCAAGCTCCGCAGCCCCTCTGACACTCATCGCAGCGTCATAGCTGAAGCCGACCGGATGCGTCATGCCCAGATTTGTGGAAATGACATCCTGGGGGAATTGGGACGCTACTGTATCTCCCTGGGCATCTATGGCGATGATGCCGTCGTGACAGGTCATACAAAGCCTGCTGGGTCCTATCAGTGGATCGCTATAGAAAGGGATGTTCTGGTTGCTCGGGGCAGCCCATTGGTATGGCGCAAGGCTTATGATCGTAGGGTCAATGGTAATGTTCCAAAGCGCGCCTGCCGAGGGGTTTGCGTTATGCGGCGTATGGCAGAAAATACATACCCGCTGTTGCGGGTCATTGAACACAAAATCGAACATGTTCATATCGTGAATAGAGCCGACTATCCCGGTGCCGGGCGCCGAGCCGGCCAATGCCCTTCCGATAAGGAACAACCAGCACAGCATTAGAACCGGTATTGAGAACCTGATCCTTCGGCCTTTGAATCCACGGAAATTATATTTGCTCGTTCGTGATAAGAACAAAAATATATAAAGTATAGATAGATTGAAACGGCGCACAAAAAACCCCCAGAAAAAATTCAATAGCCTATCTGTCCATGAAAAGAAAAAGACCCACCGGGTTTGCGCTGCTCGGTTTCACAGGAAAACGTAAAGTATTCCGACACAGCTTTGGGTAGGTTTTACACAACTCAATTGAAGATCGAAAATTGAGAACATGGGAAACACCCCTCTAGTGGACATATAATGCCGTAGGAGGTGTTGGAGGAAGGCAAATTGACTTAAGAGCTTTTCATGTAAAAGCAACTTCCGTACCGAAATAATGAGTGCCTGAATATATGCATTACCCAGTACAGCCGGCTATAGATCGCCGCACGGAGGGCGCTCGATCGGCGTGTAAGCAGGAAGTTAATTCATCCGGAATTGACACAGATAAATAGGCAGAAACTATGTCACTTGGAACATCGGCTATTTGGGTAAACAGCCCGAAATGGAGTGGTCTATATCCAGGAAGGATTCATGACACTAAAATTATTTACTAGTTTGAAGTCTTACCTTGCAGCAGAATTCGGATTATGTAAACAAAAATCCTGTTCGAACAAAAGGGCGTTTTTGCCGTCTTTGGATTCGAACCCTGGTTCAATTTTGTGGAATTGATTGACACCGGGCGATGAATGTACTATTTTGAGTACTTGTCTTATCAATGGTTTGTACCGGTTTTTCCGGAAATTTTAGCAGGAAGGATGGAACACAGCATGAAGGTCTATTACGACAAGGATTGTAATCTGGCACTCCTGAAGAAGAAGAAAGTCGCCATCATCGGCTATGGTTCTCAGGGGCATGCTCATGCCCTGAACCTTAAAGATTCGGGCATCGACGTTACCGTCGGCCTGAAAAAGGACTCCGCTTCCGTGAAGAAGGCCAAGGATGCCGGGCTTAAGGTAGTTACGGTTTCTGAAGCCGCCAAGACGGCTGACGTCCTGATGATCCTGCTTCCCGATGAGGTCCAGGGTGACGTCTATCGTGAGGAGATCGGCCCCTATCTGAAAAAAGGTGCCTCCATCGCATTCGGCCACGGCTTCAACATCCATTTCGGCCAAATCGTCCCCCGCGAGGACATCAACGTCTTCATGGTGGCTCCCAAGGGGCCGGGACATCTGGTGCGCCACGAGTACACCAAGGGGGGCGGGGTGCCTTGCCTGATCGCGCTGCACCAGGATCCCTCCAAGAAGACCAAGGATCTGGCGCTCGCGTATGCCTCGGCAGTCGGCGGCGGCCGTTCCGGCGTCATCGAGACCTCCTTCAAGGAGGAGACGGAGACCGATCTGTTCGGCGAGCAGGCCGTGCTGTGCGGCGGTATTGCCGCTCTGATCCAGGCCGGATTCGAGACGCTGGTGGAAGCCGGCTATGCTCCGGAGATGGCATATTTCGAATGCCTGCACGAGACCAAGCTGATCGTTGACCTGATCTATGAGGGCGGCATCGCCAATATGCGCTACTCGGTCTCCAATACCGCTGAGTACGGCGATCTGACACGCGGTCCGCGCATCATCACCCCTGAAACCAAAAAAGAGATGAAGAAGATCCTCGACGAGATCCAGACCGGCGAGTTTTGCAAGGAATGGATGTTGGAGAACAAGGTCAACAAGGCGACCTTCAACGCCCTGCGCCGTCGCGGTACAGAGCACCAGATCGAGCAGGTTGGAGCAAAATTGCGCGCCATGATGCCATGGATCGGCAAGAACAAGATTGTTGACAAGACCAAAAACTAGAACCACCCGTGCAGACACCCCTTCCCCGTTGGGGAGGGGTGTCTTTGTACATTCAGGCGGGCTGTATGAATAATTCGACTCCTTTTGCCAGAGAAGGTTACCCCTTCATTGCTTCCTCCGCCGGACTGACGCTTCTGCTGGTTCTGGCCGCCTGGAAACTATGTTCCATTGCGCTGGCCGTTCCAGCTGTGCTGTCGTTCGTGTTGACCCTCTTCATCCTCTACTTCTTCCGTGATCCGGAGAGGATGCCGCCTGGAGATGCGCGGAGCGTGGTGTCTCCGGCCGACGGGAAGGTGATCGTGGCGGAGTGCGTCCCGGATACGCCTCTCGGAGTCCCTGCACTCAAGATCAGCATCTTCATGTCGGTCTTCAATGTGCATGTCAATCGGGTGCCCTTTGACGGGACGGTTGTCGATTCCTTTTATCATCGCGGCAAGTTCTTCGATGCCCGCGACGGCCGGGCCTCCTTTGAAAATGAGCGCAACGGCCTGGTCCTGGAAACTTGTGACGGCCTGCGGCTTGCTTTTGTGCAGATTGCCGGCCTGATTGCGCGGCGGATCGTCTGTTACGCACAGACCGGGGACACGTTGCAACGGGGAAAGCGCTACGGGCTGATCCGCTTCGGATCGAGGCTGGATGTGTATCTGCCTGTTGACGTGAAACTGCTGGTAAAGGTTGGAGATGTGACCGTTGCTGGCGAGACCGTGCTGGGACGTATAGGCTAGCGGAGAAAGCGTGGCATGAGTCCTGAACAGAGTGAAAAACAGTTTGAAAGGGTAGAAAACATCAAAAAGGGAATCTATATACTTCCCAACCTGTTTACGACCGGGAGTCTTTTTGCCGGTTTCTACAGCATGGTGGCGAGCCTCAACGGCAACTTCGATGTTGCTGCGCTCTGGATCTTTGCCTCGGCCGTGTTCGACGGTCTGGACGGCAAGGTGGCCCGCCTGACCGGGACTACCAGCAAGTTCGGCGTTGAGTATGACTCTCTGGCGGACTTGGTTTCGTTCGGGGTGACTCCGGGTTTGATGATGTACGCGTGGGCGCTGAAGCCGTTCGGGCGGCTAGGCTGGCTGGCGGCATTCCTCTTTGTGGTCTGTGGGGCGCTGCGCCTGGCTCGTTTCAACGTTCAGGTCAATACGGTGGAGAGCAAGCGTTTCGTTGGGTTGCCCATCCCGGCGGCAGCGAGCATGGTGGCTGCCACAGTACTTTTGTTTCATCATTTCGGCTGGTCAAGCTCTTACAAACGTCTGGCAATCATTGTCCTGATCTATCTTTTGGCCTTCCTGATGGTGTCAAGTTTCCGCTATTACTCATTCAAAGACCCGGCCCTGATCAAGCGCCAGCCTTTCGGATTTTTGCTGCTGGCCGTGGTGCTTTTGATCGTTGCTGCTGCCGAACCGGCGGTTATGACCTTTGCCATCATGCTCTGTTATGTCATGTCAGGACCCTTGGGATTTGTCGTTAGTTGGCCGCGCCGCCGCCGTTTGGAAAAAGCGGTGCACAAGGGTCATGAAGCGGTGGCGGGCCGCTAGTGTCCCTAGTGTTTATTCTTCCGTTTTGAGAAGTTTTTGATCCTGACAGGGCGCGACGACACAGGCTCGCCATGGGCCGGGAGCAGCCAGGTACTGAAAGAACCAGAATCAGAGGGATGAATTAACCGCCAGAACCCTGGGGTCAAGGGATTTCGTGCAAGCGGGCTTTGATGCAATCTTCCGAAATTTCCAGGGTGGCGAAAGTCTTGCGGGATGATGTCTGCATCAGCGTACCGGGGTTCAGAAACAGGATTCCAGATGTGGTGAAGCAGGAGGCGCGATGGCTATGGCCGAAAAGTACTATATCGGCATTGACCTCGGCTGCCCGTTGTTTCAAACCTTCAAACCCCTCTTTGACCCTGTAGGCGTCTCCATGCACCAGCAAGATCCGTTTCCCTTCACACTCTAACTGTATCTCCCGCGGCACAGTGGCATCGAGATCGCAATTGCCGGAAACGTTGATGACGTCAAGATGCAAGCCACGAAGCAGGTTTGCGTCCTCGACGCCGTCACCGAGATGGATTATGGAGTCCACGGGTTCGGTCAAGCTGTGGGCTTGCAATGCATGGGTGAAATTGCCGTGGGTATCGGACACCACCAAGATTTTCATGAAATTAGTGTAGCAGAAATCGGGTTGTCATGGCATCCTAAAACTCTTTATCGGGTGGCCTTACATGATTAAAAAAATAGTAGTGATCCTCCTTGCCGCCATGGCGGTCATCGGGATGCTCTTCGCCGTCTCGATGCTGATTGCCAGGATGATCATCGGCACGGCGGAAACAAAAGTGTCGGACAAGGAAGGTATCGGTCTGGTGGAGGTTCATGGAATGATCCTGGACTCCAAGGATACGATCCGCCAACTCCGGTATTTCCTCAAGGAGCGAGGGGTCAAGGCCGTGGTGCTTCGGGTTGATTCACCCGGGGGAGTAGTGGCGCCGTCCCAGGAGATCTATGATGAGGTTAGAAAATTTGCCGCCAAAAAGAAAATCATCGTGTCCATGGGCAGCCTGGCTGCTTCGGGAGGCTACTACATCTCTGCTCCGGCCACGCTGATCTATGCCAACCCCGGCACCATCACCGCCAGTATCGGCGTAATCCTCAAGCTTTCCAACATCGAAGCGCTTATGGACAAGATCGGCATCAAGTCATACACCCTCAAGACCGGCAGGTTCAAGGATTCCGGTTCGCCGTTGCGGGAACTCTCAAAGGAAGACCGGGCAATGCTGCAGGCGGTCATCGACAACACCCATGAACAATTTGTCCGGGCAGTCGCTGCCGGGCGCAAGCTGCCGGTCGAGGAGGTGCGCAAGATCGCCGACGGGCGTATCCTCTCCGGAGAGCAGGCCATGGGTATGAAGCTGGTGGACAGGCTGGGAACGCTTCAGGACGCTATTGAGGAGGCTGGCCGTCAAGGCGGCATCAAAGGCGAACCGGAGGTTATTTCGGCCCCAAAGAAAAAGATCGATTACTGGGATGTGCTTGTTGACGGGGTGCAGGAGAAATTCAGCGGCACCCTTAGGAGCGCCGGCGGGATGCGGCTCATGTACGAGGCGGAATAGGGGCGTGAGGTGAGAAAGGTGAAAGGTGAAAGGTGAAAGGAACCATTCACGATTCACCATTCACTTGTGTTCATCTTTTCGCCTTACGCAGCCGCTCATGGGCGGCGAGGATGATTTTTTCGGTCGTGTCCCAGTCGATACAGGCATCGGTAATGGAAACGCCGTATTTCAACTGGCTGGGATCGGCAGGGATCTTCTGGCTGCCGCACTCCAGATTGCTTTCTATCATGACGCCGGAGATGGAGTTGTTGCCGTCCACAACCTGTTGAATGACGCTTTCCAGCACCTCTGGCTGTTTTTGGTAGTCTTTGTTGGAATTGCCGTGACTGCAGTCCACCATGACGGTGGGGGCAAGCCCGTTTTTTTTCAGACTCTCTTCGGTGGTTGCAATATCTTCCGGGGCATAGTTGACCTTGCGGGATCCGCCCCGCAGAACAATGTGGACATCAGGGTTGCCGCAGGTCTGTATGATGGAGATACGCCCCTCGCGGTTGATGCCGAGGAAGCTGTGCGGGTGTTGGACCGCCTTCATGGCGTCCATGGCGATCTGCAGGTTGCCGTCGGTACCGTTTTTGAAACCGACCGGGAAGGAGAGACCGCTTGACATCTCTCGGTGGGTCTGGGACTCGGTTGTCCTGGCTCCGATGGCGCCCCAACTGATCATGTCGGCCACGTATTCCGGCGTAATTGGGTCCAGCATCTCGTTTGCCACCGGCACCTTGAGCGAAGTTATTTTCAGGAGCAGGCCCCGGGCGATGCCGAGCCCTTTGGAAATCAGGTGGCTGTTGTTCATGTCCGGGTCATTGATAAGCCCTTTCCACCCGATGGTGGTGCGGGGCTTCTCGAAATAAGTCCTCATGACCAGGAACAACTGGTCGTCAACCTTGCGAGACAACACTGCAAGGCGTTTGGCATATTCTACGGCCGCCAGGGGGTCGTGGATCGAGCAGGGGCCTACGACCACCATTAATCGCCGGTCGCGGCGATGAATGATCCCTTTGATGCATTCGCGGCTGGTGTTGACGAACTCACGGTCATGGTCGGACAGCGGAAAGACCTGGCGCAGGTCGGTGGGGGCAATGATAGGAGTAATGGCTGTGATCTTGAGGTTGTTTGTTTTAATCATGATTGGGATCTGCCCTGTTTCATAGATTTACCTGCGGCTTCTGCAAAATAGAACTATTAACGCCGGTTTGTCAATTGGGTTGTTTATGGCGCTTTAGCGTCGAGTTTGTAAGCCCCGCGAAAGAACCGCTATGATTTCACTGGCTGATTGTCAGCTGGTTACTTACTTTAGGCCAAGTTGTTAAGGAATCCCTTCGCAACGGCAAACCAAACCGTCCAGCTGTTTCAGGATGGACACAAGAAGATTGCATGATCGAAACGCACATTATTGTCATGATTGCCGAAATGACGAGGGAGTTTAGTCTGGTGGACGGTTCGAGTAAATGGCTTTAGGAAATAGCGCTCTGAAGCGGGCCGTTTTCGTAGACCGCGACGGCACCATCAACGTAGAGAAGGATTATCTCTACCGTGTGGATGATTTCGAATTCATTCCGGGGGCGCCGCAGGCGCTGAGGCTTTTGAACGAGGCCGGTTTTCTGGTGGTGGTCGTCACGAACCAGTCCGGTGTTGCCCGGGGATATTATACCGAGGAGGATGTGGACATCCTTCACCGTCATATTGCTGCCGAACTTGCCAAAACCGGCGCGCAGGTGGATGCGTGGTATTACTGTCCCCACCACCCATCGGGACGTGGCAGTTACTCTCTGCCCTGCAGTTGCCGAAAGCCCCTGCCGGGCATGCTTCTGGAGGCAGCCGTGGACCACAATATCGACCTTGCCGAATCGGTCATGATCGGCGACAAGCTGGCTGACGTGGAGGCCGGGATTGCGGCCGGCTGCCGCACGATCCTGGTGCGCACCGGCTACGGCGATGCCGACGAAGCCCTGGTTCCACCTGGAACCGTGGTGTGCGACGACCTGCTTGCCGGTGTCCTTTCCCTGATTCGTCCGCGTGAAGGGGTTTGACAGGGCGCCTCCTTGCATGTAATACTTCAGATTCGTGTAAAATTACTCATAGAAGGATATCCCCATGCCCCACGGCATCACCAAAGGCATAATCCTGGCCGGCGGCGCCGGCAGTCGCCTGTTTCCTCTGACCCTGGTGGCCAGCAAGCAGCTTCAGCCGGTCTACGACAAGCCGATGATCTACTATCCCCTGGCAACCCTTATGACGGCGGGTATCAGGGATATCCTGCTGATTTCCACGCCGCACGACCTGCCCCGTTTCGAGAAGCTTCTGGGAGACGGCTCCCGTTGGGGTATTACCCTTACCTACAAGGTGCAACCCGAGCCCAAGGGAATAGCCCAGGCCTTCCTGGTCGGAGAGGAATTCATCGACCGCAAGCCGGTATGTCTGATCCTGGGCGACAATATCTTTTACGGCAGGATGAACCTGGATCGTATCGTAGGCGAGTTCCAGGGAGGAGCACGTATCTTCGGCTATCAGGTGCACGACCCGGAGCGTTACGGCGTTGTGGAGTTCGATGCAGCAGGCAGGGTGCTCAGCATCGAGGAAAAACCGAAGCAGCCCAAATCCCATTACGCGGTTCCAGGGCTCTACCTGTATGATGAACATGTGGTGGATACGGCTAGATCCATTGCCCCTTCGCCCCGCGGCGAACTTGAAATAACTGACGTCAATATGGCCTATTTTCATCGCGGCGAACTGGCTGTTGAGCGTCTTGGGCGCGGCATTGCCTGGCTGGACACCGGCACCCACAAGAGTCTTCTGGAAGCCAGCATCTTCATCGAGACCATCGAGTCGCGCCAGGGGCTAAAGATCGCCTGCCTGGAAGAGATAGCCTTGAGGCGCGGTTTCATCGATTGCGCACATATGAAGCTGGTCATTGACGATACCCCCAACTCTACCTATCGCGACTATCTCTTGCGGGTATACGCCGAAAACGAGCTCTGCGGCAGGAATTAAATGGCTGCCGTTGAAGCGGGAGACTGGTGTCCCGTGCGGTTAGTCATGGGAAGCTATTCCCTTACTTTTTCGCCATATGCCAGGAAGCGTAGATGAGCAGGGCTACATCTGGAGCCGCAACAACGGCAGCTGGCTAAAAGAGCCTGCATTACGAATATGAACCAACCGTCCGGGATACTAAAGACAGACCCCCTATCGCCACACCTACTTTGAGTTGACAGGCATGAATTTCTTCAAAAAATACACACTCCTTATTCTGACGGCTGTCGGGCTACTCGCAGCCCTGATCTTCTATTCGCTTAACATCCCCCATAATCGCAATGCCAATGTGATAGAGCGCTGGGTCATAACGGTTTTCGAGCCAATCATGAAGCCGTTTTATCAATTAAGCCTCTTAGGCGAAGGGGTGGTTGACAACTACCTCGACCTGGTGAATGTCCGTCGCGAGAATCTGCATCTGCGGGCTGACATCAAGGCGCTGAACAGCAGGGTCATTGCGGCGGAAGAGGCTTGCCAGGAAAACAGACGCCTGACCCGGCTTCTGGATGTGAAAAATACGATCAAGGAGCCGACCCTTACCGCCACCATCATCGGAGAGGATTTAAGTCCATGGTTCGGGACGCTTGTCATAGACCGCGGTACCTCAAGCGGGATCGCCGAGGGTATGAGCGTGGTGGCTGCCGACGGGGTTGTGGGACAAGTCGTCAAGGTTGCACGCACCAGTTCCAGGGTGCTGCTATTGACCGATCATTCCAGCGGCATTGCTGCCACAATCCAGCGGTCCCGAGCCAGGGGCGTGGTAAAGGGAAAGGGGGATGGGCTCTGTCAACTTGAGTTCACCACCAGGGAAGAGGATGTCAAGGTAGGTGACATGGTGGTTTCATCCGGTATCGGCGGCGTGTTCCTGAAGGGGCTGCCGATCGGCGAGGTGACTATGGTCAAGCGTGGCGAATATGGTATTTTCCAGACCGTGACCATTCACCCGTCCGTGAACATCGCGCACCTGGAGGATGTTCTGGTGGTGCTGAGGAACGGCAATGACTAAGTGGGGCGCAACAGTGATCGCCATAGTAGCGGCTGTGGTGCTTCAGTCATCGGTACTCCCGATCTATATTGCCTCACCCTTCAAGCCGGACCTGTTGCTTGTTTTTGTTGTCTTCCTGGCGTTACGCGTCTCATTCACGGCCGGAGCGTCCATGTCCTGGGGTCTCGGGCTTGTCAAAGACGTTTTCAGCGGGCTCTACCTGGGACTCAATGCCCTAAGTTTTCTTCTTATTTTCATGGTTATCAAACACATCTCCGACCGGCTCTATACCGGTAGTGCGCCGCTTTTCGTCATAGCCGTCAGCATTGCCACCCTGAGTTGCGTCTCAATCGATATGCTCTTGCTGGTCATGTTTACCGCGTCGCCCGGAATTGCCTATTCCATGAGCGTCGGATTGGTGCCCCACCTCCTGGTGAATGCTTTTGTCGCATCGCTTGTCCCCCTTATTCCCGGTTTCGACCGTCTGTTGGAAGCAGAATGACAGAGCAACGTTTCGTCCGAGAGACTACTGAATCAAAGAGGAGGATCTTGATCCTCTCCTTTGTGGTAGCGGGAATATTTTTCCTATTGCTCTTGCGGCTGTGGCACCTGCAGATCCTTAACGTCGACGATTACCGCAACATGTCGGAAAACAACCGCCTGCGTTTCGTTCCTGAGGCCGCATCCCGAGGCACCATCCTGGACCGCAACGGCAAGGTGCTGGTAAGCAACCAACCATCATTCAGCCTGGCGGTTGTACCGCAAGAGGTAACGAACAGGAACGAATTACTCGACCGGCTCTCAAAGTTGCTCGGCCTTGATCGGGCCGAGATGAATGAGCGTTGGGAAAAAGAGAAGGGGCGTGCCAGGTATTACCCGATCATTCTGGCATCTAACATCAACCGCGACCAAGTGGAGATTGTGGAGGAAAACCATCTGCGCCTTCAGGGGGTCGAGATAGAGATGAAGCCGGTACGGGAGTATGTCAACGGTGTACTGGCGGCCCATCTTCTGGGCTATATTGGCGAGATATCCGAAGATGAAC
>Ga0316217_10003131_pt1 | contig 19196 bp, 13 predicted proteins | sample 1anoAmetaG_FD_203633 | JGI IMG/M metagenome (GOLD analysis project Ga0316217, IMG submission 203633) | Freshwater microbial communities from Trout Bog Lake, Wisconsin, USA - 1anoA | ecosystem: Environmental > Aquatic > Freshwater > Lake > Hypolimnion/Profundal zone | place: USA: Wisconsin...
ACTATCTCATTTACTACGGCAGCCCAACCAACAACAGCCAAGTGAGCCCTAATGTTTACTATCTAAGCGTCCTATACGATCGCAAGGCACTTAAGTGGCTATCTTTTCAAATAATCCGAATACAGGACAGTTCCCTCGTTAAGTATTACAATCAAACTTAGACAGAATCCTTGCTCAAAAACCTTTATCCAACTTTATTGCCATTACTTCCCAACTAATTGTCGACACTTTTGACGATAATAAAAGTCGATCAAGGCATTTTTTAAAATGCAACTTCAAAATATCTCATTCATTACAGACTAATTCAATCAACCAACGATACTTTCCCGAAGAAAAATACTTGCTTATTAACAATACTTTACAATCAGCAAGTAAATGAGTGGCTTTTACTAAAAATCACTTAAATCCAGCATATTCCCTTCTTTCATATTCAAGCTAAAGTTAAACATAAATGTCATGAAAAAGACTAACTGGGCAAAAGAGCAATTAAATGGGTAGAAGACAACCATTATTATCTGTAAAATCCTAAGTCAGCTTTCTCCAATGTCACTGTTTTTGATGAAGAAAGCGCTATTTGCAGGCTGACCTTTATAACAAAATCAGACATTAAATATCATATTCATTTGAACATAAGCCTAGTCAAAAATACCATCACCTAAATCACATATTAAATCTGCAAGCAATGATACTTCATATAAATTTGTCATATTTTAATTCTTTAATAAACTATTGAGTTATACTTATGCTAAGATGTTTTAGAAAATCCATTTATTTGCTTTAGATCCTATGAACAGAGTTTGTTCAATGGAGGGTAACAAAGTACTTGTTCATGAGTCACAATTTTCTCAATATTGGTCCAGTGGGTTAATAACAAGAATACTAGGGAAGCTATATTTCAAATGTTGGCGAATGGAGAGCCAGCATTATGGTCCATTCAAGTCCTTTAGTCTATTTGAATGTGCTCATTTTTTAAAAATTGTTTATTTATCAAAGGTATTATGAACTGTCTGCTCAAGTATTTGAGGTACAAATTTCAAATGGAAATTTCCAGCAGCATTTAAAAAACATGAAAGAACTTAGCATTTTTCTCTGCCTCACTTTTTTTACACTCATGGCAAGCTGCACTGCTCCTCCCCTCGTAAGTCATTCTTTATGCAGTACTACAAAATATATTTAAACACCTTTGAGGGTCCTTTCAAATCGATTCTTAAAGCCTACGGCAACTTCGACCTCAATTTAACTTTCTGGATTTAGGACTAACAGTAATTCAACCAAACCCAAGAAATAATCAACAAAATGTTAGACCATTACAACCGTACGCAGTTTCCGAGAGAATTTGATTACTCTCTAGAATATTACAGAGACAGTTCTCTAAGAACCATACTCTATGTCCTTTTCAAAGTCAATGCAAGTGTAGTCACCAAATACTATGCTCTCAAAGCCTAATCTAATGACGCAGTCTACTACCTCGGCAGTGAGCAGACTTATAACGTCAGAGCGGGTCGCTAAATGCCTTTCTTGAACTACACTTTTTTGTAGCCGGCCGCCAGCGCTTCTTTGCTAGCCTCAGCATCGGCGAGCAGTGGAAAAGCCTTCAACGTTTCCACGATTTTGTAGCTGAAGTTTTGGAGTTTCCCACAAGGAAAATTGTATCTGATTCGACAGCTAAACGCCTACAATTCATCGAGGCACTACGTTTTCTTAAACACTGTCTAAGGTTTGACCTACTTAGACCAAGCCTACATCCCTCAGTTAGTTGCTCCGGCCGGTTTCGATACATTCTATGCTCTGACTTTCCTAAAAACCTTGACTGTAAACTATTATGACAGGGTAACAAAAAAGTACTTTTGCGACCAAGCAGGGCTGGGCTATGTTGCTTTTGTCTAAATTTTCATAGACCCACTGTGGAATGACTTGATTCACTTATGGGTGAACTTAGACTTCTCGAGTGCGTATGCTTATGCACCTTGTCGCCCCTATGTCGGGATATTTGCACTGATGAGTACAGGAGATCAGCTATGGTTTTCAGTTATGTATTTCAGATATATACTGCCTACTAACAGCCATGGCAGTACCTTCCCATAACTAATAATCTTGAATGAAAAGAACGCTAGCTTTTCCACAGATATTCCTTATTATCGCATGTCTTACTTCAACAATGACAACAACGACCAAGCCTTAAGATTGAATTACAACGCTACAGATTAATAGCTTAAAGGAGCATTTCAATATTTTACGTAGTATGATGTAGATGCAGTCTTTCGCATTAAATACCCTTCGATCTAAATTTGGTCATACATCTATCATAATGACGATGGCCTTTACATACACGGTATCAGCTCAATCGGCTTTTGCCGCCAATATTGCCCTGCGACCTTGCGTAAACTGCGTCTGAATTCAAATACTTCAGAAGATTTCAGAGGCCCATCTATTCGTCGAAACTAGTACTACTATGAATTCTATCTCGCAAAAGGCTTAGACCTCACAGAGCCTAATTTACTAGGTCCGTACATGGCTCCTTATATTAAGTGGGATGACTATTATCGAAGGATGCTGTTCAGCAACTAAACCTATTGTCCTTTCTCGAATAACCGCTTTTAGCTGGCTGTATTCTACTAAGTTCAACAAGGAGCACGGTGCAATCGTTACACCTTCTTTAGAGATAACCAAAACTAGCAAACTTTCTACTTGAATGGCACTTATTTTTTACTGGACAATAATGGTACCAGCTACAAAAATCTTCCTTTTAACCAAGCTTGCAAAGTAGACTTCTACTGCAAAAACATCAGTTTTGAAAAAGTTGCCAACCGAACACAGTTCTTCAATCAAGCCTCCTCCATACTCACTGGCAGGAACAATATTTTGTTTTCTTCAGCCGACCTCACCTAATTATACTCAATAAATTTAGAAGCTCTTACTTTACCGCGACTGTGGATTGCTATCTTTAATAAAAATGGAATCGAAAGCACTCTCATTTTGACAGCAAACGTAAAAAAAGGTTTTACTTTGTTAAATTATGGCGAACCGCCTAACACTACCCCACTAAGCCCTGTGAGCTATCCTTTAACCACCAACACTAACCCTAACCTAGCAGCGAACAGTCCAACTGCAGGTTTCACTAACGCTAGCTCTAACCTACCACCGATCAGTCCCATTGTAAGCATCTCTAACACCAATCCCAAAGGCAACGCCAATCTCACCGCCGATGTTCTCTCGCCACTGTATTCGAGGCTCGCCGACTTAGTGGCAGCCAACAGTCAAGGCAGCTGTACTTCCATCAGCGGCCTGAGTTACTTCTAAGACCCCTACTCTCTCACTATTGCCTTCGCGCTTTCCTGCACCGAGCAGCAGAAAGGTCTCACAGTCTACGAAATAGTGTTTGCGATTCGGGACAACGCTTTCTACTTTGCAGGGAAGCGGTCATTGCTAATGATGCCCCAAAACTATTGGCAACTGAACGCTACTATGCCTTCGCCTTAGCTGCTGTCTTTCCTCAACAGTTCGGCTTCGAGCAGCTTCCGGAAAGGAGTGGCGCCGGACTCAGTGCTAGTCAACCAACTGTCTTTCGCGTCAGGAGGCTGCTTGGGATTTGTTACATTCAATCTGGTTGACGGAACCCCAATGTAGTATGAAGTACTCTACGTGAATGGAAACTGGATCAACTTTGTGACTTATAATGGAGCGAACCTATGATTTCGACTGATTAACTTTGATAACTTTCGATTTTGAGAAAAACTAACTTAAATATCATAATATATCGATCAATCGTTTTAATTGTTATTTGTTGAAGGAATTGTAGAGAAGAAAGAACACGCCTGAATATATCTTTTTGATACCAAAATACAGTTCTACTGGCTAAGATTTGATAAAATAAATCTAAATCTAACAAAGTCTCCATGCTTCTCTGAAGTTTGCTTCAATAAATAGATTGAGCAACCAATGGCAAGTGTTGGCAAGTGTACTCATGTTGATCATAACCAGGAATTACAGCTTTGCCATATTTTCAACTAATTTTTACTTGAAAACATGGTTAATAATTCTCCTTTCACAGCTAATTGACACTCAATTAAAGTATACCTGATTAGTATAATAAAGCAATGGCCAAATACTTCGAAAAACAACCTGGTCATGATAGCACATAATATTCAATCACATTTCCTGTTGGAAAGCTATGTTAGAAATTCTTCTAAGTTGCCTGTTTGAATGCAACTATTTTGAAAATGATTTCTTATTCATCAAGGGTATTATAAGTTTCCTGCTCAAGTATTTGAGGTACAAATTCCAAATAGAAATTTCCAGCAGCATTTAAATACATGAAAGAACAAATCTCCTTTCTCTGCCTAACCCTTTTAACGCTCCTTGCGAGTTGCTCTGTTCCTCCCTTCGTAAGTCATTCTCTATGCAGTACAGTAGAGTATATTTAAACACCTTTGTGGGTCCACACAACTTAAGTACACGAGCCTATGGCAACTTTGATCTAAATCAAACTTTCTGGGCCTAAGACTAGAAGGAGTACGACCTAGCCCAAGAAATAATCATAAATATGACGAACTATTACAACCGTTCCCAGTTTCCGAATGATAACTCTTATTTCCTAGAGTATTACAGAGATAGTTCTCTAAGAACCATACTCTATGTCCTTTTCAAAGTTAACACAAGAATAATCACCAAATACTATGCTCTCAAAGCCTAATCTAATGATGCAGTCTACTACCTCGGCAGTGAACAGACTTATAACGTCAGAGCGGGTCGCTAAATACCTTTCTTGAACTACAATTTTTTGTAGCCGACCGCCAGCTCTTCTTTCCTAGCCTCAGCATCGACGAGCAGTGGAAAAGTTTTCAATGTTTCCACGATTTTGTAGCTGAAATTTTGGAGATTTCCAGAGGCAAAATTATATCTGATTCGGCAGCTAAACGCCAACAGTTCATCGAGCTACTACGTTTTCCTAAACACATCCTCAGATTTGAACTATTTAGATCAAGCTTACATTCCTCAGCTAGTTGCTCCAGCAGGTTTCGATACATTTCATGCTCTGACTTTCCTCAAAAATTTAACTTTAAACCTGTACTAATTTCAATATGTAAATCAAAAACTATTCAAAAAACAGTCAAGCTTAACCTTAGTCATATTTGCCTAGTTCTTCTTAGAGCCCAATTGGCAAGACCTACTCTTTATCAACGTCAACCTGGATTTGAACGGTACTAAGCAAATCGACTTCAGGTATGCTCGCATTATGGGCATAATGTCTACTGTGACTATTAGTATGGGATAACAACAGTATGTTGAAGTGAATTCTAGGCTGGTAAAGGGTCCTAAAAATCTACCAATATTATTGCTAGATGAGCTAAACTATACAAAAATCACTGAAAACCCCTTCCATTGTAAATCTTATTTTAACCTCGACGACTATGATTACCGGATAGGATATAACTCTACCACGAAATAGTAGGTTGCTGCACTTGCTGAGCGCAAACTCATGCTTATTAATAAAACTACCTTTTACATCCAGTTCCCGAAGTATAAAATGTTGACAGTTCTTGACAATGACTCCCCCAGAAACTTGTACTTTATAGATAAGGAACTAAAAGTCTATTGGTCATGCTTCCAGAGATATACTCGTGCCAGAATGCAACAATACCCTTATAATACAGACAATAAGCGCTTATAGGCCGTTCGAAAGCAATACTACTATGAATACTATGTAGGCAAAAACTTTGGCGCTCCTTATGCATACCAGAATTACTATGCGCTGAACAGTTTTCAGTATGAGTCTTACTGCCCTATCTTATTCAACAGACTTTAAATCGGCTTACTTTCTACAGACCAAACATATCTGAAAGGCCCTCGTTAGGTTTTTATCAGAAACTTGCTCAACTAGCAAATCGTACACGTTGGTACTTTGAACTATACAGGATAAACTCGAATTCCTACCGATGATTTTTCTTCTTATCTGACTTACAACCGTGATTGCGCTGTGGTTCAGCCTAGTGATAATTCTACGCAAAGAGATAAAGCTCGCTTCTTCGAGAAGGCCGGACCTTTACTGATCGGCAGAAACAATACCCAGCTTTCTTTAGAGGATATACGCGAATTACACATAATAATTTCATATATTACTCTGTGGATTGTTTTTACGAAGAGGAATGGGATCGAAAGTATTTTCATTATAGGGAGCTATTTTGGCTATATAGATGACCACTCTTTGGTTCATTATGGTGAACTTCCTAACACTACCCCACCAAATCCTGTGAGCTATCCTTTAACCACCAACACTAACTCTAACCTACCACCGAACAGTCCCAGCGCAGGCTTCACTAACATTAATCCCAAAGGCAACGGCAATCTCACCGCCGATGTTCTCTCCCCACTGTATTCGAGGCTCATGGACTTAGTGGCAGCCAACAGCTAAGGCAGCTGCACTTCCATCAGCGGCCTGAGTTACTTCTAAGACCCCTACTCTCTCACCATCGCCTTCGCGCTTTCCTGCGCCGAGCAGCAAAAGGGTCTAACAGTCTACGAAATATTTTTTGCGATCCGGGACAACGCTTTCTATTTTGCAGGGAAGCGGTCATTGCTAATGATGCCCCAAAACTACTGGCAGATGAGCTCCACTATGCCTTCGCCTTAACTGCTGTCTTTCCTCAACAGTTCGGCTTCGAGCAGCTTCCGAAAAGGAGTGGCACCGGACTCAGTGCAGGTCAACCAACTGTCTTTTGCGTCAGGAGGCTATTTGGGTTTTATTAAATTAAATCTGATCGATGGGACATCAGTCTAATACTAAGTACTCTACCTGAATAGAAAATGGATCATTTACGTCAATAGAAACTTATCACAAAAGCCAGCAAGAGGACAAACTTCTAAAACTAGGCAAACTAATTCTTCAATCAATATTCCAGCATTCAACACAACCAACCAAAGCAACTCACAAAACAACCCAAGTAACTCTCCAAGCAGCCCAAGTAACTCTCCTAGCAATCCAAATAACTCACAAAACAACCCAAGTAACTCTCCAAGCAGCCCAAGTAACTCTCCTAGCAATCCAAATAACTCACAAAACAACTCAAACTTCAATAACAATAACAATTATAAAGATAATAGTTCTAGCAACAATACATATAATAAAACCAATAATTGTCACTATTCAAATCGTAATTCAGGGATTATCAAATTAACAACATAATATACTACCACTTATTTGGTACTAACCTAGACATAAATTCAGGCAGATCACATCTTCTTAAACATATATTCGACTATTTTGCCTCTTCTCCCGAAAAAAACAGCATCTCTCAAAACAAACAAAATTAAAAAAGCCACTTTTTCTAATGGCACTAGCAACTATATTTTGTATTATAATTTGCCTAGAAATGATCCAATGGTAATTACTTGCTACTTATCAATCCTATACAATCCTAAACTAAATCCGTCGTTTTCTTATCAGCTTCTAGAGGTTCATACAAACTCTGTCACTTATCAGATCCTAGCTTATATTTAGGCAGATTCTCAGCTCAAAAACCTCTATTCCACCATCTTACCCTTAATCCGCTAAAAAATAGACTCTCTCCTGAAGATAAACGAAGTGAAAAAATGCACTTTTTCAAATGGAACTATCAACTATTTGATCTACTACGGAAGATAATCAGATACAACCACGAACATTTACTATTTAACTGTGCTATACGATCCCAAAATACAGAAATGGCTATCCTTTTAACTTGTCTAAATCCAGACCAGTTCTGTGATTATGACTTACAGTGTATTTCAAGCAGACACACAGCTCAAATCACTTTATTCCACCTTATAACCACTATTACCTAGCAAATTATCACAGTTAATCAACGTAAATGATATGAATGATGTTAGAAAAGGTAATCTTCCAAACGGAACAGTCACCTATGTCATCTACTTTTTCCTAAATAGATAAACCAGCAACCAATCAAATGCAGCAAGTTACCTCCTAACTATCTTTTACGACTCTATAGCACAACAATTGATATCGCTACAACTCACATAAATCCAAAATCTTTCCTTCTCTATCATTAAAAGCAATACTCCACTAAAATGTAGTGAGAAGAAGTAACTAGGCCAAGTAGTAATTGGCTGGGTAGCAGATAATCATGATTATCTTAAAGATTACAAATCAGCCCACTCCTACATCACTATTTTTGATCGTACAAGTGCTAACTGCAGGCTGACTTTTGTGGCAAGATCAAAGCAGCAATACCATATTCTTTTGAATATAGATCTAGCTACGAATGCTGTAACGTAAATCGTTTATTAAATCTGTCCGCAATGATACTTCACATAAATTGGTTCTATTATTTTTGCTGATTTATTGAATGAGCTCAGCTATTTCTGTATTGCAATAAAGTAGCTTGACTTTTCTCATAGCAAGATCACCATTTTGAGATGTTGGCTTGAATAAAGCTACTTAAATATTTTGTCAAATTTGTTTATAAGATCATTCTTAAAGAGATTTTATTAGAATTGATCAGTATTAATAAAAAACTTTCAATATAAATCAACTAAAGCTAATCTTTTACATAATTTTAGATGTAATAACTAACAAGTTTACAAGGAGTCCCCCTCGAAGGCTATCATACGCTTCCCTTTAACAAATAAATCCTCAGCAATGTTGATCTTGAAGTTTACACACCCAAAAGAGTTCATTATCTCGTAAATGCTCTCGTAAACAACACTAAAATGCCTTCGGAGCAAGCTATGCTTCGTTCGGAAAGAAAGAATTTCCAAAAATCAGGAGCTGAGAAAGCAGATCAAGTTGTTGGAAGGCTTCCAAGGGTGTCTTACAGACCCAGAAGATTTTTCCAGGTTCCCGATAGATATGGGCGCAAGCGCATTCCCAAACAAAATAGAGGGAATAGAGTAGAAAGAGGGAGACAACCTCTACCCTTTCAAATTGGCCAACTGCCTTCAAATATAGGACCAACCGGTTTTAATCCAACAGCTCTGAATCTAGGTCCATACCAATTCCCTATCTTTTCTCCCCCTAATATGCAATTACCTCCTGGAGTTAACTTTCCCTTGCCAGTTGGTATACCTCAAGTAGGACGACTACCAGTTGGAATACCCCAAATAGGACAATTACCAATAGGGTTTCCAACTGGATCAGTTCTTCCAAACTCAACAATAATAGTCCCCCAACAGCCAGCTTCAACTCAAGTCTAAAGTGTTAGTCAACCATTGCCTTAAGCAATAATACAAGCTTCTCTTTCTGCTGAATAAATAGTAAAGCAAAAGATGTAAGCAGAGAAAAAAGTGAAGCTGCCAACTGAAATAGTTCGTAAGATGAAAGCAACAAAATCCCAAAAAGAACAGAATTCCGCTTTCAAGATACATTCTCCAGAATGGAACGTACTGAAAGCCTATAAGTGTTAAGCCTCTCAAATCATCGAGAAGCATAGGGAATAAGTAAAAAAAGATAAAGATCCCATAATAGGTGAGAATTTAAAAGATCCTCTGCCTATTTACTTCCAGAAGAAGAAGGCCAATCAAAAGAGAAGACGTCAAGAAAAGCACGAACTTATTAAAAAGCATAAAAAAGCACTGGCTTAGATTTTCGGAGACGCCATTTTCAGAAAAGGATGGCCAATCGGCAGAAAAGAAATAAAACTGGCTTTGGGTATTGAAGAAGAGACCAACAATAATATTGAGGGTGTAGGTGAATTCATAAAAATGGCAGAAGAGAAACAGGTTGAATAGATGTCCATTGAAATCGGATAGCTGAAGATTTCACCTGCAAGCCAGGAAAAGGAGTAGCAGCAGTGAGCAGTGCTGCCTGAGCGATATTGGAAAGACGTCGCTGTTGATTTTTATTTAAACTCAATGTCTTTCTAATCATTCTAACTATCTACAATTTTTTCTTGCTGACAGGCAACATCTGCGTGATTGGATGTCCTTTTCGCGCTAATTTTTTATAATAAAATTTTGTCAGATTGATAAATGGGGGTTTTGAAGCTATGGGAGCTATTGCTCACAATTGCTAAGCCTTATGATATTGAACAGCTTTATGGAAAGATAGTGGCCATCGATGCGTCCATTTGGATAGTCAAAATAGATACAATATTCGGGTCCAACACCGAAAAAATAAAATCAATACTATCAAAGATAATGCTTATGAAGCGAAACAACATTTTGCCTATTTTCGTATTCGACGGAGTTCCTCCAGCCCTCAAGCGCAAAACTTTGGAATAGCGCAGTAGAAAGAGATTAGTTGCCAATGAGATGTAAGCTAAAAAGAAGTCATAAATTTAGATAATGAGAATGATTGAAGGTGACAACTCAAGGCAGAGCTAGAAGAACAAAAAGCTACAATAGAACTAACAGCAGCTTTAAGAGATAAATACTAGGCTATAAAGGTTGTCTGCTTTTAGTAACACTTAGTAGAATATTTCTAAGTAGTTTTTGTAAAAAATAACTCTTCAGAGCTAGATCTTGAACGCCAAATACAAAATAATGCTCGATTTATTGCCCTAGTTCCGCAAATACTAAAATTACATCAGCCTCGAGGAGTATTAGTAGCTAGATCTCTAATATAAAACTTAGTACTTGGAGGAATTAGAAGAGTATAAATGGAAGCACATCAAGAAATAAAGAAAAAAAGATAGACGAGAAAATATGACTCAATAGGAAAAGCTGAGAGCTGACCTGGAAATAATCTAAAAGAAGAGCATAATCCGCGAGATGCAGGATAATCTTTTTAGGAAGATGCTACAAAAAAATATGAAAATTGAGAACGGCTATTAAATCATTTAGACTATTTACAATGGAAAAACAGTTATTCAGAAAAGAAAGATAAAATAGCAGAACTAGTGTAGTAAATTTGGATTCGGTGGACTTAGAAAAGGGAAATCTAAGAATGATTTCAGCAAGCTTACATTCGGAGAGGAAAAAGATAGCTAAGCCTAAGCGGAAATTGATCCTTTTGTTTCTTCTTTTTGTAACCATTCTGCTCCTTTCAAAAAATCAGCTTAGAATACTTCTCAATCTCAAGTAACAAGTTAAATTGAGCCTAAAACAGAAGAAACGCAGAAAGCATATATGCTTAAAAGCAAAGATACTACAGCCAAACAGGTTGAAAAAAAGAAGAAAACTGCCAAATAGGTTGAAGCAAAAAAGCATAGATAGAAAAAAACAAAATTAGATGGATTTAGCTCAAATAATGAATAATCTTCTTAACCTTACTTACCTTTCGTCAATTATAATGAAAGAAAAGACTAATAACCTGAGTTTTATGTAAATCGTTAGTAATTTAACCAAAAATCTGCTCAAAGCCAATAATAGCTCATGAATAAGGATAATCTCCCTAATTTCAGATCTGATCAGCACCCTGAATACCTAAACTCATCAAATGACAATCTCTAGCTCCAAAACCTATTCAAAATTTTAGGCTTACCTTTCTTAGTCGCTCCAGGAGAAGCAGAAGCTCAATGTGCAGCACTTTAGCAGTAGGGGATTGTAGATGGAATAATAACATAAGACTCTGATATTTTTCTATTCGGTGGGAAAAATGTATTCAGAGGTCTATTCAACAACAATATTCGCTACTATAGCTTCGACATAATGCAGTAAAAATTGAAGCTCAACCGAGAAAAGTTGATAATCTTTGCTGAGCTGCTAGGTTCAGATTATACTGAAGGAGTTAAAGGAATCGGCCTGGTTAATGCCATGTAGATACTAAAGGTATTCAACACTTTTGAGAAACTATAAAAGTTTAAACAGTGGGCTGAACATCCTGACGTGCTACTCCCTTAATAACAAAAAACTGACTAGCTACTGAAAATGGCAAGCGAATAGTAAAAAGAATTCTATTAGCTTCATAAAAGATTCAAAAACTATTGGTACATTGGTTAATCTTTTGGTAATAAGAGTGTCCACAATGCTTATCTCAAGCCTGATGTTGTAAAGAAATAGCAATTGAAAAAACTTCAGGAAAAGGGATAGTTTAGCTAAAAGCCTTTAAAATAGTAACTGCTGTCTAAACTATTGAAATAGAGACTCTAGCTTTAAGGAAAATAGTATGACCATTATTTTCGATTGCTCTCACTAAAATACAATAACAAAAGGGAAAATACGCTTTTGAACTACTTTGGTCGCATTGAACCAAAATAGGACGTTTAATATGCGCGTATCAAAAGTAAAAGGCTCCAGAAATCGCTATAAAGCCAAGAGAATAACGATTGATCTCTTACATTTCATAGTCTTGTATGAATCACAGTTCTCTTTTGTTTTATGCTTTACCGATATAGTAAATATTTTCCTTAAAATCCGAAGGGAAAAAGTTGAATTCTCTGGATATATTTTTGTTTTGTTTTGTTCATAAAAATTACAATAATATTATGCTGGGTGTGGTAATTGGAGTAGTTTCAGCTATTAGTTTACTCGTATTCATGCAAAAGGATCCGCAGGCTATAAGGCAGAACAAATAGTAAAGAAAGAAAAGAGAAGAGTAGCAGAAGGCGTTGATGAAAAAAGCGATGGAGGAGCAATAAAAAAAGTTGAATGACCCTGAGTTAATAGCGAGAAAACTATAAAAAAAGAAAGAAATGAAAGAAAAAATGTTTAAGAGCCTCAGCGAGTAAGAGAAAAAGCTTATTGACCAGTATATAGATGAGAATAAGCAGGCCGGAAAGTCATAATAACAAATCATGAAAGAAGCAGGCACAAAGGCCATGTTTTTTTGCTTGCTAATGGTCATGGTCACTGTTTTCGCATTATTTGGTATTTTCATCATCCTAAACGGCGATGTTGACAAAGTTGCCGCAACTGTAACGCAAATAGTTTCATTGGGCAGAGAATTTTTGGAATGGAATTTCCCCAGATTGGCATCTAACGCAACAGGAGCAGCCCCATCAGCAGAACTCTGATAGAATTAAGTTAAAGAATCCACTTTCAATTATATTATGAGTGATTTCAATAAAAATAAACAAAATAATTAACGCAATCTTTCACCCTACCACAATAAGAAAACCCTAACTCCAACAGTCATAAGTTTGACTAATGAAAAGCCCTTCGGTGGAAGTATATTTAGAAAACCCAAAAAAGTTATAAAGACGTTAGCCATACAAACCCAATCTCAAATTTAAGATAAAGGGCTAGTCAACGAGGAGCTAAAAAGCTGGATTAATAAATTTCATTCAAGTAGAAATCTTAAAAATACTAGCGACCTCAAGCAGGCTTTGGCTGAAATTTCTGAGCAGAACAAAGAAGCAATAAATACAGCTTATGAGATAATAAGGAGAGATGAAAAGCTAGCCCAATGTCTTCCTTTGATGAATAAACCCTTTATAAAAATGAAAACTGATTCATTAAACATCAATTTAGAGGAAGTTGCTAATTTAAGGTCGAAATCTTAAAAAAGAAAAGTAGCGATTGATCAAGTTTGTTTTGAAACTCATTTCTAGTCTAAATCGAGCCATTCCTTGGGCTTTAGGCCGACAGTCAGTCGATGTCCTGAAAGGTTGATTTGGAATAAAAAGGCCTATATTCTCAAATCATTCAAGTAAACAAAAAACAAAGAGGCCACCAAAAGCAAAATCGAAAACAAAAATCTCACATTTAGCAGCAGCAAATAAACCATTGATTTAAAAACAACTATAACGCATCAAAAGTCTTAGATGAGCATATTCGATTCTCCCCGAAGAATTGGTAACTATACAAGCCGTTCACGTCAAAGGAAATGCTGGTAGACCATAGGCTTTAAATAATGGATAAACAAACCGGTTACTAAAGATTTACATTAACTCAAACCTTGATTTTATATTTTAAGATATTACATGTAAGCTAATCAGATCGAATTGAAACGAGGGCAGGTCTACGCCATCATCAACAAACTCTAAGACATGGCACTAAGAGCTTAATCATCCGATCCTAGTAAATTTGAAGAGTCTAGGATAAATGGAGCTCTCTTCAATCCTCAAGATGATAATCAACTATTTCTGGTCTAAAAAATCAGGAACTAAGGCTATGAGATCATCAACTTACTCACAAACCGAGTAATGACTGAAGAGGGAAAGGAAATTAGGCTGTAATTCGGCAAGCAAAAGTCATCACAACTTTTCTCGATCACAAAATCTCCCTTTCATGGTTTTTATACGTATTATTGGATAAGAAATGCCTCCTAGAGCAGTAGAAGTCTTTATTTTAGCAAAATATTGAAATAAGGACCTTTTCATGCAACCATAGAAGACCAAATGTTCAGGTTTGAACCAGTAAATGAAAATACAACGATTTTATAGACCTTTGTATTGGTGAATAGGCATTCAAACAAAGTGTTAGACGTTCCCCGTGGTACTTTCGAATAAGGAGAAAGAATAATCCAATATGACGTAAATTATAGATTCAACCAAAGGTGGAGATGGATTCCCGCGAACAAAGGCTATCTGATACAAAACCTTTTGACCAAACTTTACCTCGATATTGAAGGCGAAAGCAGAAAGTCAGGAGCAGCAGTGATCCAATGGAACAAAACAGGCAACACCAATCAACTCTGGACTGCTGAGCAAGTTGGCAATGGATCTTATAGGATCAGGTCAATCCATGAACCGAGTTTACTGCTTGGCATAAAAGGAGACAACACTGAGAACTGTGGGAAGTTATAAGTAACCAACTAAAACGGGCCGACTGTGTTTTGGACTATTTAAGGAGCCATACCTTGATACACATATGCTGAATAAACCATGAATAAATATTTATTAGTAACTATTTAATTACTTATCCCCTGAATGACAAAAAATGTGAGCCTATTTCCATCCCATGATTGACTTTGCTACATTTTATGCGAATTTCTTCAAGTTTTGCCTGATTGTTTATTGGTGTTAGTTGCTTTTAATTTCATCTCCCGAAAAAGCAATCAGCCTTAAGTTTGCGATTATTGTTATTATGATTATATTGTAAGTTAGATGAACATCAAAACCAATGAGTATAATGACCACAGCGAGTCTGAGTAGAAAAAAGATCCCGACTAAAATTATAGGCATCACAAACACTCCAGTTCTTACCATAAAAATCGTACTTTTGGCATAACCAAGCATATGTTGGGCTGACACTCATGGAATACTTCAAAATAAGTAATTCAAAGGAAGGACTTGAGGAAATCGACGAATAATCTAATTCATCCATCTCTGCAGGTACGCCTTGCTTCGCTGAGTCCAAAGATAAAGCTAGTGTAGTATCTGGCAGCAAAATGGCTAGGAGAGATAAGCTGAGAATCTAAAGCGAATAATAACTTCTTCCCTCGGCGAAAGAGGATCAGGATCATGTGTTACCAAAAGTAGCAACTATCAATTTCGATTCGATGGCACCTCTGGATAAAAATAGCATCAAGTTACCCTCCATTCATTAGCATAGGCATATAAACAATAGTCGCCAAGGAATGGTCAAAGACGGCAAGCTTTCAAATAAAAAAGAGAGCTGGAAAAGTAAAAACTAGTAGAATAACAGCTATAACAATAATTCGTCGTTAAACAAAGTTTAAAAAACAAGGATGCAAGAACTGCAAAGAAACGCGTTAATTATGAAAAAATCTATTAGAGCCAGAGTTACATCCACATCTTTCTACCACCCTAGCTTAAAGGAAAGGTAGAGGGAAAGGATTAGAACCGAATAGTAATCGATGGATAAAAATTTAGAAAAGTCTTTTATAGTTACCAAATATGGAGGTTTAAGTATTGGGGCTAAAAAAAGTAAGGAGGAAATTCATCTTCAGACATGGAAAAAGAACGAAAATACTTTCAAACTCCTTAAAAGTAATAATGGTTGATGAATCTAAGCTTTTTAATTCAAAACAATTTCTCTAACCTGATTCTAAACATTAATCTTGATTGGGTGTAGTACATAAATGAATAATATGAGATATTAATCAATGCACATAGCTGATGATCTTTTTGATCATCTTCTTGGCATCTTTCCATTGCTTGTCTCGATGCACGCCTATGTACTTGATGAACTTAAAGAAAAATCTCCCACCTGTATGCTTTAGTTTAGTTATCTACATGCATCGCATGTAAAGCTCCCTGTCTGCAGACACTAAAATTATTTCTTTCTTAGTATTGTCAGTTACCAAGTGGATTAGCTTTTAGATGATCTTCTCATCTGCTTTGACCTAGTCTCCATAAATCACCTGTATTTTGTTCGTCCTGTTTATTTAGTGCTCACTAGGAAACAAATAAGAGCTCACTTTTTTCATGTCTTCTGAGGCAAATTTTTAATCGAAGAAGAGAAAACAGTTTTAAGGCTATAAAGCAAAAGAGACTAACCATTGGCATCTCAGCTGGGCTTCAACTTTTTATAATTTATCGCCGCTCTGAAAGTATTTCCTAAAATGCCTTTGGGTGGGGAGGATATTATTTCCATCAATAAGGTATATGACATTAGTTTGGTCCATATCTATGAGCGTACCATGCTAAAGTAGGGGCTAAATCTCCATATCACCATAAAGTGAACTATACTTGAGGTCGGACTAATATTTTTTAATCTTTTTGGCCTGGATACGCATTATTTTGGGAATGGCGTACTCCATATTAAAGTTGAATTTGATTATGATCTTGATAACTTTGATGTAAGGCATCTGATATAGAAGATTTTGGCTTTAGAGATAGGCTAAGCAGTTCAGAATCATTTGAACAGGGGCATCGTATTTGGGGAATTTGTCAATCAGTAGATTTATTATCTTCTGCCTTTGAAGTGTGTTTATTGAGCGGCTTTCGAATAAGTCCTGTAAATGGCTGGAATAGATTGCGGAAATGTTTTAGATGTATTGCTTCCCCATCTAGTTTAGTTCTTACTCCTGGCTTTATTCAGAAGAGGAAGAGCTTGATTTTGACCTTGATCTTGAGTGCTTTCTACCTTTTTTCTTTCGCCAGCATTTTTACTATTTTGAGCCTTTTTCCATCCACTTCCTCTTCTTCTAATGATGGTGGTAGCTTTAAGAAGAAGCGCTTTAGCATTGTATTTAGTCGGTTCTTATATTTTAAGTCTTTTATTCGGTTATTACCCTGTAATCTTCTCTTTGCTAATATTTTGCTTGATTTTCATAATTAGGCTGGCAAGGAGGATGAACTCCTTTTGGATAGAAATGGGGATGGGAATGAGGAGAAAAAGGTGGTGGATTCGGAGTAAAAGATGGTTGTGATAGATAGGCATTAAGAAAATAATTGTTATTTTGGTTTGAGTGAACAAAGTTTTGACCGAAATAAGGTGGTGGGGGAGGATGAGGTAAAGGCATTTAGTTTGATTGATATCTAGGATAATTTACTCCTTGAAAATGCCAAGGATTAAATGGGGGAGGATGATGAGGAGGAGGATGATGATAAGGAGGATAGTTGCTTTGCCTTCTATCTTGCAGTTAATGCCAGTATTAATCCGGATATTCTTGCTGTTTTATTGGTTCACGATGATCCCAATTCTAATACCCTCTATGGTTTCTATGATGGTGATGTCCTTTATGACGACCCCCCCTATGTTCTCTCCTATAGCACCTTTAATTTTAATAATTTCCTCTATTATAATCTTCAGTTTAGTTTTGATTAGTTGTGACCTTTACAGAGTCTTCAATGGGAGTTGGGCTCGATTGATTAACTTGAAGATAAGGATCGAAATATTGATTAACTTGAAGATAAGGATCGAAATATGTTGCTGATTCTGTTGTATTAATTTTCTCCAACTCTTTATTCATCTCAGTAAACTCAAGATAATTATCTAAACCCTGCTACTAACTCTTTTTTTAACACGGCTGATCAGACAACTCAGCTGTTTGAGCCGCGTTTGGTTTCGTCTTTTCTGAAGGTTATTTCTTGGCCAATTATTTATCTCCCTTCATTACTCAATAAATATATAGAATAAAAATATTGAGTTTAGTTGATGATTGATTGGCAATCTGATCAATTACTATAATACCTCATCTAACCTATCTGATAAATTCTTATAGCCCCTTAACTGCTCATTTTTCTTCCTGAACCCAAAGTAATACTATACTCATCAATACATACAATCTTTTATATTTATCTGCTCTATAAGCTATTTCGCTTTTCTTGATTATTTTTTCTAACCTTCTGTACTTCATGCATTAAAGGCTGCTTTATTCAGGCCCATTTGGTCTTAGGTAACTTTGGCAGATATGTAATAATTTTTATCATGAACTAAAATTACCTATCAACACTCCCCTCGAGTTGTCCCACTCAAGACGCAGATATCTAAAAACTAAAGCATCTGTTGCATCAGCTAATTCAGAAAAGCTCTTAGCCTTCGAATTGGCTACTAAGATAGTCTCAATACCAGCACCAGATATCTCAGATGGAGAGAAAGATACTAGAACTTTCTGGTCGGCTAGCCCAATTATGTATGAATTGAGCTTATACAGAAAATGAGCACTTTGAAGTTTATAAACAAATGCAGTATGAGAAGGATTTGCGGATTAAATAACGATAGTAGGTTCAAAAGAGGCTAAAAAAAGCCCAAGAACTAAGTGCTGATCGTGATTTTTGGTCTACTCCTGAAAAGGAAATTCACTTGACATAAAGTAAGCAAAATAAATCGATTTCTCCTTCTAATATTAGCCCTTTGCCTTATTTTGCAGATATCAAAAGAAACGAAACGCTAATCGATTAGCTTGTTGAGTTACAATAATCCAAGGTATCAAGTGATCAAATTCATCGCCTTAACTCATATCTTGTTTAGAATACAACTGCTCTAAAGCTGTTGACCGAAAAATGCAAGTATCTCATAAAACTGCGAGAAATGAATTCCTCCAATCTTACTTAATAATTTGAAGTTTTGAAAAAAACCAAGGAGCTAGTTAGCAGTCGTAAGATAGCTGACTAAGCCAAGACCGTTCTGTATAAATCAAGGAAAGCCTATTTCTAATCGGATCATTCTTCCTCAGAAATATAGGCATAGAGTAACAACTTAGGAGCGAAGGATTAGTGATATGACTATGATCTCTATTCAGGCATCAAGCTATTTAGTATTATATTAATCAACTGCAGTAATAAGTAACTCTTATGGAGGCAGAACCAGATACACATACGCTCATCTTTTCAGACGAAGAGAAAGTGAGCAGAATAAAAAAGAAGCCCTAGATTTTATTAATTAATGAAATCTACCAGGAAGGGATAGCTTCTTAGTGTGGATACTGCCACAAGAAAGACGGCTCTGTGCAGTGGTCCTTTACGAGTAAT
>Ga0316217_10003132_pt1 | contig 19195 bp, 14 predicted proteins | sample 1anoAmetaG_FD_203633 | JGI IMG/M metagenome (GOLD analysis project Ga0316217, IMG submission 203633) | Freshwater microbial communities from Trout Bog Lake, Wisconsin, USA - 1anoA | ecosystem: Environmental > Aquatic > Freshwater > Lake > Hypolimnion/Profundal zone | place: USA: Wisconsin...
GTTTTGGTGATTCGTTTCCGCGGGTTCTGGACGTTCGTTTCCGTCGCCTGCCGCTGCGCTCGGCGACGGGGACGGCGCAGCGCGCCATCCCTACCCGGTTCAGGGTTTCAAAGCGCGAAATTCCGTTTAGGAGAATTCTCTCCCCGCGGGAGAGGAACCAAGGGTGAGGGAGATAACGCCGCCAGCCCAACCCGGCCACGGTTTTAATTAAACCGCTTAGATTAGAACAACACAAACACCCGCGCCGCCTGAATTTACATTCAGGCGGGCCGGGTTTGTTTCAGTGGCGGGATGGGGGAAGGTTGAACCTGCGTTCAGCCCTCGCCCATCCCGCCGCTGATTTGGTTGCGCCCGTTTGGCGCCGTGGTCTTCATATCACGGGTTAGCTTTTCACGCTGCCGGTGGTATTGGTGGCCGTTGGTGCCGTGGCCGCTGGGCTGGCCGTGCCGGTGCCGCCCGGATTATCCCAGGTGCCGGTGGCGGTGTCCCAGGTTGCGCCATTGGGCGGGGTGCTAGTGGTGCCGGAGCTGGTCGGGGTGGCCGCCTTGCGGGTCAGGCCGCTCGCCCGCTCGTCCCGGGGCACATAACCCATGGCCTTGTAGAGGCTACTGTTGGCGCCGTGCTTGGCCGTGTCGCCCTTCACCCCATCCACCACATTGAGCATGGCCTGGCTCAAAGTGTCATGGGCGGCATCCCGCTGCATCATGGCGTCGGTGTAACTGGCGTCCAAGGTGGCCAGCGTGGCCGACTTGCCCTGGGCATCCGTCACCAACTGTTGGAACTGCGCCAGCGTATAGCCGCCGAACGAATCGGTGCCGGCCAGCGTGCTCCAGGCTGACGCAATTGTATTAGCTTTGCTTTTGAGTTGTTTATAGTTAGTTCCCATGGGAAACCTCCATTTGTTTGGTTTTTGCTTTATTTTTCATGGTATTTGTCAGACTCTGCCCGGCGGTTGTCTTTATGACCACCCTTTATGGTTCGTTCCGTTCATTGAAAAGGAGAGTATAGATTCTAATATAGAAGTCAAGGTGAAACCGGAAAAATCGGGAAAGGCAACTCTTTTTTTATCCTCCGCCTCGTTCCCGGCCCCGCCTTGATGGAAAATACTGCTTTGGCCCGGTTCACCGGGCTTGATCCGCAGATTACACCGATGAACGCAGATAATCAGCCGTCAAATCGGCGAGAATTGGCGGAATTGGCGGATAAAACTCCAAAAACGTGCATAAACCCGTCCGCCCGCCCGCGTGCTTGCAGTCCAAGCCCGCGTGCCGATGGCAAAAGCACTTGGGCTTGGAGTCCCAGCACGTCGGCCGATGACGCAAGCACGCGGGCTTTTGCCATCAGCCGACGTGCTGGCAGCGTCAGCTCATGTGCTTACGATCCAAACTGACGTGCGCGAAGAGCAAAAAACGGACAAAAGGCCCGTCCAGCCGCAAAGTCATCATAAGAAATTGGTAGGGCGGTCAGTCCCCTGACCGCCGCCGCCTGTCAACGGACGCGTTCTGGCTCGCCACGACGGCGCGCAGAGGACTGCCCGCCCTACCGCAGACTTTTCCTCGCCAGCACGTTTTATTATTATTTCTCCATGGATTTGCCCGTCCGCAAAAAGCTGCCGCACACCGTTCCGCAATGGGTATCGGAAGGCAGCAGCTTTTTCATCACCATCAAATGCGTGCCGCCGGGTAAAAATCAGCTTTGCCAGGCCGGGGTGGGCGACGGCGTTCTGGCGACAATGGCGCACAACCACGAAAAACTTCTCTGGCACTGCCGCCTTTGTCTGCTCATGCCCGACCATCTGCATGCGATCATCGCCTTTCCCCATGAACCAGGCCTGAAACCACTCGTGACGAATTGGAAGAAGTTTGTGGCGGTCAAGTTTGGGGTGGAATGGCAGCGGGATTTTTTTGACCACCGGTTGCGCGACCATCATCAGTTGCAAGAAAAGACCGAATACATCCTGATGAATCCCGTCCACAAAGGCTTGTGCGAACGGATGGAAGATTGGGTTTGGGTTTATCGCCCCACCGACCGCCCACCGCCCTTGCTGGATGGACGATAGGTAGGGCGCGCAGTCCTCTGCGCGCCGCCGGTTGCAACGAGCGCGTTCTGCTTCGCGAAGACGGCGCGCACGGAGTGGCGTGCCCAACCTGCGGCTTGGAAATGGCGGGGCGTTTCGGGTGGCTTGCGGATTTCGTGGGTGTCTAGAAACTATACCCGACGCCCAATTCAATGCTGAAAGTCTGGCCCAAGTTCAAATCCATCTCCCCTTGGCCGATATGGTGCGAGTAGGTTCCGGCGTCTTGGAATCTTGCGCCGGCAAACAACGTCCAGTTCGAGCTCAGAAGATAATTCAAATCCGCCCCGGCATAGAAACCGGCGGTTACGCCGACGGATTCACCGGACACGGCGCTTTGGCCGGTCCAGTAGCCGTTCACCGTGGCGGTGTTGACGGCAAGTTGCTCTGTCCAGGAAACATGGTCATGCACCAACGCCAGCGCGCCGCCCGCCGATACCGAGGCCGACAATCTTTTGGTGATGGGCAATTCCAAATACGGCCCTAAACGGAAACCGAATATATCCGCATCCACTTCGCGCGAGCCGCTGACCAGCACCGCGCCGGGGACCTGGCTGGCTTGCCCTGCTGTCGGAGTCGGGTTGATGATTGGCCCAATTCCGTTGTATGGCCCCTGATAGCCTGCCGGTGGAAACAGCCCGGCGTCAATCGGCGCAAGCATTGCGTGAGAATAGCTTGTCCGCTGCCCGGCGGCCAAATAGCTGGAATCATCCTTCAAATGGGCTTGGTTGAAACTCGCCCCCAATTCCAAGCCGTAGCGCGCCTGGTGCCATTTGCCGAGCTGTCGGCGCAGCGTGAGGTCAACGCCCACACTCGGATCAGCATCGTTGCGCGGCGAGCTTTGACCCGCGAGCGGCGTGGTGCGCTCGTAGTTCAAACCGGTGACATTGCCGCCGGAAAGGATTTGCTGACTCGACTGGTTATAGCCCCAATAAGTGCTCAAATTCGGATCACCAGAAACGTCCCGGCCGACATAACCGTTATCATAATTGGCCGCGCCCGGCTGATCGTGGCTGCTGGTCACCAGCGGCGACGCGGGATGGCCTTTGAAGCTGGCCGAAACATTGAATAGCGTGTTGGCCGACACTCGCACCTGCCAGGATGAGGCGGCATCATCCGCCAACGCGGGCAGAACTGACGCGGAGCAGCCGGCGGCACATAAAATCAAACGGCATTGCACGGTGGTTAAAAATGTTTTCATTTTGAAGTTAATCAAATTTCAGGACTGGGAGGGCGGGCAGTCCTCTGCTCGCCGCTCTTGCTAACCCACGCGCATTCAGGTTCACCACGACGGCGCGCACGGAGTGACGCGCCCCACCCATTTGCTGGCTGTCTTGGCGTAATGGTTTTATTTCCCTCATGGCAAAACGATCACTTTGAAGAAACGGCTGCCGGGTGATGGAGATAGCTCTGTCCACAGCGTGTAGTTGGCGCTGGCCGTGAGGGTGGCGGCCACCGACCACGTTTGCATGGTGTCATCGCTGTAAAGCACTTCATAGCGTGCGCCCGCCACGGAAGTGAAGCCCAGCGTGAAACGCGGACTGCCGGGGATGCTGGTATCCATCAGCACCTTCGTGATCGTCAGGCCCGGCGTGGTGTTGGTGGCAGGTGGCACGGCGGCCACGGCCACGGCCTGCACCGTGTTGGTGAAGTTCAGGCGATAGGGATTGAAGAATTGAAGCAGAAACGTCCCGATGCTGCCGTTGGTCATGGTGACATTGAACTGTGCGTAAGGCAGGCCGTTGTTGGTGCCGGTGGCGTTATACAGCGATACGCGCGACGGCAAGTTGCCCACCAGCAGTTGCAGGCCGGTGATCGCGCCGCCGTTGTTGGTAACGGCAATTTTTTCCTCATACAAACCGGTGAGCGGATTGAGTGTGGGCGACCAGGTTGGTTGCAGATTAAAAATGCCGCTGATGGTGACGGTGGACACCAGACTGGTGACGGAACCAAACGGACTGCTGACCACCACATCGTAATTGCCCGCGTTGTTCGTTGTGACGCCGGTGATGGATAGCGAGAGGTTCGTTTGGCCGGAGAGATTGATTCCACTTTTGCGCCATTGATAGGTGAACGGCGGGGTGCCGTCCGTGGCGGCGGCCAGCAGCAGATTTTGACCGACCAAGACGGTGGGGTTTGCCGGTTGAATCTCTGCCGAGGGCAAAACCGGTTGCGCCGCACTGCCGACCAGCAGAGCTTGCGCGACATCACAGACAACCCAATTGCCGCCCGCGCTGCGATTATTGTCCACCGGGGAAACCGTGCCCGCGACGGACATGGAACCGTTGGTGCCGGTGCCGGACGAAACAATGTTGAAATCTGAAACTGTCAAAGCTCTTACTGAAGACAACGATACCAGCGTCAGGCAAAAAACTATCAATTTAGGTTTTAGTTTCATCGGTTGCTTCAAACGGCAGTAAGTAATGGTAGGGCGCGTCAGAGAAGCCTCTTCTAATTATTATAGAATACAAGAACTCCGCCTCCACTATTTCCATATATGTTGGAATTTCCCCACCCGATTCCAGTTATACTGCTGATGGATGGATTATATGGCGCAGTTCCAGGTGCTCCTCCATAGCCATTTCCATATGTATTGTTGTTATTTCCGCCAAAACCATTGCTGTTCCAAGTTCCGCCTGAACCAATTCCGCCAGCACCTGGAGATGTCGCAGTGCCATCGCTTCCACCTTGAGCGGTTATGGATAAAAATGAAGAATAGCCACTGGTTGAGCCTCCATAAGCGACTCCAACAATTACATTCACTGTTGATAAACCTTTGACTGATATAAGACCAGCGGCATATCCACCACCGCCGCCACCAGCGGTATAAGAACTAGGCCCATAATAATAACTATTCCCACCAGCACCATAAACAATAACATAAACATTTTCCAGTCCACTTGGCACGGTGAATACTCCTGAAGTAGTGAAATAAGCCTGCTGATTGTATGAATATCCATTAATTGAACTGCCATTCGTTCCGTTAACGCCGTTCAGCCCATTGGTTCCGTTAATTCCATTTATGCCGTTTGTCCCGTTTATGCCAGCGATGCCTTGTGGCCCTTGAATTCCCTGTGCGCCCTGTAATCCGTTGGTTCCATTTACTCCGTTCGTGCCATTCACCCCAGGATTGCCTTTGCTGGCGAGCAGTGTCCAATTGGTGCCATCGCCCGGAGGGATGTTGGTATTGGTCAGCAATGCCACAAAAGCAGACCCGTTGTAAGCAACCGCATCGTTGGTATTGTAGGTGGTAGCGCCATTCCAAGCACTGCGCCAAACCAAACCAGGCACTCCCGGCAAGCCTTGCGGCCCAGCAGGTCCGTTAAGTCCATTTGTCCCATTGACACCATTCAACCCATTGGTGCCATTAACGCCGGGGATGCCTTGCAGCCCAGTCAGGCCGGTTGCGCCCGTGTCACCTTTTGGTCCTTGTGCGCCAGTTGCTCCGGTCAAGCCGTTGGTTCCATTCACGCCATTCGTGCCGTTAATGCCCGCCACGCCCTGCGGGCCTTGAATGCCTTGCGCGCCCGCCGGCCCAGCAACCCCTTGCGGGCCAGTTGCACCGGTCGCGCCCGTGTCACCTTTTGGCCCTTGTGCTCCGATTGCGCCATTGTTGCCGGGAACGCCCTGTGGAATCGTAAATTGCAAAATCGCGGCGGTGGCCGTGCCAAGATTGGTCGCCGTCGCCGAACTGCCCGCCACACCCGTAATGACATTGGTGAGAAAAATCGTGGCGGTGAGGCCATTGGTTCCGTTCAAACCGTTCGTGCCATTGTTGCCCGCCGCGCCGGTGGCACCCACTGCCCCCTGCGGCCCTTGAATTCCTTGCGCGCCCATTGGCCCGGTTGCACCTTGCGGCCCTTGCGGCCCCGTCGCACCGTTCGTTCCATTCACGCCGTTGGTGCCGTTGATGCCAGCGATACCTTGAATTCCTTGTGCCCCGGTCGCCCCCGTTGCGCCCTGCGGGCCGGGAACTCCTTGCGGGCCGGTGGCACCCGTCAAACCGTTGGTGCCATTCACGCCATTCGTGCCATTGAGGCCCGGAATACCTTGGATGCCTTGCGGTCCCTGCGGGCCGGTCAGCCCCATTGCGCCCGTTGCGCCATTCAGACCATTGGTGCCATTGATGCCGTTTGTTCCGTTAATGCCGGCAATACCTTGCGGCCCTTGAATTCCTTGCAAGCCCTGCAAACCTTGCGGGCCAGCCGGGCCGGTTGCGCCCGTGTCGCCTTTCACACCTTGAACGCCTTGTGCGCCAATCGCTCCATTGAGTCCGTTGGTGCCATTGATGCCATTCGTCCCGTTGATACCAGCAACGCCTTGAATGCCTGGCAGACCTTGCGGCCCCGTTGCTCCGGTGGCCCCGGTATCGCCTTTCACACCTTGAATCCCTTGCGGGCCTTGCGGGCCGGTTGCGCCGGGCAGTCCATTGGTTCCGTTCACGCCATTCAAGCCGTTCGTTCCATTTATTCCAGCAATGCCTTGCGGTCCTTGGATTCCTTGCGGCCCTTGTGGCCCCGTGGCACCGTTCACTCCGTTGGTGCCATTGCTGCCGTTTGTCCCGTTAATGCCCGCGATGCCTTGCGACCCTTGAATTCCCTGTGCGCCTTGTGGGCCGGCGGGCGTCAAAGCATATTGCGCGACGGGAACGGAGCCGACGGTGTAGCGCGGTGTCATGGTGGCAAACGAACTGCCGCCATTCGTGCGCACGGCCAGTTCCAACCACCGCGCGGAGCTGTTGAACAGATTGGTGCCAAAATCCGCCGTGACGGTAAAGCTGCCGCCAATCACCGCGACATGGGAATTGATCTGTGTGCCGTTGCCCAGTGCCGCGCCGCCGGTGACATTGGTAAAAACAGCCATCTGGAAATCATACCAGCCATTGACGCCATTGGTGCCGTCCGTCAGTTTGCCATTGTAGGTCAAAGCTGTTGGACTGATTTGCGCGTGGGCAAAGGTGGCCAGAAAAACAGCGGCGCATAGATTTAAGAATTTTTGTTTCATGTTAAGTCTTGAAGTTGGCATCGTTTATTTGCTGCTGCACCGAGCAACGCTTTCAGTCACGTGGCCGCTAACCTTTGAGAACTGATGATTCTCACTTTCCCCCCCTATAAAAGTCTCGAAGTCACCTTCGATGGTTTTTAGCACCTCTTGCGCAAAAGCTGGCGGGTTAATCGCGAATGTTTTCTTTGTAGAATCGTAATTTAACAACGAACCGGTGCGGTCAAATTTCGCAGAAAAACCATTTTTTGTGTTCATCATCATTTGATGAGCCAAGCCATGTCTGAATAGCTTCCAAAAAGCCCTCCGCTCCTCGGTTGTTTGTGAATGCAAAAAAAGTTTCCCGAACTCGTTGAAAAAAGAATCATTTAGGCTGTCATTTTCGCCATTTCCTGATTTCTCTCTCAAATACCGCTCTAGTGCCGCAAGTGCAATCAATAGGAGCACAAAATCCGTGTGCTCTTCTTTGCAAAGCCTTTCAAGCGGAGCTTTAATCCAGATGTCAAACTTTCCTCTGGCGGTTTGAGAAATATTTTCAGAAGCATTCATTTTTTTCCTTTCGCTTTTGTGTGCGGCCCCATTTGCACCCGATTCCCAAGCCGATGTTTTGCAAGACCAATCGCCCAAGAAACGGCGTCGCGCCCGTTTTTTTCGATCTTGGTGTCAGTAAAAATCCCATCCTTTGAACTGATTCCAAATACAGAGGCGACAACGAATTTCACCTTTGGATATTCAATTTCCATCACAGTGAAAAAGAGGGAAGCATGACCGATTGAAGAATGTGCGTGTCTTGCAGTCGTTTTTATCTGTTTGGTAAACATTGTTTTCCGTTTGGTTACTTAACGAACCACCGTTACGGAAAATAAAAAGGGCGCGAACCTGACGCACCCTTTGCAGAGGCACCGCGAAGCGCCTTGAGAGAGAATGCACCAAGCCGCGCCGATTGGCGCGCGCCTGGGCTGGGTCTCTCTATTTGAAAATTCGCGGTTTTCTGCAAAGACCGTAGCCGTGCTACGCTAAATTATGTTTTGGTGAGTGTTTCTTGGTATTTTTTATTTAGTTTCCCGAATGGCGTTTTTGCCCCGTCATTAAAATCCTTTGCCAAACCCGCCCCCGGAGCAAGCAAATAAAATAGCAGTTGGAAGTTGGGGGGAGTTTGCCAAGGCTATCGGAGGGACGAGTTCCACGAGTCCCTCCGCGTCACTTGTGCGCCGTGGTGGTGAACCAGAACGCCTCCATTGGCAGGCGGCGGCGCGCAGGGGACTGCGCGCCCTACCGTCGCCTGCCTAGCATGTAAATTTGCAGCCGGGGGGCGAAAACTTCTTTTGGCGTTCGCTGCTTTGGGCTAGTTTTCCGGCATGGCCGTTGAATCGCGCAAATCGCCGCCGCCCGCGCCGCGCATCCTGATTGTGGATGACGATCCGGGCCAGCGCAGTCTGCTGGACTCGTTTTTGCGCGGCCAGCATTTTGCGACCGTCCTCGCCGACTCCGGCCAGCGCGCCCTGGAACTGCTGCCCGAGGGCCAGTTCGACATGATGATTTCCGACGTGCGGATGCCTGGCCTCACCGGGCTGGAAACCTTGCGGCTGGTCCGGCAACAGTTTCCCACGCTGCCGGTTTTATTGGTCACGGCTTATGCGGATATCCGCGAGGCGGTGGTGGCCATGCGCGATGGCGCGCTGAATTATCTCGCCAAGCCGATTGACCTCGATGAACTGCTGGCCACCGTCCGGCAGGCCACCGGCGCGGCCCCGTCCGGCACGCTGGAATTGGACGCGGACAAAAAACTGCCGCCCCACGTCATCGCCCACAGTCCGCTGACGGCGGCGTTGTTTCAGCAAATCGCGCTCATTGCGCCGTCGGAAACGCGCGTGCTCATCACTGGCGAAAGCGGCACGGGCAAGGAGGTCGTGGCGGACATGCTCCACGTCTGGAGTGCGCGCGCCGGCGGCCCGCTGGTGAAAGTGAATTGCGCGGCGATTCCGGAAACGTTGCTGGAGAGCGAGCTGTTCGGCCATGAGCGCGGTTCGTTCACCGGCGCCTCGGCCCAGCGCATCGGGCGGTTCGAGGAGGCGGACGGCGGCACGATTTTTCTGGATGAAATCGCGGAAATGACGCCGTCGTTGCAGGCAAAACTGCTGCGCGTGATTCAGGACGGAAAATTCCAGCGCATCGGTTCCAACCGCGAAATTCACACCAACGCCCGGATTCTCGCCGCGAGCAACCGGAATTTGGAGGACGAGGTGAAGACGGGCCGTTTCCGCGAGGATTTATTTTACCGGCTGAACGTGGTGGAGCTGAACCTGCCGCCGTTACGCGACCGGCGCGAGGACATTCTGCCGCTGGCGAATCTGTTCATCGGCCAACTGGCGCGGAACCGCGCGCGGCTGGCGGAAGGCACGGTGGTGTGCCTGCAAAATTATCCATGGCCGGGCAATGTGCGCGAGCTGCGCAACGCGATTGAGCGCGCGGTGCTGCTGTCGCGGAGCGAGTTGATCCTGCCGGAGCACCTGCCGGCGAAGCTGCGCGAGTCGCTGAAGTCGGCGGTGCCGGCGTCCGCGCTGGACGCGCAGCCGCTGGACGATCTCGAGCGGCAGGCGATTCTCGCGGCGCTGGCGCAGCACAAGTTCAACCGCACGGAGACGGCCAAGGCGCTGGGCATCAGCCGGCGCGCGCTGATTTACAAATTGCAGCGCTTCCGGCAAATGGGCCTGCCGGTGGACTGATGCGAATGACGAATGGCGATTGGCCAATGGCGAATTTTCGCCTTTCGGAATTCGCAGCGTGGAATTTACAATTCTTTGGCGGATTATCGTTGACAGTTTCGCGCGCCGGGAAAAACATCTGGGGAAATTTTCAGGGAATTTTGAAGCCGTTGTTTGCATCCTCAACCGACCGCCGCGTGCGCGGCGGAAATTTTGTCGTCCGTTTTCTCCTGCTGTGAAAAATTACATTCTCGACACTAACGTCCTGCTCCACGACCCGAACTCGCTCGTCAATTTCAAGGAACACAATGTCCTCGTGCCGATCGAGGTCATCGAGGAGATTGACCGGTTCAAGCGCGAATCCACTGAGCTGGGCCGCAACGCGCGGACGGTGTCGCGGATGCTCGATGGTTTTCGCGGCGAAGGCAGCCTGAGCGCGGGCGTGGCATTGCCAAACGGCGGCAAATTAAAAATCGCGTTCCAGAAAAACGGTCACGGCGAGACAATTTTCACCAAGGATTCCGTGGATAACCGGATTCTCGCGCTCGCCGCGAGCATCCAGAAAACGCAGCCCAAAAACGCAACCATCCTGGTTTCCAAGGACATCAACCTGCGCATCAAGGCGGACGCCATCGGCGTGATGGCGGAAGATTACGAGACGGACCGCGTGTTCATCACCGATCTTTACACTGGCATGGTGGAGCTGACGGTCACGGCGGATAAAATGGCCGCGTTCCGCGCCAAAAACGAGCTCGCACTGGACAACGGCAAAAAATATTTTCCGAACGAGTTTTGCACGCTCACCGACGAGACGAATCCCAAGAAAGCCGCGCTGACGAAAGTGGATGCGACGGGCACCAAATTGATTCCGATACTGGATTGCCGCGAAGGCGTCTGGGGCATCAAACCACGCAACCGCGAACAGCATTTCGCGCTCGACGCGCTGCTCGACGACCGCGTGAAGCTGGTCACGCTCATGGGCAAGGCCGGCACCGGCAAAACCTTGGTGGCGATGGCCGCCGGTTTGAAGCGCGTGGTGAACGACCGGGAATTCCGGCGCTTGGTCGTGGCGCGCCCGACGATTTCGATGGGCAAAGAACTAGGCTTTCTGCCCGGTTCGCTCGAGGAAAAGCTTGCGCCGTGGATGCAGCCGATCCACGACGCGCTCGAAATGCTGAGCGATTTGAACATGGGCCACGACCATCGCCGCGCCGCCGATCTGATGCGCAGCGGCAGCATCGTGGTGGAAGCGTTGAGCTACATCCGCGGCCGCAGCATCGCCAACCAGTTCATGATCATTGACGAGGCGCAGAACCTTACGCCGCTGGAGGCCAAGACTATCATCACGCGCGTCGGCAGCGGCACCAAAATCATTTTCACCGGCGACCCGTATCAGATTGACAACCCGTATGTGGACTCGTCGTCCAACGGGTTTAACTACGTCATCAGCCGGTTCCGCGATCAGGCCATCGCCGCGCACATCGAACTGCAAAAAGGCGAGCGTTCCGAGCTGGCCGAACTGGCGGCGAATATTCTTTGAGGGGTTACCGCGCGGCGGAGCCGCCTAAAATCCAGCCACCAAACGATTTCCAGCCCGCCGCATGAAAATGCGCCAACTCCTCGCAGTTTCCGGGTTGACTTTTTCTGAAAGTTATCGAATTGTGTGGAACTGGAAAGTTGCAAACTGGGATATATGATATCAAACGAACGTCCATCTCCATACGGTCGCCGGCCCTACCAAAGTCAGGGTTACGGCGCGGCCAAATACGGTCAATATAATCAAGCGCCGCGGCCACCGGTCAACGAAGACACGCTTAAAAGCGCCGAGATTCAAATTGAGCGGAAAAACTTTGTGTTCACGCTCAAGGAAAATCCGCGCGGCCGTTTCCTCCGCATTACCGAAGATGTCGGCGGCCGGCGGGACACGATCATCATTCCTTCGACCGGGCTGGCGGATTTCAAAAAGCTGCTGGACGAAATGGTGAAGGCGGCAGACGAAATCCCCCCGAAAGATCCCGCGCCGCCCCAAGCCTGATTTTTTTTGTTGGCACACTCCGGCGGATTGATTTCCGCCGGAGTTTTTTTTCGGCCGGTCATTTTTGGTTGTGCCTTTGACAAATAACGGGATTGGCCGCGAAGCGGCGCGGCGGCGGCCCTCCAGCACGAACAAAACGAACAAGAAACAAGGCCGGTTTGTTCCGCGCCGAATGCTGCCATCGGAACATCTGCACAAAATTAATCGCGCTAAAACGGATTATGAGGCAGATTGCCCGCCATGCCTGACCAGCACCCCAACCGGCTCGCGCAGGAAAAATCGCCGTATCTGCTCCAGCACGCGCACAATCCCGTGGACTGGTTCGCGTGGAACGCCGCAGCGTTCGCGAAGGCACGCACGGAAGACAAACCGATTTTCTTGAGCATCGGCTATTCGACGTGCCACTGGTGTCACGTCATGGAACGCGAAAGTTTCGAGGATGAAACCATCGCCGCATTTCTCAGCGAACATTTCGTCAGCATCAAAGTGGACCGCGAAGAGCGCCCGGATGTGGACAAAATTTACATGACGTTCGTGCAGTCCACGACCGGCGGCGGCGGTTGGCCGCTGAATGTCTTTCTGACGCCGGCGTTGAAACCTTTTTTTGGCGGCACCTATTTTCCGCCGGCGGCGCGCCCTGACCGGCCGAGTTTTTTGCAATTGCTCCAGCAGATCGCGGGATTGTGGCGCGAACGCAAAATGGAAATCGCCGCGTCCGCTGACGAGTTGCACGCGCGGCTCGAACTCATCACCACCCATGACACAAAGGAAAACCTGCCGCTCACGCCGCAGACCCTTCAGCGCGCCGCGCAAATGTTCCAGGAGGCTTACGATCCGGCGAACGGCGGCTTTGGCGGCGCGCCGAAATTTCCGCAGCCGAGCATTCCGGCGCTCGTCCTGCGCACGGCCAAAAGATTTGGCGATGCTGCGGCGGTCAAAATGGTGTTGCACACCTGCGACCAAATGGCGGCAGGCGGAATTCACGATCAACTCGGCGGCGGCTTCGCACGCTACGCCGTGGACGCCGAATGGCTCGTGCCGCATTTTGAAAAAATGCTCTACGACAACGCGCAACTGGTTCAACTTTATCTTGATGCGCACTTGCTTTCGGAAGGACGAGTCCCTGACTCAAGAAAATATTTGGGACTCGTGGAACTCGTCCCTCCGAACCGATCGCCGTTTGCGGAAGTCGTCCACGACATCCTGGATTATGTGTTGCGCAACCTGACGCATCCCGCCGGCGGCTTTTATTCCGCCGAAGACGCCGACAGTGAAGGGCACGAGGGGAAATTCTATTGCTGGTCGCACGCTGAACTTTCCCAGCTGCTTTCGCCGGCGGAATTCATTGTTGCCACCAATTATTTTGGGGTCACGCCGGCGGGCAATTTTATTGACCACAGCCATCCGACGCCGCTGGCCGGGCAAAATGTGTTGAGCATCGTCAACGCTGACGTGCCCGCCGCCGACCAGCCTTTGCTGGCTGCCGCGAAAACGAAAATGTCCGCCGCCCGCGCCCAACGGATCCGCCCGCACCTCGACGACAAAATTCTCGCGTCGTGGAACGGCCTGATGCTCGGCGCGTTGGCCCGCGCCGCCGTCGTTTTGGGCGAGGCAAAATACCACGCGGCGGCGGAAAAAAATCTTCAGTTCCTCCGCGACAAACTGTGGGACGAAAAATCCAAGATTCTTTTTCACCGCTGGCGCGCGGGCGAACGCGACAACGTCCAACTGCTCGAAGGCTACGCGTTTTTGCTGGACGGCGTGATCCAGCTTTACGAAGCCACGCTGACGCCGGCGCATTTGGCTTTCGCGATTGAACTGGCCGAGGCGATGATCGCCAAGTTTTACGACACGGCCAACGGCGGTTTCTGGCAAAGCCCCGCCGGCGCGACCGATTTGATTCTGCGCATAAAGGACGATTACGACGGCGCGGAACCGAGCGGCAATTCCGTGGCCACGCTCGCGCTGCTCAAACTCGCCGCTATCACCGGCCGCGAAGATTTCCGGCAGCCCGCCGAGGCGACGCTGCAGCGCTTCGCGCATCGCCTGCAAAACCAGCCCGCCGCGCTGGCGTTCCTGTTGCACGCGCTGGATTTCTGGCTCGACGAGCCACGCCGCGTGGTGATTGTGGGCGACAACAATTCCGCTGAATTTCAAGATCTGCTGCGCGCCGTGCACTCGGTTTATCAGCCCAATAAAATTATTCTTGGCCACACCGGCCCGGTCGAGCCATTCGCCCAAACCTTGACCGCGAAATCCGGGGCGAGGGCTTTCGTCTGCACCGGCAAAGCGTGCCAGGCACCGACGGACAATGTTGAACAGTTAAGCCAGGATTTGTTTTGAGCAGTCTCCGGCGTGACTGGTTCTGCTTGCTTATGCGCAAGCAGATTGGCATTAGTTGGAGGGCGGGTGTTTATGAAAATTATTTTTTTCAACCGGGTGTTTCTGTTTTTGATTCTCTACAGTCTTTCCGCCTCGGCTCAAACCTTCCTGCCAAACTTGCAGATGACAACGTCCAACGGCACGAGCACCGTTCTGTGGCCGCTGACAGCCTATGACTGCATCTTGCAGACAACCACGGAATTGTCGCCATTGGCAATGTGGACGAATCTGGCGGCCGGCGACCAGATTGTCGCATCCGATACCTTGCCGATGCTCGGCGGCGGCGCTTCATGCACCACCAACATCATCGCCGGTAAAATCGCCTTTAGTCTGCCGGCCATCAATGGGCAGCAGTTTTTTCGCTTGAGCACGCCAAGCTCCGTTCCGGCTTGCTGCTTCGCGATTTATTACAACGGATTGATGGAGTTCACGACCTGCTCCACCATGGCAATCAATGGTCGCGTCCACGCGAACGGTCCCATTTACGCAGGCTCCAGTTCCCCCCTGACCTTTAATGCTCCGGTCACCACAACCTTCACTCTTTCCGGCCCCGCGAATGGTGGTTCTTCCTCGTGGCCGACCAACATTTGGAATGTGAATTTCAACGGGAATCCTGGCTACATCACCAACTGTATTGGGTTGCACATTTCTCTGTTGAATCCAACCAATTATCATTTCCTGATTGATGTTCCTCCGGCCAGTGAAGCTGCCTTGTCATCAACCGGTCAATTACGCCTTTTCAATGAGGCGGGCATGATACTGCTGGTGACGAACGACATCACTGGCAGCGGAAATCCGACGGTGAAGTTGATTCTTCAAAATAGTGTAAACGGCAATGTGCCGGGGGCGGATCCCTTGCCGGCTATTTTGATTTACACCAACGCCGCGCCCGCGCTCTTGAGCAGCAACCTGTCATTTTTGAGCCTGACCAATAATTTTTACGACCAGCGGGAAATGAAAACAAACGTGGTGACGCAGATTGACATCGGGCGACTTGCGGCCTGGTTCACCACCAGTTCTATTGTGCAGAGCAAGTTTCCTTCCGGTGCAGGAATTTATCCGACACTTTTTTATGTGGCCGACAATCGCAATGCCAGCCCCACGCAACTCGCCGTGGTTCGCCTAAGCAATGGCGCGCAACTGCCGGCCAACGGCGGCTACGGCTTCTCCGTCGCCACCCCAAATCCGCTTTACACTTGGGGCAATTACAATGTCAAAAACAATAGCGGCACGGCGACCGGCACCAACAACCCCTACGAAGTTCCCGCCGCGCTAATGTCCGACGCCCTGACCATTCTCTCCGCCAACTGGGTGGATGCCAACAGCACCTTGGCCTACGCCACCTATCGCAACGCCTCGGACACCACCATCAATGCCGCCATCGTCACCGGCACCATGCCCTCCACCGATGCCACCTATTATGGCTACAGCGGCGGCGTTCAGAATCTGCCACGCCTGCTCGAAGACTGGATGGTCGGCGATTCTGGCGGCCAGCAGAATCTGTATTTGAACACCTCCATCCTGCGGCTGTGGACCAGCCAGATGGCCACCAACCAGTTCCGCCAACCGGGCAACTTTAATTTAAACAATAATTCCTATTACGATCCGCCCAAACGCTGGTTCTTCTTCGACACAAATTTTTTGAACCCTGGAAAATTGCCGCCCGGCATACCATACTTGAATTGAGACCCTGACCGGCGACAACAAAACGCACAACGTCATAAATTTTTCCGTTCGTGTGTTTGGTCTGTTTTGCGGTTAATTTTTCCGAACTCGCATGGACGATTTTGCAACACGGTTTGGCGGCATCGCGCGGCTTTACAGCCAACGCGGGCTGGAAAAATTGCGCGCGACGCACGTCGGCGTCATCGGCCTCGGCGGCGTGGGGACGTGGGCGGCGGAGGCGCTGGCGCGCTCCGGCATCGGCGCGCTCACGCTGGTGGACTTGGACGAAGTTTGCGTGACGAACATCAACCGCCAGCTGCACGCGCTCACGGAAACGGTGGGCCGCGCAAAAGTCGCAGTGATGGCCGAACGCATCCGCGCCATCAATCCCACCTGCCGCGTGACGGCGGAGCAGCAGTTTTTCAACGCCCAAACATCCGCCGCACTGCTCGCGCTGGAATTTGATTTCGTGCTCGACGCGATTGACAGCGTGACCAACAAGGTTTTGCTACTGGCGCATTGCCACGAAAAAAATCTCCCGGTGGTGGCGTGCGGCGGCGCGGGCGGCCGGCGCGACGCCACGCAAATCCGCACCGCCGACCTTGCGCAGGTTTCGCATGACCGGTTGCTGGCGGAAGTCCGCAAAAAATTGCGGAAGGAATTTCAGTTTCCCGCCGACGGTTCGCCGCTGGGCGTGGACTGCGTTTATTCAGCGGAAACTCCGGTCTTCGCGCAGCCGGACGGCTCGGTCTGCGAAAACCGCGCGGCGACCGAGGCCGGCACCCGGCTTAACTGCAATGGCGGCCTCGGCTCGGCGACGTTTGTGACGGGCGCGTTCGGCTTCGCGGCGGCGGGGTTGGTGGTGAAAAAGATCACCGATAATTGACCACCACGCGCGGCTTTATTTAATGGGTGCGCAAATAATTTTGCGTCGTCTCCCGCGCGCGGCTGCGCTAGGCTGAAATCATGCTGTCGCAAAAGCCGTGGCGGGCCGAGGCCGTGATCCAACTGGTCGCGGGCGTTTTTGTCTGCCTGTGCCTGGGCGTGGTGACGGCGGGTCTGTTGCAAAAAGTGGGCTTGGCTGGCTTCAAAACGGCGGACAGCTTCGGCAGCGTGCTGCTGGCGACCTTGAGTTTTCAAGGCGCGGCGTGGATTTTGATTTTGGTTTTTCTGCGGCAGCACAACATTCGCTGGCGCGACGCCTTAGGCCTGCGCAACGCCAATTTGAATAAATCCCTGCTGCTTGCCGCCGGCGCGCTGGCGCTGGCGCTACCGGTGGTTTTGGGCCTGCAACATGTTTCCGTGCTCGCGCTGGATAAACTCGGCTGGCCACCCGAAGACCAGCGCGCCGTCGAATTGTTAATCGGCGCAAAATCGGGGTGGCAACGCGCCTATTTCGTTTTTTTTGCGGTCGTGCTCGCGCCGGTCGCGGAGGAATTTATTTTTCGCGGGACGCTGTATCCGTTTGTAAAACAGCTCGGCTGGCCGAAGCTGGCGGTGGTCGGCGTCAGTTTTCTGTTCGCGCTCATCCACCTGAACGCGCCGACATTCGTGCCGCTGTTCGTGCTGGCACTGGTGTTAACCTGGCTTTACGAAAAAACCGACTGCCTGCTCGCGCCCATCGCGGCGCACAGCCTGTTCAACACGGCCAACCTGCTGATCCTATTTTTGCAACCCCGATGAACGAATTTGATCTCATCGCGCGCCTGACCCGAGCCCTGCCGACGAACGAAAGCGTCGTGACCGGCGCGGGCGACGACTGCGCCGTGCTGGACCTGGGCGTGCCAGACCAACTGATTTTGTTCAAGACGGACGCGGTGGTCGAAGGAATTCATTTCACGCGCGCCACGGCGCCGGAAAAAATCGGGCGCAAGGCGCTGGCCCGCTGCTTGAGCGACATGGCGGCGATGGCGGGCACGCCCACCGCCGCGCTCGTGACGATCGCGCTGCCGGAAAAATTCGACGCGGAGTTCGTGGCGAAAATTTACGCCGGGCTGACTCGGCTCGCGGGAGAAACCGGCATCGCGGTCGTCGGCGGCGAGACGACGACGAATCCCGAACGCCTTTTGATTTCCATCGCGCTGTTGGGCACCGTGCCGCGCGGCAAACAGATTTTGCGGCGCGGCGCAAAAATCGGCGACGCCATTTTTGTGACTGGCGAACTGGGAGGGTCGCGCGCGGAAAAACATCTGGAGTTCGAGCCGCGCCTGGCCGAGGCGCGCTGGCTGGCGGACCATTTTTCTATTCATGCCATGCTGGATTTGAGCGACGGACTGGCCGGCGATCTGCGGCACATTTTGCGCGCGAGCGCCGTCGGCGCAGAAATTTTGCAAGCGGCGGTGCCGGTTTCGCGCGCGGCGAAACTGGCGGCGCGCGAAAGTGGCCAATCGCCGTTTGTGGCGGCGCTGACGGACGGCGAGGATTTTGAACTGCTCTTCACCCTTGCCCGCCAGGACGCGGTGCAACTGCTGGACGCGTGGAAGCCGCAATTTCCGAAGCTGAAATTAAGCTGCATCGGAAAAATTGTCGCGGGTGACGGCCTGATGATCCGTGGCCAGCGCGGCCCGCATCCGTTCGCCGCCGGGGGTTACGAGCATTTTTCCGCAAAAACCGGGTGAGCTTGAAGAATAAAAAACCCGCAGGCACGGCCTGCGGGTTGGGGATGATTGAAAAGGAGCGGCGGATTTTAGGCGTTGTCGCCAATGGCTTCCACGGGGCAGGCTTCCTTGGCTTCCTTGCAGCGCGCTTCCTCGTCGGGCGAGGCGGGCTGTTTGAAGACGAAGGAGTAGCCGCCGTCCTCGTTGCGCTTGAAATTGTCCGGGGCCGTCTCGCGGCACAGGTCGCAGTCAATGCACTGGTTGTCCACGTAGTATTTGCCGGGTTGGTTTTCGGGATATTTGTTTGCAGCGTCAGCCATAAATTTATTTAAGTTTGAGTTCGCCGCAAATATGGCCGGCCGGCGCGGACAAGGCAAGCCTGTTTTACGGCTAATGAAAGATAAAATGCTTTTTAATCGCGGTCAGTAGCATTATTTTCCGCCCATGCGACAAGGAACCAACCGTCGGACAAAAATCGTTTCCACCCTGGGCCCGGCCACGGACTCCGCCGAGATGATTGGCAAGCTCATGGACGCGGGCGTGAACATTTTCCGCCTCAACATGTCGCACGCGCCGCACGACTGGGTGCGCCGTGTGTTCGCGGACATCCGCGCCGAGTCCGCCAAGCGTGACCGCTTCACCGGCATCCTGATGGACACGCAGGGGCCGGCCATCCGCACCGGCGACATCAGCTCGCCGCTGGATTTGCAGCCGGGCCAGAAATTCACGCTGACTG
>Ga0316217_10003133_pt1 | contig 19194 bp, 11 predicted proteins | sample 1anoAmetaG_FD_203633 | JGI IMG/M metagenome (GOLD analysis project Ga0316217, IMG submission 203633) | Freshwater microbial communities from Trout Bog Lake, Wisconsin, USA - 1anoA | ecosystem: Environmental > Aquatic > Freshwater > Lake > Hypolimnion/Profundal zone | place: USA: Wisconsin...
CGCGGCGCGGATTTGTTGATCGCCCAGGCGGGCATCACGAAAAGCGGCGCGGCCTGGCTGCCGTTCGACGCCGAAACGCCCTTGGAAAGAATCACGGTCTGCCTCCAATCCGCCAACGCCGCCGGCCTGGTGACTTGCCGCGAATGGCTGCCGCGACTGGCGGAAATGAAACTGCCGGTCTGGTCCGTCGAAGATTTGCTGGCCGATGAAAAGTCAAAACCAACCTGCGCCGCCGCGCACCCTGCCGACGCGGCTTATGTGATTTACACTTCCGGCTCGACGGGCCGGCCCAAGGGCATCGTCATCAGCCAGCGCAGCATCTGCCATTTCCTCCGCAGCGAAAATGAAATCCTGGGCGTGCGCGCAGACGACCTGGTTTATCAAGGCTTTTCCGCCGCGTTCGACATGTCGTTCGAGGAAATTTGGATTTCCTATCTCGTCGGCGCGACGCTCTGGATCGCGCCGCCGTCGCTGGTCGGTGATCCGGATTTGTTGGCCCAAACTTTAACGCGGGAGCGCATCACGGTGCTGCACGCGGTTCCGACGTTGTTGAGCCTGGTGGACGATTCCCTGCCCACCGTGCGGCTGATCAATCTTGGCGGCGAAGCCTGTCCCGACGCGCTGGCGCAGCGCCTGGTGCGGCCGGGCCGGAAAGTTTTCAACACCTACGGGCCGACCGAAACCTCGGTGTCCGCGACTGCGGTGGAATTGAAACCGGGCCGGCGTGTGACCATCGGGCTGCCGCTGCCGAATTATGGTTTGATCGTGGTTGATGAGCAGCGGCGTCCCCTGCCGGCGGACGAAACGGGTGAACTGTGCATCTTCGGACCGGGACTGGCGCTCGGTTATCTCGGCCAGCCTGGGTTGACGGCGGAAAAATTTGTTTCCAATCCGCTCGCGGAAAATGCGGGCGAGGAACAAATGTATCTCACCGGCGATCTGGCCCGCATCGAAACCGGCGGCCCGGCGCATTGCCTTGGCCGCGCGGACAGCCAGGTGAAGATCCGTGGCTTCCGCGTGGAACTGGATGAGATCACCGCCGCGCTGGCCGCCCAACCCGGCGTGGGCGCGGCGGCGGTAGTGATGCGTCCACTGGCAGAAATTGACCAGCTCATCGCCTTCATTGTTCCCGCCGCCAATCAAAAAATGGAGCCGGGCAATTTACGACAAACCTTGGCGGCGCGGCTGCCGCATTACATGGTGCCGGCGCATTTTGAACTGGTCACCGAGCTGCCGCGCCTCGCCTCCGGCAAGATTGATCAAAACGCGCTGCGGGTTTTCCCGCTCCAGCCAGCCGAAAAAATTGATCGAACTGCAGCCCCGCGCAATGAAGACGAGCAGGCGCTCCAGGCCGCGCTGGACAAACTGTTTCCCGGCCGCACCTGGCGGCCGGAATTAGATTTTTTTGACGACCTGGGCGGCCATTCGCTGCTGGCGGCGCGGCTGGTTTCCATCCTGCGCGCCGACGAGCGCTATGCTTCATTGAGCGTCCAGGCGGTTTATCAAAACCGCCGGCTGACCGGCATCGCCGAGGCAATGGATCAGCAGCGCCGGCGGAAACGAACCGCGACCGTAACCCACGCCGCCGCGCCCTGGCGCCGCCGCTTCCTTTGCGGGCTGGCCCAGGCCGGCGTCATTCCGTTCCTGGTTTTATTCCACATCGCCAGCTGGCTCGCGCCGTTTTTTGTCTATCACTATTACACCGGCGACCCCGGCGACAGCCTTCCGCTGGCGGTGCTTTATTCGCTGGCGACCTTTGTATTCATTGAAATCATCACCTTCGCCGCAGCCGTCGCCGGCAAATGGCTGGCGGCCGGCCGGTTGAAAGCCGGACGTTATCCGCTGTGGGGCGTCACTTATTTTCGCTGGTGGCTGGCCAACAAATTTTGCGAATTGCCGGATGTCTATCTGCTGGCCGGCACGCCGTGGATGCCGCTTTACCTGCGGGCGCTCGGCGCGCGCATCGGGCGCGACGTGATGATCGAAACCCTCACGCTCGGCGCGCCAGAGCTGCTGACCGTCGGCGACGGCGCGAGCCTCGGCACTTTTGTGAACGTCGAAAACGCCCGCGTCGAGGGCGGCTGGCTGATCCTCGGCCCCGTGCAACTGGAACGCGAGGCGGCGGTGGATTCGTATGCCGTTTTGGAAAACGACACGCGGCTCGGTGAACGCGCGCGGCTTGGCGGCCAGTCCGCACTGGCGGCGGGCCGGCAAATTCCCGCCGATGAAGTTTGGGAAGGCGCGCCGGCGCGGGCGGTGAATCAGCCGCAGGAAAAGCTACCGCCGCGACCGCAAATTGGTTTCGCCCAGCGCTGGGCGCAGATGCTGCTGTTCGCCGCCAGCGCCATTTTTGTTTCCGTGCTGTTTTTCCTGCCGGCCTTCCCGGCGTTCATGTTGATTGACTGGGTGGACGCGCACAGCGTGGACATTTTTGATTCCGACCTGAATCCGCTGACCGCCTACGGTTTGTTTTTTGTGCTGGCCATCCCGGCCAGCGGTCTGTTCGTGCTCGTCACCCTGCTGGTGACGGCGGCGCTGCGCTGGCTCCTGCCGCGACAGGTGGCCGGCATCGCTTCGATTCACAGCCTGGCGTTCTGGCGCCGGAAATTCACGGGCATGATCCTGGATCAAAGCCTGCATGTGCTGCACGGGATTTACGCCTCGGTGTATGCGCCGGCCTGGCTGCGATGCCTGGGCGTCAAGGTGGGCGACAACGCCGAAATTTCCACCGCCGAGGGCATGATCCCGGAACTGCTGGCGCTGGGCGATGACAGCTTCATCGCCGACGGCGCCATGCTGGGCGACGAAGAACAGCGCGGCGGCTGGATGATTTTGAAGCCGACGCAAATCGGCAGCCGCTCGTTCATCGGCAACGGCGCCTACGTCCCCGGCGGCACCGTGGTGCCGGACGATGTGTTGATCGGCGTGCAAACCCGCACGCCGGAAACGGCCCGGCTCAAATCCGGCCAGACGTGGATGGGTTCGCCCGCGCTGTTGCTGCCCGACCGCGAACGCCTGACCGGATTTCCCGAATCGCTCACCTTCCGCCCGTCGTGGCGGCGGCGGCTGGCGCGCGGGCTGATTGAAGCGCTGCGCCTCGTGCTGCCGCTGGCCTTTGTGATCGCCACCGGCTATTTGATCGTGGTCTTGGTCATGCCGCTCGCCGAGGAAAACGGCTGGGGAATGCGCGTGGCCGGCGCGCTCGCCCTCGCCGGCTGCCTGTATGGCCTCGCCTCGTTTCTGCTGGTCGTCGCGCTCAAATGGATGCTCCTCGGCCGCTATCATCCCTGCGCCCGGGCGATGTGGACGCCGTTCGCCTGGATCAGCGAGGCGGTCACCAATTTGTATGAATCGCTGGCGGTGCCAAACCTGCTGGATTTCCTGCGCGGCACGCCCATGCTGCCGTGGGCGCTGCGCCTGCTCGGCGCCAAAATCGGCCAGGGCGTTTACCTAAACACCACCGACCTGACCGAATTTGACTGCGTGCGCATCGGCGACGAGGCGGAGTTGAACGCTTGGTGCGGCCCGCAAACCCATTTGTTCGAGGACCGCGTGATGAAAATCGGCCAGGTCGAAATCGGCGCGCGAACAACCATCGGCACGCGCTCCACGATTCTCTACGACACACACCTCGGCGAGCGCGTGAATCTGGGGCCGCTGACGCTCGTCGCCAAAGGCGAGCGACTTCCCGCCGGCACGCGCTGGGAAGGTTCGCCGGCCGCGCCCGCCATTGAAAAATGAACGCCGCCCTGATTTCCCGATGGCCGGAGCTGCCGGCCTTGTCGCCGCCGGGCAGGCCGGTCCTGATCCGCGTTGAAACCACACCGCCGCGACCGTCGGCGCGGCAAAAACTGCGGATCGTGTTGTGCCAGGTGCTGGCCGCCTGGAGCGGCCTTCCGCCGGAACAACTGCCGCTGGCCGAGACCTCACGCGGTCCGGTCTGGCGGGGACAACTGGGCGGCCACGATCTGGACATCAGCTTGTCCTACGCCGAAGACGAAGGCTGGATCGGCTTGCGGCGCGACGGCAGGATCGGCGTGGATGTCATGCAAATTCAAAATTTTCCCGAAGCGGAAGCCGTGGCCCGGATTTACTTTACCCCGGCGGCGTGGAAAACCATTCAGCAATCCGCCAATCCGGCGCTGGCCTTTGCGACGGCGTGGACAACTTTGGAGGCCCGGCTCAAATGCCTGAAGCGGGGGCTGACCGAGTCATCCGCCGCGCCGGCATGGGAACAGCCGGACTGCACGGTGCAAAGCCTGACTTTGCCGGGAAGCCGGATTTTGACCGTTGCCACCGCTCCGCCCAGAAGGGAAAGCGCCAGCCCGGCCAGTCCCTAGCGCCATAAATGTCGCGGATATTTCCGCGCCAGTTCGGATTTGATTTTCGGATAATGCTCGCGCCAGAAGCTCGCCAAATCCTGCGTCACCTGGATCGGTTTCATGCCCGGCGTCAAGATGTGCACCGTCACCGGCACGCGGCCCAGCGCGATCTTCGGCGTCTGGTTCACGTCGTAAAGCTCCTGGATGCGCAGCGAGATGAACGGCGACTTGCCGTTCTCGTAATTCACCTTCGGCGTGCGGCCGTTCGGCAGCGTGAGCCGCTCCGGCGCGTGTTTGTCCAGCAACTCGCGCTGCGCCGGCGAAAGCCACGACATCACGACCGGCTTCACTTCGCGCTCCTTGATGTCCTTATAACTCACCGCGCCGTGGCAAAGCTCGGCGATGATGTGCTGCTTGTCGTCCTCGGTGATGGCCGGTAACTGCAAATCCGCGCATTGCCGGCACAACAAATCCAGCCGCGCCAGCCACTGCTCGACGTGATGATCCCAGTTCGGCAGCAGCAATCTTCCGGCTAAAATCTCATCCGCCAGCAGGCGCGCCGCCGCGTCGGCGGGCGGCGGGTCAATGCGTTTCGCCGCCAGCGCCAGGTCGCGGAACCGCAACAGCTCGGCGGCCAAAACCCGTTTCTCCCGCGCGTCGAACTGCACCTGCACGTCGCGCTTGATGTCGTCGGGAAACAATTCCTTCAACCACTCGACTTCAATCGCGGTGGCGAGCGAAAGAATCGTGTTCACCTCACGGTCGCGGCCTTCGACTTCGCGGATTTCCGCCGCCACGAAGAGCGGGCTTTGTTGCACCCGGCTTTCGCGCGCCAGCACGCCGCGCCGGCCGTGAACCAGCTCGCAACGCAGCGTCCCCTGGTCCAGCCGCCGCGCCACGCGATCGCTGAAGCCGATGAGAATGCACTTCTGCAAATTCTCGTCCTTCACCTCGTTTGGTTTCGTATCGAGACCTTCGTCCTTGGCGATGCGGAGAAACTGGTCAAACAACGGCCCGACTTGTTTCGCGGTGACGGCATGGATGCCCAGCTTGCGGCACGCATCAATCCGGAACTGGTGGTTGAACGCGTAGCTCCAGGCGCGCATCACGATCCAGAAATCCGACGACGCCTTTTCGCCGAGCAGATCTTCGCGCGCGGTTTCCACGTCCTTGCCGCAGTTCCGCAAGAGCAAATCGCGGCCCTGCGTCAGCGCCGCGACCAGGCACGCCTGGTAAACACAGCCGTATTCCTGCGCGGCGAGCAGCATCCGTGCGTAACGCGGGTGCAGCGGAAACGCCAGCATCTTGCGGCCAACCGGCGTGATCCTTTTGTCGTGGCCGATCGCGCCCAGGTCTTCCAGCAGCTCTTCCGCGTGCGTCAGCGAAATTTCGTCGGGCTTTTCCAGCCAGCGGAATTTCCGCAAATCGTCCACGCCCGCCGCCTTCAGCGTCAGCACGACCTCGGACAAATCCAGCCGCCGGATTTCCGGCATTTCGTGCGGCGCGCGTTCGTCGTGTTCCGGGCGCGACCACAGCCGGACGCACGTGCCCGGCGCGGTGCGGCCGGCCCGGCCGGTGCGCTGGTCGGCGTTCGCCTGCGAGATTTTTTCGATGAGCAGCGTGTTGATGCCGCGGTTGGAATCGTAGCGGGCGATGCGCGCGAGGCCGGAATCAACCACCAGCCGCACGCCGTCAATCGTGATGGACGTTTCCGCGACGTTCGTGGCGACGACGACTTTGCGCCGGTCGTAGCGCGCCACCGCCGCGTCCTGGTCTTTGGGCTGAAGCTCGCCGTGCAGCGGCAAAACGATGAAGCCGTTCGCCGCGCGCGTGTGGCGGATGGCTTCGATGGTCTGCGAAATCTCAAAGCCGCCGGGCATGAAGACGAGCACGTCGCCCTCGCCGCCGGCATTGACGTAGCGCGAAAATTCCTCCGCCGCGATTTCCCAGACCGGCGGACTGTTGACGCCGACGCGATACGGCAGGTATTCGATTTCCACCGGAAACGTGCGGCCTTCGGAGGCCAGCGTGGCGCACGGCGAAAGATATTTCTCCAATTCGCCCGCGTTCAGCGTCGCCGACATCACGGCCAGCTTCAGGTCGGGCCGGTGCTGTTCCTGTAGATCCAGCGCGCGGGCCAGCGTGATGTCGCCGTAAAGATGCCGTTCGTGGAATTCGTCGAACAAAATCGCGGTGACGCCGCGCAGCTGCGGATCGTCGATCATCTGCCGCAGCAGCACGCCTTCGGTCACGAAACGGATTTTGGTCTTCGCCGACGTGACGTTCTCGAAGCGGATCTGGTAGCCGACCTCCTCGCCGAGCTTCCCGCCGAGCTCCTGCGCGACGCGCTTGGCGAGCAGGCGCGTGGCGAGCCGGCGCGGCTGGAGCACGACCACCTGCCCGTCGCCGAGCAGCCCGTGTTTGAGCAGCATCTGCGGCACCTGCGTGGATTTGCCGGAGCCGGTGGGCGCGGACAAAATCAGGCGCCGGTCGCTTTGCAGCCGGGCGATGATGTCGCGCTCGAGTTCGTAAATGGGCAGACGGTCAGCCATGAATGCGGACAGCGTAGCAAGTCACGCCGGGCGGGAAAAACCAATTCAACTTTGGGGCGCGGAAAGCTCCGTGAGCTTCATGCCTTCGCGCTGGAGAATCACCGCCTCGACGCGCGGCACATACATCTGGGTTTCCGCCGGCAGGTGCGTCGCGATCTCGTCGTAGCTGTGCGCGTGGTGGCGGTTCAAAAGTTTTTGCACCGTGCCTTCGCCTGCGTTGTAGGCGGCGAGCGCCAGCCGCCAGTCGCTGAACCGGTCATGCAGCACTTTCAAATACTGCGCGGAGGCCGTGGCGCTGGGTGCGGGCTGAAAACGCTGGTCGAACGGCCAGGTGGACAAACCAAAACGCCTGGCTGTCGCCGGCATCAACTGGAATAATCCCGCCGCGCCCGCCGGGCTTTGGGCGCGCCGGTCAAAGGACGACTCCACCTCCGCCACCCAGACGAGTGCCGGGGGCACTTTTTGCGCGGTGAAGACCGGCTTCAGCGCCGGCACATATTTTTTCGCGCCGGCCGGCCATGGTTCACTGGCAACTTCCTTCACCCAGACCTCGCGTTCCCGTTGCGGCGGCGGGTTGGGCATGACTTTCGCCACTGGATTGGTCGTCGCCGGCGGCGGGATGGAAACCCGGATTTCATCCGCCACTTTCAAATACGGCAGTTGCGCTTTCAGCCACGCGGCGTAGGGCTGCGTGTCCTCGCTGGCTTCCAGCAGCGGCAAAACCGTCTGCGCCGTCTGTCGCAACGCCGCGAGATCCACCACGTAGTCCCCGTGCAACCGCGCTTGCAACTGCTGGAGAAAATCCCGCACCGCTTGGTCGTCCACCTCCGGCACGGCGTTGAGCAGGTTGGTGTCGAGGTTGTCCAGCGCCCATTGTTGCGCGCCCTGCATCAGGTCTGGCAAGGAAACGGCGTTGTCCTGCGCTCGCCCGCCGGGCGCGGCCGCCAGAAAAAACAGGATGAGGCAAACTGCCGGTTTCATGTGCGGGAATGTGAACCGGGCCATGATTTTAGGCAACTGGTTTCAAATCAAGCCAGTTCCCAGCCCGGCCGGATTTCCTCGGCGAGCGCCGGCAGCGGCGAATTCGCCAGGAATTTTCTTTCGGCCAGGATGCCGATCATGGCGGCGTTGTCGGTGCAAAGATGTTTTTCCGCGAGCCGCAGGACCAGACCGTTTTTTTTGCAGGCGCGCTCCAGCTCGTGGCGTAGCGCGCGGTTGCAGGTCACGCCACCGGACGCGGTGACGCACCGGACGCCTTCGCGTTTCGCGGCGCGGATGGTTTTTTTCACGAGCACTTCCACAATCGCGGCCTGCACGCTGGCGCAGAGGTCGCGGACCTTTCGCGGGTCGTCCAGCAGCGCCGGATGGTCGCGGATGAAATAGCGCACGGAAGTCTTGAGTCCGCTGAAGCTGAAATCGTCGGTGGGGTCGTGCAGCAGCGGGCGCGGAAAATCATAGGCGGGCGGATTGCCCGGCTCCGCCAGCCGGTCAATAACCGGGCCGGCCGGATACGCGAGCCCCATGAGCTTGCCGGTCTTGTCAAAACATTCGCCGGCGGCGTCGTCAATCGTGCCGCCCAGCACGCGGTGTTTCAGCTCGGACGACACCAGCACCAGCAGCGTGTGCCCGCCGCTGACGATGAGCGAAACATTCGGCTGAAATTTCTCAAAATCGGCGGCGGCCGGCCGGCCGCCAATCCACGGTGAATACAGATGCGCCTCGTGGTGGTTGATGCCGAGGAACGGTTTGTTGAGCGCGAAGGCCACGGACTGCGCGGCCTTGAAGCCGATGAGCAACGCGATCCCCAGGCCCGGCCCCTGCGTGGCGGCCACCGCCTCGAGTTGTTGCGGCGAAACCGCAGCTTCGGCCAGGGCGGCCTGCGCGACCGGCAGCAGATTTTTCAGATGCTCGCGGGCGGCAAGCTCCGGCACGACGCCGCCGTATTCGGCGTGCAGCTTGATTTGTGACGAAACGACGTTGGCCAGGACGATTCCGTCGCGCACCACGGCGGCGCTGGTTTCGTCGCAGGAAGTTTCGAGCGCGAGCAGGATCATTTACTTGGCGGCGGCTTTTTCCGGAGCCGGCGGGGCGGTCAGCCGGTTATAAATGGCGAGGCCCTTGAGCAAGTCTTCCGCCCGTTCAAGCTGTTCGTCGTGGACCGCCCGGACCGCGGCCTGATCGCGTTCCGGCAGCGATTCAACCCCGCCCGGCGAGCGTTGCAGCAGCAGCGCGGCCTCCTCCGAATCCGTGACCGGCACCAGCACATCGGGCGTGATGCCGTGCTGATGAATGACCTTGTGGCTGGGCGTGTAATATTTGGCCACGGTCAATTTGAGCGCGGAGCCGTCGTCGAGCGGAAAAATCGTCTGGACCGAACCTTTGCCAAAGGTTTTTTCCCCGAGCACCACGGCGCGGTGCAGGTCCTGCAAACAGCCGCTGACAATCTCCGCCGCGCTGGCCGTGCCGAGGTTCACCAGCACCACCACCGGAATGTTTTTCAGCTCGTCGCCGCCGCCTTTGGCATAATATTTTTCCACGGCGTGCCGGCCCTCGGTGGAAACCACCAGTTGCCCGCGCGGCAGGAATTTCTGGGACACCTCGACCGCCTCCTCCAGCAAGCCGCCGGGATTCCAGCGCAAATCCAGGATGAGCCCCTGCACGCCCTGCCGCCGGAGCCGGCCCAGCGCCACCTCCAGCTCCTCGCCGGTCTTGTCGCCGAACTGCGTGATGTGGACGTAGCCGATCTGGTTGGCGGCGAGCGGAAATTCCTTCCGCCCGTTGAGGTCCTTGACCATCGTCACCTGGATGACGGCGCGCTTCAGCGTGAAATTTTTCACCGCGCCGGACGACGGCCGCTCGATGGTGATGGTCACGGACGAACCGGGCGCGCCGCGCAATTGTTTCACCACGTCGGAAAGCGGCTGCTTCTCCACGCTTTTGCCCTCGATCCGGGTGATGCGGTCGCCCGCCAGAATGCCCGCGCGGAAACCCGGCGTGTCGTCCATCGGCGAAACCACCGTGACATAGCCGCCCTTGAGCGCGACCACCAGACCAAGCCCGCCAAACTGGCCCTCGGTGTCATCCTGCAACTGCTGGAACGAATCCGCATCCAGAAATTCGCTGTGCGGATCCAGCCGGCTGACCGCGCCCTTGAGCGCGGCATAGACCAGTTGCTGGCAGGTGAGATCCTTGCCGTCCACGTATTCCTTGCGGATTTTCTGGATCGCATCCGCGAACAAATCCAGGTTTGCCTGGACCTCATCCTCGTCACTCGCCGGGCGGGCGGCGCTCAAATAAATCTTGGCACCCACCGCCAGATTGAGCAGCAGCGCGACGAGCACCAGACCAAAAATGAAACGGCGTTTCATGGTTGGAAAACTACCACAAAGGCACCAAGGCACCAAGTTTTTGGGTGGCCTCCCGGTTGAAATTTATTTTCGCTGATCGTTTCCCGTCAAATACGCCATCCCCCAAACACAGCAAGCGCCAGGTGTCTTGGTGGTTAAGCCAGCCGCAACAGCGATTCGACGAACGGCAGGTCCGCCGGCACCGTGACTTTCGGATTCGGCGTCGCGCCGCCCACCAGCCGGACTGGCTGGCCGATGAGCTCGCATGCGGCGGTGTCGTCGGTGAGCACCAGTTTTTTTTCGCGCGCCGCGGCAATGGCGCGGCGGATGACCGCCACGCGAAACGTCTGCGGCGTCTGCACCGACCACAGTTTCGAGCGGTCCACCGTGCGCGAAATGATTTTGCCGTCGGCGGTTTCCTTGATCGTGTCCGTCACCGGCTGCGCCGCCACGGCCGCGCCGGTTTCACGCGCCGCGCCGATGGTGGCGGCAATCAACTCCTCCGTGACACAAGGCCGCGCCGCGTCCTGAATGGCGACAACTTCCGTCCCCGGCGAAACGGCGGAAATTCCGTTCCAGACCGAATCCTGCCGCTCCGCGCCGCCGGCCACGAGCCGGAACGGTTTTTGAAAATGATATTTCGCCGCGAGTTCCGTGAAATGCGGCTGCATCCCGTCCCGCACGACGAGAATGATCTCGTCCACGCATTGGGCGTCGTTGAATCGCTGCCAGGTGTGCGCGACGACCGGCCGGCCGGCGACTTCCAGCCAGAGCTTGTCTACGCCCGCGCCCATGCGCGTGCCCCGGCCGGCGGCGACGATGATTGCTGAAACCATGCGTCCAGCTTAATTCGCCGGCCGGGAAAACAGAATGTATTTTTCTGGTTGACATACTGTTTATATTTGTTATATACAGTTAATACCGATGCCGCCCGAACGCAAAAAGTTTATCCTTGGCCCCATTTCGCCCGCCGCACCCGGCACGCTCTACCAGCAGATCGTGGACGGCCTGAAGCGCGAAGTCAGCGAAGGCCGGCTCAAGCCCGGCGCGGCGCTGCCGTCGTTCCGCGTGCTGGCGGAAGATCTGCTTGTCAGTGTCATCACCGTCAAGCGCGCCTACGAGGATCTGGAACACGCCGGCATCATCTATCGCCGGCAGGGACTCGGCACCTTTGTCGCCGACCACGGCCACGATCGCAGCCGCGAGGCCAAGCTTGATGCCGCCAAAGCTCTGCTCCGCGACGGATTCCGCGAAGCCGCCGAAGCCGGACTCAAACCCGCAGAACTTACCGAACTCGCGCACCAAATCCTGAAGGAGAAAAAATAACATGACCAACGCCATCGAAATCCGCGGACTCGTCAAAAAATATCCGGGCTTCCAGCTCGGCCCGCTTGACCTCGCCGTGCCGCGCGGCGCGATCTACGGCCTCATCGGGCCGAACGGCGCGGGCAAGACCACCGCCATTGACCTCATCTTCGGCATGGGCCGCAACGACGCCGGCACCATCCATGTGCTCGGCCTTGACCACCGCGCCGACGAAGTCGCGCTCAAACGCCGCGCCGCCTACGTCAGCCCGGATTTGAATTTCACCGTCTGGGGCAAGGTCGGCAAAGCCATCCGCTTCGTGCGCGGCTTTTATCCCGGCTGGGACGACGCCTACTGCGCCGAGTTGATGAAATCGTTCCATTTGAGCGACACCGACAAAATCGCCACGCTTTCCTTTGGCGCGAAAACAAAATTGAGCCTGCTGCTCGCCCTTTCGCGCCGGCCGGAAGTGCTGATTCTCGATGAGCCGACCACCGGCCTCGACGCCGTTTCCAAGCAGGAAGTCTTCGGCGAACTGCTCAAAGCCGTCGAGGACGGCGAGCGCACGGTGCTGATCTCCTCGCACGGCCTGAGCGACATCGAACGCTTCGCCGACCACGTCGGCATGATCAAAAATGGAAAACTGCTGCTCGAAGGCCGCACGGATGAAGTGGTGGATCGTTTCCGCATGGCGGAATTTTTCACCGAGAACGGAACTGAATTTCAAAACCGCGACGGCCTCATCGTTTTGAAACGAAATGAAAACCGCTGGCACGCGCTGCTTGACCAAAACAGTGACGCGCACAACTGGCTGCAAACGCGCGGCGCGAAAGAAATCAACCTCACGCGCCTGACGCTGGAAGATTTGTTCGTCGCGCTCGCCAAAGACGAGGAGGCCAAATGAAACGCATCATTCTTGATTATTTCAAACGCTGGTGGCTGGTGCTGTCCGCCATCTTCATCGCCTACTTTATTTTTCAGGCGTTTTCTGTCCGCGAGAATAATTCACAGCCGTCCGGCGGCTCGGTTGCAATCGTTCGCACCGTTACCAACACTGTTCACAACACCTTTATTTTCCAAGCCATCATGTGGCTCGGATTTTTATTGATATGGGAAATGCAGCGCGGTGTCCCACGCGTTTTGACGAGCCTGCCGATGACGCCGAAACAAATCGGACGCGCCTGGTGGCTAGCAGCGGCGGCCTTTCCGGCAATTACTCTTGGCGTCCTTGGGGTGCTTGCGATTCAGTTTTTTTCAAATGAAAAAAACATTCCCTTCCTGATGAAAAACTATTTGGCGGACTGGTCTGCAATCGCACTCTATCTCGGTGCCATGTTCGGCGCGCAGACATTTGGGACACCGGGCATGACCGGCACTTTATCTGGTAAAACACGCACCATACTTTCCACCCTGCTTATTGTAATTGTCTTGTTTGGATTTATTTTTAATCAATTGGAAGCCCCGACGCTGGCCAAGTTAATCCTGTTTTTTTTCACTTCAGTCATCCTTTCCGTCCTCGGCTGGTTTCGTGCAGAACAAATGGTTTTGCAGTGCGCCAGCTTCAGACTAGTCGCGCAATCTTCTGGGAAAAAATCGGCTCAGCATAAAACCCCGAAAGGTTTCGGCGGGCTGCCCTATCTGATACAACGGACAATTATTCAAACCACCCTCATAAGTCTGGCAATCATCGCTTGGATGACCTTGGTAATGTTATTTTTTTCCGTTTCCAACGGCCAAAATCATGTTCAAACCATCACCATGACGGTCAACGGCGGCTTAACGCCTTGTTTCTTTTTCGTCCTTTTATTTTCAATCGTCCCCATGGTATTCCAACTACGCGCTCTGCGGACATTCCCGATTCCTTCGTCAACTCTGGCAACCACCTTGGTATTTCTACCGATTTTATCTATCGCTGCATTTGGCGTAATTGTCATCACACTGGCAGTTTCGCTGGCCGGCCAAGCCGTCATATTGCAAACCATTAATAGCTTTTTTGTAATGGGTGCCAAAGCCGCTATCATGGTCGTCGTGATTGTCTGGCGCGGCATGAATGCGGTGACTTACCTTTTAGCTTTTCTGCTTATGGTTGCCGACAGTTTCATTTCGTTGGGTGTGACTCTAGTTTATCATCTCGGCAGCAATACCCCGGAGCATCCGTGGTGGATTGCTCTAACCATCTTTCTCCTGTGCGTCGGCATGTCCCTGATCCTGACACGAAGGTTGCTCACCCAAAGCAGCAGCGCCTACCGCGTGCGCACCATGCCCGCCAACGCCTGGAGCATGGCGCGAAGGTAGATTTTCATTGCAGGAGTCGAGGTGACGAGACTCCTGCAAAAATGAGACTCCTCACGTCGTCTCCTTCAAATCAGCCGCCCGCCAATCGAGAACTTTCAACTGCACCGTGGTCCGGCCGTTGAATTCATTCACGGCCGGCGCGAAGGCGAGGTCGAATTTTCCGACCGGCAGCGAACCTCCGCCGGCGTTCCACCAGACCGCCTCGAAAATTTCCGATTTCCGATTTCCGATTTCCGATTTTTCAGCCGGCAATTGCTGCACCCACATTTTGACATGCTGCTTTTCCTTGCCCATGCGCAGCAGCGGTTTGGCGTGGGTTAAATTCCGCGCGGAAAACTGCACCGCCGGATTGCCCTGCCCCAGCGGTTTCAGCCTTTCCAGTTCCGCCAATGAATCCAGGGTGATTTCACCCAGCCTGACTTCCGCATCCAGCCGCAGCGGCGGCTGCAAATCCTCCGGTTTCAACGCGCGCTTCACCAGTTCGTTCAGCCGCGCGCGGAGCAAATCCACCTTGTCGGGCGCGAGGCTCAAGCCCGCCGCCATCGCGTGGCCGCCGTGGCGCAGCAGCAGGTCGTCGCACTCGCGCAGCGCGGCGGCGAGGTCGAAGCCCGCGATGCTCCGGCCCGAACCGCGCCAGTTGCCGGCATCGCCGCCGAGAATGATGGTCGGGCGGTAAAATTCCGACAGCACGCGCGAGGCGACGATGCCGACGACGCCGATGTGCCAGAGCAATTCGCCTTCGACGATGACAAAATCCTTCCGCGCGTCGAACTTCGCGCGCACCGCGCCGGCGACCGCCTCGGTGATGCGGCGCTCGATGGTCTGCCGTTCGCGGTTCTGCGCGTCGAGATTTTGCGCCAGCGGCAGCGCCTCGGCCAAAGTTTCCGCGAGCAGCAAATGCAGCGACGCCTCCGCGGTTTCGAGCCGGCCGGAGGCGTTCAAGCGCGGCGCGAGCTGGTAGCCGACATCGTGCGTGCCGAGTTTTTCCGGCGACTGCGCCACTTCCTTGAGCGCCACGAGGCCGGGCCGCTGCGTGGTGTTCAACCCTTCCAGGCCGGCGGCGACGAGAATCCGGTTTTCGCCGGTGAGCGGAACCAGGTCCGCAATCGTGCCGAGCGCGACCAGGTCCAGCAGCGGTTTTAGGTCAAACTCCGCCGCGCCGGGCAGGCCGGTTTCGCGCCCGCGCTTCACGAGCGCGTGCGCCAGCTTGAAGGCGAGGCCGGCGGAACAAAGCTCTTGAAAATTCTGAATTTCGAATTCTGAATTTCGAATTTTTCCTGCAAGCTGCGGATTCACCAGCGCCACGGCTGCCGGCGCGGGCTGGGAAACCTGGTGGTGGTCGAGGACAATCACTTCGACGCCGCGCGCTTTCAGCCAAGCGATGGTTTCCACGGCGGTGGAGCCGCAGTCCACGGCGAGCAGCAGTTTCACCGGAAATTTTTTCAGGCAGTTCTCCGCGCCGTCGCGGCTCAAACCGTAGCCTTCGTCCAGGCGGTTCGGCAGATAGGCGTCCGCCGACCAGCCGAGCCGGCGCAGGACTTCCAGCAGCAGCGTCGTGGAGGTCACGCCGTCCACGTCGTAATCCCCAAAGATGACGAGCGATTCGGCGCGTTCGTGCGCGAGCAGCAGGCGCGCCACCGCCGCGTGCATGTTCGGCAGCAGGAACGGATCGGCCAGGTTTTTGAGGCGGGGCGAAAGAAAATCTTCGATGGCGGCCGGCTCGGAGAAATTGCGGTTCAAGAGGCATTGCGCGAGCAGCGGCGGGATTTTCAACTGCACCGCAAGCGTCTCCGCGAGCAGCGGCTGCGCCGGGGCCATCGTCCAGCGGAATTTCATTTTATTTCAACCATGGATTGGCACAGATTTTCATCCGCAGATTGCGCCGATTTCCACAGATTGTTTTGAGAAATAAATCCGCGGTCATCCGTGAAATCTGCGGACACTTTTTAGCCGGGTTCATCTGTGTTTGGCTTTTGTCTCGCGGTGCGCGGCGGTGAGGGACAGCGCGATGGCGATGGCGAGAATGGCAGCGACGACGAGCAGCGAGGTGCCGGTGGAGATTTCCAGCTGAAACGGTTTGGCCGGCCCCGCATGCGGGTCGAGCAGCATTTTCACGCCGATGAAAACGAGCACGACGGCCAGGCCGATTTTCAGGTAGCGGAAACAGCCGAGCGCGCCGGCCAGCAGGAAATAAAGCGAGCGCAGGCCGAGGATGGCAAAGACGTTCGAGGTGAACACGATGAACGCCTTGCGCGTGACGGAGAAAACGGCGGGCACGGAATCCACGGCAAAAATCAGGTCCGTCGTCTCCACCAGCAGCAGCACCAGCGCCAGCAGCGTGAGCGCGGGGCGGCCGTTGATCCGCGTCAGGAATTTCTGGCCGTCAAAACCGGGCGCGACCGGGAAGCATTTCCGCGCGAGGCGCAGCACCGGATTTTTTTCCGGTTCGAGGCCGTCCTTTTTTTCAAACAGCATCTTCACCCCGGCAAACACCAAGAACGCGCCGAACAGATACAGCACCCACTCGAAGCGGTGGATCAGCGCCGCGCCGGCCGCGATCATGGCGCCGCGCATCGCCAGCGCGCCGAGGATGCCCCAGACGAGCACGCGATGCTGATGCTCGGCGGCCACCTTGAACGATGCAAAAATGAGCGCGATGACCAGCAGGTTGTCGAGCGAGAGCGACAGTTCGATGATGTAGCCGGTGAAGAATTGCACCGCCTCCTCGCGCCCGCGCCAATGCCACATCAGGCCGGCGAAAAGCGCCGCCAGCGCAAACCACACCGCGCTCCACCCGGCGGCCTCGGCCATCCTGACGACGCGGGGCCGGCGGTGAAACGCGCCGAGGTCCAGCGCGATGAAAACCAGAATGCAGACGATGAAACCCGTCCAGTGCCAAGGCGTGATCTCTGTCATTTGCGATTTACGATTTACGATTTACGCGCCGACTGCAAATTCAATCGGCCATCAGCAATCGGCAATCGCAAATCTATTGAACCTTCGCCGTCGGCGCGTTTGGCACCGTCACGTTGGAGCCACCAATGGTCGGGCGTTCGCCCTTGTGCCACCAGAGCACGATGACGCTGGCGATGTAGATGGACGAGTAGGTGCCGACGACGATGCCGATCAGGAACGTGAAGGCAAAGTCGTTGATGACGCCGCCGCCCCAGATGAACAGCGACAGCGTGGCGAGGAACACCGTGCCGCTGGTGATGATCGTGCGGCTCAGCGTCTGGTTCAGCGCCTGGTTGATGATGTCGCGGAACGAGCCGCGCACGCCGAGCCGCAGGTCTTCACGGATGCGGTCGAAGATGACGATCTTGTCGTTGATGGAGAAGCCGATGATGGTCAGCACCGCCGCGACGACCGTGGCGTTGAACTGGCGGCCGGAAACATAATTGGCGAGGCAATACGCGCCGATGGTGAACAGCACGTCGTGCAGCACCGCGATGACGGCGGCCACGGCGAAGGAAAATTCGTAGCGAAACGCGACATAGACGAGGATGCCGAACATCGCCATGAGCGAGGCGATGATGGCCGACTGCTGGATTTCCCGGCCGAGCGTCGCGCCGACTTCCTGCCGGCTGACGGCTTTGAACTGCGCTTTCGGGAATTTTTCCAGCAGCAGCGCCTCGACCCTGGCGGCGGTGCCGCTCTGCGTGGTCACGCGCAGCGTTTCCGCATTGTCGCCTTTTTGATATTGGATTTGGGCGTCTTTCTCGCCGATGGTCGTCAACTGAACCCGCAAATCTTTTTCGTCGTATTTTTGCGCCTGCGCGAAGCTGAAGGTCGTGCTGTCGCCGCCGACAAAATCCACGCCAAAGAGTTTTCCGCCGCGGCTGACACCGAAGCCGAGGGACACGATGACAAACAGCCACGTCACCACGAACAGCGGCTTGGCGATGCCCATGAAATTCACCTTGGCGGCGCGGATCAGGTGGAACATGTGCAGCGATTTCAGAATGTTGCGGTCCACCATGAAGTTGAAGATGAGCCGCGTCACGACCAGCGCGGTGAACAAGCTCGCCGCCACGCCGATAGTGAGCGTGACGCCGAAACCCTTGATTTCGCCGGTGCCCATGAAAATCAAAATGATGGACGAAATCAGCGTGGTGACGTGCGAGTCGAAAATCGTGCCGAACGCGCGGGCGTAGCCGGCGTCAATCGCGCCGCGCAAAGACTTGCCTTTCGCCAGCTCTTCGCGGATGCGCTCGTAAATCAGCACGTTCGCGTCCACCGCCATGCCGACGGTGAGCACGCCGCCCGCGATGCCCGGCAGCGTGAACGTGGTGCCGACCGAACACATGACGCCGAGTAAAATGATGATGTTCGTGACGAGGGCGACGTTCGCGGCGAGACCGGCGAACAAATAATAGCCCAGCATGAACAGGGAAACAAACGCGACACCGTAAATCGAGGCCTTGATGCCGCTGCGGATGGAGTCCATGCCCAGCGTCGCGCCGACATCGCTGGAATAGACGATGCGCAGCGGTGCCTTCAGCGGGTTCTGCAGGACGTTCGCCAGTTCCATCGCCGTTTCGATGGTGTAATTGCCGGTGATCTGGCCGTTGCCGGAAGGAATCTCACCCAGGATGTTGGGGGCGGAATACAGTTCGCCGTCGAGCACAATGGCCAGGCGGTGGCCGATGTTTTCGCGCGTGGTCTGGGCGAATTTTTTCGCGCCATCCTCGGTGAGCGTGAAATCAATCTGCGGTTCGCCGAGGTTGCCACGGACCACCATCGAGCTTTTCACGATGTCGCCGGCGAGGCCGTTCTCCGGCTTCTTTTTAACGACGTCGTATTCCACCCGCGTCTGGTTGTTCGGAAGCTGCTCGACGTGTTTCAGCAATTCGTAACCCGCCGGCACCGGCTCGTGAATTTCGCCGGTCCGCTCGTCCACGATCTCGCTGCTGCGCTCATGGACCATGCGGAATTCCAGAAAGGCGGTCTTTTGAATCTGCTGCTTCGCGCTTTCCTTGTCTGACTGCGAGAGGCCGGGGAGTTGGATGAGAATGCGGTTGCCGCCGGCGGACTGGATGATCGGCTCAGCCACGCCGAAGCGGTCGATGCGCTTGCGCAGCACCTCGACGGCCTGCGACAACGCCGCGCTCGTCACTTCCGACCGCTGGCGGATGCTATTCGTGTCCGCGTTGAACAAAACATTCGTGTCCATCTCGACGAGGAACGACGTGCCGCCCTGCAAATCCAGGCCCAGCTTGATTTTGCCGGCGGCGTCGCGCTGAAGCTTGTTCAGGATGAAAGTGTTCGGGTAAAGCTGGTTGGCGGCGGGAATGAACGGAAAATATTTCTGCAGATCATTCGTGCCGGCGGCCGTTTGCAGCGCGACAAATTCGTTGTTCGTGCCGGCTTTCT
>Ga0316217_10003134_pt1 | contig 19191 bp, 19 predicted proteins | sample 1anoAmetaG_FD_203633 | JGI IMG/M metagenome (GOLD analysis project Ga0316217, IMG submission 203633) | Freshwater microbial communities from Trout Bog Lake, Wisconsin, USA - 1anoA | ecosystem: Environmental > Aquatic > Freshwater > Lake > Hypolimnion/Profundal zone | place: USA: Wisconsin...
CTGGGCCTAGGAGGGCTGTCTTAGAGCAGCATCATATAATGAGTAGGTATATTGGTTGAATATACGAGGTAACTGCTAGGTTAGGTTTATAGTGTTTTAATGAGATGCACGTATAATTCAAATATTTTCTCTAATTCAGTCAATTAACATGATTGGGCAGCGCAATTGTTTCCAAAAATATTGAATCCCATGAAAGTCTCTAGACTTATCCTGGCACTCCATGACAAAAGGATTCCGGCATAGATACTTGGATGGAGTTGATATGGCTCAGGCACCCTAAAAATGTGGCAGCCTGCATGATCCAACTCAGCTCAGCTCGAACTGTTGTTGATTATTTTCATTCAGTACATAACAAATAATTTATCACTTTGGTGCCTTCAGCTCTCCCGCCTCGCTCTCAACTAATTTGTTTGCTATCTTCGCATTTAGATGCCTGTAAAAGGTATTTACCGCAGCCTCCACAGTCCCGATTTTCTCGGCCTCTTCGTTGGGGATGTCGAACCCGAAGTACTCCTCCATGGCGACTACTAATTCCACCGAATCCAAAGAGTCGAAGCCCAGCTCCTAAAAGGAGGCAGTGCGACTTAGTTTGGACTGATTGCACTTGGCTGCCGATTTGAGCACCTGGAACACCTTGGCCTCGACTTCTTCGAGAAGGGCGACCTGAGTGGGGTCGGAGGAAGAGGTGAAGAAGAAGCGGGGTGGGGAGCGCGGGAGCGATAATCGTGGGAGGTTGGGAGTGGGTCTGAGGTGCTGCAGGGCACTGATGAATCTTCTGGCGAACATGATCTTGTTTCCCCTAATTAAATAATAAATGGATATTAAATGGATAAGTTGAATTAGAGCTTATCCTGCATTCATCGCACCGCACGGGGCACCTAACACGCAGACTGCTCTGCAGAAACAGGGTGGGAGGTTGCTGATGGCCATCGGAAGGAGATAAACTGGTGGAAAGCAGAACAAACTTGAATAAATGAGGCCAAAAGTATTATTCGACTGACTGCCATGCCATAATTGTGCACAACCCAAGCCAAGCTGTTATGTGGATGCAGGCTGAACTCATTCTCATTAGGTGTCAGTTAGATGTTCGGGTGTAATCCTACAGAGCCTGATGGTTAGTCTTATATTGCCAATTAGAGTGAGATATAAGTGCGCCTATTGCAGTTGTATCTCGACTGGCTGCTTTATTACCATGATAACTTTTTGATTATAACGAGGGTCTTATCAGGCCGGTCACCCAGATTGCAATATCGAAACCAGCTGCAAGCACACGCATACTCCATATCTGGCATTGACATCATCATGCGGGTATTGATGTAGCTAAGATATCGATTTGAATGTCATCCGCCATAAATGCCTCATGCCTGCAACTTCGGCAACAAACTCTTTCCTTCGCATTCTAGTTGCGTTTGCTGAAGGGTGTCTGCTTTTGATGGTCGCGGTTAGTAAGATAATTGTCGGGAGTTACATCTATCCATCTTTATTCGAACTCAGCCCCAACAATTCGAATCTACTAAATCACCAGCCATAAGTACAAAACAACCAGAACAGTGTTCTTTTGCACTGCCAGAACATCAATACCACACTACTCTGTTGCTTGTCCAGATACAAAAACCATCACCCACGCTCAACCCCAATTAGTCTTCGTCTTCCATCCCACAGTTATCCAAGTTGAGTGGCCAACCCTCAACAAACAACTGCCCTGTATCTGCCAATCCTGGGCCCTGAAGTTATCACTGAAGTTATGGCTGTAGTTGTCAGTATGGTCGGAGGGTGGATGTGGGTGGGGTTGGTTAATGGAAGTATTGAAATAATCGAACCTCAATTTTATGATAATCATTGCTTTTATCAATTATCATGACGAGTGCTGGGCAGGGAGAATTCGTGATCGGCAACTATAGAGTAGGTATGGGTGGCGTTAGCTAGGTCAGACTATCGGGGAGGGGACCTTCGGCAAGGTACGACTCGGAGTGCACATCCCCACCGAATCCAAAGTCGCAGTCAAAACGCTGCAGAAATAAAAAATAGTCGAGCAGGCGGATATCTAGAGAGTGACGAGGGAGATCTGCATCCTGAAGATCCTGAGGCACCCCAACATCATCCAGCTGTATGAAGTACATCTCGCTCACCCAGATCATCGAAACCAAAACCGATATACACCTCATTATGGAGTACGCCCCCGGCGGGGAACTCTTCGACTACATCGTCAAGAAGAAGAGACTCGACGAGCAGGAAGCCGTCAACTTCATGCAGCAGATACTCTCAGGGGTTTAGTATATTCACAAAAATGGCATCGTCCACAGAGACCTCAAGCCGGAGAACCTCCTCTTCGACGAGCACAGGAACATCAAGATCGTCGACTTTGGACTCTCCAACCAGTACAAGCCAGGGGAGCGGCTCAAGACTGCCTGCGGCTCGCCTTGCTACGCAGCCCCCGAAATGATCGCCGGCAAAAGATACGAGTGCTCGAGGGTGGACGTCTGGTCCTGCGGCATCATCCTCTACGCCATGCTCTGCGGGTACCTCCCCTTCTAGGACCAGAATACCAACAAGCTCTACAAAAAGATCATGTCAGGCGAGTACGAGCAGCCCAAGGTCCTAACCAGCGAGTCCAAGTAGATGCTCAAACACATCCTGGACGTCAATCCCGAAACCCGCTACACCATCACGCAGATCAAGTAGGCCAAGTGGTACAACCAGACCACCCTCAAATACCAGGCGCAAGGGATCATCGTGGGCACAGACTCCATATTCCCCGACCAGCGGGTCGTGGCGCTGATGAAGACCATGGGCGTGCCTATGTAGACCTCCCAAATCGTCAACTACATCTCCACCAATCGCCACAACCACATCACTGCTTACTATTACCTGCTCAAGAACAAAACTGATAACAATCCTGCCCTCCTCGAGAATGCCACCTCCAATCCTCGAAGCAACAGTCCACTTGTCTACAAGCCTGAGGTCAAGAAGGAGTTCTATATCCCCAAGAAATCATCACAATCATCACAGCAAAATAAGGAGACCAGCAAAATCAATGACTCCTTTAACGCTAGCACTATTGTCTCCTCTCTGGTAGAGGCCAACAAAAGCAAACTCATCGCCAATGCCAACACTTCAGCCAAAAAGGAGAAAAAACTTGATACCTTTGATAAGGCTGAGGAGTTCAAAATATTTCCCAAACCCAAAACTTCCAGCACTTACGATTCCAGCTCGCCTATTTCCATTGAGATCAGTGGGATCACCCACAGTACCAAGCCTGGGCCGTCTCTTACTTCTAGGGACTAGCAACAGGAAAAAAAGTACAACCCCAACGCCTCTTACAAATTCACACATAGTCTGATCGCTGGGAAGCAGAATAGGCCAAACATCGAACCAACTTAGAAATCAAAAATCGGCGAAACACACTCAAATATAGTGCTTCCTGAGAAGAGAGAAGGCTACACGAACCAAGAGCCAACAAAAAAAGAGTAAATCATCAACAACAAGGAAGAAATCCAAATCCGGAACAAGGAAGAGCTGCAGGTCAAGAATAAGGACTAGCTGCAGTTCAAGAACAAGAGGCGGTAGGAACTTTCGGACCAGTTGAAACAGATTTCCATGAAGATAGATAAGGAAATTCAAGAGCTACGCAAGCAGAATAATGTTACCAATAGTTCGGCTGATAAAAAACGGGAATCTTTCACCTATGGCATGCAGCCCAACCTCAAACTCAAGACACTCGAACTCGACAATAAGTATGGCGAGGCTGACACGGGAAATGGGAATTCGAATGAGGTGAGCATCACCAAAAAGAGCGGAATCATGAAATAATAAAGAAGTGAAACCGAAAGCATGGAAATAAGCAAAATAAACAACTTCAAGTAGAGTGTCATAAAGTTTCCAAAGATCCACTTCGGACCCTTCAACTCACGCTGCCTCTTTATGTAAGGCGCGAGGCCCATCCTAGCCAAGGTGGGAGAATACCTGCGGAAAGCAAACACGATGTTTCTGTAGATCGACCCATTCAGCCTGCGAGTGCAGCCCAACGAGATAACTATCTCGGTGGAGTCAATCCATGGAATAGGCGGGTACCATCTAGTAAAGTTTTCCAGCAACTCCCCCTTCTGCTAGGCCGTAATTGATTTTCTTTCACAATGATTGTTGTTTTTGTTTTGGACTTATCCAGCTTAAGTTGCAGTGGGTTTGGAGTAATTTGGTTCTGATGATAATTCGTATCTTATGGTTGGTTGTATATCTATTGCGTCATTAGATAACTATGGCTGAACGGATAGCAAACATCAATCGGGCACTTACTGCTGATGGAAGTAGCAGATTGCAGCTGATACGCAACCGCACTAAGCTGGACACCTAGTAACTCAAGGATTTGCTCTTTTCCGAAGGAGCCTTCAACCGCCACATCCGACCTATCTTCGAATACATCAATAGCAACCAACATATCTACAGCCAGCACAACCTCTAAAGCTTCAGCTTGTAGCAGCAAAGAAAAGAATCGACAAGAATGGCCCTCAACAACTTGAAGAGGTTCAAGGTGGATATTAAGAAGTAACCTGAAGTACTTCCTTTTGTGAGGTATGCCACTGGTAGCTTCGATTTAGGAGTCAATACGAAGGCTTCGGTTCATTATATGCTCTATGTTAACTCTTTGCTTCTCTTTGGCAGTAACCAAAAACATGACGTTCTCTATGAGCGTGCCATCGCCGCTGAGGATCTAGGGTGCTTTGGATTGACGGAATTCCATCATGGGAGCTATTCGAAGGGAATATAAACTACTGCTACCTACAATCATGCCTCAAAGGAGTTAGTTCTCTCGACTCATGGGACGAAAGGGATGAAATATTGGATTGGGGGAGCAGCAGAATCTGCAACAATGTGTGTCATTTGGGCTCAACTTATCGTTGATGGAGTCTCGGAAGGCCCCCATCCATTTGTTCTGCCACTTAGATGTGCTAAAACTCATAAAATTCTGCCAGGCTTAAAAATTGGCGACTGCGGTCCCAAAAACGGAGGAAATGGTATCGATAACGGCTACATAATCGTTTAAGATCTGCGAATCCCTGTTTAAAACTTACTAGGCAGATACGGATGGATTGATGGCTAAGGGAAATACGGATCAGTAACGAAGGACAAAGATAGAAGGTTCGGAATATTTATGACTGCCTTGTCAACTGGAAGAGGTATAATCTCTTTAGGAGCCAACGGTTATGCTATAAATGCCTTAACTATCGCCTTGAGGTATGCATGTTCAAGGAAGCAGTTCTAAAATAATGCAAAAGACGACGAAATCACCATAATTGACTATCCTATAACCCAACTCAGAGTCATTCCTCATTTCGCAGCCACCATTCTGCAAATAATCGGTGGAACAATCCTTTCCAAATTGTATTACCAAAAGGATAGAGTTTATATGACGGATCCTTCTTTTGCAGCATAACTACATGCTATGGCTGCTGCAGTGAAGTCCAAGTACACCACGGAGGTCAGAAAAGTTGTAGCATAGTGTAGAACTATTCTCGGGGGACATGGCTACTCTGCACTCTCAGCAATTAGTAAACTTTATCATAGTTCTGATGTTAACACAACTTGGGAGGGAGACAACAACGTCCTACTACAACAAACTACTAAATTTCTGATCAAAACTATTGGCAACAAACAGAAAACCAAAATCCTCGATTTGACTTTTGTGAATGCTTAGGAAGCAGTAAATGAGTAAAGCATCCAAGAAAAGCTGAGAAGTGTACACAACCTAGAATTGATGTTTAAAGACCTACTTCGTATCAAGTATAAGATGACTAAAGCCAAGATTGAATAAATGAAGAACATCTTCAATAAGGAGGAAGCAGATTATAACCTTCATCCTGAGGCAGGTAACTCTCTGTCTCTTACCTATGGTAACTTTTGTGATATTTAGCTGACTATTTTACTTTTACAGTCACTCTCAAAAAAATAACATAAGCCAAAAACCCACAGGTAAGAGCCTTTTTGGAAAAGTGCTTACTTTTATGGGGCTTTGTTGTTCTTTAAAAGGAACGTTATGGTTCTCACGATTTGAGAAAAGCCATTCAAGGGTAGATAATAGCTCTTTCTGAGGAGTTAGTGGATCAAAGCGTGATAGTAACTGATGCCATCGCCCCATCCAGCTTCGTAATCGGAAGCCCATTCGCAGACTTCAACGGATAAGGCTTCAAATAGTACCTAAACATACTTTACACCAAAGAGAATGCCTTCTCACGATGCCACTATTATTAGACTTTAACAAAGGCAAACGAACTGGCCAGATGATATTAAAGTTTGCAATTTATAATTTAACTTTATAAATATTTGTTTGAAGATGAGTGAGTAGAAAGTTCGATTGCGACTGCCAAACGCCCGGGAGAAGCTGCAATCGCTTTTCCCCGAAGACAATCGAGGAGATATTCGGATTTAGTTCGGTTAACGTGGTTTCAAGCTGCAAAAGGCTTTTCTTAGATTATAGTCCGGCTACTTTAAGAGAAATTTCACGGCCAACATTGTAACACTCTCCATCAAATAAAATTTCAACGTAAACTGTTGTATATTCAGGCCCAAAATTTCACGAATGTACTCAAATGTTTCTACGGCTATGCAATATAACTCTCAAGAACTGAAGTCATTGATTACTTCCCAATCGTCAAATTTCTTGAAGTTGACTCTCTCATCAAGATACTTCGTCAGGACATGATATCAAAGGCTGAGCACTATGACATTTTTGTGCTCATGCAGCTTGCCCATAGATTCGACTAGCAAGAACTGTTTTAGGTTTGTCTTAGTCAGCTCTAGAAAGAGGAATTTTAGCAACTGAGATACGCTAAAATGGAGCTTTTGCACTGCCCCATTTAGTTGTTCAAAATGGTCATCAAAACCCACAACAGGATGAAGCCCTAAAAAGGGAAAGGGCTTCCTTTCAGTGAAATCAATCAACTTATAAGAGAATTCAGTGAAGAAAAGAAAATGAACGAGCAGCAGTATCTTGAACTCAAATTCGAACTCATCGATAAAAATTGTTTGACTTCACAGGAATACAAAGAGATTTTTATGGAAGATACCAAGAAGAAAAAACCGAATTAGTATTCTTCGATGATCAGAATATAATCAGATTCAAAAATCACGAACTCTTTTCGGGAGAGTCCGTTTCCAGCTAGCAGGCTCACTTAGTCACTCATCAATCCTATGCAAAAGATGAATGATTAGCTGACTCTGTAAATGGAGAACACCTTTGAAAAGAAAAAGAACGAAGAACTTAAAGCCTAAAACCAATATCTTTTCAAATAGCTGTAGGATCTCAAAGAACTAACATCAAAAAACAAAAAAATGTTTGATGATCTGAAAGATATAGTGGGTAGATTGCAACGCCAGTTGTAAGAGAAGTAAAAAATAGATAAATAACAAGTAAATATCATAAATAAGCTTAAAAAGAACTGTGAGTAACTGCAGAAAGAGCTGAAAGACAAGGGAGAGATGATAAAAAAACTGGAAGATAAGGTCTCAAAACTCTAGAAGCAGCCATAAAAACAAGCACAACAGCCACGCATGAATGGTCCGAGATATGTAATTGAAGATGATGATAATGATGAGTCGAAGACCATTCAAACGATGATTCTACCTAGTTATGCTCTCAAAGATATCGCCAAACCTGCTGCCTAAGCACTGAGTGCACCTCCGAACAATGGCTTTAAGAAGGCCAATAAAATTGAGCCTCCTGTAGTGCCTGTTGTAGAATTGAAAGACGAAGAATAAGACGTTGACTAGGAGATGATAGAATAAATGTACTCATCACGCTTAAAGTTTGACCATGAGCCCAGAGGCTGTCCTAAAAGACTGCTTCCAAATCTCGCAAACTTCATGACTGATGACGGCTTTTCCAAAAAAACTTTGAACCTGGTCTTTAGGAGAAACATTGGCAACCAGTAGCTTTTGGGAAGCAGCAGCGATATCTTCAACAAGAGTTCTTTGTTAGTTTTGATTTGCACAAGAATGAACCAAATAATCGGTGGATTTACTTCAATCCAGATCTAGAAAGGACAGCATGATTACATCAAAGATTAGACTGCTTATCTTTTCAGTCTCACCAAAAACGAAAAGTTCAATATCAAAAAGAATTCCGAGTCTGAAGCCATTTTCATCACTAAAGAATATTTGCTCTGCTTTTCTAATGATCTCATGATCTCAGTGGACTGTATCAAGTCTCAAAGCCATTCAGATTGGCCAACTGCTTATGAAGCCGGGTCATAAAAAAGAACTTCTAAATGGCTGACAGGCGAGGAGGGTGCTTTTTCAATCAAAGAAATATAAATATATGAGGTAAAAGAGGAAGCAATGACTATGGATCTTTGATGCCTCATTTTATCTTCGTTTTAATTTTAAAGACAAAATGTTTAAATAAGTTAAATTGCGAAAACAAGCTCTTATCTGCTTATTAAATTAGTCTTATTATGAATAAAAAGGGTGAATGAATTGGAGCTCAGTTCAGTCTCAGAGACCTAGGGTGATGATTTTTTTGTGATTGGCCATTATCCTCATTTTATTGTACTTATCATCCCCACAACCTTGATTCTACCTCAAATCGCTAGCCATATCTATGATCAGCTGTTTGGTTAGATCTTAGGCTAATTTTCCTTTGATTGGGTACTTTTTTGCTAACTTCCTTCTTTCATTTTGGCCTTAATAAAAGTCAATCGGTTTTAGCAAAGGATTTTGCTGTTTAATGTTGAGAATAGTGGGTGGCTCAAATTATTTGTGTTCCAATTGATTGAGTAGCTAACTCAAGAGATTTTTCCTGAGACTTTTGAGCAATTTGGATACGCTGCATAAAGGCCTATTGGTTTCGCTCTATTATACCTTGGGCTTTTGTACGTCACAAAATGTATCCTTCTCAAGAGCTGCCTTCTCTTCCTCCACAGCCTTTTCCTTCTTTTTCTGCCATAAATAGCCATTAATCTTTTTATTAACTTAATCAAAGCATTAACCTGAAGGATATGGAAGCTATAACTGTCTCTCTCGCATCTTCTGCAAGTGCTCTCCCATTGAAGGAGTAGTTGTAGCATTCATATTCTCTTTAAGCTGCCACTCTCGGACTGTGCGCACGGGCTTCAACTTTTGAGTTGCAGATTTGTGTATCAGCTAGGAAGGAGTAGTGGAGAGTTTGCGTTTTTTGTAGCTAGTGAGGAAGTGAGAGCTGTTGATAGACCTGTAGTTCAGTGGATATTTTTTATGGTGAATCATGTTGAGTACTGTTTAGTTGAGAGTATTGAGAGTTTCATTCCTATCAAGAGAACTATTTTAAAGAAGATTATTCATAAGAATGTAATCGATAATAGAATGATTCAATTATAAAGGGCTTCCTATTTTTCCAAGAGTACCCATTGGTTAATCGAAAATCGAAATCGTCAATTTTTGTAATATCCGATTCATCTTAGGACCAAAAAGATAAATATGAAGCTTAATAATTTAATTTCGAGTATGAAAAGCATAATTTGGTATTAAAGCTGCCTTATTATAGACTAGGTTATATCTATGAACACTATAATCCTTTTTTCAACCACTCAACATCCAAAGAATCAAAAGATTTGGATCGTTGTGCCTTTCTACAGCTTTAATCTGAACTTGCTCGCCCAATTAAAGCCAAGAATGGACTATAGCTTATTTTTGTGTTGTTTGATTTTCATAGCTTTATGCTAATTGAATGAAAATAGCATAGAAGTTAAAGGGAGTGTGAGTCTTGTTTTGCAGAAAACGGCTTTTTGTGTGGTTGCGTTCGTCCAGAGAGACTCGATGTAAGGGTTGACTGGGGGAGTGTGGGATGGGGTGATATGTTCTATAATAAATAATATTGATGGGTCCTTGCGCATCTCAGTAACATGGCGGGAATAAGAATGAGCTGCCTTTGGTATATCAAGTGCATGGCAGCAAGCAAAAGCTCTTCACCAGTGGATTGAACTAGCTCTAGTTCGAGCTTTCCAACGTGTCTATAGTGCCCTCCCCTTGCGTATCCTTGCACCTATACAGGCCTAAGTGGATTTGTCCTTCTCGATAGCTGGCATTGCCGACATCTCCATGCAAAGAGGCAACAAAAGAACTGAGCAGCTAGAAGACCAGCAGCCGCGGTCATCAAGCAAAGCCTACGAGATAAAAGTAATCAGTTTGAGACGCAGTGGCAGCAAGTCAACAAACTTGAGCTCTCCCTAAGCGACGCACAGCTGGTTGAAACCTATCTCAGTGTTTTTTTAAACTAGGATAATAAAACTGCAATTGAAGTAGTTAAGATAAGCCTCTATTTGATAGTCAATGGTCCTTACCACCACAATATCCAGATCACTGTCAACAAAAAGCCACGCAGGGTCATCTTTGATGCCAAAATCTCACATATCTTTGAAATCAACACCAGAGTCTAGCAGTTGCACCTCAACCTTAACCGCAGCTACATCAACCCTCTCAACCTTTGCCACTTCACAGTCAAAGCCATCGTAAATGTGGATTTATTTAGAGGCAAGAAGAAGTTATTGCGGACTCGCCTCAAAGCTATTCCATTGATCCGCAACTTTTTTACAAACTTCAGCTAAATCAAGAAAACTACTTTCAGGAGCAAAGGCCCAATATCTCCAAATTAAAGAATATCCAAAAAACTTTTTCTTAGGACGGTTAAAAAACCACAATGTTGAGTTGGGCGAACTTGGGTAAAACCAATGAGAACACAATGCCATAGGTTACCTTTGACAGTAGCACCCTATAAATTTCCAGTTACTCAATACAGATTGGCATTTGGAGCTAAAATGAGAGGAGATAGGAGTATGTCTGCGAAGCAAACGTTCCTTTGTGGAAGTTACTGGATAGAGAGTACATCAAGTAAAAAAAGAATAGGCAAGATAGCCAAGGAAATATAGTCAGCCTTGAAGACCGCATGCTCACAATAACCGAAAGGCTCTACTGCCACCAAGATGTGATAGGGACTTGTGAACTTCAGCTGCATATCCTCAACTAGAAACTTATTTAGCAATCTAAGTATTCTTCTAGAACCTAAGAAGGTGTCGTCAATTTGCGTCCTTCCACTTTCAACAAAACCATCAAGAGCAACAGCAAAACCATTCACTAGATTTGGAAACTGTCTGACCAAATAGATAAAACAGTCAAAGAGTAAGCCGCTAGCTCTTCCATCGAAGAAGTTTAGGTCAAGATTGAGCAAATCCTGCGACAGATCTATGAAATCCTTAAGAATACTTTGAATGAGGTATTATATACTGACGCCGATAAGTGTGAAGCACTTTTGAATAACCAACATATCTTCATCAGCCTTATGACCAAACTTTCTCCCTTTACAGAAGATGCCTAAAATTCCTCTCTATCGTAAATAAGCTGGGCAATCATCATAGGCTTTCTGAAAAGACGCGAATTCGTTCTTTAAAATCTAAGTTTGAAGGGTAGCTACCAAACTCCAGAAAGTCAACACATTCTCAATAAGAAAAAAGATGTTGGTCTCAAATACCAGGAAGTCATTTACAAGCTCATCATGAATGCTCTCAAGTGCTATGGTCTATACAGCAGCAACAATAACATGCTTTCTCATTTCTTGTCTTACTGCTACTTCAGCGTTCCAACTTTTAGAGAGTACTTCTTGGAAGTCATGGATTTTCAAAACAACTATGCTTAGATGGAGAGTAAACTGATTGTGTTTCAAAGAGAAATATAACCAAAAACGAGCTTTGGTAGCAGTTTTGCAGATATTAAAGGAGACTGGAAGTCCAACTTCTACGATTAGCTTTAGCAGATTCCAAAATCCAAAGAGTTGACTCGATAGTTGTTGTCTAGCTTCAAAAGTAAAAAATTTTTTAACGAACTTTCTTACAAAGATGAAACTCTCTATAACTTTTTCTCCCTATTGTTTAGGTGCTTATCTAACGATTCTTCCTAAAAGTCTGACAAATGGAAGTACATTGAAGGTTACAGTAAAATAGTGGCAATTATCCTTACATAGCTCAAGGAAAAAGAGGTAACAAACTACAGCCCCTCATTAATAAAGCTAAGCATAGATTTACTTGAAAATGAACATCTAATAAGTCCAATGCTTCCCCTCATATGCGACCAAACCAATATCCATGATGTTTAAAAAGTGCAGATAACCCTTGATTTGATGTAATAGTATTTTTAGACTGCCACAAAAGGAAAGGAAAGACAAATTCCCACCAGCTTCAACAGCAATTACTTGCTTAAGATTGTGAGAGTGATACTTGAGGGAGAAAACTGCTATGCTATCAGTCGCTTCCTAGTCATCATATATCATTTTTTTGATCAGTTTGGCACAGGTTTCAAACTGCAACTTTCCATGTATCTCGCAGGTAAAGTCTTTTTTAAGCTTTTCTATCATTGGTCCACCGAGGTGAGATATACGTTTTACTTGATTTTGATAGTTAAAGTTCAGCACATTAGTCATCCCAGAACTAATTAGCTCAATTCCCACATAACAAAGATTCTTTCAATCATTAAGGTTCTTTATCGTATTTATGATAAGAATCGTGGCAAGAGTCATTCAGTAGGTTAAAAAGCACTTTATAAAAAGATGAAATTGAAGGTGCAGGAAAAATTCAAGCACAAAAATTCAAGTATGTCCTCTTCAATCAATAAAAAGTAGTATTCTCTGGAAAACATTTATAAAACTTTGGACGAAGAGTTGATATTACCCCAGTTTTCTTCTCAAGAGCTAATCAAGAACAAAAGCGGGGTTGAGTACACTCCCTCTAAAAATAATAGATTTATAGAGAATGAAGAGTTTGATTTAGAAGTTCCAGGCAAAAGCGAAAGATCCTTTTCAGACAAAATAAACCTTCCTTAATAGGTCTTAAACAAAAAGTCTCCAAGCTTTTGCTAAGTCGAGGTAGAAGGCAAGAAACAATAATTCGGACGCAAGAAACGAAGACCATCTGTTTTTGTCTAAAATATAGTGGTAAGTCCCAACCCTAAAACCCAAGCCATTCCCAAAATATCCAATGAACTCCGTATAAGTTGATTAATGTAGAATAACTGAGCGAACTGAATTAATAAGAGATCCGAAATATTGGCATAGCGACCTCTCACTTCAATGAAGTCAGCCAACAAATAATCAAGTATGTTTAAACTCATGGTGGGGCATTGCCTAATAGTGACTTTATCGACATCAAGAAGAATGTTCCAGCTGCTTGATTGAAAGTTGCTTATTTTTCAGCTCAATCTGATTCCTTCGGCATCTTGATCATCATTATTGCTGATTATCACAAAAATATATAAATCATATCTATTTGTCATTCTGAATCTCAGATGCTGTTGCCTCGTTTTCTTAATACTATTCAGATTAGTATGATTTAAGGGTCTACATGGGATCCATGTAGCTATATGCCTGGAATTTGGTTTTCTTTTTGGTCAAAAATGAACAAAACTGTAAAGACATCAGCTAAAAGTTAGGGTCAGAAGTAAAAAGGTTATTAATGTTGGCATTTTATGCTTGGTTTGCAGTTTTCTATTTTTTGTCAGTCTATTGTTTAAATTTCCACTAGAACTTGCCTATTTCAATTTTTTACTTGGAAAAGTGTATACGGTTCGGTAAAATTATTTTTCCTAAATAGCTCGCAAAAATGGAGAGTGAGCCCGTCATAAAGCAGTATAAGTTTGTTTTGAAGGAGAGCTCTGTTACATGGAAGAGCCTGCCTCCATACTTCATTAGAAGCAGCTGAAAAGCAAAAGAAGTCACAGTAAAGCAAATGAAAAGCGGCTTTTTCAATAATCCGTCAAATACGTTGAGCTTCTAAGACACCAGTTCTCTAACGTTGAACTGATTGAAAATCTGAAGCAAGACAAAGGTGTGAAAGAAAATCGAGTAATGCATAGCTGTCTCCTTGGAAAACTACTCAACTTCAACTGAAGAAGGCAATCCCAGAATCTGTGGACCTTTAAAGAGAATAACCGAGAGAAACACCACCTGAGATAGTCCTTGAAAAGCAATCAATTTGATCAAATCAGGGGTAAGGATTTTGTCCCTCCGAGAATACGGGAGTTTTGTTTCACTTTCTTTAGGCTCTTCAAGAATTATTGCGATTGATCCAAGGATATCAATCAGCAAGTTAATCCACAACATTTGAAGTGGGTGCAATGGACCTTCACCCAAAAAGACTGCACCCAGTAGAGTCATCACTGCTGCCACCAGATTTATCGTAAGCTGCATTACTAGGAACTTTCTGATAGATTGGAACGTGTGGCGACCCCATTTAATCGTAGTTAGAATGGATGAGAAATTGTCATCAAGGAAAACAATGTCAGAAGCTTCCTTGGCTGTACTGTTAGCAGTACCTGCCATCGATAGACTTACATCCGCTTTTCTGAGAGCCTAGGTATCATTAGTACCATTCCCTGCAACTGCCACAACGTGACCTGTTTGTCTGAGTCCTTCAGTAAGCAGAAATTTGTCAGTTTCACTTGCCCTGTAGATTATTTTCAATGCATCAATAAGGACATTAAAGTTGTCCAAAGCAGCTTTGTGTTAGGCTGGATTTTATTTGACTAATCCGCCTACTAAATCTCTGAAATCGCTTCCCTCAATTATTGCCAAGTCTATGTCCCTTTCCACCCAGTTTTTGCCGATGATACCAGCCTCTCTAGCTGTGCCTATGGCAGTGTATCTACCCTCGTTTGAGAGCATTCTGACATTTATTCCTCTATTTTGGCACTAGACTATAATTGGTTGAACTCCCTTCCTAACAACATCTTTGATGCCTACAATTGCTATGAGGATCAGATTTTTCTCAACTTGACTCCACTTATTTGGAATACTATTGACCTCCTTATAAGCAATCGTGATTGTTCTGAGATTATCCTTGGCGAATTGGTTGATAGCCTGATGGATGCTACTCGCCGCAGATGGAGAGATCAGTTAGATTTGTTCGTGCTTATTGACATAATAGCAGCAGTAGGGCAGCAGGAAAGCAGAAGAACCTTTGACGAATAAGTAAAGCTTTCCGGTTTAGTCTCGATACACAGTTGCCATCTTTCTTCGGAACTGGCCTGTAGAGTAGATACGCTTGACTCTCGAGTTGAGTCTGAAACGCTGGTAGTTGTAGCCCATCCGGTAGGCCATTTCTAGTAAGGCGCACTCAGTCTTGTTGCCAGTTGGCTCAATTTTGAGAGGTCGGCCATTTTCTTCCACAAATCTGGGTGAAGCCACAGTATTCATGATTATTGCTAGATTGAGGATTCTGCATGTGTGTTAGGACATAATTTCGCTAGAAATAACATTGCTGATTCTATCTTCTACGTAGATCTGGGTAATTGAGAGCATATTTTTTGTGATAAATCCTGTTTTACTGATGCAAAGGCAGTCGATACCTCCCATTGTTTAAGCATCGTTTAGATGCTTGATAAAAATATGATTTTTTTTTAGCTGTTTGGCTGCATGTGCTAAGGAAAGCGTCATAGACAAAGGCAAGCTTTCAGGTAAAGCCACATCGATAGTAAAAGTTACAAGTATTGCCTCCACAAGCTAATGCAAAGTTTCAATCGAGACGAGACTTTCAAAGGGTTTCTCCTGCTTAAAGCACTAATAGAAGTAATGCATCAGCAAGGAACTAAAAGTTATCACTCCAACGATCACACTGCTATCATTTATTGCGTCAGATAAATACGAGATTTTCTGCTTCAGTGGCGATTAGATATGCTATTACTGTATTTTAGTCAAGAGGCTTCCGTAGTATGAGTTCTCACCTACTGCCATCACTAGCATTATTCCCATCCCATGACTCACTGTTGAGCTGGACAGAATAAAGGGGTCTGCACCTTCATGCCTCTGATACGTAAAAGGCACTCTTTTTTTGATCTAGTTAGCTTCTCCAGTAATCTAAGATTCATCAATCGTGAGCTCATCTCCTGAAAGAAGTATCCCATCGACAAGTATGTGATCATTAGTGATGATTTCCACAACATCTCCCACCATAACATCATTGGCGTTAATCAAGTAGAGCTTCCCTGCCCGATAGACTCTCATGATCTTCTCTTTGTTATCTCCCTTCATCACTTGAAATTGCTGCTAGTGCATATAGTCATCAATGGAAGAAACGAAAACCACTAGAGCTACTGCGAAAAAAATGGAGAAGCCTTCAAGCCAACCCCATTTGAGGCCTTCTGTTATTATACCCAAGCATAGCGAAACCACTCCAGCCGCAGCTAGAAGGCGTAGGAGTTCGTCTTAGAAATGTTTGGAAGACTGAATGAGCAGAGAGTTACTATTTCCCAAAAAGACGGGCAGTTGCGGATGATTTCATGATTGGTGCCATAAAACAACTTTCTTTTTTCTCGATCATTATGATCATTCAGCAGACCTTTCTAGCTGAGGACAAAGCTACCTTGAAATCAGTGGCAAGCAGGCCCTAGAGTGCTTCAATCTTGCCAATCTTTTTGAGGCGTTCGATCGAATAGCCACGATGGATGTGGTCTGGATTGAAAAGATATCTACGTTTAACCACCAATACGCTATCTATTCGACGCTTAGTTTGAAACTCATTTTTATAATATTAACTACATTCAAAGATTGACGCAAATAAAAAACCAGCTGACCTGCAACTTATAAACTATAATGCAGTTGAGATCTGCCCAGTTGAGGGGAAGATGAACAAGTTTCGAAATAATTGAAGCCAAATAAAATTGCGGTGATTTGGTGAACTTGATGGTTTTTTACAGCCTCCACTTTAATTCACTTTTATGCTCTTTTGAGGTTTTACTAATGTTCTCTTTCGCTATTTAATAACCCTTCGTTTTCTCACTCTCAGATTCTACCCATAACTTTTGCATAGAATTTCTTGTTGTTTGCTTATAATATTTGATAGCATTCTTCTCCCAATTATTTGGTAAAATACGCTCTTAATCACTTAGTTCCGCTGCTTTTCTATTCAATTATTTGTGAGAAATCAAGGATTAAAGCTCAGTAATTGTGTACCAAGGTTGTTTGTTATTTTACTCTGCTTTCCATATAACCACCAGTTTTCAATGCGATAAATGCTAAATATAGATTTCAATAATTGATTATTTAAGAAATGTAGTTGATAGACGCCAGTTAACAGAGCAAGACTTTCGACCCAAATCAGCTGATATTTGGTAGGATTAAACGAACGCTGGAAGGACTGACAAATCATGTGAGTATAGTGAAAATGTAAGGAAAAACCGCCCATTTCTTAGTTCTATTAAAAGAAAAGAAGAATAGCTAAACCAAATTGTGGGCAGAGTGGCATGTCACCATTCAACAATCCATAAACATCCAGATTTCTCTCACAGATTACCACCAAATTTTCGTATCGCCCGATCCGACCATAAATACAGCAGATTTCCTGCAAAAGCTCAATCGCGAAAGTATCTTTGGAACATATTTCACCAACCAGGATTATCCACTGATCTGCTTCCGTTATGTGTTTGGTACCTAGAAAAATCATAAATTCGTTTCTGCCGTCTTCACTGAGACTTTCTGGGAAGTCTCTGAGCAATTTTTCAAATGGGTGCTTAAGCTAAAACTAGTGGGAGGGGAATAAAAGTGCAAATCTGGCAAAATGTTCAATTGTCTCAAGAAACTGAGATACATGAAATAATTTTTTTAAAGCGAGAGGCTCAACATGCCCAAATCTTTGAAGGTCTATGACCTAAGCTACAACAACATCAAAGTAGTTGAAGAGGCCATGGCCATTATAAGCTATCACACGGCTTTACTAAAAAACCACAAGGCGAACGAACTCAAAAAAAACCAGACACTCGTCCAACTCTACAAAAAATAATACGAAACCTTGAAAAACTAAATGATGGCAAAGCAGGATCCCAATGTTTGGAACTATATCATGAGGGGAATCTAGATCAGCAAGATAATCGATTAGAAGAAGATAGACGAAGGCGGCTTCAGCTAGATCTACAGGGGAGAATATATAGTAGGAGTTGTGCCTACTATCAACTCATAGGTATTCAGAAAGGCTCTGTAGGACCAACCAACCACTTTGCTGCTTTAGCCCTCAATAAACGACACTAATCAACTTGATTCCAAGCTGAGCAGAAAGCTGCTGGTGAAAAAAGTGCTCAAGAGCAGCATAAAAGAAGACGACAGTTTCAAAAACGAAGTTAATTTACTGAAATTCATTCGAAGTGAGAAAGATCCAAGAATCGCAGGGTATTATTTCATATAAAAACAGCCAGAAAAGCTTTATATAGAATACTACGAGAATACTCTAATGTTCGCATGCCAGAATTGGAGCTAAAAGCAGCTCTTAACGATTGCAAAGTAGATAGTTGAGGGAGTTAGTTTTCTGGTTAACAGAAAAGTTCTCCATCGCGACCTTAAAGAGCTGAATATACTGATAGACAGTCAAAATCACCCTAAAATCATTGATTTTGGCTCTTCTTCCGGGATCTATCAATAGAACCCAACTCCTGGAGACTATGAAGCCTTCAGCAATAGTTGTAAAAATTGAAATAATTGTAGTAATGTCGACAAAAAGCTACTATTTCCCCTATAAAGACATCGAAAACGACTACCCACACATAAAAAAAAACTTCACAAGAGATCAGTATAACAGAGCTCCAACTTTTGACATCTTCTCTCTAGGTACCATAATACGAAACCTATTCACCTTGGAACGCTGCTTTGATAGCATCTTCTATCGATAGTTGTGCTATCTTGCAGACAAATGCCAGGAAAGAAACCCTGAGGATAGACTGACATCAACTCAAGTTGAAGTTTACATTTACGTCCTAAGCTAGCTCTATCGCCTTGAAAACGAGGAGACCAAAAAAGTCAGCCTAAAAAGCATCAAAAACGAGAAAGAAGGCACTTTTTAAAACGAACTGTTCAACACAGGTTGATTTCTACTTTATGCTCACTGTTATTAGACATCGGCCTATTGAATAACTGCATTATATCTACAGTTTGCTTCATATTTGATGCAAGTATCATTCGGGGACTCGGCCAACTGCTCAGAACGTATCAGTTTTTCTGACCACGATGTTTAGATATTTTTAGTTCTCCACCTCAGAATTCAAAACTTAGGAAGGTTTGGCCTAGTAAGCGTATTGTGATAGGCAAAGATGCGGAACCATAATTTTCCTTTGCTCCTTCACAAAGAGGAAAATAGACTATGTCGGTGCCAACTTTGCCGTCCTCTTTAGGTACTACTAAAGATAGAGGACTTTGGT
>Ga0316217_10003135_pt1 | contig 19189 bp, 30 predicted proteins | sample 1anoAmetaG_FD_203633 | JGI IMG/M metagenome (GOLD analysis project Ga0316217, IMG submission 203633) | Freshwater microbial communities from Trout Bog Lake, Wisconsin, USA - 1anoA | ecosystem: Environmental > Aquatic > Freshwater > Lake > Hypolimnion/Profundal zone | place: USA: Wisconsin...
GAACCGAGGGGAGAGCCTCTTCCCGATTAGCGAAACGCTCCGCGCCGCCGCTGGCCCCGCGCCAGAACTAACGGCGTCGCCGATGTAAAACCCCTGACGAGTCCGTGAGAGCCGGACGAAACGCCGCGAGGCGTCGGGTTCAAAAAGCACAGAGGACACACCCATGCAAACGCAAGCAGTAAATACAAACTTCGGCGGACAGGTACTTAGCCGAGCATCCACAGAGTGGAGCCGCCGCCCAGACGACGAGCGCTTCACCAGCCTGCTAGACCTGCAGGAACACACGACACGCATACGGGACGCGTCAACCGGTGTAACGGCGTTGGCGAAACAGATCCGCCACCAGAACGAACGGATCGAACTGGAACGCGAGGGAGGCCGGATTCTGGCCCTTGCAGCATGAAAAAATGGCACCTGCTGACCGCTGCCGCGCTCGCACTGACTGGCGCAGTAGCCATGGGACAAACGCGCGCGGCCTGTGCCGCGCTCGCTTGCGCGATCGGCGCAACAATCTGTAGGAGACTGGACAAATGATAATCGAACGCACCAGCCCCGTGACCGGAGCCAAGAACCGCATGGACCTGCCGGTAACCGCAGAACAATTACAGGCATGGCGGAGCGGGACCCTGATCCAACAGGCAATGCCGCACTTATCGCCAGACGAACGCGAATTCCTAATGACTGGAATTCACGGGGACGACTGGGCCAGATTGTGGGCTGCAGGAGAATAAGATGGGACAGGGACCGGCATCCGCCGGTCCCGACCCACTCCGTGGCTCAAGACCGTTTCGGATCACGCTATCGCGTGAAGAGAAAAAGGTGCGCTCACGCGCACTTGCTACGTCGAGAGCTTCGCTCTCGACGGTCGCTTCGCTCCGGACCAAGACCAAGACCAAGACGAGGCACTGGCATCGCACGACAACGCAGGTTAATTGACCGTTTTTTAAACTTAAGCATTCTAATCAAGGAAAAGTAGACCATGAACATTCCTAACGGCGCTGTAATTTATCGTGGTCCGTCACAATTAGACGGGCTTCCCATTGTTGTAATTGCAATAGGTCTAAATCAAAAGAGCGCTAATCGAAAAACCGGAAATATGATTCAGACTTATATTCTTTGTGACGATATCGACCCCGTAGCGGCGGTTAAAGTAGGCGCGGATATTTCAATCTGCGGAAATTGCAGACATCGTGGTCAGATTAAAGACCATAAGAACGTGGGGCGCACCTGTTACGTAAACTTAGGACAAGGTCCGTTGATTGTTTTTCGTGCATTCCAAAGAAGCCTGTATCCGTACATCGGGGACAGTAACGCCAAGATTGCGGAGATATCGCGCGAGCGACTAGTGCGAATCGGAACGTACGGAGACCCCGCTGCAGTTCCTTTGTATGTCTGGCGTAGTTTGACGCAACACGCCGTGGGCCATACAGGATACACGCATCAGTGGAAGGATCGCCCAGAGCTTGCAAAGTATTGCATGGCAAGCGCAGATACAGAATCAGATGGAATCGACGCTAGGTTAGCGGGCTGGCGTACTTTCCGGGTAGTTATGCCCGGACAGGTAGAGCGCATGACCGGCGAGGCGGTATGTCCTGCTAGTAAAGAGGCTGGGAAGAAATTAACTTGTGATAAGTGTCTGGCATGCGACGGCACGACAAGCAATCGTCGTGGGTCTATTGTGATTCAGGCCCACGGCGGGACTGCAGTTATGGCTAACGTGAACAAGGCTGGATGATTTACAACCACCTAGCGGATCAATTTGGGTTCGCTAGGATTCTCTTAAACCTTTAAATTCAGGGTAAAACCATGAGAGACAATAGGCCGGAGTATCCCCCAGAATGGGATGAGCCTGACGAACTACCGGAAATAGAATTGGATTTAGAAGACCCGCAGGATGAACCAACAGATGACGAAATAGAAGCGGCACTGAATGACTACGAACGAATGCTGCAGGAGCGCTGAGAATGAATCTCAGAGAAGCGGAAATTAAAATCTACCTGATACAGGCAGAAGCGGACGGTTGGCGCGGGCCGGACTATCCAGCGGAACTGGACGAACTGCTAGACGACGCGCAACGCTGGCGGCGCCGCTGGGGGCCGGACCCACTGGCATCAAACGACAACGCAGGCCCGCCATGACTCCGGAGGGCAAAGTAAAGGCCAAGGTGAAGGGGATCCTGAAATCCGCGAAATCTTACTATGCCATGCCAATTGGGGCGGGGTTCGGCAACGCTGGGGTTCCTGACTTTTTAGTTTGTTTTGATGGTTGCTTTATAGCAATAGAGTGCAAGGCGAACGGGGGCAAGGTCACGGCGTTACAGAAAAAGAACCTAGAAGAGATCGAGGATTGCGGTGGGTTCTCATGGGTGATTGATGAGACCAACGTGGATCAATTGGCAAGTCGTTTGGAAGGACTTAGAATCAAATGAAAAATACAAAGGACGAAGTATCTAAATGGGACGAAGCTAAATTTGCGCCCACCAACAAAGACACTATCAATCCTGACCACTACAAAATGGGCGGCGTGGAAGTCATTGACGCTATCGAAGCGTGGGACTTGAACTTTAGGTTGTCTAATGTTGTTAAGTACGTTGCCCGTGCGGGCAAGAAGTCTACTAGTCCTCTTGAGGATCTGAAGAAGGCGCAATGGTATCTAAACAGGGAAATTAGCAAGGTGCAGTCATGAGCAACGAGAGAGAAATCTATACCCCGCCTACAAGGCAGTTTGTAACAGACGAAGAAACTGCGGCGCTGTTTGCGAAACTGGAGGCTGCGATAGATTTGATGGGGGCCAAGTGGCTGCTGCACAAAGACAGCGAGATTAAGAAAAAGGTATAGGCATATGAAAACCATAGAACAACTGGAAGCCAATCTCGCCGCTGCGAAGGAGGCGTTGGATGCTGCGTTGGATGCTGCGTGGGATGAGTGGGATGCTGCGTTGGATGCTGCGCGGGATGCGCTGGAGGCTGCGCGAGAGGCGCTTGAGAAAGCCAAAAAGGTGAAGCCGTGAAAACCAAAGAACAGTTGGAAGCCAATCTCGCCGCTGCGAAGGAGGCGTTGGGGGCCGCTGAGGACGCGTGGGCTGCTGCGGATGCTGCGCGGGATGCTGCGTGGGACGCGTGGGCTGTTGCGGATGCTGCGCGGGCTGCGCGGGATGCTGCGTGGGTTGCTGCGCGGGCTGCGCGGGCTGCGTGGAGGACTGCGCGGGATGCGCTGGAGGCTGCGCGAGAGGCGCTTGAGAAAGCCAAAAAGGTGGAACCGTGAAAACCAAAGAACAGTTGGAAGCCAATCTCGCCGCTGCGGAGTCTGCGCTAGAGTCTGCGCGGGAGACTGCAAATGCTGCGGAGGTTGCTGCGGAGACTACGCGGGAGACTGCGTGGGATGCGTGGGTTGCGCGGACTGCTGCGCGGGATGCGTGGGATGCTGCGCGGGATGCTGCGCGGGATGCGTGGGATGCTGCGCGGGATGCTGCGCGGGATGCGTGGGAGGCTGCGCTGGATGCGTGGGATGCGTGGGATGCTGCGCGGGATGCGCTGGAGGCTGCGCGAGAGGCGCTTGAGAAAGCCAAAAAGGTGGAACCGTGAAATCCATATCTAAGCTTGAGTCCGATCTTGCAGCCGCACTAGCTACGTGGGTTACAGGTGAAACTGGGTGGGAAGCCGTGCGGGCTGCGCGGGATGCTGCGCGGGCTTCGCGGGCTGCATGCGATACGCCGCATGAGTGGGATGTTGCGTGGGCCAAATTGATTTCGGCTAGAAAGAAACGTGTAAAAAACGGAGATAAAAATGAAAAAGCCTAAGCCTGCGACTCCCAGCGAAATTCAAATCGCCGTGTGTGATAAAGGCTTTGTGTACGTGGGGCGCTGCGCTCGTGACGGCGACATGCTTATCATAAGCAACGCCAATAACATTCGCTATTGGGGTACATCTAAGGGACTCGGGGAGTTAGTCAACGGCCCCCTCGCGGGTACTAAGCTTGATCCAGTCGGAACGGTTCGCGTCCCGATACACGCCCTTATCTTGTTGATCGACGTAGTGAGTAGCAAATGGAACATCTAATCCTTGAAGGAGACGGCGACGGTTCTGGCTCTGGCTACGGAGACGGCTTTGGCTCGGGCTATGGCTATGGCTGCAACTCTGGCTGTGCTTACAGTTGGGGCGACGGCTACGGCTGCGGCTACGGCTATGGCGATTCTAACGGCGGCGGCTGTGGCGCTGGCTACGGCAATTATAGCGGCGGCGGCGGGGGGAGATAGTGTGATGTTTGGAGAGGCTAAAAAAATTACAGGAACGTGGAAAAGCAGGATTCGCATCGTTTACTGCCCTACTTGGTTCTTAGGAGTTCACTGTTGGTACGAACCCGTAGCCGGATACACAAGGCACATCATGATTTTAGTTATTCCGTTAATAGGTATAGAGGTAGTGCTGTCATGACCTCCGCACGAGGAGACAAGAAGTACAGCGCCTACCGGATGCCTACACACGAAGAATGGGCGCGTGACTATGACGCCCTCCGCACCCGCTGCGAGGCGCTGGAAGCCCGTAACGAGCAGTACAAGCGGGCGCTTGAGGTTCTTTTTGGGAATACCGAAGGCGACCTTGACTATATCAAGTGGTACATCACTGAAAAGGTGCTGACCATTGAGGCGCGATCCGCCCTCGCAGCGCGGGAGGTGCCCAATGCGTGAGAAATACGGATCAGACATGCCAACGTGCAAGCACGGCATGGCGACGTTTCAGCGTTGCATCGACTGCGAGAACGAAGGCAAGGATTTTGTCCCCATGACCACCGAACCGAAGCACGGCTTGAAGCGGTACGTACAGACCCGCAACCGCGATGGCGACGTTGTGCTCACTGAGGACAAAGGGCAGAACTTCCTTGAATGGCCGCGCTACGTCCTCGCCTCCGAAGCCGACGCCCTCATAGCCGCCAAGGACGCGGAGATTGCGGGGTTGAGGGAGGACAAGGCGCGCATGGATTGGATTGAAGAAAACGCTATGGGTATCAGGATTGACGGGAAATTAGCCACCTGTGTCGGTGAAGTTATGCCAGATCGGGACGGCATAGACGCTGCCCGCAGCAAGCAGGAGAAGCGCGATGAGTGAGGATGTATCCACGCGCCTGTACGTCTGCAAGGAGTGCGGCCATGTCACTGGGCCGGGAATCGAAGTTTGCCCTGACTGCCGTGAGGTAGTTATTGAGCCGCATGAGCGAGACGACAGCCCTTATTGCGACTGCGGCGCTATTCCAGATGACAATGAACTGGACTTCAACCGCTGTTCTTGCTGCGGAAAGAGGATCGAATGATTAAACGATACGTACAGACCCGCAACCGCGATGGCGACGTTGTGCTCACTGAGGACAAAGGGCAGAACTTCCTTGAATGGCCGCGCTACGTCCTCGCCTCCGACTTCGACAGCGCCGTCGCCGCGCTGAAAGAAGAACTGGAATATTTGCACCGCGCCCATGATGTCACGCTGTGTAGCGTGGAGGACTCGAGGTTGCAGAGGGATGACCTGCATGACGAAGTAGAGAAGTTGCGTCAGGCGGTGCTTGATGAGCGCGAGGCTTGTGCGAGGGTGTGTGAAGAGTTGAGGGACGAATACCTTGAAAATGACACCACCATCGACGCAGATGATTTTCCTTGGGATGCCCTTTGGAAAGGTGCTATCGCCATCCGCGCACGAGGAGAAAACCCATGAAGATTACTTGCTCAGTTAATAGTGCGTCCGTAGAGATGAACCGTATCCACATAGATGAATTCAAAAAACTAGACGACACCATAAAAGGAATGCCGATCTTTTGGGCGATAGACAAAGAAGGCCGCGTTTTGTTTTGGCCGAATCCAAGTGATGAAGTATTAATGAACGCCGAGATCCGCGCACGAGGAGACAAGTAATGCACAGTTACGTGCAGATAACTCATAACCTGAACCCCGGTGATACCGTGCGTATCCCGGGCAAGAGGAAGACGGCAAAGGTTGCCGCGCTGGATCCTATCCAGCATTGGCCTAACCAAGTCATACTGGATAAGCCGCTGGGTGGCTGGAAGCATTGGGAAGCAACAGAATTGGAGAAGATCGATGAAGTACCAAAACAACGACGATGACGACAACATGATTTACGCAAGCGATGTGCCCAAGACCGATCTATGGCACGAGCTTAACAAGCTGCGAGATCGTGTGCGTGAATTAGAACATGAGATTACCAAACTGAAGAGCGATGAATAGCGAAGCACTTAATCTTGCGTTTGCACGACTGCGGTATGGGCATTACCGTGAGGCATGGAAGACATACGAGCGCGAGTGGGGTCCGTTAGGGCATCGCAAAACGATGCTGTGTCACGGAGACGACGTGAGCGGCAAGACTGTGTACTTGTATAATTAGCGTTGATACGAGTATGCTTCACTTGGCAGCGGCGCTGGGCCGACCAGTGTGGGCGTTGATACCGGCACGACCAGACTGGCGATGGCACCTGCGGCGCACTGACTCTCCGTGGTATCCAACAGTGAAGCTGTACCGGCAAGAGGCAGACGGCGATTGGAGTAGCGCGCTTGCGTATATTAAATCAACCATAAAGGCGATCTTGTGAGCATCATTACACTGGACTTCGAGACTTACTACGACAAGGACTATTCCCTGTCGAAGATGACAACCGAGGAGTACATCAACGATCCGCGCTTTGAAGTTATAGGCGTGGGGATCAAGTGGGACGACAACCATACGAAATGGCTTGCAGCAGGGACGGAAGAGTTCAACGACGAGATGGAAGAACTGCAAGTAGTCGCATCCGACTGTGCAATCATCTGCCACAACACTATGTTCGATGGTGCGATCCTTGCGTGGAAGTTCAATATCAAGCCGGGGTTCTGGTTCGATACGCTGAGCATGGCGCGGGCGTTGCACAGCGTCGAGGTGGGCGGTAGCCTCAAGGCACTGGCATCGCATTACGGCATAGGAGCAAAAGGTGATGAGGTTATTGCCGCTCTTGGAAAACGTAGGGCTGATTTTTCTGTTGATGATCTTATTCGTTATGGGAATTATTGCCGTAACGATGTTGATCTTACTTATAAGCTCTTTGAGAAACTAGGGAACAACTTCCCAGACGATGAATTCAAGCTCATAGATATGACCTTGCGTATGTATCTTGAGCCAGTCCTGATGGTTGATGATGCGTTGCTGATAGATCGTTTGGCTGAGATACGCGCAGACAAGCAAGCGCTCTTGGGCACACTCAAGGACAAACTGGAAGCCGCAGATGAAGAAGAAGTACGCGCCAAGCTATCAAGTAATAAACAGTTTGCTGAGATACTTAGGTTATGGGGTATCGATGCTCCGAAAAAACTTAGCCCTACGACAGGCAAGGAAACGCTTGCTCTGGCGAAAACAGATGAGGGCTTCATTGCACTACAGGAACACCCGGATCCGGTAGTACAGCAGCTGTGTGCAGTACGTCTGGGTACTAAATCAACTATCGAGGAGAGCCGTGTTGAACGCTTTATCGGTATTGGCAAGAGGAATCGTGGTCGTCTTCCTGTTCCTCTTAGGTATTATGGTGCTCATACTGGTCGCTGGAGTGGTCAGGATTCTATTAACTTCCAGAATCTTCCATCCCGGGATAAGAAAAAGAAAACGCTCAAGAACTCCGTGGTTCCCCCGCCGGGACACGTGATTATAAATTCAGACTCTAGCCAGATTGAGGCGCGTGTACTTGCATGGCTTGCGGGTCAGCAGGACGTAGTGGATCAGTTTGCCAGCGGTGAGGATGTTTACTCTACGTTCGCTACCAAGATCTATAACAAGAAGATCAGCAAAGAGACTCCAATCGAACGGTTCGTGGGCAAGACTTGTATTGCCGAGGGGTCTCTCATACTATGCGAGTCTGGGTGGAAACGGATTGAAACCGTAACCACAGAGGATCGTGTATGGGACGGAGAGGAGTGGGTATGCCACAGCGGCGTAGTGTTGAACGGCACGAAAGAAACATTGCAGATACACGGACTTTGGTTGACGCCGGATCACCAAGTGTGGTCAGGGATATGGCATCGAGCGGACTACCTACTACAAGACGCCGATACCCTCTCCCGAGCATTGGACATCGCAGCGGCAAACTATCCGTTACAGGCTATTTGGTTGGCCCCCGAGGAGTCAGGGCACTTATCGTCCGTTGCGACTGCAACGCCGTTGAGTACACGGTTGACCACCACAACTTTAAGAATTTTAGATCAACTCGTTGCAATTTATGTGCGAAGCAAGCAGCGAGCCAGAAACGCTATTGGGTCTATTTTGCAGCAATGCCAGATGATGCTCATAGGACACGACTGCTCAACCGTCTCTCCGCAGCCATTACACGCTGCCACTCTCCAACTAGTCGATATTACAAACACTATGGTGAGCGTGGGATTACTGTCTGCGAAAGCTGGAGAGAGGATCGTGGCGAGTTCCTGCGGTACGTACAGACTTTACATGGATGGGATAACCCTGCGTACGAGATGGACAGAATTGATGTCGATGGGCCGTATGCCCCGGGCAACATCAGGTTCGTATCGAGATCAGACAATCTACGGAACAAGCGAAAAATCGCAGACCTTGAAGCTCGTATACGACATCTTGAATTGCGGCTCACGGAATCGCTTCACAGTACTAACTGACCGCGGTCCTATCATTGTTCACAACTGCATCCTAGGTCTGGGTTACGGCACGGGTGCGGCCAAGCTCCAGCATACGCTCAAGACCCAGCCTCCCGGTGCTGAACTGTCTGAGGATGAGTGTCGCCGCATCGTGAGTATCTATCGTGATGCTAACAATAAGATCACCGACCTGTGGGCTGACTGTGACATTGCCCTAGCACAAATGCTTGGAAATGGGAAGGGGGTTTATTCGTTGGGTAACGGCGCGGTGTGGTGCGATAACGCCAAGCAGGGTGTAAGGCTCCCCAACGGGCTGTTTATCCGCTATCCAAATCTAAGGATCGGCGAAGAAAAGTGGACTGGTAATGGGAAAGTATTTTATGACTCCCGGCGCGGCCCAGTAAGTATCTGGGGCGGGGCTATGACCGAGAATATCGTACAGGCTCTGGCTAGGATCATCGTGGGCCAGCAGATGCTCTGGATCGCGCAGGGTGGGTACCACCCAGTACTAACTGTCCACGACTCAGTAGTTTGCGTTGTGCCAAAAAATAAGCTACAAGACGCCTTGCACTATATTACCCACACGATGTCCACAACTCCCGGATGGGCAGCGGGGCTTCCTGTGGCTTGCGAAACGAAGTTTGGACAGTCATACGGAGAATGCTGATGAACCTAGAGGCCCAAGTAAACGGGAACTACCCTGCCTATCCTGATGATTACACCAAGGGGCTTACCAAGAATGAATTGATTGCCGCGATGGCTATGCAGGGACTTCTCTCCAATCCAGCGCTGGCTGGGTACATCTTGACTGACTCGTTCGAAGATGGATCTACTGACCGTATTACAAGGCTCGCGGCATTCTGCGCTCAAGAACTTTTAAGCGAGCTGCAGTTGTGATCAAGTGGTCTTTCAGTGGCTTAAAGGATTTCATCAACTGCCCCCGGCAGTACCATGAGGTCAAGATATTGCAGAGGTTTGCGAAAGAGACTTCGCAGCAGATGCAGTACGGCACAGATGTGCATAAGGCGTTGGAAGACTACGCACGAGACGGGACTGAGCTTCCTGAGTTCTACAAGAAGTTCAAGCCGCTAGTAGATGGACTGATCAATATTCCGGGCACCAAATATCTGGAATACAAAATGGCTTTGACTGAAGACAAGAAGCCCTGTGACTTTAATGCTCCAGAGTATTGGGTGCGGGGCATCGTGGACTTCATGGTAATCGATGCAGACACTGCATATATCGTTGACTACAAGACGGGCAATGACAAGTACGCGGATATGAAGCAGTTGAAGCTTATGTCCCTTATGACCTTTGCCCACCATCCAGAAGTCAACACAGTAAAAGCTGGACTACTATTCCTCTCTAAGAATAATTTCTTGCCTGATTACTACACGCGTGGAGATCAGGACAAGCTGTGGGGCGCGTTCAGTATGGACTTAGCTAGGTTGAAAATGGCAGCAGAACATAATGTATGGGCTGCTAATCCTACGGCGCTGTGCGGGTGGTGCCCAGTTAAGACTTGTGAGTTTCATGGACACGGGCGAAGGAGATAATTATGGCGAAGGCAAGACCCTACAAACAGGAGTACAAAAAGCAGGTGGAACGTGGCGAACACGAAGACAGAATGGAACGACAACGGGCAAGGCGAGCTATGGACAAAAAGGGAGTTAGCCGTGCTGGGAAGGATGTTGCCCATGTCAAAGCACTATCCAAAGGCGGATCCAATGCAGATGGAGTTAGACTTCAGTCTCCCAGTAAGAACCGTTCATTCAGACGTAAACCAGACAGTTCGATGAAGTGAAGTTAGATGCACATCATAGACGACCAAGCAGTACAGTTACGCCTTGGCCTGATGGCTAGGGTGGAAGTTAAAAACAAAATAAGTAAGTCGGAGATAGTAGATGATGATGAGACGCTGGTGTACTGGGATCTACCAGAGATGGAAGCACTTACTTCTATCGTAGATGAGTCTGAGCCTACTACGGTAAACATCCCGTCACCAATCTTGCGTGACTATAAATGGCCGGGATTTCATAGACCATTCGCGCACCAGAAGGATACTGCGTCGTTCTTGAGTCTGCGTAAGCGGGCGTTCTGTTTTAATGAGGCTGGCACTGGCAAGACCGCAGCGGCTATCTGGGCAGCTGACTACCTGATGAACGTAGGGCTGGTTAAGCGAGTACTGGTGATCTGTCCGCTGTCTATCATGTACTCTGCGTGGCGTGATGACATCTTCAAGACTGCGATGCACCGTACTTGTGGGGTAGCCCACGGGGAACGAGACAAGCGGGTCAAGGTGATCAACGGGGCATATGAGTTCGTGATCATCAACTACGACGGTGTTGGTATTGTGTCTGAGGAGATCGACAAGGCTGGGTTTGACTTGATCATCATTGATGAAGCCAACGCCTACAAGACGGCGACCACACAACGCTGGCGGGTGCTGGCTAAGATGGTCAAGCCGACTACTAGGCTATGGATGATGACGGGTACACCAGCTAGCCAGAGTCCCATGGACGCCTTTGGGCTTGCCCGGATGGTATCACCGCAGAGGGTACCTAAGTTCTCTGGAGCATGGCAAGCGAAAGTCATGACCCAGATTACGCGCTTCAAGTGGGTACCAAAAATAGATGCGAAAGACAAGATCTTTGCGGCGCTGCAACCAGCTATCCGCTACACGAAAAAAGAATGCCTTGATCTACCGGAGCTTACGTACCAGACGCGCAACGTGCCATTGACTTCGCAAGCCTCCAAGTACTACAAGACACTAAAGGTACAGATGCTGATGGAAGCGGCGGGTGAGCAGATCAGCGCGGTCAACGCTGCTGCCAGCATGAGCAAGCTCCTACAGATTTCTGGTGGCGCTGTCTATACGGATAAAAAAGATATCGTAGAGTTCGATATTTCCCCTCGTTTGAACGAGTTGAAGTCCGTACTGGAAGAGACTGAAAATAAAGTTGTAGTGTTTGTTCCATTCCTACATACTATAACCGTAGTGACTGAGTACCTGACTAAAGAAAATTTAGTTTGTGAAGTCATCAAGGGCGATGTGAGTGCCAAGGCTAGAGCCGAGATCATTGGTCGCTTCCAGACTCAAGAGGATCCAAGAGTACTAGTAGTTCAGCCACAGTCTGCGTCGCATGGCATTACGCTTACGGCAGCAGACACGATAGTGTTCTGGTCTCCAGTGATGTCAGTTGAAACGTATCTACAGTGCATAGGGCGTATTGATCGCGTAGGACAGAAGAACAAGACAACCGTAGTACACCTTCAAGGGTCTGAGGTTGAGCGTAAGGTCTACGCGATGCTGCAGGGCAAAGTTAGTAGTCATAACCAAATAGTCGATCTGTATAAACAGGAGTTGGAAGAGTCATGAGTGACAACAACATAGAAGAATTAGTCGAGGCGTACATCAATGTACGTAGTGAACGAGACCGTATCCAGAAGGAATACGAAGCAGCTGATGCTGATCTCAAGGCTGATCTAGACCAGCTTAAAGTACTGATGCTTGACATCTGCCAGACAGTCGGGGCTGATAGCATCAAGACCTCTTATGGCACGGTGATGCGTAAGCTCAGTGAGCGTTTTTTCTGCAGCGATTGGGACAGCTTCCGTACTTTCGAGCAGGAGCACCCTGACTACGATCTGCGGGAGCGTAGGATTCATCAAGGTAATTTCAAGCAGTTCCTCTCAGAGCATGAGGGAGATGGATTGCCCCCCGGCGTATCTGCATTGCGCGAATACGACGTGTCTGTTCGTAAGTCTACCTCTGCAAAATAATTTAGTAGGATATTCCAATGAGTAACGATCTTATTCTGTCGATCAAGAACGGTCTCGCTAACATCAAGACCGGTGTAGATGAGGACACCCGTGCAGTCGCTGGTGGCGGTAATGGTGGTGGCAAGCGGATCTCTATCAAGGGTGGTGTCTTCCGCAAGCTGGTGGGTGGCAAGGAGGTCGGGGCGATTGAAGACCGTCACATGAACGTAGTCATCGTTCGTATGGCCCATGACGCTGCCCGGGCGTTCTATTCGCAGGGCTATCAGGAAGGCGTCAAGATCTCGCCCGTCTGCTGGTCGAGCAATAGCAAGACTCCTGATATCGATGTCAAGAATCCCCCAGCCAAGTCCTGTGATAGCTGCCCCAATAGCATCAAGGGTTCCGGTCAGGGCGGTAACAGCACTGCCTGTCGCCTGCAGTGGCGGGCTGCGGTTGTCCTGCCGAATGATCCGGCTGGCGACGTGATGCAGCTTGTACTGCCCGCTACGTCGTGCTTCGGTAAGGAAGACAATGGTCGCTGGCCCTTCCGCGCCTACGTACAGATGCTGGCTAACAACAACATCAGCGCGGCTAACGTCGTGACCAAGATGCAGTTTGATACCAAGTCGCCTGTGCCCAAGGTTGTGTTCTCTCCGGTAACCGCGATTCCGGAGGAGCATTTTGAAGTTATCCAGCGTCAGGCTAAGACCTCTGATGCTGAGAATGCGATCAAGCTGACTGTGTACCAGCAGGATGAAGGCAAGGAAGACAACGGTGCTTTCCCGGCCCCAGCGGCTCCAGTTGCAGCCAAGGCCCCAGAGGAGGAAGAGGAAGCCCCTGAGCCAGCCCCTGTGCTGCGTGAGGCTAAGAAGGCCGAGACCCCTACCGCTGCCCCCGATGCGCGTAGCGTCATTGACAAGTGGAAGAAGAAAAAGGAATAACATGCCACGTTTCTACGGCGAGAAGTTTCTTCTGGAGCTAGATAAAAACACTAGTGAAGATGTTGGTATCAGGCTGGCAAGGTTGTGCGTCAAAGCCAATCTTCCAGCGACCTACATCTCAAGAGCGTTTGAGGTTACTCCTACCACGATTCATAATTGGTTTCGCGGGAGTCAAGGTGTAAGCAAGAAGAATGCAAAAGCGCTAGAGGTATTCATAGATCTGGTCACTGAGGACTTGGGATCTGGTCGCCTACCTGCTAGCAACTTCAAAGATGCCAAGGCGTATATCCGCGAGATGATAGGAGATATGTTTTAGCTATTAGGTTTGCCTACTATTCGGCGGGCTACGGCCCGCCTTTTTTATCTCTGCTAGGTATGAAAAAAGAATTTTACGAGAAAGCGCTACCGAAGCAGGGCGTCTATTGCGCGGCCGGGATAAAGCAAGGAAGAGTCCTGCACCGGTTTGCTGAGACGATTGATGCCCTGATGGATCAAACAGACAAACTTAAACAGGATGGATTCAACGTATACGTAGCCCCCAATTCATTTGAGGGACATAGCCGCAAGTCGGATGATGCTGTCTACTCGCGGTCTTTCTTTATAGATCTAGATGTTAACCATGGGAGCGTGTGCTACAGCAGCAAGCAGGAAGCGCTGGCTGCGCTGGAGATGTTTACTGAACGAGCGGGGCTACCGCCAGCTACGCGGCTGGACTCAGGCACTGGCATCCAAGCGTATTGGCTATTTGATGAAGACGTGGTGGCGAGCGAGTGGAAAGCCTACGCTGAGAAGTTTAAAGACTACTGCATAGAGCATGGGTTGCTAATTGACCCTTCGGTAACCGCCGATGCGGCGCGTATCATGCGTTGCCCGGATACACTGAACTATAAGACTGACCCTCCGAATCTAGCTCACCTACTGGATACAGAAATTGAGCAGTATTCCTTCGACCTGTTCAAAGAATTTTTGGGCGTCGTCGAAGTTGTGCCTGTGCTTAAGGCGATCCTTGCGGATCTACCTAAAGGTCTGGATGAAGATACCGCTGCGTTTAAAGATAACTTTGAGTACATCTTCAACAACATAGCGGTTAAGAGCATAGAAGGCGGCGGGTGTAACCAGATTCGGTTTATCCTTGAGAATCCAGACCAGACTCCAGAGCCGCTCTGGTATGCAGGTATCTCTGTGGCTGTGCGCTGTACGGATGGGGAAAGCGCTATCCATATGATGTCTGAGGATCACCCCAAATACAGTGCCTCAGAGACCAATAAAAAAGCCAGACAGTCATTAGCCAATGCCAAGTGGGCACATTCATGCAAGGCATTCGAGAAGGAGAATCCGGGTGGATGTAACGGATGCGCGTTCAAAGGCCAGCTACGATCAGGATCCCCTATTGACCTTGGACGCAAGCTTGCAGAAGCCCCTACCGCAGAGGAAGTCGCCCAGAAGAACTCATCTGGGGTCAAGTCGGATACCGAAACGGTTCCAGCGTTCCCGGACTATATGAAGCCATTTGTTAGGGGTAATAAGGGCGGGGTATATCACATGCCGCCACCGGATGAAAACGGTGACCGGGATGACCCAGTTTGCTTGACTGCGAATGACTTGTACCCAATCAAAAGAATGGTGGCTGGTGCGGATGGAGAATGCCTGTTGATGCGGCATGTATTCCCAAAGGACCCCGTCAAAGAGTTTTTACTTCCACTTAAATTTATTTACGCCTTCGACATGCTCAAGAAGATCTTGGGCGAGAACGGCGTAAATTTTCACGTCAGCCTTACTCAGAGGATGTTTGAGTATTTGAGTAAGTGGGATGTGTATCTACAGCACAAAGAAAGGGCAGAAATCATGCGAATGCAAATGGGATGGACAGAGACTAAGGACGCGTTTGTTGTAGGCGAGATGGAAATATCATCCGCTGGTGAAGAGCGCCCTGCCGCTGCTTCTCCCATGGTTAAGAATATATCTAAGCTAGTCAAACGGGTTGGGGACTATGATCTATGGAAGAAGTCAGCCAACATGCTGGGCGAACCGGGACTGGAGATCCAATGTCTTGGTCTATTGCAGGGGTTTGGTTCCCCTCTGATGCACTTGACTTCTACCCCCGGGGCTTCGATCTGCTATCAGAGTACAGACTCTGGCGTAGGCAAGACCGGTGCCCTGTACGCAGGACTTAGTGTATTTTGTGATCCGTACAACATCAGTCTGCTGGAAGGCGCAGCCACAGAGAATGCTCATATGGGGCGCTATCTAGGTCTTAAAAACATCCTATTCGGGATTGATGAAGCGTCTAATATCGAAGCAGAAGTCCTGTCCAAGATCCTTCACCGAATCTCTCAGGGCAAGGCCAAGCTACGTATGCAGTCCTCTGTAAATGCCGAGCGAGAGCTTGAGATGTCCGCCTCCCTGCAAGGCGCGTTCACGTCTAACCAGTCTCTATACGATAAGTTGTTTGCTTTAAAGAGCGCTCCGCAGGGAGAGCTAGCAAGACTTATAGAATTCTCAGTCAAGCGTCCTCCGCAGATGGAGACCGACGATACGTTCGGTACTAGGGTGTTCGACCCTTTCCGAAAGAACTACGGCTGGGCGGGGCCAGATTTTATTAAACACTTGTTTAAAGTTGGCGATGGCAAGGTCAACAAAGTACTAGCCAAGTGGTCTGAACGGTTCAAGAAGGACTACGGCAGTACTTCAGAGTATAGGTTCTACGACAATACGATCTCCTCTGATTTTGCTGGCGGCGAACTGGCTATGGAAGCAGGGATCATTAATATCGATTTGGATCGCGTCTACTCGGTAGTCATGTTGAACATGATTCAGATTCGGGACAAGACAGTTAAGCCGGGAATCGTGGACTACAGGGCATTGGTTGGTGAGTTCTATAATAAGCACCTGAACGCATTCCTGATCTTTTCAGAGGATCGGGTAACAACCGAACCGTATGGCTCCCTGCTGGTAGGTAGGATCGAATCTACAACTCAGCGGGTATACATCAGCAAGAGCGAGTTCAAGAAGTTCCTAGCTGAGAAGCAGATCAGTACTCGGGAGTTTGAGGTGACATTGGAGAAGGAAGGTATCCTTATCGGTACGGAAAAGAAGCGGCTGTCTTCTGGCTGGCGGGCTGGCACTGGAGCTACTCCGCCAATTACAGTCTACGTCTTTGTCAGTATCCTAGAGGTGCCTCTTGTCAGCGGAGAGTGAATCAGTAGAGCCTGAGTGGCTCTTCCCATTTGACGCGATGGGGATTGGGGATAGCTTCTTTATCCCCACCCTAAAGCCTGCTGGCATGCTCTACATCATAGAGACGAGGGCCAAGGCAGCAGGTTGTAAGGTCCGGGCTTGTATTGCAGTAGACAATGACTGCCTAGGCGTACAAGTCTGGAAGATCCGTTAAGGAGTTACCTTAACGGGGCGGATCCTATTAATGGTCTGGCGTTTAAGCAGACTAAGTTTCGCATTAAGTTCATCAACTTTAGTCTCTTTTTCCTTCGGTGTTAGATTAGACAGATTAGTTAGTTTTATCTGCTTCTGCACACTTCTTATGGCAGACAGACTGTTGTTAAACTTTGCAACTATAGCCGCATCATCCGGATGTTCCGCATGATACTTCGCGGCCAATTCAGGGTGCCCCTTGCCCTCATTGAGGCGCTTTCGCGCTTCCTTAACATCCCCCTCTACTTCTGCGTAATCCCGGCTATCGATATTCCTGTCTCGGCTTATGAAACTCCCAAGAATCGTCTTGGGGTCCATAGATTTTTCGCCAGTGAAAGCCTGCTTGGCTCCATAGACCAAATTACTCCAGTCATTAACTGAATCAGCGTAATTCGTTATCCAATGGTACATTTCATTAGGTTCAAAATCCGTTCCAAAATGCTCATGAGAATAAGTAGCTACATCCTTAAGCAGCTGAGGAACTCCCGGACCACCAGAATAAGCGCCACTTACCTTACCATCTCTAGTGTTATAGATCTGATTACCCATTGAATCCATGTTCATTGTGTATTCAAACAGGGGTTTTAAAAGACTAGGAGCAGCTGTATCGACTACCCAGTTCACCAAATGCTTAATGTCCAAGCTAGGATCAATATTGGACACAGATATTGGTAAGAATATGTCCAGAATAGTCTTAAGCGAATTGATACCCGCTTCCTTCCATGACTGATCCCCATAACCTGCAGCTGCCAGCTGGGCGCCGACATTAGCAATGTTACCTACACCAAACCCCCATGCGAGAGACACGTTAAGCTTAGTCCCGGAGATAGGAAATTTAGCTGTACGCAGCCATGCCGATTTATCTCCAGCCGCCACGCGATTTCTACCCTGCTCATCCTTGGGGGAAAAAGCACGAGCAGCCGTGTACATAGCTGCACCAGCGCCCATAAGAGCAACCATAGTCAGTCCAGCTAACTGACGTTTATACGTATGGTCAGCTTCAGCTTTGGCGACTAGTTCAGGATTACCCCGGTCTTGGGGTAGCAGTTTTTTACTAACCCAATTTTGTTTAGATGTGAACAAAGGACTCAGAGCATCCATTATAGCTACTTTGGTCGTGATCTCCGGACGGAAGAACATATACCAAGATCCTATAGATCGCCCCTTCTCACCATACAAACTAAAGTTAGCAAGACCCTTTGCTTTGTCTACCGCTCTAGCGCTAGCCTCATTATAAATGTCCTTCGCTTCTGGACTATCCAGCCCATGTGTATCTACGGCGTCTCCGTATCCAAGGCTATCCAGATACTGTCGTTTGAACATACCGTAGGCAGTAACGCGGCTAAGAAGATCCCAAGAATCATTCCACTGATTCATGACCATGCCTAGAGCATCTTTCGCCTCAGTAAATTTATTCTCTTTGACTCGGCTTAGTAGCCGAGAACCACTATTGGCAATAGTATCGATATCAGCATACGAGGCTCTTCCGCCACGGGAATACCATTCAGCGGCATCCTTGATAAACGGATTATTCAAAGCTCGACTGTTCACTTCATCAAACTCTCCGTTACGCAAGAGCTTGGCTACGTTGAACATAGAGAAGCCGTCTAAAGATGCGGCGTGTGAGAGCAGGTTTCCAATATATTCGGGACCCATCCCAAACCGCTCGGTCATCATCATGACGTGCGCGTTCATCAATGAGTGCTTAAGGAAATTCCATGGCATAAAGGCGAAGCGCAGGTGCGTGAACTGACTTGCCACAGCACCAAGCGTTTTAGTAGCGGCTCGCGTAACTATGTTAGGAGTCTTGCGTTCACGGCGCAAACCATCTAGGAAATCTTGATTATCGATCTTATAGACCGCTTTGTCCCCGTTTGGACGAGTGAGGATAATTGTGTTCCCACCCATATGCTCTATGCCCAGATTTCGACCATCAAGCGCTGACATATAGATATCCGAAGCAGGGATCACAGTATCAAAATGGCCCAGCCCTTGGATAGCATTAGTATCAATCAGGTTGGCAACACGCTGAGTAAGTCCCCCACGCGATGCTTCCAACGCAGCGCGATCCAGATTCACCATAGTCTGGCCCAGTGCTCCAGTAGCTACGTGCTTACCACCGCCAAAGCCAGTAACGATTCCTGAAACATGCCCAGCATTACGAGTGCCTTCAAGGCTCAAGGGATCCATATCTCCCATGTCGCGCATTAAGGGCGCGTACTTATCTTCCCAATTCAGCAAATGTACTGCGTCATCCACATAGTCAGTCCATGCGCCACCCATGCGCTTGAGACCCTTGATAATTTCATTGGCCTTGGCATGAGCGTCAAATACTTGTTGAAGCGCAGGATACTTCTTAAGGTCGTCGTTCATCACCCGCAGAATTGGTGCAGTGTACGTATGCGGATCAGAATACGCAGCAGGAGAAT
>Ga0316217_10003136_pt1 | contig 19186 bp, 20 predicted proteins | sample 1anoAmetaG_FD_203633 | JGI IMG/M metagenome (GOLD analysis project Ga0316217, IMG submission 203633) | Freshwater microbial communities from Trout Bog Lake, Wisconsin, USA - 1anoA | ecosystem: Environmental > Aquatic > Freshwater > Lake > Hypolimnion/Profundal zone | place: USA: Wisconsin...
TGTGCTGGGAGAGGTGATGCTCACAGCCGGATTGACCGTGAAACTGATGCTCGCCGTCGCGGTCCCGTAGTTCCCGTTGGCCGCTTGGCTGGCGCCCAGCACGACTGTGCCCGCGCCGGTCAGCGTCACCATATTCCCCACGATCGTTGCCGGGCCGCTGGTCACCGAGTACGTCACCAAACCGCTCGACGCCGAACTGGCGCTCACCGCAAATGGGGCATCTCCATACGTATGCGTCGGAATCGCCGCAAAGGTCAGCGTCGGCGTCTCCGGGTTGACCGTGAAGCTGACCGATGCGGTTGCGGCGGTGTAGTTGGTCGTGGCTGCCTGGCTGGCGCCCAGCATCACCGTGCCCACCCCGGTGATCGTGACCGTATTCCCCACAATGCTTGCCGGGCCGCTGGTCACCGAGTACGTCACCAAACCGCTCGAGGCCGAGCTGGCGCTCACCGTGAACGCCGCGTCCCCGTAGGTATGGGTAGGAATCGCCGCGAATACCAAGGTGGGCGTCGCCGGTCCCACCGTGACCGTGTAGCTCTTGGTCGCCGAGTCGCCAAAGGCGTCCGCCGCCATGATCGTGAAGTTGAAAACCCCCACGACCGTAGTCGTCCCGGTCACCGCGCCGCTGGCGGCGTTAAGGCTCAGCCCCGTGGGCAGAGAGCCGCTGTTCAAGGTGTAGGTGAGCGCCCCGCCGCCCCCGGTGGCCGCCGCACTGCCGGCATAAGCCGCGTTAAACGTTCCCGTCGCGGGTATGGCGCCCGTAAACACGATCGCCGGCGCCGGGTTGATGGTCAGGCCCAGCACCTGCGTCGCCGTCAGCGCCGTGGCCGTGCCCGAATCCGTCAGCTTGAAGGTCAGGCTGGTCGTCCCCACACCCGCCGCCGTCGGCGTTCCGGAGATCGCACCTGCCGCGTTCATGACGATGCCCGCTGGCAGCGTCCCGCCGATCAGACTCCATGTATAGGGCGCGATCCCGCCGCTGCCGGCCAGCGTAGCCGAGTAGGCTGTCCCCACCGTGCCCGCCGCCAATGCCCCCGTGGTCACCGCCGGCGCAGCCGGCACCGTCAGCGTCGCGCTGGCGCTCTTGGTCATATCGGCGACAGAGGTCGCCGTCACGGTCACCGTCAGCGCCGTATTGGAGGCGGCGGGCGCCGTATAGGTGGCGGCGGTCGTCGTCTTGCCGCTCAGCGTGCCCCCTCCGCTCACCGTCCAGGTCACTCCTCCGCTGTTCGTATCGTTGGTTACGCTCGCGCTCAGCGTCACCGAATCCGTTGCATCCACCGTGGTCGTCGATGCGGTCACTGCAACGCTCACCGGGTTGGAGCCCCCGCCGCAACCGAAGATGCTCAGAACCGCAACCAACCCAAGGCCAAGCAGGAAGAATTTCTTTGTGAACACTGGACCCTCCTCAGAATGTGACGCAGCGCACCTAATGGAGGTTAACGTAACTCCACTTTGTTTTATCGTCAAGCACTATTTCCGCCGCATGGACGAATTTTCGTGGCGGATTCTCCTCGGCTTTCCTGAAGTTTCTTCCCCCGCGCGGAGGCGCGCGCAGGCGCCATTCCCCGCCGCGCCGGGAGCCCCGTCCTCGCCGCATTCTTGTCCTTTTTGCCGTTCGGAAGGGCGGGCGGACAGCGGTTTTCCACTTTCCGCCCCTGCAACCCACAGGTCGCCACCCGCTGCTGCTGCGCTACGCTTGAATGCAGATGAGCGAATGCGCGATTTGCGGTGGAGTGGGTTTGGTCCGGGTGGTCAACCAGGCCGGCATGTGGGTTTCCCGCGGCTGTCAGTGCCAGGAGATGGAGCGCGAGGAGCGCCGCCTGGCGGCAGCCCACATCCCCGAACGCTACCGGCATTACACCCTGGACGGCTATGAAACCGCCTTTCGCGGGGCCGACCCCTCGCTCGGCCGGGCGCACCTCACCGCCCGCAAGTTCGTCGATGCCTACCCCGTCGACACCGCCGGCAAGGGCCTGCTCTTTGTCGGCTCCATCGGCGTGGGAAAAACCCACTTGGCCGTGGGCGTACTGCGCCGGCTGGTGCAGGAGCGCGGCGCACGGGGGCTTTTTTGCGATTATCGCGAACTGCTCAAAAACATCCAGAACAGCTACAACCCGCAGGTCAATACCACCGAATTGGAGTTGCTCAAGCCGGTCTTCGCCGCCGAGGTGCTGGTGCTCGACGACCTGGGCGCACAAAAGCCCAACGAGTGGGTCTGGGACACCGTGGCGCTGATCCTCAATACCCGCTACAACGACAAGCAGACCACTATCATCACCACCAACTACGCCGACCTTGCGGCCGGCGGCGGCGCCAAGTCCGATGCCGAACGCGCCGCCCGCGAACCCACCCTCGGCGACCGCATCGGCGACCGCATGAGATCCCGGCTGGCCGAGATGTGCGTCCGCATCGAAATGACCGGCAAGGACTTCCGCCAGTCGGTAAAGCGCGCTACCTTCGGATGAAGGGAAGCAGTCCGCAGCGATTCTATGCCGCCATCAGGAAGAATTTCAGGAGCGGAATGCTCGAGCAGGGGTTGAAAACCGCACTCCCGGCAAACGTGGGTAGTTCATCAAGGCCATGCTGCGCGCCGGGCACTCCGGACCCAGGTCCTGAGCGCCGCAGCCGTTCTACCAGTCAGGCAGAGGCCGTCACCCTAAAAATACCCAGAGACTGCCCAACAGCATCAGGATCGCTGCAACGGTCACGGCCTGATAAATCAGGTCTTCCGATCGCCGCGACGGAATCGTACTCTCTGCGACCGCCGGCAGTGGGGTACATGCGGATTGCGGGGAAGTCTGCATCTTTGGCCTGCCTCTCAGCGCCTTTCGGCAAAGGTTACGAAAATCGGAGGAATCCGGTTCAACGTGGACGCTGCCGGCTCCGGGGATTCTTGCTTCCGCTTCATTAGACGCCACACATTCTCCGAAGATGCCCGGCAAAAATGAAGCTTCCAATAAAATCTGTACCGCTGTATCCCTCATCGGCCAATACCGCTAAACGACCTATCAAATAACAAGAACGCAGAAAGCAAAAGTAATCCTTCGGTAACGGGTGTAAAATCCGTTCGTGAGCACTGGTCCCGATCTCGATCTCGTCTCCTCCGCCCCGGCGCGGGAGCGCAATTGGCTGCCCCTGGTCGTGGCTGCGGCAGTCGTCCTCATCGCAGCCGCCGTTGGCGTGCTGATGCTGGAACACGGCAAGGGCAGAGGGAGCGTCACTCCCCTCTCGACGCCTCTCGATCCCTACGCTTCGAACCTGGCCATCGGCAACCTGGTCATGAGCGAATCGTCCAACTTGGCCGGCGGCAAAGTCACCTACCTCGATGGGCATATCGCCAACAAAGGGGGCAGCACCGTCACCCGCGTCACCGTGCAGGTGCTCTTCCGCACCTTCGCCCACGAGGTGACGCAGAATGAGACCCAGCGTCTCAAGCTGATCCGCACGCGCGAGCCCTATATCGACATCGAGCCAATCTCCGCCGCGCCGCTCAAGCCCGGCGACGAGCACGACTTCCGCCTGATCTTCGACAGCGTCTCCCCGGACTGGGACGGCGCCTACCCGGAGCTGCGCGTGATTCAGGTCGAGACCCACTAGCCTCGACCGTCGGCTCTCCACGGTAAAATCTACCCGCCCCCGAAGGATTTACATACCGCCCTGCTGGCCCGCGCCCTGCCGCGACGCAGTCCCTGTGCGCCCATTCTCCCCCAAGCAACACAATCTAAAGCCCCTACACGTTGCCTTCCGGCATGGGGTGCTTTGGCCTCCGCATTGCTTCAGAGAAGGCGAGCCGGTTCCACCGCTCGTCCCGCTGCCCATTGGCGGAGAAAGATTCCCAGAGGAGCCCCACCCCATGAAAGCCGAAGCTAGATCTCGGAACCCGATCCTTCGTCCCATCGCCCTGCTTGTGCTGGCGTCCGCCGTCACTATTCCTGCCTTTGCGCAGTCGGCTGGGGAGACGCAGAGCGCCCCTCCCCCCACCGTGCAGCAGCCGTCCGCCCCATCGGCCGCTCCCGTGAGCAGCGATGGCAAGGAAGGCTTCTGGGGACGCGTCAATCCCTTTGCCCGCAAGAAGTGGGTCAACAATCGGGTGAACCCGCTCAAGGACCGGATCGCCGAGTTGGACGAAGTGAACGCCAAAAACGCCCGCGATATCCAGGATGTGGATGGGCGCGCGCAAGCCGGCATCCGCAAGGCGCAATCCACCGCCGACGCCGCCAGCCAGACTGCCTCCGCGGCCGGCGATCGGGCCGGCAAGGCCAACGCGACCGCGCAGGACGCGGCGGGCCGCGTCAATCGGTTGGATCAGACCGTCGGCGGCATCGACCAGTATCGTCTCCTCTCCGAAATCGATCTCATGTTTCGCGCTGGCCAGCCGATCTTGTCGGTAGAAGCCCGCAAGCAACTGGACGATTTGGCGGCGGGCTTGACCGGCCATCGGGGCTACTTGATTGAGATCGAGGGACACTCGCCCGCCTCCGGCAGCACCGGCTTGCAAAACTCCGGGCGGCTGACCGAAGCGGTCAAGCGCTACCTGGTAACAGAGCATGAGATCCCCGTCTTCCGTCTGCACTCCGTGGCGCTCGGCAACGCCATCTCCGGCAACGGAGGCGGTGCCCAGCCGGTGAAAACCAGCAGCGTGCATGTCCGGCTGATGGAAAACAGTTTGGCGGCCCAGGGCGCCGCGCCTTCCCAAGAGGCGTCTGCCCTGAACCATGCGCAACGGCCCTAGCGCGGAAGCCCTTTCCCCAAGGGCTCCTCTCTGCGGACCGTTCGCGACAGGCCGCCAATCAATCTCTCGGCGACGAGAGAACCAAAGCAATCTGGCCCCCGGCTCAACCGGGGGCCGATTTTTTGTCCGTTGAGCTGCATGCGCGCCGGCCCCATAACGCTCTGTGCCCCATCCATTCCGCGCTCTTTGCGGAATGGGTGGGAAACCTGCGCCTCCAACCGGCCCCTCAGGACGCGCCTTTGTCCTAAAACCACATGCCGCAATCCATTTTCCCCGCCGCGGTGTCCAATCAGATAGCAGCTCATCTTTCACGGAGGAATGCGATGTTTAGCAAGTGTGCGGGATTCGCCCTGGTCTTGTTTGCAACCATCAACTTTGCCGCCGCCCAGGAGGCCCAGCCCAAAGTCAGCGACAAGCCGCTCACCGCAGAACAACTGGGCATCTACCGGTCGGTCTTGAGCGAATGGATGCACCATGGCTGGAGTTCCGTCAACCTCGCCGTCCAGACCGTTCCTCTGGACGCCACGGGTCCCGTCGGCGACTCGGAGTGCGCCAAAGGGCTGGACTTTGAGGCGGCAACACCGGAGTTGCACCGCTTCCGCGCCGCGGATCTGGCCAAGTTGGGCTCGGACAACATCGCCCTGGTCGATCCCGACCGGCAACGCGACGAGGTCCGGGAAAACGATCCCGAACGGACCGCGGGTAAAGGGAAATCCATTGAAGAAGCCGTCAGCAATGGGTTCGCGCATGGCCTCTTCACGCTGAGCGAGATTCGCTTCGACAAGCAGCACAAGCTGGCCATCGTCTCCTACGGCTTCTTTTGCGGCTCGCTCTGCGGCAACGGCGGCACCTTCGTCCTGGAGAAAACCGACACCGGCTGGAGCCGAAGGAAGCGCTGCGCCGACTGGATCTCGTAGCGCCGCGGCCATCGCCTGATTCCCGGCGGAGGGGAGCTAGCTTTAGCTTCCGGAAAGGCCTTGCCACGCTCCCCTTGCCTGCATTTCCCCGCCCCGGTGTCTATAGGAGTAATGGCCTGTCAGGCAGGAGGTCCTATGGAGCATTTGGTCAACAAAGTCGAAAAGACACCCACCAATCCGATGCCGGTCATCGCGGCAGCCAGCATCGCCGTACTCCTCGTTGCGATTGCCGCAATGGCCTTTTTGCTCGTGGGAAAATAGTCCGCGCACACGGCTAGCTGAAGTCTGCCGCGCGCGAAGCAACTCGCTGCGCAGGGGTGGATAGTACCGCGCTTCATGCCTCGGCGGATGGCGAATTCGGGCATCCCGCCCCGCCCCGGTAGAATCAACTCTGTATGGACCTCCCCAACCAGATTCCAGCCGCCCCCGGCGTCCTCCCCGAAACCGCCCCCGACACCATTCTCGACGGCAGCCGCTTTATTCGCGCCTGCCTCCGCCGCCCCGTCGATCGCACTCCCGTCTGGTTTCTCCGCCAGGCCGGCCGCTACATGCAGGAGTACCGCGACGTGCGCAAGCACCACACGCTGGTCGAGATCTGCAAACAGCCCGACATCGCCGCCGAGGTCACCATCACCGCCGCCGAGAAGCTGGGCGTAGACGCGGCCATCATCTTTGCCGACCTGCTGCTGCCTCTCGAGCCCATGGGCCTGCCCTTCGAGTTTCAGGCCGGCGAAGGCCCGGTGGTCCATCAGCCGGTCCGCACCGCCGAAGACGTCCGCGCCCTGCGCACCGACCGCGCGGACGATCTGGCCTACGTGGCCCGCGCTATCCAAAAGGTGGCCACCCATTTCCGCGACCGCCTGGGCATCATCGGCTTCTGCGGCGCACCCTTTACGCTGGCCAGCTACATGATCGAGGGCGGCGGCTCGAAGAACTACATCTACACCAAGCAGATGATGTACCGCGACACGCTCTCCTGGCGTCTGTTGCTCGACAAACTGGTCAAGGTCCTCATCGATTACTGCCGTCTCCAGGTCCAGGCCGGCGCCGACGTGATCCAGATCTTCGACAGTTGGGTGGGCTCGCTGGCCCTGGCCGACTACCGCGATTACGCCTTCGAGGCCTCCCAGCGCCTGGTCCGCGCCGTGCAGCAGATGGGCGTGCCGGTCATCTACTTTGGCGTCGAGACCGCCGGGCTGCTCACCGACATGGCCGCAACCGGCGCGGACGTCATCGGCCTCGACTGGCGTCAGCCGCTCGACGAGGGCTGGAGCGCCGTGGGCCACGGTCACGCGGTCCAGGGCAACCTCGACCCAATCACGCTCTTTGCGCCGCTCGAAGTGATCGAACTGCGGGTGAAGGAGATCCTGCGCGCCGCCAACGGACGCCCCGGCCACATCTTCAACCTGGGCCACGGCATCGTACCCACCACCCCGGTCGAAAATGTCCAGGCCGTCGTCCGCATGGTCAAGGAATTCCGCCTGGCGCCCGAAAACTCCTAGTAAGTCTTCACCGATGGCGTGATGTTCGCCCCGAAGGGGCGGCGCGAAAATAGCCCAGGGCAAGCGAAGCGCAGCCCTGGGAAAGAAGCAAAGTGTATTCCCGCGCCCTCTAGGGGCGCGCTGAACCGAACCGGGGAATCTGTTCAATGGAGCTTCCCAATGCCTAAGCAAGCTGTCCTACTCCTCGCCCACGGAACCCCCGAGACTGTCGAGCAGATTCCCGAGTATCTGCGCAACGTGACCAGCGGCCGTCCCCTCCCCGAGTCCGTTGTGGAAGAGATTCAGCATCGATACTCCCTCATCGGCCACAGCCCGCTGACCGAGATCACCTTCGAACAGGCCAAGATGGTTGAAGCGGAACTGGCCATCGGCGAGCCTCCCGCGAGCTCAACAAAAATTCCCGTCTACGTGGGCATGAGAAACTGGCGTCCCTACATCCCCGACGTGGTCCGCCAGATGCGTGCCGACGGCATCGAAGAGGCCGCCGTCCTCTGCCTGGCTCCGCAAAACTCGCGCACCAGCGTGGGCCTCTACCGGCGTGCCGTCGAGGCCGAGGCAGCCGGTCTGCGCATTGACTTTACTGCGGGATGGGCGCGCCATCCGCTGCTGGCCGAGGCCTTTGCCGAGCGGCTGCGTCCGGCGATCGACAAACTCAGCGCGGAAACAGGCGCGCCCGTCCCGGTGCTGTTCACCGCCCACAGCGTCCCGTGCCGCACCATTCAGGCCCCTACTTCTTCCGAAGCCCAGCCGCGCCTCTGGCCCGGCGAGAGCGCAGATTCCTATGCGCAAGACGCCAAGCAAACCGCCGCCTTGGTGGCCGCGCTCGTGCCCCAAATCTCGCAGTGGTGGTTCGCCTTCCAAAGCCAGGGCGCCAGCGGAGGCCCCCCAGGATCCTTGACGTCTTGGATCGGGCCGACCGTCGAGCAGACCCTCGACGCGCTGGCTGCCTCAGGCGTCAAGGCCCTCATCCTTCAGCCCATCGGCTTCCTCTGCGATCACGTGGAGATTCTCTATGACGTAGACATTCTCTTTCGCGGCTATGCTGCCCAACGCGGCATCCGCTTGGAGCGCCCGGAGTCGCTCAATGCCTCGACGACCCTCGCCAGAGCGGTCGCGGATCTGGCCTCTCAAGCCCTTTTGCGCCTGTGATTGCGCTGGGCTGGCCCGCGCACAACGGGTTCTCCAGCCTGTCGGCTTCCAGCGCATTGCTGGACTGCAATCCCTTCCCAACAATGGGAGAAATTGTCCGCCCGCGAATTCGTCGAAACACAGAGCAAGTGGATGCCCACGCCAATTCCAGACGCTTCCACTCCAAAAAGATTGCAGCCTTGCTTGTCTCCCCGGAATTCGCATCGGAAACGAAGAATCTCGCGCGGCGCGCTCGCTCATTGGGCGCATTTTCCGGTTAGAATGAAGGGGGCGTTCAAACTGCGGTGGGTTGCGCAGCTTACTTGCCAGTGATCGATTGCTCCCGACATAAGAAAGGCTCGTGCTAGCCGGGTGGATCTTTTCTTCCCAGGTCGATGCCGCAGGATTGTCTATGACACAAAATGATTCATCCCCAGATCTGGAATCGAATGGCCACCGCATCTGCCCAAAGTGCGGGCGCGGAGGCCTTCGCCGCGTTGCTCGGGAGGGCTTCTGGCAGATCAAGGTTCTTCCCTTCTTCGGTTACTACCCCTGGGAATGCCCAATCTGTCGAGAGACTTCCTTTATCAAAAAGCGCAACATTCATAAGAGGCACCATCGGAAGCACAGATCTGCCTGAGTCGGTTTTTTCCGATTCGCATTTTGAGCCGGGTTCTCCCCTCCCGTTGCTGGGTTCGTCTAGCTGTTGAACAGTGAGATTTGAAGCCAGCAACGGACACACCGTCGCCCCATCCGGCGATCCACGCGACGATCCGGCCTCTTCCCGAGAACGGCCCCGATTGACCGTTCAAGCTGCGCCTTTCCAACGACGTTTCCGGCTACCGCTGTGAGACGCCGCTCCCTTGCCCATTCGCACTCCGCACCGCCTCTGCTCAAGCACGATCCCGGATCCAGAATGACGCCAGAATCGGACGAAGGCGTTCGCCAAGGCTAGGCGTAATCGGGCATTCGAAGTAGATCTGGCGATTGCAGGCCATCAGGATCAGGTTCGCTTGGATATGCTCGTCGTCCATGGAGATCGAGACACCCTCGTGCAAGCTCTCCCCCGTCAGATATTCGATGGCATGGCGCAGTTTCCTCATCGCCCATCTCGCCTGGAAACCAATCCTGCGATGGCTCTCGGGCCAATCGCTGGCCGTGAAAACGCCCGATGAGTAACCCTGCATCAAGGCACTGGTAGCAATGCTTGCTGTTTTCAAGGTTCTAGCCCCATCCTCTCTATCGACATTCAAGCCGCTCCCGCGGATCAGGAAATTGCCCGATTCCATGGATTGCGCGAGGATTGCCTTCGTGACCTAGAGACTCTGGGGAAATGCGAGAGAACCATGCGTAGCCAATTCAGCAGCGTGCGCACAGAGGAATGTGCAATTTCCTTCTGAGAGATCATAGGCCCAGTTGACGTTTTCGGGGCACGCCATATCGCGCCATCTTGCGTCATGGCGACAGAAAGTTTCGCCCCGGCTCGCCAGCTGCCCTAAGTCGAAACGACGGCATGGCTGATCTCGGATTCTCTCTTTTGCCATCGATTCATGCAAACCCCGTTGCATTTCTCTCCCGTCGCGCTAGAATTGCCTGTCCGATATCGCTGCGGTTCTGCGATTGCCGTACATCCAAGCCGATGCCGCAAGACGGCTTTAGGGTCCCTGCGCGGTTCCTGGAGATACACGCGGATTGCAGGTCGCTTTCACAAGGGGGATTCGATGCGTGCCGTGGGATTCGTTTCCAGTCTTGCTCTGATCGTTCTCTACTGCCAGACTCCGCTCGCGCAAAATGCTGCCGTATCGCTGAAAAGCGGAGTCCTCGGGGCGGTAACAAGCGCCTTCGCGGACGAGCCAGCAAAGAAACCTGCGATCGCGCCGTATTCCGCCGTCCGCAAGACGACACGCGTACAAAAGCTGGCGAACGGCGTCACCATCACCCATGAAACCTCCTCCAGGGAGGCGCGCGACTCCAGCGGTAGGACCTATCGCGAGAGCCAGCCCGAGACGCCGCAAGGCGCCGAAGTTTTGCCCCGTCGAGTCACTTTTTACAATGTCTTCGACCCGGTAAACCGGATCGCAATCAACTGGAATTCGAGTTCGAAGGAAGCTACCGTCTCCCACATGCCCGAACTTGGTCAGGCGCGGCTATCTCCACCCATACTCCCAACCTCGGCTCCAGCGCCTGGAACCATAGCGGGGGCGGTGTTTGGAACGGCCGGGGAAGCCTCCGCTCCAAGCAGACCGCCTCAACTCGTGCGCGAAGACCTGGGCCTCAAAACCATCAACGGCGTGGAAGCCAAGGGAATACGCACCACGCAGACCTTCCCGGCGGGCGCCGTTGGCAACGACCAGCCCTTCACCGTTACGCATGAAACATGGACGTCTCGGGAACTGAGGCTCGCAGTGCTCCAGATCGACGACGATCCCCGCACCGGCTCCCACACAATGGAACTGACCGACATCGACCGCGGTGAACCGGATCCCGCTCTCTTCCAGCCACCCGAGGGCTACACCGTCATCGATCGCTACCAGGCCCCCCAGAACTGAACAGTCCCAGACCGTGGACCGTCTACCTCTGGCGCGCCAGACGGCGGTTGCGCAACCACTTGGCCACACCCAACGTCAGCAGCAATCCGCCGAAGGGGATACACATCAGCGCGACAATCAGCGCGAACCAGCCGCCGTTGGTGCTGGCCCCGGTGGGCGAAAATCCACCCAGGAACGCTTGAAGCAGAAAGACGGCCAGAAGTCCCGCGCCCAGAATCGATGCGCCCCCTTGCAGCAATTGGCGGGTCCCGTCGGCGGGTTGGGTCGGATTCGTGTTGGGGATTTCTGCGGACATCGCTGCTCCTGGAGATTTACTTCGGCTGATGGCAGGCCCAGAGAGCATCTCCGATCCCTGACCCTTATTCCCTATTCCCTATTCCCTGTTCCCTGTTCCCTATTCCCTGCCTTTTTACCCCTTCGCCAGTCGCAGCATGACGAAGGTGATGACGCCAGTGACCGAGACGTAGAGCCATAGCGGGAAGGTCCACCGCGCGACCGTGCGATGCTGTGCGATACGCCCTGAGAGCGAGAAGAAAAAGGTCAATAGAATCAGCGGCAGGGCCACAATGGCCAGCAGAATATGGCTGGCCAGCAGGGGCAAATAGACCATTCGCAACGCCGCATGAACCGGATAGCGCACGTCGCCGTGCAGCGCGTGGTGGGCGATGTAGCTGACCAGAAAGAGCGTGGAAAAGCCAAAGGCCGCGATCATGGCCGCGCGGTGGGCCGCGATGCGGCGCGCGCGAATCAGCGTGTAGCCGACCAGCAGGGCGGTGGCGCTCAGGCCGTTCAACAGCGCGTTCAGCGCGGGCAGAAAGGCAAAACGCACGCTGGCGGCGTCGGCAGCGGGATGCACGTAGATGAGCCAGAACAAGAACGCGGTGGCCGCGGCGCTGACAGCTAAAATGCCGGCGATGGCGGGACGGGTATTGGCAGCGGGAGCGGCAACGGTCATAGGCACCTAGTGTCTGGCAACGGCGCAGAGCATGAGCGTGGTGAACAGCAGTGGCAGATAGAGGACGCTGACCTTGAGCAGATCGCGCGCCAACATGCGGCTTTCAGATTCCGGCGGCGCGCGCAGAATGCCGGCGAAGCGGATGGTGTAAGCCAGGTAAAGCAAGCCCAAAGCGCCGGCCAGCGCGGCATACGTGACCCCTGTCATGCCCAGCCGCCAGGGGGCCAAACTGACCGGGATCATGGCCACGGCGAAAAACAAGGCCTGCGCCACGGTGGACCAGCCGTCGGGCTGCACGACAGGCAGCATCTTGATGCCGGCCTTGGCGTAGTCGTCGCGATACAGCCAGGCGATGGCCATGAAGTGGGGAAACTGCCAGACAAAGAGAATGGCGAACAGGGCCACGCCGGGCCACTCGATGCGCCCGCGGGCGGCCGTCCAACCCAGCAGCGGGCCCATGGCGCCAGGGAATGCGCCGATGAACGTGGCCAGGGATGTGAACCGCTTGAGCGGCGTGTAGATCGCAACATAAGTGAAAGCCGTCAGCAGCGCCAGAGCCACGGTCAGCAGATTGGTTTGTGCAGCCAGCCACCCTGCGCCCAGCGCCAAAGCCGCCAGCCCGGCCACAATGCCCTGCGCCAGCGAGAAGCGTCCGGCAGCCAGCGGACGATCGGCAGTGCGCTTCATGCGGGCGTCGATCTTGCGTTCCAAAGCCTCGTTCAGCGCACCCGCTCCGGCCGAGACCAGCCCGATGCCCAGCAGCGTGTCCAGCAGTCCGCGCTGCATCGTCGAGATGCCGGACTGCATCGAGCCAAGATAAAAGCCGCCCCAGCCGGTGACCAGCACCAGCCCCACCACCTTCACCTTGAACAGCTCGCGCAGATCGTGGATCAGCGTCGCTGTTGCCCCTGGGCTGGGCGCGTGCAAGTGGCCGGAACCATGAGCAGCGCTCTCCGCGAAGTGTGCAGCGGGATTTGCGGGAATAGCGGCCTGGGAGGCGGGAGTCATCTGAACGTTTGATTCCTCAAGGGATGGGGAGGGTTCACTTTGCTGCCGGAAGCCTGCGTCGATGATAGCAAGAGGGGAAGGCGCTCAGAGGGGGTCGGGCAACCTGAGTGCTTTGCGATCGTGCAGGGCGTCGCGGTCGAGCTTATGCGTTCCGCCAAGATGGAGCCCTTCTTCCATTAGGGCAAGTGCACTTCGCATCGCGCTTTCGTAATCGTCTTCGGCGTCGATGAGTTGCTCAGCGCGACTGTCGAGATCCTTATCTTCTTTCTCGCGCGAATCAGTCATTTTCTCAGGCCTCCTTGCATTCCATCCTGAACCAATCGGTTTTCGGGCGCAAGATTCCAGCAGTTGCACCTCGCGGTTCACCTGAGACCGGCAGCCATGAGAATCGCCTCCACAGCCTGCTCCGGCGTCAGCGCATCCACCGCAATCGAGACGTGGGCCATGCGGTAGAGCGGCAGGCGGCGCTGGTAGCGGCTGGCCAGATTGACCTGGTCGGCCAGGATGGGCCGGGTGTGCTCGGTGCCCCGGCAGCGCGCCAGGGTGGTCGCCAGTTCCACTTCCAGATGAACCAGCAGCGTGCCGTCGGCGCTGAGCAGCGCCTCGCGGGTCGCCTCGGTCTCGATGGCCCCGCCGCCCAGGGCCAGCACCAGCGAGTCCTCGGCGGCCAGCCGGGCGATGGTTGCACGCTCCAGCTCGCGGAAGTGCGCTTCGCCGTGGCGGGCAAAAAGCTCGGCGATGGCCACGCCAGCCTCCGCCTCGATCGCATCGTCCACGTCGAGAAAGCGCCAGCCCAGCCGCGCGGCCACCAGCGGGCCAACCGTGCTCTTGCCCGAGCCCATGAAGCCGGTCAGCACGATGCGGCGGGGCGATGCTTGCTTTTGAGTCTGTGCGTTCACTCGTTCCAGTATAGGCAAACCACCATGCCGTCTTATCACGTCCATTGAACCACTTGCGAGAATCCATTGAGATTGCAAGAAGTGTCAGGGCACGACTTTAGTCGTGTCTCTAAGGGCCTGCGGCCCACCCAAGGCCATGAATACCGGCCAGAGGTATTCGCCCCGAAGGGGTATTCGCCCCGAAGGGGTATTCGCCCCGAAGGGGTATTCGCCCCGAAGGGGTATTCGCCCCGAAGGGGTATTCGCCCCGGAGGGGCCGAAAGAGAATAGCCCAGGACAAGCGAAGCGCAGTCCTGGGAAGGTCCAACAAAATGGACCGAAAGCCCCGTAGGGGCGCTGTGAAATACCCGCATGGATTCTAAAGGTGATAGGCAACATTTTCTCGCCGTGCCGCACATGCTTCAGAAGAATCCAGGGCTTTACCCCGGAGCAATGCTTTTCGAGAGTCTTCCTGACAACTGGCCGACTTTCCAACCTCTCTTGCCGTCTCACCCCAGCACCATTACCACCGCCCCGGCGGTGATCAGCAACCCGCCCACCAGGGCCGGCCCGGTGAGCTTTTCGCCCAGCAGCAGCCAGGCGAAGACCATGACCAGCGGCACGCTGAGCTTGTCCAGCGGAGCCACGCGCGAGGCCGGCCCCAGTTGCAGGGCGCGGAAGTAGCAGATCCACGAGAGGCCGGTGGCCACGCCGCTGAGCGCCAGAAACAGGCAGGTGCGGCGGTCCAGCGCGCGCAGTTCGCCGTGCTTGCCCAGCGCCAGCGCGATGCCCCAGGCAAAGACCAGCACCACGGTGGTGCGCAGCGCCATGGCCAGGTTCGAGTCCACATGCGCCACGCCCACCTTGGCCAGCAGGGCGGTGGCGGCGGCAAAGACAGCGGAGAGCAGCGCCCATCCAATCCAGGTCATGGAAGACATGGTACGCGCCGGGGCGCACAGCCTGGCCGTCTAAACTGATCAATATGGAGATTGGCCAGGCCAGCAAGACCGCACTCGGAGTCGCCATTCGGCGCGCCGCACATCAGATCGTGGACCATCCCCCGGTTCTGAACGATCCCATCGCGGTGCGCATGGTGGGCTCCGTCTATCCCCGCAAGATGGAACGGGCGCAGCACAAGGTTGCCCGCGACTTTCGCGCCTTCATGGCGGCCCGCAGCCGTTATGTGGAAGACCAGCTCGCCGAGGCGGTTGCACGGGGCGTAACCCAATACGTGGTTCTGGGCGCGGGGCTCGACACCTTTGCCTATCGCAATCCCTTCCCTGGGCTGCGGGTTTTCGAGGCCGACTTCCCCGCCACGCAGGAGTGGAAGCGCTCAATGCTGGCCGAGGCCGGCATCCCGGAACCGGAGAGCCTGACCTTTGTCCCCCTGGACCTGGAGCACCACACGCTGGCCGAAGATCTGGCCGGAGCCGGCTTCGATTCTCGAATCCCCGCGTATTTCGGCTGGCTGGGGGTGATTCCCTACCTGCCCCTCACCGCCTTTCGCGCCACGCTGAACACCATTGCCGCTCTGCCCTCGGGAAGCGCCGTGGGCTTCGATTACGCGCTGGCGCCGGAGACGCTCACTCCGCAAGGCCGCACCGCCTTCGACGCCCTTTCCCAGCGCGTCGCCGCCGCCGGTGAGCCCTTCCAGCTCTTCTTTACGCCGGACGCGATGCAAACCGAGCTGCGCCAGGCCGGATTTCGGCGCTTCGAGCAGGCCGATTCCAACCAGCTCAACGAACGCTACTTCAAGGACCGCGCCGACGGCCTGAAATTGTCCGCCGTGGGCTTGGGCATGTTGGTTACTGCCTGGGTGTGAAAAGCCATCATGCATCGGGTCGTGAAAACTGAAGCCCCGTGCCCCATCCATTCCGCCGCTTTTCGAAGAAATGAGCGGAATGGGTGGGAAGGCTCAACACCGTTTTCGGGCCAGACAATAGGCCATGCCCGCACGTTAAGATGAGTCATGCGCCTGCACGCCCTATTGCCGCTTGCTCTTGCCCTTGGAATCTCTGGATGCGGATACCACACCCTGGGCGCGGCCACCCATCTGCCGCCCGAGGTGCACACCCTCTCGGTGCCCGTCTTCGCCACGCGCACCGAGGCCTACCACTCCGAAGTGACGATGACCAATGCCGTGATCCGCGAACTGACCACCCGCACCCGCCTGCGCGTCACCCCCGCGAACAGCGACGACGCCGACGCCGTTCTGCACGGAACCATCCTCAAGGAGTACGTGGCCCCGCTGACCTACAACTCCTCCACGCAGCAGTCCTCCAGCTTCCTCATCACCATGGTGGTCTCCGTCACGCTGAACAGCCGGGACGGCAAGGTTCTCTACGAGAACAAGAACTACGTCTATCGCGAGCAGTACCAGTCCACCACCGACCTGCCTACATTTTTCCAGGAGAATCCGGCGGCCATGGAACGGCTTTCTCGCGCCTTTGCCCGGCAGTTGGTGGGCGATGTGCTGGAAGGGTTCTAGAAACAGGGGTCAGGGGTCAGAGATCAGGGATCAGAAAGCTGTGCCGCGCAATGCATTCGAGGCCCCCGGACGGGAGGCATGGTGCCGGTTTTGGTCACTTTTTCCTGCTGCCGCTCGCATCCCTGCGTCGGGAACGATATTCTGAATCCGCATGATCTTTTCCTTCATTAGCCGCGCTTCCCGGAGACCCGCCCTTTGAGCGGCGCGCGCTGGGGCGCAGGTTTTGCCGCCACAGGCCGCTTTGTGGCCGAGATCGATGCGGCAGCCAGCGGCAAGGCGCCGCTCAAGCCGGGCTACGTGCTGGCCGGCGACGAGGCTTTCCTGATGGATCGCTGCCGCGCGGCGGTGCTCAAGGCTTTTGTCCCGGCCGAGCTGAGGGATTTTTGCCTCTCCGACCTGGATCTCGCCTCGACCTCGATCTTCGAGGTGCTGGACCGCGCGCAGACCCCCTCGCTGATGGCCCCCTTCCAGGTGGTCTTTGTCCGCAATCTGCGCTCCCTTTACACGCGCGGGGCCAAGAAGGACGAGTTCGCGGCGCTGGCCCGCTACTTCAAATCGCCCAACCCCCAGGCGCTCGTGATCTTTGTGGCCGACTTCCTCCGCATCCCCTCCGACCTGCGCCGCATGGACATGGACGACAAGAACCGCTTCGAGCGCGTCAAGGAGACCCTGGGCGAACATTGCGATGTGATCGAGCTGGCGCGGGTGAACGAGGAAGACGCCATGCGCTGGGTGTCCGCCACCGCCCAGGAAGGCGGCGCGCGCATGGACCCCGACGCCGTCCGCCAACTCGTCGACGCACTCAGCGCGGACATGATGCTCATCGCCTCGGAGACGGAAAAGCTGCTGCTCTACACCCTGGGCCGCGGGCGCATCACCCTGGGCGACGTGGAGACCATGGTGCTGGGCGCCAAGCAGCGCTCGCTCTACGAGCTGACCGACGCCATTAGTTCCCGCGACAAGGCCCGCGCCCTGGCCCTGCTGCACGGGCTGCTGAACGCCTCCGACGGCGGCGAAGACTCGGCCATCGGCCATCTCTACATGCTGGCCCGCACCTTCCGCCAGATGCTGGTGATTCTGGAAAAGAACGTGCGCGACTCGCGCGCCATCTGGCAGGCGCTGTGGCAGGGTTTCCGCATGCCGCCCTTCGCCGCCGACGACCTGATCAAGCAGGCCCGCCGCTACAAAACCCGCGACCTGACCCGCGCCCTCAAACTGATCGCCCGCGCCGACATGGAACTGCGCTCTTCGCCGCCGGATAAGCGCCTGGTGCTGGAGCGGCTGGTCTACGACCTGGCCTCCGAGTCCAAGCCCCCCTCGGCGCTCTTCCCCGCCGCGCAAATCTCCTTCGAGGGATAACGGGCCGGACGTTTTCTTTTGGACAAGACCCGATTGGCCCGTAGTGAACGAGGCTGCCTATCCTCCGAGCCTTCCCAAGTCTTGGAAGCAAGACAAGGTAAACGGGTTCGGAAGTGGCCCTGATGCAAAGCTAGGATTATTGCGGTACGGAGGGCTGCTGAGCTTCCAACTTCGCCAGCCGGCGGTCTACGGCAAGAGACTCAATCAGGCGATCGAGCTTGGCATTTGTGATGTCGGCTCTGGCGTCTATCTTCTGATCGAGGGCTTGTATTTTTTGGTCGAGGGCGACGAACTTCGTATCGACGGCTGTGAACCGGGCGTCCATGACCTTTTCAAGCGAGTCCATCCTGGCTACCAAAGCGCGAAGCTCCGGCGCCAGGAAGTCTTGAATTATCTGTCTGACATCTTCAACCGATCCCATAGCCAGAGAGTTTAGAGGCAACTTCACATGAAGTCAACTGGAAATCCCAGCAGCAGCCACATACACTTTGGCAAATCTCATCACCATGGTCGGCACTCCGAACGCCGGCATGCTGCTGGTCGACGGGATCGGTCTGTTCGCAAATCCCCAGCGCGTAGTGCAGTCGATTCAACTCCTATGGTTGGCAGTGGTGGCCTCCACTGTGCCGCAAAAGCTATTCCCTATTCCCTATTCTCTGCTCCTGTTCACTCCACTTTTCTGGAAATGTTCAGCAATATCCCAATGCTCGACAGAGTGCAGAACAGCGACGTGCCGCCCGACGAGATCAGCGGCAGCGGGATGCCTTTGGTGGGCACCAGGGCCAGCACCACGCTGATGTTGAAGAAGGCCTGCAACAGGATGCCGGTGGTGATGCCGAAAGCCACCAGGCGGGAGAAGGAATCCTGCGAGCGGAAGACCGCCCTCATGCCCCGGATGCCCAGCACCACGAAGAGCAGAACGATAGCCATTGCCCCAAAGAAGCCAAGCTCCTCGGCGATGTTGGCGAAGATGAAGTCGGTATGCGCCTCGGGCAGGAAGAAGAGCTTCTGCACGCCTTCCATGTAACCGCGTCCGGTCAGCCCGCCGGTGGCCACGGCGATCAGCGACTGGTTGATGTGGAATCCGTGCCCTTGTGGGTCCGCGTCGGGATTGAGAAACACCAGAATGCGCTGCCAGCGCCAGGGAACAAAGAACAGCAGCGCGGCCAGAAATGGCAGCACCGCGGCAAAGGCGCCGAGCAGATATCTCCACTTCATGCCGGCCAGCAGCAGCATCATGGCGGTGATTCCGGCCAGCACCATGGCCGTCCCCAAGTCGGGCTGGCGCACGATCAGCAGAATGAAGACCGCGGGCATGACGGCAGCGCGCAGCAGGGTGTGTTTGAAGTCGTTGATCTGGTCCAGCCGAGTGTGCAGAAACCAGGCAAGAAACAAGATCAGCACCGGCTTGGCGAGCTCCGAGGGCTGAAAAGTGAAAAAGCCCCCAAAGCGAATCCAGCGATGCGTGTTGTGCGAGCCGGGAAAGAAATACACCGAGATGAGCAGCAGGGTAGTGATCGACAGCGCGGGATAGATAAAGCGCGGCGAGTTATAGCGGCTGGAGTCCACATTCATGAGGACGACCATGGTGAGGAATCCAGCCAGCGCCCAGCCGGCCTGCTTGCCGACAAAGGTATAGGGGGAGTGAAACTTCTCCTGCGCCACCA
>Ga0316217_10003138_pt1 | contig 19175 bp, 13 predicted proteins | sample 1anoAmetaG_FD_203633 | JGI IMG/M metagenome (GOLD analysis project Ga0316217, IMG submission 203633) | Freshwater microbial communities from Trout Bog Lake, Wisconsin, USA - 1anoA | ecosystem: Environmental > Aquatic > Freshwater > Lake > Hypolimnion/Profundal zone | place: USA: Wisconsin...
GGCCCACGAGGATTTCCGACTCAAGTGGCACGAGGCGGATCAGGAGCTGGCCCGGGTGGAAACCTCGGCCCGCAGCGCATTTCGCGGGTACCGTGGATTCCGACGGTTGCTCGCGATCAGCCAGCCGACGCCGGAGCCGGACACCGCTCCAGATGAACATGTGCTTTTCGCCGCCAGCCAGAAGTTGCGGGACAAGGCCCAGGATGAGCTGGCGCGGTTTGGAAAACTTCCCCTGCCCCTGATTTTCAAATTTCTTCCCGTCTGGCTGCCGGTTCTGGCCCTGCTGGTCATCGCGGCAGCGGATCCGGTGGGTGCCCGGCTGGGAAAACATTTGGTTACCCCGCTAACGGCGGGCGTGGCGCTGGGGGCGGCGTTGTTGATCGGGCTGCTCCATTTTGTGGGCGGGCGCATGGCGGCGCCGGCGGCCAAGTCCATTGCCAACGACTTGGTTCGGGCACGGTGGCTGTGGGACGTTTGCCAGGGGAAATCCGCGGCTCATTTGGAACAGGAACAGGCGCGCATCAAACAGGAATTTGACGACACCAAACGCGCACTCAATCAGGCCTGGCGGCAGGCGGTCCGCGGCATCAGCAGCCGCCGTGGCGAGGAACCGGCGGTCATTGACGCCAAGGCCGCGCGGGTGGCCGGACGAAACCAGCGCCAGCAGGAACGGAGGGCGGATCAAATTCGAACGCGTCACCACGGCCTCATGGCGGGCTTGAAAGCCGCCGATCAGACGCAGTTTCGGCAGCTCGCCGGGGAACACCAAGCCCGGATGTCGCAGCTCGAAACCGAACACCAGCGCCGGTGGCAGGAACTGGAAACCGATTGGAAGAATTGCCTCCAACCCCTGTGCGAGCAACTGCGCTCGGTCAATGACGCGGCGGAAAAGCTGTGTCCGGAGTGGGCATCGGCGGCGTGGAAAAACTGGACGCCGCCGGCGCGTTTTCAAAACGCGGCAAAATTCGCGCGGCTGGAAGGCAATGTGGAAAAATTCCTCGGCGCGCTGCCGAAAGATCCGCGTTTGCCGTGGTTCGGCCCCGCGACCCTCTCCGTGCCGCTGTCGGTGGTCTGCCCGGAGCAGGGCTCCATCCTGTTTGAATCGGGCAAGACCAGCGGCGACGAAGCCTTCGACGCGATCAACAACATCATCTTCCGGCTGCTGTCCACCACGCCGCCGGGCAAGTTGAGCTTCACGATTTTTGACCCGGTGGGCCTGGGCCAGAATTTCGCCGCGCTCACGCATCTGGCCGATTACGAGGAAAGCAGCATCAACAGCCGCATCTGGACCCAGTCGGCGCAGTTCGAGGAAAAGCTCGCCGAACTCAACGAGCACATGGAGAAGATCATCCAGATGTATTTGCGCAACGAATACGCCACCATCGCCGAATACAACGCCGAGGCGGGCAGCGTGGCGGAGAAATATCATTTTCTCGTCATCGCCTCGTTCCCGGTGAACTTCACCGACACGGCGGCCCGGCGGCTGCGCAACATCGCGGCCAGCGGCGCGCGGTGCGGCGTCTATACGCTCATCCATTGGGACCAGCGCAGCGCGGTGCCGCAGGATTTCGTGCCGGACGAACTCCGCAAGAACAGCGTGTGTCTCACCTGCACGGAGTTCGGTTTTGAGCTGGCGAGCTGGCGCGGGCCGGGCCTGCGGCTGCTGCTGGACCCGCCGCCGCCGGCGGATTTTGCCACGGAGTTTCTGCAACGGGTCGGGGAATTGAGTAAAAACTCCACCCGGGTCGAAGTGCCGTTTGAAACCGTCGCGCCGGCAGAAACGGAGTTGTGGCGGGAAGAAACCACCGAACTATTGCGGGTGCCAATCGGGCGTTCCGGGGCGACGAAATTTCAATATCTGGAAATCGGGAGCGGGACGCGCCAGCACGCATTGGTCGCCGGCAAGACCGGGTCCGGCAAATCCACGCTGTTTCACGTCATCATCACCAATCTGGCGCTCCGGTGCAGTCCGGAGCAGGTGGAGTTTTACCTGGTGGATTTCAAGAAAGGCGTCGAGTTCAAGTGCTATGGCAGCCGCCAGCTTCCCCACGCGCGCGTGGTGGCCATCGAGAGCGACCGCGAATTTGGCCTGAGCGTGTTGCAGCGGGTGGATGACGAATTGCGGCGGCGCGGCGATATGTTCCGCAAAATTGGCGCGCAGGATTTGCCGGGTTACAAACGGGCGGGCGGCACGGAACCGGTGCCGCGCACGCTGCTGATGATTGACGAGTTTCAGGAGTTTTTCACCGAGGAAGACCGGGTTTCGCAGGGGGCGGCCGTGTTGCTGGACCGCATCGTGCGGCAGGGCCGCGCGTTTGGCATCCACGTGCTGCTGGGCTCGCAAACCCTCGGCGGCGCGTACACCCTGGCGCGGGCCACCATCGGCCAGATGGTCATCCGCATCGCGCTCCAATGCAACGAGGCCGATGCCTATCTCATCATGGATCAGGATAATCCCGCGCCGCGGCTGCTCTCGCGTCCCGGCGAGGGGATTTACAACGACGCCGCCGGCGCGATTGAAGGCAACAGTCCTTTCCAAGCCGTGTGGCTGGCCGACCGGACCCGCGATCATTTTCTGGCCGTGATCCGGGCGCGCGCGGATGAAGACGGGAATAAATATCCGGGGCCGATTGTGTTTGAAGGCAACGCGCCGGCCGATGTGCGCGAAAATCTTCTGTTACGCGAGGCGCTGCTTAAAGTAGGGCAGGCGTCCCGCCTGTCCGGCCAGCTCGCCAGCGCGCGCGGCAGCGAGACCATTCCGCCGGCGGCTGCGCCCGGAGACGGGCGCGCTCCGGTGTCACCCCGCATCTGGCTTGGCTCACCGAATTCGATCAAAGGCCCGACGGAGGCCAGTTTCCAGCGCCAGAGCGGCGGCAACCTGCTCATCGTCGGCCAGAGCGAAGAGCGCACGATGACCATTTTGTCCGTGGCGCTGGTGGCGCTGGCCGCGCAACTGCCGCGGGGCACTGCGGAGTTTGTGGTGCTGGACAGCACCCCCCCGGGCTTCCCGCAGCGCGAGATGCTGGACCGGCTCATCCAGGCAATTCCGCAGCCAACCACGCCGGCGGGAAACAGCAATCTGGCCGAAGTCATGGCCAATCTGGCGGCGGAACTCCAGCGGCGCGCGGAACAGGAATCCTCCGAGCGCGAAACCTCCGATCCGGAAATCTTCGTGTTCATTCAGGGTCTCCAAAACTTCAAGAAACTGCGGCAGGAGGACGAATTCAGTTTTTCCAGCAGCGGCAGCAGCGACGGGCCGAATCCGGCCGCCACGCTGATGAAGCTCCTCACCGAAGGCCCGGCGCGCGGCATCCACGTCATCGTCACGTGCGACACCTACAACAATGTGAACCGGTTTCTGGGCCGCAAGGCCCTGACCGAGTTTGAAATGCGTGTGGTGTTCCAGATGAGCGCGAGCGATTCGGCCAGTCTGATAGACGCGCCGGCCGCCGCCACGCTGGGCCTGCATCGCGCGGTGCTCTACAACGACCGCGAGGGCAGCCTGGAGACGTTCCGGCCCTATGCGCAGCCGGGCGGCGACTGGGTGGAGGAAGTCACGCGGCAATTGCAGGCTGGTCGCGTCGGCGCGGCGGGTGGCATTTGACGCGCGGATGGGAAAGCGGTGGAGGGCCACCGCAGTCCAGGACGCTGGCGCGTTAGCCGATGCATTTCAATTCGCGCGAAGGGTTTTGGACTGCGCCAGCCCTTCCGCTTTTGCGGCAGGCCAAGGCGCCGCTCCGGCGCGACGGCGGCTGGCATTTTGGATGCGGCGCGGCGAAAGCGGGAGCCAGCCGAAAGTATGCGCTTGGAATAAGGCAAATGATGCTTGGACTTTCCCGTCGTCATGAGGGATACTGTGGATGTCCCGGTCGGAAGCGTCCGTTCGACGAAATATTTTAACCAAAAAATTGTGACCAACCAACCTGCCAGCACCAAGCCCATCCCGGCCTCGCCAGCGATTGCGGAATCCGAAGCAAACCGTTTTGACCGCATTCTATCCCGCCCGGAATTCAAACCGCTGAAAGCGGTGTTCGTCCATCTGGGCGCGGACAGCGCGGGCATGATTGCCGCGCTGATTACCACCAATGCCTACCAGATGTTTCTGGGCAAGCTGGGCTACCGCGTCATCGTGGTCAACCAAATCCACGAGGCGGATTGCTATTCCCGCCTCGGCCCGGCCGGCGGCATCCGCGCCGTGGTGCCGTTGCACGACACCGCCACGTACAGCACCCTGGTCACGCTGGTGAACTACGATTCCACCATCACCACCACCGCCAAGTCCATTGATTATTACGACGAACAACTGGCCGATTTCAAAATCCAGTTGATGAACCGGTCCGGCAACGCCCCGTGAACCGCGAGGGTGTTTCGAGCCGGAAAAGCCCCAGCGGGGCGGCATAGCTGTAGTTTCACGAGCAACACAGATTTAAGCTCTGTCAGGAGCGGAATATTCCGCTCTTACGGGGCTGGAGAATTGGGGGGGGGGCTCGGGTGGCGGCAAAGATTTCGCTTCTGAGGGAGCCGGTTCAAAATGGTTGTGAACGATGACCATCAATTCCTTCAACTTTTCCTTGGCGGGTTCGTGACCCTTCTCGGCGGCCTGTTGAAACCATTGAGCTGCTTCAGTCTGGTTCTGCGGGGTGCCCTTTCCCTCCAGGATCAGATTGCCGAGACTCATCATTGAGAGGGTCACGCCCTTCTCCGCTGCGAGGCGATAAAAATGGATTGCCTTGGCGTAATCCTGCGGCACGCCTTTGCCGGTCTCATAACAGTCGCCCAGATTGTTCAAACTGAGCGCGTGACCTTTCGCCGCACCTTTTTCGAAGAATTTCACGGCCTCCGCGTAATCTTGGGGCACTCCCTTGCCATGGAGATAGCAGTGGCCCAGATTGCATTGGGCCGAGGCAAAACCTTTTTCCGCAGCGAGGCGATACCATTGGGCCGCGGCTTCATCGCTTTTGGTCACGCCCTCGCCGGTGGCATATTGCAGCCCAAGGTTGTACCTGCCTTCGACGCTTCCTTGTTCAGCGGCCTGCCGAAATAAAGCGACGGCTTTGCCTGTATCGGCTGCAACGCCAAGGCCGGCTTTATACATCAGTCCGAGGTTGTTCAGGCACATAATATTGCCCAACGCCGCGCCGCGCTCATATAAACTCCTTGCCTGGACGTAATCGCGTTCCACGCCCCAGCCGTTTTGATACAGCACACCCAGATTCAGCAAGGAAGCCGGGACATTTTTCGCGGCGGCCTGAGTGTAGTATTCCTTCGCACGAACGTAATCTTGTTTGACCAACCGTCCTTTGTGATACCAAAACCCAAGATTGTGCAGGGACGAACCATGTCCCCTTTCCGCGGCTTGGGTAAAATATTGAAGAGCTTTCTCGTCGGAATGCCCGATGAAATCCCGCTTTTCGAACACCACTCCGAGATTGTGCATGGCCAGGGGATAATCCATGGCGGCGGCTTTTTCAAACCAACCAATGGCGCTATCATAGTCTTTCGCTACGCCTTCACCGTTGAGATAAAGCAAACCAAGGTCATTAAAGCCATCCTTGTCCCCGTTTTCACCAGCCGACTGGAACCATTTGATGGCCCGCAAATAGTCCCGATGAACTCCCTGGCCTTTGCGGTAAAGCTGTCCCAATTCGCGCTGGGCGCTGGCCTGACCCTGATCGGCCGCCTGCTGAAGCCAATCCGCCGCCGAGCGAAAATCCTGCTCCACACCTTCGCCTTTGAGAAAGAACCCGCCCATGCACGCTTGCGCCAGAGGCACATTTTGATACGCGGCGGCACGCATATATTTGACCGCCTTGGTCATGTCCTTGGGTGCGTTCTTGCCCAGCCAATACACGCAGCCCAGATAAAGCTGGCTATGGGCGACACCGTTCTCCGCCAGTTTCTCGTGGAGGGGAAGAAATTTGCGGAGGTTCTCGGCGGTTTTGGCATCCGCCAATTCCTGATTCCAAAACCTGCTTTTCAGGTCGCCGAAATGATTCACTTTATCCCATGCCTTGAGGTCGGCGATAGACCTTCGGAACGCGATGCGCTGCCGGCTGCGGTGACGTAGGATCTGAACCGAAGCGAGCAGCGAGGCGGTCAGCGGCTGGCCGGTCTTTTCGGTATAAACTTTGCGACAGATATTGCGTGCGACCTCACGATCCACATTCTTGGGCAACGTATGCGCGGCGAGGTTTTCCGGTGACGAGAGAATTTTCAAAAAATCTTCGCGGCCGCGCAAAACGATGAAATGCTGAAGGATGGCAAAGCTGGTCTCGGCAAAATTGCTCGTGATGATCTTGGCCGCATACCACAGTTCAGGCGCAAAGGTCCGGGTGCGCTGGCCTTCATAAAATTCCGCAAACCGGCGGATTTCGCGCGGTGACAGCGTGGACAACTTCTCCTGCAAGCAGTTTATCTGGCGAAGAAAATTATCCGGGCGTTCTTTCCTGGTGGCAGCGATCAAGCGCCACCACCGCCGCTGAAAGAGGTAAATGGCTGCTGCAGAGAGATGCTTCCACCATTTCATATCTCATTTGAGAATGATGACTCGACACCTCATTTCGCTTTGCGTTTGCGGAGGGCGCGGTAATTCGCCAAGGTCTCAAATTGTCCGGCGGCGATTTCCGCATGGGCGCGGTCGCGGAGGGCGCCATAGGCGTGGATGTCGGCCACTTCTTCTGCGGCCTCGCGCAGCCGTTCGTAGGTGTCCCAATTCAGCCACACTCCGGTGCGTTTGCCTTTGGCATCGGTGAGAAATTGTTCTTCTTTGACGGCCAGCACTTTCATGGATGCAATTTTACCCTCTTCCAACTCTTTGGCAACAGCGCTAATGCGAGCGCAGCGATTTTTGCGGCGATGGGTGGCGGCCAAGCTCACGGAACCTTCTCATCATAGGGAACACCCTTGCTGTCCTTGAGGTTCAGTTCGGCTTTTTTCAAATTGGCTTCATCCTTTTCAATCACTCCCCGGCCACCGAGGGAATAGTTCTTATCCGGATCCAGCAAGTATTCCTGCATTCTTTTCACGCCGGCCTGGATATCGTCCTCATGGATGCCTTTGGGATCCTGCAAGGACTTGATGGCCGGCAGATACGGCGCGGTATCCACGCCCATCCAATCAATGACATTCAGCACCTTGAGCGTCGCGTAAGACTCCTGCTGAAGGAGTTGGAGCAAACACGCTTGCCCATCGGTCTGGTCCCCGGCCTTGATCAAAGCCCAGGCGGCCATGGCGCGCACATCATGGGCTTCATCGCGCAGACATCCCTGGAGCGCTTTTACGGCAGCCGGGGCAAGCTTGTCCTCCATCACCAACCCGCAGGCACCCCAGTAGCGGATGCCGGAATCCGGGTCGCGCAAATAACCCGTCAGCGTTTTCAGGTTGGCTTCGCTTTTCGACAAGGCCACGTCCGCCGCCGCCAGATACGCGGGCAAATCGTAGAGCTTGGGATCCCGCACCATTTGATAGATGGTCGTGTGGTGTTCCGCCGCGCGCCGGAGCATTTCACTTTCCGGCAACAGCCCGGTGTCATGAATCTTGAGTTGCCAATCCGTCAGCGCCTTCCGCATGCGTTCCAGCACCGGCTGATATTCCCCCCGCGTCGAAAGATTCGTCACGCAATCCGAATCCTGCCCGCAATCATAAAGCTCCTCCACCCAGGGTTTGGTTTTGAAGAACAGGCCGGTGCGATCATCGCATTTGCCCTCCTTGAAGGCCTGCTCCCATGCCTGCATGGCGGCCATTTGCCATAAATAGGTGAGATGCTGGCCCCACTTGACGTAGGGCAGGTAGTTCTTGATATAGATGAAGCGCTTGTCCCGCACCACGCGCGTCTCGTCGTACCGCTCATCCATCCGGCCGCGATAGGAAAAGCTGTACTCGGGCTCCGGCTCGGTCTGCGGGCCGAGGAAGATTCTACCCTGCATGATGTCTGGAATGCCGGCTTGGGCCAGACTCAGCCAGGTCTTGGGCATGTCAATGAAACTCACCAGCCGGTCCACCGCGCTGCCCGGCTGCTCCGCCGGCCATAATTGCCGGTATTTTTCTGGAATCCGGATGATCAAGGGTGAATGCAGCCCGGCCTCATAAGTGTAATGCTTGCTGCGAGGCATCACGCCGCCATGATCGGTGCAGAATATCACAATGGTGTCGTCCGCCAGGCCGGATTGCTTCAAGACCGCCAAAGCCAGGCCAATCCGTTTGTCCATGTTTTCCACCGCGTCCTCGTAAAGGGCGTAGTTTTTGCGGATGTCGGGCAGGTCGGGATGATATTTATCCAGCACCACCTTCGCGGGATCATGCCGGGTATTCTCCACCGAACCGAACGCCCGGCTCTCGTGGCTTTCCATGTAGTTGATCACGCAGAAAAAGGGCTGTCCCGGTTGCCGGAGCTTCCAGCCATATTCCTCTGCGGTGTTCCAGCAGGCGGTGTCCGGACGCCCGCCAATGTTGTAATCCGTCTTCGTGTGGTTGCTGCAAAAATAACCCGCCTGCCGCAAAGCATCGGGATAATAATGAACCAGGTCATGCGGGATAACATACCGGCTGCGCATGGAATGAGTGCCCGTGGATAATGAGTAGAGTCCGGTGATCCAACTGCTCCGGGAAGCCGCGCACACCGGCGCGGTGGCAAAGGCGTTGACGTAGCGAAATCCCTCCGACGCCAGCCGGTCAATATTGGGCGTCGTCGCCTGGGGGTTGCCATAGCAGCCGAACCACTTCACGTTCGCATCCTCCGCCACCAGCCACAGGATGTTGGGCCGGTTCGCGGCCGCAGGCAGGATGTGGCCGCCAGCGAGCATCAGGCAAAAGGCAATCCAGAGACGTTTCATGAGTGTTTAAGATTATTGGAGATTTGTAATGCTTAAAGGCATTGAACGCAATGAAAAGTGCCAGCGACATTTTGGGGCGGGGGCGGAGGCAGGAATTCCGCGCCTGACGGAGCGCCGAGAATTGCTCGGCAGGTTTGGAAAATCCCGCATTTTCGTGCCGAGCAATGCTCGGCGCTCCGTACACCGGATCGGTCGCGCTTTTGTGTTTTTGTCCCCGCCTTCCAGATCATCCTCTTTGTCTTTTTCGCCATAATCGCGCACGGCCTCGGTGCCTGACGCTACCACTGGCGCGTGGCGGAATGATCTGTCCGATTCGGTGTGGTCAAAGCCAGGCGCAGCAGAAAACGCGAGGGAAAGCCCCAGCGGGGCGGCATATTTGTAGTTCCACGATCAACATCCATTCAAGCTCCGTCAGGAGCGGAATATGCCGCTTCGCTTGCCGCGCCGAAAAAGATGAAGGCGGGACGGGGCTTGGGAAATCGGGTGGCGCGTGCAGGTACAAAGCCCCCCCTGACGGCGCGTCGGTCGGTGGACCTAACCGCGTTTGCGGCGACTTGGCGCAGACTTGATTCCGACGAGGGAAATCAGCCGGTCACGAAAGTCAGCGAAGAAACAGCTTGCGGATCGCTTCGAGGTCGGACGCGATACTTGACTGAAGGTTCGTGGAGGGCAAGTTGATGCTCATATGGGGGATCCGGGTTAGGGGTGCCATCACTTTTCGAGTCTCCGTTGACCGACCACAGCACTCGTTCCGCTTCTTTTACATACTGTGGATTCAATTCGATACCAACGAAACGACGACGAAGTTGATGGGCGACAAGTCCAACCGTCCCGACGCCAAAGAACGGATCCAACACGTAGTCGTTGGCTTGAGTTGAAGCAAGAATGCAGGGTGCCACCAACTCGGACGGGAACGAAGCAACATGTGCGCCCAGAGAAGGGGCGGTGTTGATACTCCACACTGTTCGCCGGTTGCGCAGTCCCTGTTCCGCTCGCTCCATCACCGCCTCTGGGAAATAAACATAGCGCTCATTCTTGGTCAGCATGAATAAATACTCATGAGCGCGGGTTGGCCGGTCTTTGACAGACTCTGGCATTGCGTTCGGTTTGTGCCAGATGATATCGCTTCGTAAAAACCAGCCGTCAGCTTGCAGGGCAAAGGCCAGCCGCCATGGGACGCCTAATAAGTCCTTGTCTTTCAGCCCGGGCGGATTATCGGGCCGAACAGCCATCGCGCGGTTGGGGTTCTTTTTGTCAGGTGCCCGCCAGCCTCGATTTCCACTGGTAAAACCATCGCCGATGTTGAGCCAGAGAACACCGTCTGGGCGCAACACGCGGCGAACCTCCGCAAAAAGGCTGGTTAGTTTGTTCAGATAGCTATCCAGCGTTTCTTCGAGACCAATTTGTCCCTGAATTCCGTAGTCCCGCAGCCCCCAATAGGGCGGTGAAGTCACCACACACTGGACCGACTCCCTTGGCAAACGCGGAAGCACATCACTGACGTCACCCTCCAAGAGCAACGACTCCAAGAGTGGAATTCTCTCGGGCGATGGAATCTTGGTTCGTTTCATGGCAGATTCAACAGATGGCAATTGGGTCCAATTTAAACCCCGCCAACTCCTCCTCAAAATCCACGATCTCCTGGATTTGCACCAAAAACCACCGGTCAATTTTGGTCAGGTTGAAAATCTCGTCAATGGTGAACCCGGCCCGCAGGGCGTGGCGGATGAAGAAGATGCGCTCGGCGTTGGGCACGCTCAATTTGCGGCTGATGACGTCGCGCGGCAGGATGTCGCGGTCGCCATAAAGTTCGGCGCCGATGCGCCAGGCTTTGCCGTCGCCGCCCAGGCCGCTGCGTCCGATCTCGAGCGAGCGCAGGCATTTTTGCAGGCTTTCCTTGAACGTGCGGCCAATGGCCATGGCTTCGCCCACGCTTTTCATCTGCGTGGTGAGCGTGGGATCGGCCTGCGGGAATTTCTCGAAGGCGAACCGCGGAATCTTGGTGACGACGTAATCTATGCTCGGCTCGAAGCTCGCCGGGGTTTCGCGCGTGATGTCGTTTTTGAGCTCGTCGAGCAGGTAGCCAACGGCGAGTTTGGCGGCGATTTTGGCGATGGGGAAGCCGGTGGCCTTGGACGCCAGCGCCGAACTGCGCGAAACGCGCGGGTTCATCTCGATGATCACCATGCGGCCGTTGTCGGGGTTGACGCCAAACTGGATGTTCGAGCCGCCGGTTTCCACGCCCACGGCGCGAATCACGGCAAAACTCTGGTCGCGCATGATCTGGTATTCCTTGTCCGTGAGCGTCTGAATGGGCGCCACCGTGATGCTGTCGCCGGTGTGAACGCCCATGGGATCAAAATTCTCGATGGAGCAGATGATGACGCAGTTGTCGGCCTGATCGCGCATCACTTCCATCTCGTATTCCTTCCAGCCGAGGAGGGATTCCTCAATGAGGATTTCCGAAACGGGCGAGAGGTCCAGGCCGCGTTTGGCGATTTCCTCGAATTCGTCGCGATTGTAGGCAATGCCGCCGCCGGTGCCGCCGAGCGTAAATCCCGGCCGGATGATGAGGGGCAGGCGCCCGACTCTTTCGGCGACGTCGCGGGCCTCGTTCATGGTGTGGGCGACGCCGGAAATCGGCACATCCAGGCCGATGCTCAGCATCAAATCCTTGAACGCGAGGCGGTCCTCGCCCTTGTTGATGGCGTCGGGCTTGGCGCCGATCATTTCCACGCCGTACCGGGCCAGCGCGCCGTTTTTGTGCAAGGCCATGGCGGTGTTGAGGGCGGTCTGGCCGCCGAGCGTGGGGAGCAGCACGAGCTTGTGCGGAATCCCGGCGCCCGCGTCCGGGGTTGGGGGGACCCCCAGCCGGCGCATTTCCTCCAGCTCGCGGGCGATGATTTTCTCGACGGCCTCGGGCGTGATGGGCTCGATGTAGGTGCGGTCGGCAAACTCCGGGTCGGTCATGATGGTGGCCGGGTTGGAGTTGACGAGAATGACCCGGTAGCCTTCCTCCTTGAGGGCCTTGCAGGCCTGGGTGCCGGAGTAATCGAACTCGCACGCCTGGCCGATGATGATCGGGCCGGCGCCAATGATGAGGATGCTATGTATGTCGGTGCGTTTGGGCATCGCTAAATTTATGCTTTAAGATTTACGCTGCGCCGCGACGGTCGCGGCGGCATCGTTGGTTCAAAACGGGGATAATGAAACACGGATTTGGCCGCAAACGAAAGGAAAATTCCCAAACTTCACACCAGCCTTCACGGTTTAAGCCGCGTGACATACCAGGCTTGCGGTCCTTCCACGATTTTCACCGTGACGTTGGTGGTGGCCACGAGCCGGGCGCCGTTCCAGCGCAACCAGCGGTCGAGGCTCAATTGATTCACGCTCAGGTTCCAGCCGCCCACCACGACATAATCCACCTTTGAGCGGAGCAGCGCCGGCGGATCGGTCACCAAAAAATGTTCCACCTGTCGGCGGCCAAAGGGCCGCCACAGGGAAATGTCGCAGTCATCGCCATCCCCGATGAAGCCGACGGTTTTCAGGTCCGGCGGCAGCAATGCGCGCACGCCCGCCAAGGCGTCGTTGCGTTTTGAATAAATGGTATAAACCTCGAGCGCGCGCGCGACGGCCGCCTGCCCCGGGTGTTGGGCCACCACCCGGGACAAAATTGTCTTGGCCGGCCACAGGGGACGATCCGGGGACAACCCCAGCACGACCAAGGCGAGGCCCAGCACGCCGCCGGCCAGCACCCGCCACCAGCCGCGCCGGATGATTTGGGAATGGCCCGCGCCGGTGAGCAACAGCGGCAACAGCAGCAAATAGTAGGGCGCCACCAGGCGCGCGGCCGTACACATGCCGGATTTCAAGCTGTAGGTCAGCAGCGCCATCCACACCGCGATTTGCACGCCGCGGCAAAGCCAGCCGGGGATGGGGCCGTGGACCGGCGTTTTGGGAGCGTTCCCACCCGCCCAAATAGCGCCGAGCACCGACACCAGCAGCAACAGGCTCACGCCAAAACCCAGGCCCGTATAATCCTCGGTCGGCAACTCACCGACGTAACAAACCGGCCCGTCAAAGTCGGTGTTCAAGGCGGCGGCAAGCGAGTGTGGCAGGAAGGTGGCAGCATGTTGATTCCACCAGCCGGCGGCCGGGAAGACGGGCGGCGCAAAGTTGCCCACCAACAATTGAATCGCATTGCCCAACACACCCGTCGCCGGCTGATGAATGACCCGGGGGATGATTTCGATGTTTCTGGCCAGCCAGTCGCCGCAATGCAGCTCGTTCATCAGCGCAATCGGGAGGAAGGAAATGAGGCCGGCCAGCGCCGCCACCGGCAGCGTGGCCAGCCAGTGGCGCCGGAGCCACGGCCACAACGGAAGCATCAGGATCACCCACGGCAACAGCAACGGCAGGCTGACGGGTTTCGTGCCCGTCATCAAAGCGACGGCCAGCAACGAAAGCCAGGCATCCCGAAGGCGGCGGGATTCCCAAGCGCGACAGGCGAAATCAATGGCCGCGAGGGCGTAGGTGACGGAAAACCCGTCGTTCCCAATGCTGCCGGCTTGGAGCAGGATATTGTAGCCGGTCGGCAGCAGCCACATCCAATGCCACGCCACGCGCCGGCGCACCCCCAGCCGGGTAAAAACGCTGAAAATGAGTCCGGGCAGAAGCAGAAAGGGAAGGAAGTTGACCAGAAACAGCGCGCGGTCGGAATGTGTGAACAAAACCACGGGCGTCGTCAACCATTCAAAGGCGCAACCCGCGAAGTTCATGCGGTTGACCGGCGTGTGAATCCACCACCATTGGCCGTGGGCCAGCCATTGCAGCACGCGGCCCAAATGATAGTTCAGGCCCGTATAGTTGCTGGGCGCATACCAGCAACTGCCGAGGAAGACCAGCGCCGCCAGTCCCGCGAACGCCCCGGGCAGCGGCCGCCGAAAACGGCGAAGAAATTTCCCCCAATTCGGCGCACCCCAATCCCACCGCCGCCGATAGGCCAACAGTATGCCTGCCACCGCCGCGAAAAAGCACGCATACCCCGTCCGGTTCAACTGGCCCAGCGCGGACAAGCTCCAGCCGGCCAGTCCCGCGAGCGCCGAGAGCCAGATCCACCCTCGGACGAGCCGAAGGAAAAGCGCGTCTGGCGGGTGGCCAAGTGAACCGGGAGCGCCGGTCGCCGACCCGGCCCGACTGCGAAAGAGCCATCCCCGCAGCGGACCTGGCGGAGAAGTTGACCCGGCAATTTCGTTTGCCGCCGATTGCGGTTCACCATTCATCTCAAAGCCGTTCCGCCTGCATGAACGAGGACCAACCCAGCCAATTCAGCCGGGCGGTGTATTTTTGCCGGGAGGCTGGCGCCATGAAATAAACCAGGTGACTCGCGGCAAAGAGCCAGTTGCGGGAAGTCCCGCTGGATACAATCCGGAAGCCCCGCCAGCGGGCCGCATGGGCCAGCACCCCGATGGCCACCGGCCGGACATGGGACAGATCATCGTAAAAGCTCATGGGGAAATTTCCCGCCCACTCGCCCGGCAGGCTGGGCAGCACGACGGTCTTTACGTGGGGCGTTTCGAGGAAAATCCGTCCCCCGGGCTTCAGCAGCCGGGCGGCTTCAGAAAAGAGAAAATCCAGCGACGTCAGGTGTTCAACCAGATGAATGCAAGTGATGCCATCCAAGGAACCGGCCGGCCAGGGCAGGGGATCTTTTTGAATATCCCCGCGGTGAAACTGACAGCCCGCCGGATATTTTTCGGGGGAGCCCGCCAGGTCGGTGGCGAACAACTTTAAATCCGGCCGGAGTTCGGCAAAATGCCCGAGGGTCAGGCCATCGGAGGAGCCAATGTCCAGGAGCGCACCTCCGCGCGGCAGGGAATCCACAAATCGGGCTTTGGTATCCAGCCAAGACCAGTGGCGGAGATGTTTCCAGTTCATCGCCCACGACGATAATTCCTTCGGAAACCACTGGCAAATCTTTCCTGCCAGCAATTATGCGATAAATCCATCATCCGGCGATCCCCTGTCCGGCCAGCCCGGCGGCCTGGGTTTGGTTGGCTTTGAGTGGGTTCGTTTGGGTTCGTTTTCACCGGTTTTTTGAAGGGCTAAAATCCGCTCCTGACGGCGTTTTTATTGGCGTTTCTCCATTTTTCCAGATGGGTTCGTTTGGTAAAAATGCACGGTTGCATTTCAGCCCCTTCCCGACATTTCCACAGCCAGTGGCGGCGGCACCACCTCGCCCAATCGCCGCCGTTGCAACCGCTCCAACTGGTTCATGTCACGATGCAATTGCCGCTGGAGCATCGTCTCGTAACGCATGAGTTTGTCCAGCACGGCCGGCGTCGGCAGCACCGCCGCCGCCTGCCGCGCCTCCTCCTGCTTTTTTCTCCCATTCTATGCTGGCCAGCCGGGGCGCAAGGTGGCTTCGGTCCCATTGGCCCTCGTCCACGCTCAGGGCGATTTCGCCCGACTCCGCTTTCAACGCCCGGCGCAACCGCCAGTGCGTGGTGACGATCTGGTGCACCAGCATTTCCTCCAGCACCCCGCCGGGATTCAGATCCTCCCACAGTCGCTGGTGCAGGCCGGCGAACTCCTGTTCATCTTCCTGGATGCACCGGCCGCGCACCACCGTTTCCTTGGACCGGAGACCGTGCTTGAGCGCGTTCAATTTGGAGACGGCCTGCCCTTCCGGCGTTTGTGGCCCGGTGGATTTCCGGGCGTTCCGCCGGTTGGCCGCGATTTGTTTTGGCGTCATGGTTTTACGCATAATGGCGAATGGCGGCACCATGTCCGACCTGCGGTCTGCATGGTGGTCGCAGTCACACGGGAAGATTGGCACAGATTTGGGGCGGGCGTGTGTTAGTGGCTAACACGAAAGATGATTTTTGGCGGATTTTTTGTTAGCGGCTAACACACCGGGGCGGACAGGGAAGCGGATTGGCGGATTTTTAGATGGCTGGATGGTCGGGATGCGTGAACCACGAAACACACGAAAAACACGAAATTTTTAACCACGGATGGGCAGGGATGGCACGGATTGTGGAAGTGAACAGCGGATTGGGAATGGCCGGGCCCAGAGGGCAGAGGCTGGTGGGCAGAAGGCGGAGGACGTAAACGTAACAGTTCAGCTCGTATTTCAGCAGTTAGTATTTCCGGCTAGGGGTTGAGCAGCGCAGCGGCGGGCGCGGCTTTGGATCAAGGGGTTTGCGATAGGTAAACGGGTCCCGCATCACCGCATATCGTGCGAAAGATTGTGGAGGCAAGCAGGTGCGCTTGCAATTTTGTGGCAGTTGCAGTCAAAAATATGGTTGACGCGGCGGGCACGAACGTTTATGCTTATGACGCTGCGGGCCAGTTGTTGAGCGAGGGCGGATTGTGGCCCGGTGACACTGTGACTTATGAATAACCTCAACGGCAACCTGCTGACGGATGGCACGCGGTGTTTTGCGTGCGACGATGAGAACGAATTGATCAGCGTGTGGCAGACCAATGGCTGGCGCAATGATTTCGTGTATGATGGCAAGCTGCGGCGGCGGATCGAGAAGGATTTTAGCTGGATTGGCAGCACATGGACGGAGACGAACGAAATCCATTTCATTTACGACGGCAACCTGATGGTGGCGGAACGGAACCTGAATAACCAGCCGGTGGTGGAATATACGCGGGGCAACGATTTGAGCGGCACATTGCAGGGGGCGGGCGGGATTGGCGGGTTGCTGGCGCGCAGCCAGGATTCACTGCCGCCGACGCCGTTTTACGCCGTTTCCAGCTATTACCATGCGGACGGCAACGGGAACGTCACGATGCTGGTGGACGCCAGCCAGGCGGTGACGGCCAAGTACCTTTACGATCCCTACGGGAACACGCTGGCGCAATCGGGGCTGTTGGCGGATGCGAACAAATACCGCTTTTCCAGCAAGGAGTGGTGTGCGAATTCGAGATTGTATTATTATCTTTACCGGTTTTATGAGCCAAATTTGCAACGGTGGCTAAATAGGGATCCCATCGGAGAGCAGGGTTTTGCTCTTTTGCAATCTCGAAGTAGCAAACTATTAAGGTTCGTGGAAATGTTCAGACAGATTGGCGGCAACAATGTGTATGAGTTTGTCGGGAATCAGCCAACGGATCTCTATGATGCTCGCGGTTTAGCACCAGGTTCGCCTACAGGGCCGGGCACGAGTGCCTGCATATCAGCTCTGGAGCAACTATCGGCTGCGATAGCACTGGCAGCAGCTGAACCTTCTATCGAAAATAATGCCTTGGTGTCAGCACTCGCTTGGGCTGCCGACCGAGCGTGCAAACCGCCGCCACCGCCGCCACCGCCACCGTCATGGTGTCCGCCATCTCGATGGGTTCCACCGTACATACCGCCACCAACTCCGCAGCAGCAATGCTTTTTGGCCGTATCGGGTGGGGCTGTAGTAACGGTATGTATAATTATTGTTCTTGCACCCGTTGGCATGTGAGTCGTGCCATCAACTTACTGTATGAAGGCTATTAAGGATTTTATGCGTGAGTTGTTCGATGCTCGGATAGCCGAGGAAAGAACGATATTGGCAAACCGCGCTCCTTATCGCGAAAAGTTCTTTGTTGCTGATTGTCTTTGGGACAGCCGGCGATTTACATTAGAAATGATTGAATCAGAAAAGATCGTGAGCATTGATGATTCTGATGCACAACCTGTGGTTATTACCGAATACGCGTGTTCTGTTTCCCCATTAAGTCGGCGAAGATATAGTTTGAGAAGCGAGTCCAACAGTTTCTTGATTAGCTCTGTTGAGGCCGAATGTCCATTGTGTCATGGGCATGGGGATGAAAATTGTGTCGCATGTAAAGGGAAAAAGTGGATTTAACCACTGCCATCCCAGAGGGCTCCCTGCCTGGTTGAGCCGCGGGGAGTGTCACTGATCGGTGGATTAATTAAAATCCAATAGTGGGCGAGCGGGGCGGTTGAGTCTTGGCTTTGTTGGAGCGAGGCCGGGCTGGGCGACTTGCCGAAGGCGGGGTTTAACCCGCCGGTGGGATCACGGCCGTCCCGGTTCCACAGCCACCCGCTTTCCTCCACGTTCGCCACGTCCCCGGCAAGGACCGTTTTTCAAGCCGCTGATGCGTTGGGCACGACGAACTGGAATTTGGGCCGGCTCTTGTCGTTATCATCCACCAGAATTTTGAAGCCGCCGCCCAGGTCTTTGCGGGCATGTTGCTTGAGCTTCCGGCCCAGTTCGGCGGGCAGGCCTTCGGGTGAATAGCGGCTCATGACCGGGAAGGTGTGGGGGTACTTGGTGACGTAGTCGGCCAGAATGTCGCTGGTTTTGAGCCAGGCCGCCGGTTGCTCCCTGCCGATCATGCCGCTGAGCGCGAGCAAATCATCCCGCCAGGTACGGACCACATTCTGAAAATCTTCGGGGTCGGTTTCGCAGGGGTTGCCCAGGCCGCAGGCGATCATGATGCCGCCGACCACTTCGCCCCATTCGGGGAAGCTGGTGAAAGGCGGCTTGGGACGGTCTTGAAAGGGGTCCCGCATAACCGCATATTGCGCAAGATTGTGGAGGCGAACAGGTTGATTTTCAATTTTATGTGCAGCCTCTAAGCGAGTAAGCCAACATTGTTTCGCCCTTTCCGGGCTTGGGTAATTCTCGGGGCCGGGTGTCCCAGGGCGTTGCCCTGGGCTGTCATATTGTGGCGCCTTCAGCGCGGAGGCGGCCCAGCATCATCTCCACAATGAGCGTCGAGGCACCTTGTCTCAGTTGGGAGATTTTGTTATGATTTCTTCCATCATGAGTCTGTTCAGCGGACTGTTAATTTTCGCGGCGATAACGCCGGTCGCGGCCCAGCCGGCGGCATTGTCGCCGACGGCCATCGTGGCGTTTGCGGATGGCAAAACGCTGTATGTGGCGTGTGGCACCGGCAACCGGGTTTTGGGTTGCGATATTGAAAGCCAGAAGATTTCGTCCATCGCCATGCCGCTGGCTCCTTTTGGACTCGCACTTTCGGCGGATGGTCTAAGGCTGTATGTGACTTGTGGCGGTCCAGAGGGCTTCGTGGCCATCCTGAAGATGGTAGATGGTAGATGGCACCAACTGGGTACGATTCAGGCGGGGCATACGCCCATGGCACCGGTGATCAGCGCGGATGGCAAAATGCTTTATGTCTGCAACCGGTTTGATAATGATGTGAGCGTGATTGATTTGGGGAACCCGGCGCGCCCGGCGGTGTGACCGCGACGGTCATGGAACTGAATTGTTCAATGACCACAAATTCATACACCGCGACGACCTCGCCCTCGCGAACCAAGTCTTGTGGCTGACCCCGAAGACCGCCAAGACGAAAACCAGACCTTTCAAA
>Ga0316217_10003139_pt1 | contig 19167 bp, 17 predicted proteins | sample 1anoAmetaG_FD_203633 | JGI IMG/M metagenome (GOLD analysis project Ga0316217, IMG submission 203633) | Freshwater microbial communities from Trout Bog Lake, Wisconsin, USA - 1anoA | ecosystem: Environmental > Aquatic > Freshwater > Lake > Hypolimnion/Profundal zone | place: USA: Wisconsin...
TGAAGCTGGCTCCCATCGTTGGGCAGACTCGTGGGTTGGCCGAACCAGAATGAAGCAAGCCCCCTTTTTCAGGGACTTGCATTCGTTTCTGGCGGAGAGAGAGTCCGTCTAACCTATTTCCATAATAAAATTTACTTCATTATGGAATTGGACTAAATTAAACAAACTGAAAATATGTCATTTTATACTGCATTTATTCAATGAGATATTCCGCTTTAATCCGCTTGCCTCCACCTCCATCCGGCGTTAGCCTGTGTGTATGGCTGTGTGCGGTCAAATGGGCCGGCCGGTTCGGCGGAGGGGGCAGACATGACCAAAACAAATTCAACGAAGAAGGGGCCAGGCAGTCCGTTCACGGTGAAGGGCGTTGAAGGTTGCATGACCCCCGGGCGATTTGCGGATGGCCCAGAAAACCGGGGCCTATACCTCCAAATCTCCATCCGGAAGGGCAAGGCCAAGGAAGACAAGGTCGGGAAAAGTGCTGTGGTTAAAAGCTGGATCTTCCGATACCAAGACCGCGTCACCGGCAAAGAGCGGTTGATGGGCCTGGGCTCCTTCTACGACCTGGGCCTGAAGGAGGCCCGGGAGTTTGCGGCAGAGCAGCGAGAACTGCTGAGAAAGTTCAAGGACCCGCTCCGCACCCGTGAATCAGAGATGGCTCGGGCAAAGCAGGTCACGAAGAGCATGATCACTTTCGAGGTGGCAACCAACCAGTACTGGCAGGATCACAAGTCGGGATGGAAGAACGAAGCCTATCGAAACAACTGGATCAACCAAATGAAGACTCACGTTTTCCCCAAGTTGGGCGAGAAGAACGTGACCGCCATCGAAATGATCGACGTCTATGACGTGCTTAAGCCGATCTGGACTCCGATGGCCGAGACCGCGTCCCGGATCCGGCAGCGGATCGAGGCCGTCTTGGACTGGTGCAAGGGCCGGAAATACTTGAAGGGAGACAATGTCGCCGCCTGGAAGGGGAACCTCGACACGCAGCTGCCGCCATCGCCCCGCACCAAGAACCAGGAGCATCACCCTTCCCTTCCGTATGCCGAACTTGCTGCTTTCATGACCAGCCTCCGCACTCAAGCAGGTGTCGCTGCCCTGTCGCTGGAATTCACCATCTTGACTGCATGCCGTACCAACGAAGTCATCGGCGCCACATGGAAGGAGTTCGACCTCGACCGCTTCATCTGGACCATCCCGGAGGCAAGGATGAAGGCCGGGAAAGAGCACGTCGTTGTGCTCTCGCCCAGGGCTGTCGAGATCGTGAAGGAACTGGAAAAGACCAAGGTCAGCGACTTCGTGTTCCCAGGAGAAAAGGTCGGCAAGCCACAGTCCAACGCCGCAATGGCCGCCCTCCTCAAGCGCATGAAGCGCCTGGACATCACCGTCCATGGTTTCCGCAGCACCTTTTCCGACTGGGCCAGAGAGACGACCAACTACCCCATCGAGTTGATCGAGCACGCGCTGGCGCACCGGCTGAAGGACAAGGCCGAGGCCGCCTACGCACGGGGCAGCATGATCGAAAAGCGGTACGCCTTGATGGCGGATTGGGCGAAGTTCACCACCGTCGAATGGAACGCCAGCGCCAACGTTATTCCGATCCGAGCAGCCCAATAGATGTTGCGTAAAACGCAACACAGCCAAAACAAGATTCAGAGAAGTCCTGGACAAATATGGACGTTGACGGATTGATGCGGAAGGTTTAAGATCCTCCTGTAAGACATCCCACTTGGGCGTCGAGGCGACCAAGATGAATTACAAAAACTTGGACAATGAGTCGTAGTAGAACCAGGCCCCTGGACGAGCGAGACCAGGACAAGCCCCCTACTGGGTGAGCGCCCACTCCGCTGTCCCCCCGCTGCAATCTGATCTGCTTGTCCCCTGAGGTGCTCCTCCATACGTTTCAGGGAATCGCCAAGCTGCTCCGAACGCTCCAACGCAACCGACCACACGGTGTTGCTTTGGGGCGTTTTCCTTTACGCCCTCGTGCAGGCCCGGTGGTCCCCGCCGAAGGAGCCACCATGGCCCGGGCAATCCTCATCGCTGACGTCACCGCCAAGACGTCCCTCAAGAAATCCGCGATCTACGAGAAGATCGCCGCTGGCAAGTTCCCAGCCCCCGCGAAGCTGGGCAGCCATCGGACTGTTTGGCTCGAAGAGGAGATCGACAAGTGGGTGGCGGATCAGTTCGCAGCGCGTGACGGCGCCACCACCGAGGAGAAGTGATCCATGACCAAGCGAACCGGATCCATCCACGCTGGCAATTTCGGCCTCATGCCCAACCCCAACATGCCGGGGCTGCCCTACATCCTTTCCGCCGCCGTCGAGCGCGGCCTCACCCCGGTGATCCTGGTTCCCCACGGTTCGCACCTCAGGCGGATCCTCCCCGGGGACGGTGACCTGGCCACCGGCTGCTTTGTCATGATCAACGACGACCCGGCATCCGATAAGGACGCGAGCCAGGGGCCCAGCGCTTTCGATCAACCCCTGCTCCGCAACGTCCTGGAGGGCTCTCAGGCCATCGTCTGCAGTGGCGCCATGGGACACAACCACGGGGTCTTCGCAGCGATGCTGGTGGCCCTGGCGCCCGTCCGGACCACCGTCATGATCATCACCGGAACCCCGAACCATGCGGCCTGGACCAAGAAGGTAATCGCGGTGTGCGGCCGTGAGCCCGTCCTCCACATCGTCGAGGATGGCACGGGCCCCGAGGACTGGGGCGCGGATGCGGTCGAGCTCCCCATGGGAGGGAGGTGACCCCGATGGCACAAGACGAAAAGGACTCCATCGCTGGCCACGATGAAGCCCTTCTGAAATCCATAAAACCCAATGGGAATAATAACGCGGATGGCTCCGCCTCGCCAGAAACCATCACTGCCGGGGACCAGCCACTTTCCTGGTCCACCTTCAAGCACGCCAGGGACAATGCGCCGATCTGCTGCAGCGGCACCTGGGACGATCTGGCCCAGCTGCTGACCACCGTGCTGCAGCCGCCCAAGCGGAAGGACCCGGCCGACGCCAAGAAGGCCGTGCCTGCGTTCAGCGGCACGACGTTCTTTCCCGGCACCACCAGGGCCATCGAGCACGCCGACCAGGTCCATCTTCTCGTGTTCGACTTCGACAACTGCATCGAGGTCCCCACCCCGGGGGAGTTCCACCCCAGCGGGCGGCCGAAGACCCACAAGGTTCCCATCAAGAACCCGGCCCATCCCCGCGCGGTGGCCGCCCGCCTCAAGGCTCTCGGTATTGCGGCGGTGTTCTACACCACCTGGAGCAACTCGAAGGACCTGCCAAAGTTCCGGGTGGTGATCCCACTGGCCTCTCCGGTGCCCGCGCTCCTGTGGGTCGAGGCCTCAGAGTGGGCCATGGTCGCCCTTGGCTTCGAGGAGTGGCGCAACTCCGGCGCCATCGACCTGGGCGTGCTCCACGATTCGGCCCGGCTGAATTTCCTTCCCTGCGCTCCAGACCCATCATCGGTGCAGGCTGGCGAATTGGATGGTGCGGCCTTCACCATCGACGTGGGGGCCCTGGGCACCTACGTGATCCCCGACCGGCCCAAACCGGACTGGCTGAAGCCCCGCCCGAAAAGGGATCCGAAGACGGGTGACGACTGGTTCAAGGCCTACCCGGTGGAATTCCAGACCCTCGACCTGGTTGGCCTGCTTCAAGACATGGGTGTGGAGGTGGGCAAGGCCAGGCCGTTCAAGGAGGGGAAGAAATACCGGTGCCACTGCCTGTGGCCCGTGGAGCACACTCATGCCCTGGACGATGACTGCGCCGTGGTCATCACCACCTTCGGCGACTGGCCGTCCTTCAAGTGCCTGCACACCTCGCATGCGGAGCTTGGTCTCCGCGAGATCATCGATGCGGCTGGCGCCGAGAGGGTCGAGAAGTTTGCCGGGGCCTTCACTCCTGGGGCGCAGGGCCCCGGTGACGAGTCCATCCTGTTCGGCGCCGAGAAGTGGACCGCCGAACAGATCCGAGGCCATGTGGGGCAGCTGGCCGCCTTCCAGCGGGCCAACTCGAAGCGGCTGGTGGAACTCATCAACTACTGGGATATGTTTGGCGCCGTCCAGCGCGAAGAACTGGATGCGCTTCTCCTGGCCGCCCAGTTCCAGCACTATGGGTTGGATCTTGAGGCCATCAGCGCCTCGCCCGCCGAACTGGCCCGGCCCGAGGTGCAGCTGGGCCTAGCCCGCCTGCAGGTGGAACTCCCCTATGCCTACGCCGTCCTGGCTGATCGGCTCACGGCCAAGGGCGCCAAGGGGACCAAGCCGATTGGGGTCATGAATCTCAAGCGTGCCACGGCCGCCGGGGCGGCCCTGCTCCGGAAGGAGGGCATCCGCGCCGCCCGCGACAAGGACGGCCGGGCCGTGGTCGCCTTCCGGCCCGACAACCTGACCATCACGGTGGACGAGATCCAGGAAGCCATCATCCAGCCGGTGGGTCCGGATCCGGTGTTCAACTTCGCCGGTTCCTTCGTGACCGTGCGGAAGGCCCAGCCCGTCACCGTGCGCGAACTGTCCGGGGGCGACTACCCGCCCATGTCCATCATCCACACCTACACCCTGCACTCGATGATGGAGAGGATCACTCGGGCGGTGCGGCTGGAGGAGACGGACAGCAAAGGCCAGATCAAGGCCATCCCCGTGTCCACCGACCTGGTCCGGATGCTCCTTTCTCGTGGCGGGGGGTCCGCCCCGCTGCTCACCTGCATCATCGACAGCCCCACGATCCGGCAGGACGGGACGGTGCTGGACCAGGAAGGCTATGACCCGGACACGGGCGTCCTAGCCACCTTCAACGGCAAGACCTTCCCGGCGATCCGGGAGAGCCCCAGCCTGGTGGAGGCTCAGGAAGCCCTCCGGTATCTCCAGGATGAGGTTTTCGACCAGTTCCCCTTTGCCGAGGAGGTAGACAAGACCGTGGCAGCTGCCGCACTCATCACCGGCCTGGTGCGCCCCTTGGTCGGCCTCGCCCCGCCCTTCCTGGTCAGCGCCCCAATGCAGTCCAGCGGCAAGACCGCCCTGTGCGAGGTCATCGTCCAAGGAGCCTATGGGCGCCCCCCGGCTGCCACCAGCTGGCCGGCCAACGATGCCGAGATGTCCAAGTTCATCCTAGCCGCGCTCCGCGAAGGGCAGCGGGCCATCGTGTTCGACAACCTCCGGGACGGCAGTGTGGTCAACAGCGAGGCCTTCGCCGCAGCCATCAGCAGCGAGCAGTTCAGTTCCCGGATCCTGGGGGTCAGCGACACGGCCACCGTGCCCACCTCGGTGCTCTGGCTCTTGACCGGAAATAACATCGGCCTCGCCCGGGACATGCCCACCCGGGTGCTCCGGCTCTACCTGGACAGCAAGGAGGAACGGCCGGACCAGCGGTCTTTTAAGCGGGACCTGGTGTCCTGGGTCGCCGACCACCGGCCCAAGATCGTCCACGCCGCCCTCACCATCGTCCGGGCCTACGTGGTCGCCGGGCGCCCCGAGGTCGCCACCACGGCCACGCGCTACCCCCTGTGGGACAAGCTGGTCCGCTGCCCCCTGATCTATGCCGGGGGCAAGGACATCGGCGAGAAGTTCACCAATTCCGTCTTGGACGATCCCACCTGGGCGCCGTGGGTGGAAACGCTGGAAGCCTGGCATGACCTGTTTGGGGTCGAGGCGATGCGCACTGGGGACGTGCTGGAGGCCCTGGAAGCCCACGGCCCGGGTGCCGCGAGGACCGCAGCTGCGGCGTTTGAGGCCGAGGACCCCAAGGTCATCCGGCTGAAAAACGCACTGAAGGACGCGATGAGCGACTCGAAATGGGTCAAGACGAACCGGATCAGTCTCGGTTCTGCACTGGCGAAATGCGAAAATCGCCCGCTCGGCGCCCTGAAAATGGTTCGTTTCGAGGACAGCCATAGCAAGACGAACAAGTGGAGCGTTCGCCCGATCCACTGAGAGGGGAGCAGTATTCTGGAAATGGCCGCTCGGGGTTAATCCAGTGGCCATTTTCTTGTTTTGAAGGTCTGTAGGGACCTTCGGCGGGGCAATCGGGAGGAGAACCACCCGCATCCTCCCGCAGATTGCGGGTAGTTGGTTGAGCAACCCCCCGCACAGCATCCCCTAGTGCGGCGGGGCGATAGCCCGCCTTGCGGGTAGTTGCGGGTGGTTTGATTTGATCTTATGGAGTTGTAGAAATATGTATTTATTCGTGCCTGATGACTGCGCAAGTAATTACACATGACACATGAAGAAAAAAATAGTTCCTATACGCCACCGGCTAAAAACCTATCCGCAACTACCCGCACTCCCCGCAAATCGTCCAGCGTTTAGGGGTGAGCCGTGCTTACGATCCATCGCGTGTGCCCGCGACCCCTCGGGGTAGCCAGCGTTGCCGGTCGGGAGATCCCCCAGGGCCGCCGTCCTTTCAAACGACTGAGCCTCCCGGCACGGCGCCGACGCGCCGGATCTCCGTTGGCCCGGGTCCTCCTGGAAAGGCGGGGGCAGCCCCGAGGCCTGAGGGACAACGACCGGCCAAGAAATGAAGCGGTAACGTGGTCCCGCGTGCCGGTGCGCGTGGCCAGGTGCCGGTGCGCGCTATGGAATCCCCCGGCCGGCCGCTGCAGCCTGGTGGACCCCACCGCATAGACCGTCCTGCAGCTGCAGCCGGGCGGATCCCCACCGCATGCACCTGGTGCTGCAGCTGTGGCCGGTGTTTAGATCACCTCAACGCGTTGCGATTATCTCAACGTAAATATCTGAAAATAAATATGCTTACCGCATTGACACGATGGATCACGCGGATTACTTTTGCCTCATCAAGGCGTTCATCCAACCACTCAACCAAAGGGAACCACGATGCAATCACTCACCACTTCCACTTCCCCCGCAATCCGCGTCCGCCCGGACCTGCAGAGCGTCATTCCCCAGGCGACGCGCCTGGTGTCGGTGCTTCGCATGTGGCCCGTTGAAGCTATTAGCCTGGACGTGAAAGACACCGTCGCGGTGCTCGCGGCCCAGCTGGACGACGTCGCGGCCCGCCAGTATGCCGGGGACACCGGCACCGACAACGGGACCCTTTGCGCCGTCGGGTGCGACTCCGCCTTTCTGGTGGCTGCGATGTTGAGCACCGGGGAAGCGTTCGACCTGGACACTCTGCCGCGTGAGGCCCGCGAGGCGTTCGGCTCCCTGCAGGCCCAGTTGTTCCGGCTTGGCCTCATGGACGTGTTTGATCAAGGCAACGGCACCTACAGCATCTAGCTGTTTACCAACTCCATTCCCACCCAAAAGGAGAATCCTCATGAAAACCACGATCCAGCCCACGAGCCAGGCCCTCAACTCTGCCGTTGACGCAATCGGTGACCTCGGCCGGCCGTTGAAGTCTCTGCACTGCTCCATGCTTCCCACCGCAGCCCGGGAAAGTCTGGCCGACCTGCCAGGCCTGTATCGCGGGCTGCAGAGCGTGAACCCTGCCCGGAAAAACAAACTGGCATTGGTCGCCAAAGGCGCGGCCCTCCTGGCGGCCCTCCTGGACCCCACCGATCACCCCGGGTTGGCTTCCATGCCTGAAAACATCCAGGACGCGGCCCGCGTCCTGCTCAACATCCTGCAGCCCATCGGAATGATGGACCCCTACGCGATGCCGGGCGCCCGGTTCGGGCTCCGGGGCAACGTCGCATGACGTAACCCGAACCGAAAGGAGGAACCAATGGAACCCCTCAATTTAACCCCTCAAGAATTGGCCGACCGGTGGCGGATGGACTCGCAGACGCTGGCTAATTGGCGCACCCGAGGTGCTGGGCCCAACTACATCAAGCTAGGCGGGATCATCCTGTATCCGCTGGTCATGGTAGAGGCCTACGAAAAACAGAATGTGGTCACCAGCACCCCGGGCGCCGAGTCATCGCCCGGCCCGAAGTTGACCACCATGCCGCTGCTCGACGGTCGAGAATTGCATCTCAACCCCGACGAGCTGGCCGAACGATGGCACCTTTCCCGGGGCACCCTCGCGTCATGGCGTTGCAAGGGTGGAGGCCCACGGTTCATCAAATTTGGCAGGCGTCCCCTGTATCCCATTTCCGAGGTGGAACGGTTCGAGCGTGAGAACCTGCGGGCCGCTACCCACGTCCCTGCCAAAGGCTAGGCCAGCAGTCCACCAGCCACATTTCCTCCGGGCCCCATGAGCGATCACGGGGCCCTTTCCATGCCGAGACGGAGATGGCCTCCGTCACGATTAGCAAGAAACCATTGACCTTCATAGGCCAAACCCATTCCGGCAGTTGTTGCACACACCCATACCCACAGCTCCAATGGATGCTGGACCCCATCGTCCTGGGCCAGCAGCTGCAGCCAGCTGGACCCCATTGTCCTGGGCCTGTACCTGCACCTGCACCTGCAGCCAGCTGGACCCCATTGTCCTGGGCCTGGCGCTGCAACCAGGTGGACCGCTGCGTCCTGGGCCCACAGCTGCAACCAGGTGGACCGCTGCGCCCTAGGCCCGCAGCTGCAGCCGGGTGGACCGCTGCGTCCTGCACCGGCTCTAGACCATTCGCACAGGGAAAAGGAGGTCCCGCCCGGTCCAAATCTCAAAAGCGACCCCCCACCCCCCAGGATGCGCGACTACGCATCACGCTGGGGGCAGGTGCTCGCCCGATTTGACCCCCATAGCCGAAATTTTTTTCACTAAATTTAATGGTCATCGAGATACCTATGGATCACTCACGGTGTATGTAGGTGGATGTTGGTGTTTCTTGTAACAGTTGTAACATCTGCTGCAATTTGACTTGGGATGATTTTCATTTACATTGACCATAGGGGTGATTTTTACACACCCAACGTCTGACCAAAACGAGGATAACCGTGGCCAACGAATTGACCGTCAAACAATCCAAGTTCGTGGCGGCCTACTGCTCGGGCAAGTCCGCCACCGCAGCGGCTATCGAAGCGGGATATGCCGAAAGTTCAGCGAGGACGCGAGGCTACGATCTCCTGCACCAAGTGCCCGCCGTCATGGAGGCCGTGAAGAACTTCCGGCAGGAGCTGAGGGAAGCGACCAACTACGACGCCGAGGCAGCCATGGCCGAACTTGAGGACGGGCTCAAGTTCTCCAAGGAGACCAAGAACGCCACGGCCCTGGCCAAGTTCACGGAACTGAAGATGAAGATGTCCGGCCTCCTCGACAAGAAGGACGAGGGAAACGCCGAAGGCTTTTCCATTAACATCATCGGGCTTTCGCCCCCGGGGTCGCCCATCAAGGATATCTCCAATCTTTAAAGCAGTCTTTGTTACGAGTTGAGAGGTGACCCATGGTAATGATTCCCCAAATCCAGGAAAGCGTCGAACCTCAGGGCAAGATCGAGATCATGCGCCGAGGCCAGGCCAACGCCAACGACTTCGGGGGGCAGATCGCCGATGGGATGGAGCGGCTCGCCACCGGCCTGAACGAGGCCGCCAACCAGGCCCAGCAGTTCGCCGAGACTCAGGACGTCACGAACGTCCATGTCGCCATGGCCAAGGCCCGAGCCGACTGGACCCAGAACCTGCAGGACCGAGCCTCCCAGGCGCAACCTGGGGATGACACCTTCGCCCCCACCCTGATGAAGGACATGGGCAGCTACTTCGACCAGGGCGCCGCGTCGGCTTCGACGCTCAAGGGTCAGCAGCTGTGGGCCCGCTCGGCGGCGGATATGGCCAGCGAGTTCGGCCAGAAGGCTATCGGTATTCAGTCAGACCTCGCCGGGAAAGCCGCCATCAACGATTACAACTCGACCGTGGACTCGGCGGGCCGGGCCGTGCATGCGGATGAGACCCAGCTTGGCCCTGCCCTCGAACAGGTCAGGAATGCCATCGACGATCCCAACGGCATGTATTCCCGGATCCCTTCCACTGTGCGGGACAAGCTCAAGCAGCAAGCCGAGGAGCAGCTGAACTACGCCGCAGCCCATGGGTTTACTGAACGTCACCCCGATGTCGTGCTGGGCTCGATGGACCCGGCGATGGTGGCGCAGTTCAAACCCTTCGAGAAGCTCCTCCAGAGCAACACGGCGCCCGGGGGCAACGTCACCCTTAGCCCGGAGACCATGGCCAAGGCGCCCGAGGTCGCCCCGGTGGCGGCCGGCGCGGGGGTCAACCCCAACATCCCTCTGGCCATGATGGACCAGAAGGGTACGACGCCCCAGGAGCCCAAACAGTTGGTGTCCTCGCTGGCCACCCTGCTGGGCACTTACGGTGGCGACTACAGCAAGGCGCTCACCGCCTACTACGCCGGGACCAAGGCCGTGGACGGCGCCATGCAGTTGTTCGGCTCCGACTGGCAAGCCCACGTCGCCCCGGCGGCACAGGCCTACACCCAGACCGTCATGTCCAACGCCGGGATGGTGGCGAGCACACCCAACCTGCAGGCCATGGCGCCGGGGGAGGCACCCCAGGGGCCACCTGCTGATTCCGGCCCGAAGGCTCCAGTGCCCTCGACCCTGCCGTTCCTGAACAACATCCCATGGGAGAAGCAGGCAGCGATCACCCAGGAGGCGGTGCAGCTGCAGAGCCTGCGCCTAAACATGGCGGAGAAGGCCCGGGCCGAGCAGCAGCTGCAGGAGAACAAAGCCAGGGACGCGGCCATGGATGGCTACATCCAACAGATATTCCAGCCTCAGACCTACGGGAAGTTCTCCATGAGTGACGCTGTCGCCGACTCCGCTCTGGACTGGCAGCGCCGGAACCAGGTGGTGAACATCTACAACGCCCGTGTTGCCGAGTTGAAGGCCGAGGGCGAGAACAAGTCAAACCCCACCGAATTCCGCAGGTTGTTCATGGAGATTCACGCTCCGGACACGGACCCCACCAAGACTTACAGCTCCGACAACGCGCTGGAGTCCTATTCCGCAGGGAAAATCTCCTTCACCGATTTCAACCGGCTGCGCACCGAGGTGTCACAGCTGAAGGACGGCAACACCACCGGCTTCCAGCAGCAGCTGTATGCCGCCAAGCGTGACATCGAATCCAGCTACGCCAAGGACTACACCCTCAGCATGATCCCCGGGGCGGCAGCCAACGCAGCCTACCGATTCAACTACGACCTGGACGCCAAGGTGGCGACCTACCGCGCCGATGGGAAAAACCCTCGCACCCTTCTGGACCCAAATTCACCGGACTTCGCCCTCAAGCCCGAGAACATCGCCGCTTTCGCCGTCGGGTCCAAACCGGCACTCGCAGACCATGCCGCCAAGGTCACCCAGGCCGGGAAGGCGGCGCTGCCTTTGGTGAGCAACGACGACGACTACAAGAAGCTGCCACCTGGCGCTTCCTACCGGACCAGCACCGGCGCCGTCCTGGTGAAGAAGGGGCAAGGGTCCTCGGCCCCCAAAGCCGCCCCTGAACCTGAAATCGAACCCACCTCTGTGCAGGGGAGCTAACGATGCCGTGGACCCCTCCTCCCGAAGACCTGCAGGTTTCCGCGCCTCCCGCACCGGGGACCACGCCTTCCTCCTCGTGGACACCGCCCCAGGGAGACACCGTCCTGGCACAACCTGCTGGGGCCCAGGCCAATGACAAGGCCACCTTCGGCCTCGCGCTCCGGGCCTCCGCCCAGGCGGGGCTGTTCGGCAGCATCCCGGCCTGGCTCACCCGAAACACCGCCGCCGACGTCACCCCCCATGCCAGCCAGGGCATCGGAGAAGCCTTCACGGCGGGGCTGCAGGGATCTTCCGGTGGCCTCCTGGTGCGGGGCAACCTCCCCGCCGTGGTCCTGGATCCTCAGCATGCCAAGTGGTATGAAAAGCTGGCTGCTGGCGCTGGCAGCTTCCTCGGTGATGCTCCTGCCATGGTCGCCGGAGGTCTCGGCGCGGGCGCGGCTGGCATCGAGACGGGCCCGGGCGCCATCGCCCTGGGGGGCGCGGCCGCCTTCGCCGCCCCCACGGCGCTTCGGGAAGCCCTCGTCAGTGCCTACACCCTGGACCAGGTCACCAGCGCCTCGGACTTCCTGCACCGGACTGCCATCAGCGTGGCCAAGACGGGCGGCTCGGCCCTGGTGGGCGCGGCCACGGCCGGCACCGGCAATGTGGTCGGAAAGTTCGCCACACCCTTTGTCGGCGAGGGCCTCGCCAAGGTCGCCAGTGTCGGCGCCGAGGTCGGCACCATGACCACTGCCTCGGCCGCCCTGGAGGGCAAGCTCCCTGAACCCGAGGACTTCCTGAACGCGGCCATTATGGTGGGCGGCCTGCACATGGCGGGTTCCGTCTCCGGCAGGCTGAGGACCATCTATGCCAAGACCGGTGTCCCACCCGAGCAGGTGGCGGCCGAGGCCCACGCGGACCCCGTTCTGAAGGCTGAGTTGCTGGCCCCTGAGAGCGGGGCCCCGATTCTTGAGGCGGCCCGCACCGCCGGAGCTGCCCGCGTCGAAGGGCTGCGACCCCAGGTGAATGGCGAGGCCGACGCGGCCCTGGCCAACCCGGGACCTATTCTCGATGCCTATTCCAGCGACCCGCGCACCGAGGGCGGCAAGATCGTCAATGGCGACATCATGGCCGAGGTCGCCTCGCCGACCGTGGCCGGGAACCGCACCGAAGGCCATTTCCTGATGGGCGAGCATGGCGCCGCCAACCAGTTGGCCAACGACCTCTTCGAGCAGCGCATGGCCCAGCCGCCCGCCACGCCGGACGAGGCGGTCCTGATCATGGTCGGCAATGCGGCCACGGGCAAGTCAACCTTGGCCCGGAACAACGCCGAGAACTACCACACGGTGCTCGACACCAACGGCGCCGACCCGAAGGGGCTGGACAACGCCATCAACCTGGCCCTGAACTCCGGGCGCAAGGTGGACGTCCTCCTGACCCATGCGGATCTTCCCGAGGCGGTGCAGCGGAATATCCAGCGCCAGGCGGACCAGGGTAGGCCCGTCTCGATCCTCGACCAGGCCAATCTCGCCGTGAACGCCCCAGCCAGCTTCGCCAGCGCCGCCGAAACGCACGGCGCCAACCCGGATGTGTCCTTCAACGTGGCGGACTCCACCCCCGGCAAGGAAGCCCATTTCACGGGCCAGGAAGCCATCGACTTCGCCAACGGCCTCCGGGAAGAAAACCGTGGCCGCAGCACCCTCCAAGTAGCCACCGACGCCTATACTAATCATCTGAGGAGCGGCAATGCCCGACCTACCGAAGCAGCCCGAGTCGCCTTCGAGCGAAGCAATGAAGCCCGCACGGACGCCAGCCTATCTGAAAAACAAAACGCCGGAGCAGCTCTTCCAGGAAATGAAGGCGACGGCGGAGGAGAACCACCTGCATCCGGAGGACATCCGCAACCAGCGGTAGCCCTTCCCACGGCCTACCAGCCTGTGGCGGATGCCCAGGCGGTGAGGGACGCCATCCCCGGCGTGGCCGCCCAGGTGGCACAGGAGTTCTACGGGCCGACCATCCACATCCCCGATGAGCCTGAACCCACCCAGGTCAACTACCAGTATCTGAACACCCCCAGCCAGGTGGACGGGGCCCTGGTCCGGCTCTCCCAGCTCACCGAGGAAGCGATCCAGAACCAGCGGCGGGGCAGCGTTAACTGGCAGCAGACGGAAGCCGAGGCGGGGCAGTACCTGGCCAACCTCTTGGGGTCCGAGCAGCCGATCCCCTCCCGGAAACCTGGGACGGCGGTGGGTGCGGCCGAGCTTCTCGCTCGCAAGCAGCTGGTGGAGGGCGCCGCCAATGACATGGCGGTCCAGGCCCAGAAATACCGGGATCTGGGCACGAATGCCTCCCCTGAGGACACCGCTGCCTTCTTGGCCAGCATCGACCGCTGTGCCCTGATCCAGCAGCAGTTCTTGGGTGCCCGGGCCGAGGCCGGCCGAGCCCTCAACATCCTGCAGAACACGACCGAGACCGCCGCCCGGGCCCAGCAGATCCAGGACGTGCTCAACCGGTTCGGCAAGGACCCCCGGCAGCTGGCCGAGATGATGGCTGCCATCAACAACCCCGAAGGCGCCACCCGCTTCGCCAGGAAGGCGGTCGAGGCCACCAAATGGGACATGGTCATGGAGGCCTACAAGGCGGGCCTGCTCGGGCCCATCACCGTGGTCAAGAAGTCCCTCAGCGACATCGCCATGATGGTGTCCCGGCCCATCGTGGATACCCTGGCCTACGGCTTCAACAGGCTCTCCGGCGCCGAGGAGCGCATGTCCGCCGTCGAGCCCATCGCCCGGGTCATCGGAAACATCAACGGTGTCTCCGAGGGCCTCACCCAGGCACTGGGAGCGTTGAAATCCGAAACCTTCGGCGGCATCAACGAAAACCGAGGCGTCATCCCCGGTGTGGGTGGCGAGATCATCCGGCTCCCCTTCCGGGGAATCGAAGCCGTCACCGAGTTGTTCAAGTGCATGGAAGAGCGTGGGGAAGCCTATGCCCAGGCAGCGCGTAGGGCTGCAGCGGAAGGCATCGACCCGGGCACCCACGAGTTCACCGACAAGGTCGCGGACTATGCCCTGAACCCCACCGAGGAGCAGGCGGGGCAAATCAAGGAGTTCGGTCAACGCGCCACCTACCAGGCGCCGCTCGGCCCCGTGGGCCAGACCTTCCTGAAGCTGGTACGGATGACCCACACTGAACCCATCTTCCCCTTCGTGAAGGCACCGGCCAACGTGTTCACCGAATCCGCCAGGCTTTCACCCTTCGCCCCGCTGGTGGGCGACTGGCGGGCCGACTTCGGCGAGGGCGGCATCGCCCGGTCCAAGGCTGTGGCCGAGATGGCGGTCGGTTCCGCCCTGACGGGGCTGGGCCTCGCCTGGGCCGCCAGCGGGCGCATCTCTGGTTCCGGCGACCCTGACCCCGCCAAGCGGCGGATCCAGATGGCCTCGGGCTGGCAGCCCTACAGCATCAAGCTGGGCGACACCTGGTATTCCTACCGCATGATTCACCCCCTTGGGACGCTCCTGGGCATGACGGCGGACATCCACGAAATGGGCCAGTATATGGACCAAAACGAATCGGACAAGGCGCTCAAGGTCGCGGGCAATGCCTTCGCCCATGCCGTCACCGAACAGACCTTCTTGCAGGGCATGGACAACGCGGTCCATGCCCTGGACGACCCCGCCAAGGGCATGCAGACGTTCCTTCAGAACACCGCCGCCGGGTTGGTGCCAGCCACGATCAGCCAGACCGCCCTGCTCATCCATCAGGACCCCTACAAGCGGCAGATCGACAGCATCAAGGACGCGGTCCAGGCCCGAATCCCTGGGCTCCGCGAGGATCTCATGCCTCAGCGGGACCCCTTCGGTGAGCCCATCGCCAACGACAAGCGCCTCGGGATCCTTTCGCCCATCATCACCAAGGAGCCCTCCACCGATCCGGTGAGGCTGGAGGCGGCCCGCCTTGGCGTCGGGGCCCAGGCCGTCCCCAGGGCCATCCAGATCCCCGCCCTGGGGCAGCGCGACATCGGCAAGGTCCCCCTCTCCCCGGGGCAGCGGGACGTCTTCGGGGACGTCTCCGGCCACCTAGCCTATCAGGTCATGGACCAGCTGGTGAACAACCCCCTGTGGGCCGCCATGCCGGACATGGCGAAGCAGAAGGCCTTCGAGACGACCTTCGAGCACGCTAACCAGGTGGGCAAAGCCGCTGCCCTCTCTGATGAGCAGCGGCAGCAGGAAATCCAGAGGATCACCGCCGAGGTGTCCAAGCGGCTGAGTTCTTCAGCCTCACACTGAGGTTTTCCGAAGGATCAGCATCGGGTCCCCCATGTTGAATGGGCCAGCCTCCAAGGGGAGCCAAACATCCGCTCCGATTTCCTTGGAGGCCTTCGCCATCTCCAGGAACTGCATGGCCAGATGAATGAAGCCCTCGGCATTGGCAGTGATCTCGATCTCAGTTAACCGATCCTTGACCGTGTATTCTGCGCCCTTGTTGAGAGGACGCCCAAACTCACCCTGGACCTTGTAGACGGGCACGCCCCGGGGATTCTCGTTCTGGTCCATGAGGTTCTCCGCTGTCCAGACTATTAATCCGTGAGAATGGCCTCGTGTGCGGGTTCAGGTGGTTCGCTGACGTTCATCAGCACCCACTTCGGTTGTCCCGATTTTTTGCTTCCGGCCCTTCGCGTCCTCTCTACCCGGAAAGTTGCAACGCATCGCTTCTCTATCCACGACGCCAATTCATGGGTATCGATTCCAAGGTCCAAATGCCCATGGATCACCTTCCTGCCTTCCGGCTGGAACTCAAACTTTCTACTGAGCGTGAAGAGCCCCGCCAGGCTACCAAGAAGGTCGATCTCGTCTTCGGCCAGATTCGTTCTTTGGACCCAATGGGAGGCAGCCGCGATCTCCTTTGCGTCGAGGTAAGCGTCCTTTTCTGAGGTCCACACTCTGAAGGTGGCACCGGCAGAATCGACCGTCTCCAGAAAGTCCCGCAAAGCCTGGGCCGTGCCACCATCCAAAGTTTTCATCTTCTCGATGAACTCCTGCTCACTTCCCAATCGAGCAAGGTCCACGACTTCTTGAACGTCCTGGATGGCCTGCGCCGTGTGGCTCGGTCCCTGCAAAATCCCGCCCTCTGGCAGCACTTCCTCCATGACGAACCCGAAGGACCCGCGAGCGACGCCCACAATGGCCATAGGTGGAGGCGGCGGCAGCTTCCCTTTGCTGTTCGCCTTCGCCAGGGCAGCACCCCTTCGATGGATAGCACGTTGAAAATCTTCCGCTGCCTCCAGACCGAAATCTGCCTGGACCCCCTTCTGCCCGAAGACCGGCCTACCCCTGAAGAGGAGCTTGGTCCGCGCCAGCCGGACAGGTTTTTCATCCATCTGCCCCAACTCGGCCAACTCGGATTCCACCTGAGCCAACCTAGGCCCGAGGGAAGCAAGGGCGAAGGGGTTCTTGGGGTTTTTTATTCGTTCGGAGAGTTCTTCCTTTTCAGCAAGGAGGAAGTCCCGTCGATCTTGGTGACTCATTTGGCCACCTCTTCAAGGATCATCATGGCTTCATTCTCATCATCAGCAAGTTCAACCTGGAAGAATCCTTTCCACGTCTCGCCGTCCCGACTGTGGGAAAAAAGGCCGGACCAGTAGATCGCTTCATTCATGTCCACGAGCCCGTTGCTCATCATGGGCACCAGATAAGCGTCGCACTTGAAATTCTCCTTGGGACCCAGAAGCTGGTGCAATGCGGCGATTTCGCCAAACCATTCTCCAAAGCTCTCAAGCTCAAGGCCATCTGGTACGTAAACCCAAGTCACCAGATCGATGTCGGAAGGTGGCCGGTTCCTATCGCCGTTTTCAACATCTTCGACAAAGCTGCCATCCACCCATTGAAATCCTTGTAGCCCCTTTGCCTTGAGATGATGCCGAAACGAGAGGAACCCTTCAAGGATGGCGATCCTTTCGGGCGTGAAGCTCGATGCCGCAACCAAAGCGGACAGACCTATCCTGTATGGGCTCCGGCCGGGCCTTCCTGCCGGGGTGGTGCCCTGGTAAGGGGGCACAACACCGTCCTTGAAAATGTCTCGGAGGTCTACCATCCTTGCACCTTGCAAAGCCGTAAATGATCGGAATGTAGGTCGGTGATCTTCAGATCTTAGCGGATTCAACTATCCCGTGGGACGCATTCACACGGAAAAAAGCGGTTGGGCTGCATTGTGGGTGGAGATCACAGTGATGGTGACTTGGCCTGGATCGCATCGTGCAGCTTCCGAGCCCGGGTCTGCGCACGCTCGATGCCCGAGGCTGAGAGCCGCTTGGCGACACGATTCCGATATTCGATGTCCTGGCCATTGTCCTTCCTACTGGCGGCGGAGACGCTATACCAGGCATAGGCCTCCACGAAATCCTGCGGGATGATCTCTCCCACCTCATAGCTGACGCCGAGGTAGAACTGAGCCCGCGCATGCCCCTGGTAAGCGGCCTTCCGGAACCAGTCCAGAGCTTCGGGGTAGGCCACAGGCCCCTTCTTCTCGCAGTAGAACCCAAGGTTGTATTGGGCCTCTGGGTCACCAGCATTGGCATCGTCCCGAATGGACGCGACCCGTTTGCCGCCGATGAACAAATTGAACTCAGCTGGATCCCCCTTCGGAGGCCTGGGGGGTTGCCCTACTAGCGGCAGGGCCACCAGGACTGAAACGACGAGAAGACGCACCATGGCAATCTCCCTTGGGCTTGGATGCCCACACTATGGACCTGGATCAGGTCTCCTTGTACGGATCGTAATCAGAAAGGGCCTTGCTGGGCGTAGCGTCTTGAGCGCGGAGTTCGGCCAAACCTTGATCGATCTTGCTGGCCCCATGGGTCATCGTCCATTTGCAATTGGTGCAGTGCAACTGCTGGAAGGCCTTTGTGAGCACCGTTCGGCAATTCGGGCAGTGCGCATTGGAACTCCATGCCCCGTCAGCCATACGCTTGAAGAGCAGGCCATGCCTCTCCGCAAACTTCTCCGGCCCCACCTGCTGATTGAGTGCAACCACCTGCAACTGCAGAGCCCGATTCTCCGCGCGTGTTTCACTAAGTTCCAAGGCCAGCTTCTCGCTGTGGGCTATCTCACGCGAAAGCACGTCCTTTAGAAACGAGAGCTGATCCTTGGACAATTCCAGGCGGTCGGCGACGACGCCCATTCGCTCTCGAATCACCTCGACCTTTTCCTTGGAACTCGCCATCTCGCGGATAGCCCCTATGGCTGTGCCGAGACCCGCGACAATCGTTTCCCAGTCCCATCCGGACATCAGGCACCTCATCTGTAGAATTTCCCTCACTCTACACCCGGGGCTGCCCAAGAAGGACAAAGGCAACGCCGTGCCGCTGCCGCCAAAGGAGGAGTCGTCCCGCGGTTCCGGGTGGCCACAAGCCCGGGGCGGAGCAATCGACAGCTTAAACAGCGAGACTGGTTCTCAGCTTGGGTGTTTTGCTGCCGACCTCTGCACGGTGGCTGCCCGCTCAAAACAAATTGAAATGGTCGCCCCCGAGGAAAACAAATTGGGGGATTGGTGCGAACGTTGACCCTGGCCGGCCCGTCGATCCAATGGCGATTTGAATTTGCTTTCCCAGCATATTGAGGTTGAGCCGACAAGCGTCCAGTTGTGTGTATACCTGTGTGCGGTCGTAATGGCATGATCAAAAAGCCCTTGAAGATTAAGGGCTTTTTATTGATTTCTGGCGGAGAGAGAGGGATTCGAACCCCCGGAAGGATCGCTCCTTCGTCTGATTTCGAGTCAGGTGCCTTCAACCACTCG
>Ga0316217_10003140_pt1 | contig 19164 bp, 28 predicted proteins | sample 1anoAmetaG_FD_203633 | JGI IMG/M metagenome (GOLD analysis project Ga0316217, IMG submission 203633) | Freshwater microbial communities from Trout Bog Lake, Wisconsin, USA - 1anoA | ecosystem: Environmental > Aquatic > Freshwater > Lake > Hypolimnion/Profundal zone | place: USA: Wisconsin...
GGTTGCGCCAGTAGGACCTGTTACCCCGGTCGCACCAGTAGCGCCTGTTGCACCGGTTGGGCCGGTACTACCTGTTGCACCTGTGAGACCGGTTGCGCCTGTTGCACCTGTTACCCCGGTCGCACCAGTAGCGCCTGTTGCACCGGTTGGGCCGGTACTACCTGTTGCACCCGTAGGGCCAGATAAGCTATAACAGATTGCAGCCAATCCAGAACCAGAACCAGAACCCTGTATGAGGGATACATTAAACTTCACCATGGTTGAGGTATCGGTTATCGCGGTGACGGTATAAATTCCGCCCTGAGAATAATTTGCCTGATTATAAATGCTGATGATTGAACCTACAGGGATTGCGTTTAGCCAACTTTCAACGCCAACGCTATAATAATCCAGCGTATCGCAATAAATAGACGTAGCGAGCTGAAATGATGGATTGTTAAGAGTATAGTTACCAAAGGTAGGAAGCGATGCCGAATAGCTCCATACTAAACAATTGCTGCCTGGTGAGCCAGATGTACCCGTGGCACCAGTTATCCCGGTTGGACCAGTGCTTCCCGTAGCACCCGTAAACCCGGTAGCGCCTGTTAGGCCAGTGGACCCCGTAGCACCCGTATATCCAGTTATCCCCGTTGGGCCTGTTGTTCCGGTAGCGCCAGTACTGCCGGTGAATCCAGTCGGACCCGTCGTACCAGTTATGCCCGTAGCGCCGGTAAATCCAGTTATACCAGTGGGGCCAGTAGCACCCGTTGGACCAGTGGGGCCAGTCTGGCCAGGGTCTCCGGTAGCGCCCGTTGCCCCAGTAGGGCCGCTTGTTGGTGAAGTCCAATAAGCCTGCATCCCTCCGTTTATAGCCATAACATAACCGGTCGGTCCAGAAGTGTTTGGTAAAAAATAAGCTTGGTTTATCTCAACCCCGCTGTCCCTTTTTACAGAAATCAATGTATCCGCACCACTATTAATGCTCCAGATATCCGGCATGAGCGTCTGACCAATCGAATCGCTTCCATGTATAATTTTCATGAAATTATACGGAACATCACTGGCGTTATCATCCAAAAAGTCATAAGTATAATTACCGTGGCCGTCAACGTGGCCAATAACAGCCGTCTCGGTAGATAGGCCTATACTTGAATAGTCCCCGGCACCGCTAAAGGCCACATCGCCTGTGGCAGTATTGGTAACCACCCAAAAACCACCAGGAACATTAAATAAAGTGTTGGCCGTATTCAGGGTATCAAGTATACCTATGCCTGTCACTGAGGTAGCAATTTGCCTTTGAAAGTACACATTACCATGTACCTCCAGCCGGTGTGTAGGCACAGCGGTACCAATACCAACATAGGTACCCGTTTGAGTTTGAAAGTTAGCTGTGTCTCCAAGTACCAGACAAAAAGAGCATCCAACTACCGCGCTCACCCCTATAGCCGTAGCATTATTTACATTGCTATTCCTGAATACGTTACTTTCCTCACCAATTAGCGTATTACCCGTTCCTGTGGTATTATAGGTCCCAGCATTATGTCCAATAGCGATGTTATCCGAACCCGTTGTATTTCCATCCAGAGCACCATATCCGACAGCGGTATTCGCCCCTCCTGTTGTATTTAGCTGAAGGGAACTCGAACCCACTGATACGTTAGCGTTTCCAGTTGAGGTATAACTTAATGAATTAACGCCATAGGCCACGTTACCTAAACCAAAAGGTAGCGGTCGCCAGTTTATAAATCCGCTAATCGTATTGTCTGTTTTCCAAACTAAATCTGCCTGGTCGGTGGTTCCTAAAAAATTAGTAGGGGGCGTAGTGCCAGCGTTACCGTAAATATTCCAAAAGTTTGAAGTATCCACAGGACCAGTTGCACCTGTTATTCCTGTACTACCGGTTTCCCCCGTTATCCCAGTTGGGCCAGTGTTTCCAGATGCCCCGGTTGCGCCCGTAAATCCGGTTATTCCAGTCAGGCCGGTAATACCTGTTGCTCCTGTTATCCCTTGCGAGCCAGTCGGGCCAGTAGTTCCCGTTATCCCTGTTAATCCAGTAGCACCGGTTGGACCTGTTGCTCCCGTTGCACCTGTGGTCCCAGAAGGTACCGGCCTAAGCTCTAAAACAGTCATTATATTATTATCAATGGCTGTTAGTACCATGTTCTGGTCGCCGCCAACAATAGTATTATAGTAAATGTGACCAGCAGGATTATTAAATGTTGGGTCGAATGTTAAGTTATTCTGAAAAACAACACTCATGGGAAAGTCTTGTTCCTGCCCATAAGCAATGCCACATGAAAAAATAATAAGAAATAGGATAATTACTTTCTTCATTGTCAGAGCCAAAGATATAAAAATTAGAGATTAGCTGACAATACGGTAGCCTGAGTTTGAGACACTAATAATGATACTGTCCAGTATTGTCTTCTATTTTTTTTAAGTCTGCCAAAACAACATACCCGTTCCATTATATATAGTACCAATCAACTCTAAGGTGCCTGTCGGTTGATTCCAAACATACTGTTGGGTTGGCGTAGCTGTTGGATTCTGAATAATACCCGCCGAGGCATAAAACGAGATGGGTTTATTTCGAAGGTCTATCAACCCTCCCGGATTCCATGCAGTAGGGGTACCGTCAAAGGGATAATTATTTTGCGCTGCAATTGTCCTAAAATAGTGAGATTGAATTATTCCCGATGTTCCACCGCCACCTGAAGAAGAAAGTGCGCCCCAGGTCTGAAATCCGGAAACAACGATTTCCGCAAACCCGTTGTCAGTATTGATAACCGTAGAGATTCCGCCGCCAACCAAGTCGCCCGGAGCCGCAATGATGGTAATGTTATTTGTTGCGGCAAATCCCTCTGTATCTGAAATGTAAATATGAAACTGCCAAGCTCTGGCCTGCGGACTCATCTGGCTTATCTTAGGGAGTGAAATCATAATCGGCCCCTGGCTTGTCAGGCATTCCAAATACAACTTATTCCTTTGTACCTGAATAATGCTTCGAGGTATCTCAAGATTATAATTGCCAGCAGGGACTTCTATGATGCGCGCAGACATTGCGGCAAAAGTAACAATTATTGCGCGGGTTAGGGATTGCAGTGGAAAACCCGCAGCGAGGCTCTGGAAGTGAGGATTTGCAACGGAAAGCCCGGCGCTGTTTCAGCGAAACACCAAAATTGCTAATTTCGTTGTTTGAAAACAACCATATGGCAAAACAGGAACTAATTATAATAACGCTACCCAAGAGCATGTGTAAAATATGTAAGAAAGAATTTTACACCAGGGACATGGAAAGCCATATGCAGATTGTACACGGCAGTGATTTACCGGTTAAACAAAAATCACTGGCTGATATTGCAAAAGAAACCAAGCAGCAAGCTGTTACCCATAAAAAATGGCACTCTCATAAATATGAACATGCAACTGTTATTCATGCATTAAAAAAGAAAGCGGACGGACTACCCAATGACATTAAGCTTCAGGCATTACAGTTAGATATGGAAATTGCCCAGATAAAATCTGAGCCAGAATTTGAGCGATGTGTAAAAAATTCCGTTAGCTTGGCTACTTTAATAAAAACATGGGCTGGTATTGGAAAGAAACCCATCGAGATTAATAAGGTAGAGCCAGAAAAAGTTGACCCTGAGACAATTTTAGAGCAAGGACGAAATATACTCCGCATGGTCCGTGGCTCGGTTATAACCAATCCTGAGTCTACCAACTTTTTAAATTCGGTCTTAGGCCCCAACGGATTCCTTAATAAAGCTAAATCTTACCTTCCTCTCTTAAAGCTTAAAATTCATATAACTGAATACACCAACAATTTGGAGTTGATCGAGCGTATTGCAAACGAAAAAATTGCAGACTCTAAAAAACCAATTCAGGTACCCATCCCACCTAAAAAGAAAAAAGCAACAACGCCGGCAGAACATAAACAGCAATATTCAGAACTGCTTAAGAAAACGATGATTCCTATTTTAGCCCACCTGGAAGACGATAGAAAAAAAAGGATTGCTGCCATTCATGCATATCTCAAAGCTAATTCTACAAGCGTATTTACATATACTTACAACGATGAAACGGGCGAAGTAACTGGCACGGTACCTGAAATGGCCAGTGTAACAGAATCATTCAAAATATGACCGTGGAATTCCACGATACTTTTATAATTATTTATGAGAAATAATACCATATAAATTTGGTTGTTTCAAAACAACCAACTATCTTTGAGGTGTCAATGAGACAGAGCTAAAAACCTTCAAATGACTACCTCAATCAAACAACTTAAACAAGCAAAAGCATTCTTCGCCCAGAACCCAAACGGCACCGTCAAAATTATCGGCAATGGCTTTCCGAAAGTCTATACTAAGGCAGAGTGGGAGCAGTGGTTCATTCAATGTTTAATGGCCAAAATTAACCGTAATGAGCCCGCGATAAATGAAGAGCGATTTAACAACCTGAAAAGGGATGCCCGGATCATAAATGAGTATTTCGGGACCAGGAATAGAAGACGCGGTACCGGCATTTTGAGTGACCGCAAGATGCAAGCTCGTTACCCATTTATTAACAACAACCTTTTCGAAAACTAATGGTACGCACAATGAAAACTAACAAAAAAATAAACACCATGCTCAACATTGCTATTGCAATCTTACTGGCCGGATTTATATGTCTGGGAAACTTTACTGTTTCAATTAAATATGGCCATGTCAAAAGAACCTTGAAATATCAAGGTATAGTATTCTGTGCTCTTTATGCCCTGAATGGGATGCCAGAATATGCGTATGTATTTTCTTATAAAACCAACTGTAAATAACTATGGAAACTATAACAGCAGAAACAGCAACCCGGTCGGAAACCACCGCAATTCTCAAAAAACATTTTCGGGAACAATTTCAAATGTCAGTAAAAATTACCAGTAAATCCTATACCGGTGGCAGTAGTTTGAATATTAGCTATGCCGGAGGCTGTGATACAGAGGTAATTGAAAAGGCAGCTAAGCACCTGCAGATGGGCGAGTTTAATGGCATGTCGGATAGCTACGATTATAAAAAGGACAGAGGCCTTACCCTGGATGGTAAAAAGCTGCAACAGTTCCGCTATGTTTTTGTTCATCAGGAATTCAGTGACGAGTTTTGGTTTAAGCTCGCTAAATTCCTATCTGATAAAGTGCCATTTGCCGATATCCCGGCGCTGCAAACTAAAGAAGACTACACAAAGGCCTTCCCTGAAATATTTGTTGGCGAATGGAGATGGTCAGAGCTTATCAAAAAGCTATTTAAGGTCCGTAACTTTCAAACTCAGGACGAAAGCAAAATTGAACTATTAGACGTTCATGCTAATCCGAGAGGCGCATGGGATTATTATTTTGTGTATTCTATAAATGGCGCAAAATACGATACGCGGGAGTATATTACCGAGGCCAGTATCAAGCTGAAAGAATCTCTGGACGCATGGTTTGAGAAAGAAGTAGACTTTGATGGTATGGAGAGCATTACCGGTATTGACATTTGGAATGCACCTGAAGAGGGCGACATGGAACCTGGGGACACCAGAGCCAGCCGATTTGATATGATGAAAAAGGCGCAGGCGGTTTGGGATGGATTTACTATCAGCGAAAAGGAATTTATTTTCAAAAGAGAGACCGGGGCAAATACTGGTATTTAACATGAATGAAGCATTAGCAGAAATTACCTTGAAGTCATTTTTTTCTATGAGTAACTCATTGGAATCATTTTTTTTGCCATGCGAAAACAAGCTTAATCAGTGGGTTAAACACGGTTTCATTGATCTCAAAACAGCCAATGAACATACTGATAAACTTAATGAAATCCGGGCTATTCGAAAAGCAAACTCAGAACGCTTCAAAGCAGCTTTGGTTCAAAATGAAAGGCAGGCCTTAGTCTGTGTAGCAATAGATTTAGCCTCAATAGTATTTCCGGCTCTACTGAATGCTAAGCTCGATGGTTTTGTTATGAAGAGGCATAATATGAAATTGATTCGTAGCAAACAGGTAGCACTTGAACTCAAAAATAGGCATCGCAAGGACCGTAGCAAGAAGCAGCCTAAAAAATATCATTTGGCAACTTATAGGCACATAAAATGAGTGCATGCGGATTTGGCTAAACCTTAACCATAAACCAGTTTCTTCCAATTCGGCGGAAGATTCAAAAGGGAGCCCGCGTCTTCCGGATGCTTCTTGAGATGGGTAATAAATGTTTCTTTGGGGAACATATTATGCCAGCGCCCATACCCAGTTAATGTTCCATCACTAAAAATACCAGGAGCACATTCGCAACACAGAGGCCTTCCGTCTAACTCAGGAGCAATATTACTAAACTGACCTTTCCTAATGGTCCAATAATGGCCAGTAGCGGTATTATCAATACAAAGACATTTAGTGCAAACAAAACAGGGCATACCTCAAAAATAACAGAAATCTCATAAAATAAAAGTAGCCGATATAATCATACCGGCTACTTTCGTCTAAAACAAATTCTTTATGATGATAAACTCAGTTATGCAGCCCACTTAAAGCCCATCACGCGGGTTTCTTGGCCCGTTGCACCTCTCTAAATTTAAGCGATTATACTCTGCACCCCCCGTTAATATTTTGCTCAGATATATATTGGTGTTAACCATTGTATTTCCACACCAATATCGACTATACTTCTGCACCACTGCCAGGTATGGCTTCGCGGGAGAGATAGTATTTGCATTGTCGCATGCAATAAGCGTTTGTTTCGGGTTTACCGGGCTTTGTTTTTCAGCATATATGGTCCATGTGTTGTTAAGAATATTCCACACCGGGTTTATTGCGGGCGGTCCATTCCAAACGTTTTCGATTCCAGGCTTAGCGGGTAACCCAGCGGCGTAGGAAACGTCATTTGCCATGAACATTAATGTGCATAGCAATGATATAAAAACGAGTTTTTTCATTATTCGAATATAACAATTTAAAATTATTCCCAAACTAAGTTTTTCACATTTCAAAAACCATGTCCATAAATTGCTGGCCCCTATCTTCATAGTTATTAAAAAGGTCAAAGGATGCGCAAGCCGGCGAAAGCAGAACCGTGTGTCCGGGCTTGCTTATATTACTGGCCATTTTAACAGCATCCCTCATATTGGTGCAGGTTATCATTGTGACAACCTTTTTGCCAAATTCAGCGTGTAGTCTTGTATTGTCCAGGCCAATACATATAATACCAGCTACTTTTTTTCTTACCAGCTTATCTAGGGAAGAATAATCGTTTCTTATGTCAACACCACCAGCTATCCAGACAATTGGGCCAGTAGCATTTTCCAACGCAAACCAGGTAGAATTTACATTAGTAGAAATGGAGTCATTAACGAAATGTATCCCACCCTTTAACATGAAATAATTTTGTTTGTGGTATAGTGGAGATACTAAGCTAAAGCTTCTACGAATTGAGTCTTTGCTAAGTGCTTTTATATTGCGAGGAATATATGTAGCTAAATTGCCCGTTTGGACTAAGTATTCTACTCCATTAACGTCCGACACGGCTGTATGCATGCTTTACTCGCTATTTTTCCTACATCGTTCACTACAGAATACCGTAGTTGATTTAAAGTATAATCCCTGAGTGCAATACTGATTACATGATGCACATCGCCGCTTCTCTTCATGAACTACGAGGGTCCAAAGTGTGAAATATACAAAAAAGATAGTGGCTCGAATGACAATTTTTTGTCCACCGTTATTCCTCTCTTTATTAACATTCAAAGAAAACAATGACCTGGTGATTTCAGCGCTGGTGATATATTTGACCGGGAGCAAGCTAAAGCCATAGCCTGAAAAACTATTAGCAGTAATTTCAAACACACCAAGGCCAACGCCTGTAATCATTTTAATAGCTTAATGAAAAGGGTTATTGTTCCAACGGCAATTTTTGACAAGCAATAGGCAGTACAAACCCCGCCAATTACAAAAATAACCATACCTCCGGTTCCAGTTGCTTCTATCATTTTACGGAATTTACACTCGAATCTAATTGTTTTTCCGGAATTGCAATGCCCTTCTTTTTTAGAAAGCTCATAGCCATCTGTTTAATTCGACTATCATCCGAATAGTGTTCGGTTACTTCAAAAGTAGGGTCAATAATTAGGGTAGACTGCGAGGACTTTAAGCCCAGAACATCAATCATAGGCGGATCGGAGCCGTGGTTACAAACGATAAACGCGGCCATAACCATTTCCTTTTGACCTGGGCGGTCAATACGGCCTATCAGCTGGTCATGTACCTTTGGCGACCAATCTAACTCACCAAATATCATTGTGCAACACCGGGACTGCAGGCCATCAATCCCAGCGCCAGACCTGAGCGACATAATCATTAAGTCGGTTTCCCCAGAAAGAAATTTATTTTTAGAGTTTTCTTTTTGCGTGCCCGTTTCAGAGCCAGTGTACATTACAGGCTTAAACGCTGCCAATTCTTCCAGCCACATGTCATAAACGGCCCGATGCCACCCCACCAGAATAACCGGAATCCTGTTTTCAAGAAGCAGCCTCACATATGCTGCCACATCGCCAGCCTTAGCAATGCCCGTTTGCATACGAAGCATCAAATCCAAACTTCGAGCGGCTTCCCCTCGTTCAAAAAAGGTACCCGACAATACTTTCATGGATAATTGCACAACCAGGTCTTCTACCTTCTTAATTTCGTCATAATTAGCCTCTACCTCATGAATAACCCTATTGACTGCAGGCATTTCCATTTGAACATCGTGCCGGGTTCTCCGCAAAAATAAATGTTGCGACCGCAAATAACTGCCCAGTGCCGCTGGGTCTGCTATTACCCGACCGTTAGTGGTCCACTCCCTTTTGAATTCATTCTCTAAACCGAGGCATCCTGGCTTAATTATGTCGAAAATATTGAAGACCTCATCTCCATAGTTATAAATCAGGGTTGCTGTTAACCCTAACACATATTGAGCACTACCGGCAATAATCTTAGCAGCATTGTATTTATTGGAGCCCTCCTTACGTAATTCCTGGCATTCATCAAATGTTACGGACTTAAAAAATCCCTTTCTCAACAAATCTACCCATCCAGATAAACAGGAGTATTTCATGATATACACATCAGCGGGCGGCAAATTATATGGCTTTGTGCCCTCTATACGATGAACTTTAAGTTCTGTGAACTCCAAAATTCGGTCTTCCCATTGCTTTGGTAAGTGGGTTTGAACAACAACAAGTGCCGGCAAAGTTTTAGGGTCCATAAAAGCACCCAGCGCAACCGTAGTTTTTCCGAGGCCCAAATCATCGCCACAAATCATTCGATTAACCTTCAAAAACATTTCACGCGCGCGGGCCTGATAATTTCGTTCGGCATATCCCATTTTAAATTGATGCGGTACCGGAATATGGTCCGGAAGTAATAAGCGCTCTACCTCATCCCGGACCTCATCATAGATTTTTTTGCCTTTACGGAGCCGCCTCAAATCACCCGGCTCCATGTCCATGTGATAACGGTTCATAAACCAAAGCAGATTACTACATTGTTCTGGGGTGTCTAAAAACTTGAATGGACCAGCACTGGACTTAGAAAGTTGAGGAAATACATTTTTGAGTATAAGCGATACGTGCGGTGGCGTATTGCTCATAACCCACTTACCCTCTACATAAGAAAGTATTCCGTGCGAAATGGCCATGCTTTAAGGCTGTAAAAGTTTGATTGCATTATCCAGGGCAATCATAAATATATCCTTGGAAATAATAGAAGAGTCTATACCATTGAAACATTCATACATGTCATATGGATATACCACCAATTTAGTGTGGTTTACTATATGGACCTCTCCATCCAGACATGTTACCCTGAAATAATCAAAGTCATTTTCACGCATACTAATGCATAAAAATCGTGTTGCTCCTAATTTCTCATTCCCCTTATGCAGAAAAAAATAAATCCCAGGCGGGACGGTAAATTCCTCCATTGGCGGCTTAGGTGGGTCCGGTATGTACTTTTCTATTCTAAACATGCACTATTTTTTTGGAAGCAAAACCGGAAGCCGGAAATGAGTGAACTTTTTGAGATCAAGCATACGGGCTTCTTCCTCACAAAGCCATACAAAGAAGCAATCATTTCCTACATATTCGCCACGAAGAAGCAATGTTCCATCAGTTATATCAATTACGGTATTATTTTTCGGACGGCACTCATCTGAAATCTTTATCCAGTTATCAGTCTCGGCTTTTTCCATGGCCTCAATAATGGTTTCTCCCAGAACTGAAGTCACCGGTATTCCGAAGTCATTAAGTATTTTTTTATACTTTTCGTTCATAGCCATGCTGTTGAAATATGAATCAATGTTGCGGGCTTTCCGTTAATATCAGTTGGAAGTCCCATATGCTTTGCAGTTATCAAAACTATCTGTTTTACCTCAACATATGTTGCATATCTTTTTAGCTGCCGGTGGATTGCCATTGAGCTTCCTTTAATCTTGACCTCCACCGCAACTCCATCAATAAAAAAATCTACAATGTCCTTTTTATCAAAGGCATATTCACGCTTAACATTCAAACCACATTTAATGAGCTCCTGCTCAATTTTTCCCTGCAATAGCTTTTCATCGTGTACAGGTAACCGCTTATTTCTAATGGCTTGCTTTATCTGGTCAATGATTTCCACTGCATTATTTTAATTGTATGAACTTACCCTTTAGACTACAAGTTCTAAGTATCTCTGAATTGGCCCTGTCAAATGCAATAAGAACAGATGGAGAACCAGGTCCCCCCTTCTTCGGTATTACACCGTTTTTATCATAAAACCGAACCCGGCCCTTAATAAAGAAAACTGCATAGGCCACATTCCAAACGTGTGTAAAGAACATTCCGGTTTCGGTCCTGGCAAATGTTAGTGCAATAACATTCCCATGCATTGCACATTTATTAAACCAATACTTTGTTTCCTTGCCATACGGTGGATTACAAAATACCCGGCCTTCCCAATCCTTCATTAGCCCATTGTCAAGTTCCGTAAAATGGTTTTTAGCCATATCCCATGGCCGGATAATCGGAGCGCATGGGTCTAAGTCGAATTCTCCTAATGCTTTTAAAATATATGGAGGAGTCAACCATACATCATTCCCAGCGGTCTTGTCAAAGCTTACGTCCATATCTAATTATCGTAGTCTTTTTTATCGTAATCGGTCTCAAATTCACTTGGTATAATACCCAAATCCTTACTCATTGCACCAACATTTATATTATTAATTGGAGCAGGTTGTCCAATAGGAACTGTGCTGATTTTCCCTATCCCGGTTTGCACTTTTATGATGTTTCGGCGGTTCTTTTTTAACTCCTGCATACCCCATTTCATTATTAGCCTAATTCGCTCAAATGGATTGGCCGGGTCAACTGGCATTTCCCGAATTCGTTGAATTTCCTTTTTACTAATATATCTCATACCGGCACAATTTTTTTCTTATCCTCCAACGTTAACTCTTTCCAGCCCTGTTTACCTTGCCATGGAAACGGCTTTATAGGATGCACCTCTTCAAAAAGCCAAACCCAAAGGCCCACACCTGGCTTAAATTGAACATAACATAGATTCTCATCTTCTGGGGTCATTAGCCGGCATCCGACCAGTTTTCCAATAGCTATTGCCTTACCCACCTCTACGTGCATTATCTTTTCGTAATCATCTCCAAATTTTTCTTCAATCCGATTTCGCTGCATATATCCGCTGATGGACTGAATTTTACCAGGAACAAAAGCCTTTTTGCAACTGCAGATTAAAACCCATCCCCTAACATTTGTAGCCCGGCTCCGGGTTTCCTGCTTGCCATGCAACATCAAGGATGCGTAAGGTTGATTCCAGGAAAGCGCCATAACCTTTTCGGAATCTGGCACCTGATGAATAAAAGGACCCTTCAAAAGCATTGATTAAGTTTTAGAATAACATTTCCAGCCAACTAAGCCAGTAATTCCTTTATTGCCTGGATAACAGGCTCGGCATCAGGACAACCTTGCTCCTGATAGCGTTTTGCCATTTTAGGAAATGAATCCCGGTACCCATCAATCATTTTGGTATTTGATGGGTTTGTTTGATAATAACGGCCATATTCAATGTTAGCCATTCGGTCAAACAATTTTATAAGGGAGGCATATTTATTTGCCAGTAGCTCTGTATAAAATTTATCATTCTGCCGGTCTGCGCGGGTCTTACCTTTTTCATCAGTAACCGCATAAACATAGTCTGCAACCGTTTCACCAAGGACCGCCTTAACATCATTATATGTTTTACGGTTATCCTCGATAAGGTCATGGGCCCAAACAGCGCAAAAAACATCTTCGCGCTCTTCCTCCGGAATCAAATATTTAAAGCGCTCAGCAATGTCTCTGGTTAATGCCAGGTGAACTATATATTCCCTGCCATCGTATTTATGATTTGTTTCCTGCGTAGCAGATATAGCCAGGGCTCTGGCTTTACGCTCTTTAACACCTATATCCGTGGCATTTACCCACCGGTCTGCAATTTGCCCAATTTCTTTTCCGTTCATATCGAGAGCAAATGTAGCTGTTGTTTTGAAACAACCAAAGATAAATGATAAATAATTTAGGGTAGCAGGTGAGATTTGAACTCACGACCCTCGGTACCACAAACCGATGCTCTAACCAACTGAGCTACTGCAACCATTTGTTGTCCCATGTAGATTCGAACTACAATTTCCCAGGCCAAAACCGGGCGTACTGCCTTTATACTACAGGACAAACTTGTAGGGGTGGCCGGGCTCGAACCGACGACCCTCTGGTCCCAAACCAGATGCGCTACCACTGCGCTACACCCCTAAAATAAAAAAGCCTCCAAGATTTCTCAAGAAGGCTTTCGGATATTCACTTATGTTCAGTTACCCACGGTCCTTCTCCATCCCTCGTTGAGGCTGATGTTGAGTTACCGGCAACTGAATATTAAATTTCATGCAGCAAATATAGTTTATTTTCTAAAAAACCAAAAGGCGCATTTTATCGGTATAATTCTCCGAACTGAACAACGAATACGGCCTTCGTTATGGTATTTAGTCGATAAATACGCCTACCGTGTCGTTTTTATAAATTTCAATATATATGGTTTTGGTTCCAATTTTATCAATCGGAACGTGCCTGGCATTTTTTTTTCTTTCATATAATAAGCGGTCTTCATTTTTAAAATAACGAAACACAGATAAGCCACCCGAAACAATAAAATAGCCAATCACAATTGATACACACAGTGCAAAAAAACGAACTACAATATGGCGTTCTCTAAACGGTTTTGCTTTTTTTTCAGGTGGCATTATGCTTTTCTTTTAGTATCTGTAATTCTTTTAGTGTAGTATGGGGGCAATCTTTACACTTTAGGTAGTTTTGTGAAGAAATAATCTCCCCATTTCTGTATATGTTCTGGGTATAGCGCGCGTCCTCAAAAGTATGCCTGCCAAAGCATTTAAAAATGCGCGCTTATACCAATTATATGGGCTTTTCATACTGTCAATTATCTTACATTAAAAAAGGCTTCCAGATTTTGTTGCTTTTGGCTTCTTACTGAACGGAATATCATCATCCACAACCTTAGTCGTTTTTGTCCGTCTGACAGTTTCAACTGGATTAATAGTAACCATTTCCCGGAATCCCGTTTGGCGATCATTCCAGATGGCAAGAGCTTGCTGCTTTTGATGCTCCGTAAAATATTTATGGTAATCTTTATCAGACGCAGGAACCTCAATAGGTTCCCGGCCAGCTGCTATCAGCCAGAAGTTAGTTGCTGACAAAGCTTTACGCTCAGCATTATTTAATGCATTGTATCTTTCGTATCCCATAAGGCTTGCAGTTTATGAAGGAATTCATGAAGCTGTTTATTGAATTTTGCATCAGCGAGGGCATTATGTTCATTGCCGTGCCTGGGGTAATACGGATGCAAAGATAACCATGAGGTGTCTTTGGATTTTGGTTGAGCTTTAATTGCCGTTTCATCCATCATATGCTTCAGGTCCCTGCAATACATTGGAAAAGATTTTGGAAGCTCTGACATGTTACCAAACAAGGAACAAAAAACCACCCAATCATAATTACAGTAATGGGCGTATATCTCCGGTTTCTCAAACTTATCATTATTACATAAGGCCTTATAATAATCATCGGAAAACCCTTGCCATGATTTAAAGCCAGTTCCATCCGCATCAAATATAAACTCAATAATATCAGATGCTATTTTTTGCTTGCGCTTACCGCTCCATTTAATCAGAGTTTTTAAGGTCCGTTTGCAGAACGGGTAAACTAGGGCGGGATGGTACTCTCTTGCATATCGCTGCTCGGTCAATAGCTCCTGATAAATCGGCCTCAAAACGTTTTCTCTGAGCCAATAAACCTTTTTCGGATAACGACCACTATGATCTATCTGGTAACGCCCCCAAGCCCAGTCAATATCAAAATCTTTACTAATGGCATAGTAGGTTCGGTCATTTTCATCAACCAATCCAATACTGATTAGTTCAATAGTATGATAGGGTTTATTAAATTTCCCAATAGTAGGAAGCCACTTAAATGGCTTCTTAAAGCCTTCGCAAAATTCTGTATCTAAATAAAATTTAGCCATGGGTTATTTTTTTTACTTCTGAGGCTATGGCTAAAATACTTTTACCCAACGCAGTATCGGCCCAGGTTTTGAGAACCATATATCTTAGCTTTATTGAGTCCAACGTTGTTGTTCCACAAAGGGCAAATCTTCCTTCAATGGGCTTCAGGCCTTTATCATGGAGCGCGCACAGGCCACGGTGGTCCAAAAACACACATCGTTCACCGGTTTCACTTGAGGTATCTTTCACAGCCTTTGGCATCACGCATTGATACGCTTGGCCCGGAATCAATACCGTTGTGACTGCCATGTCTTTGTAGTATCCGGCATCTATAATCCTTACTACCTCATCTGGAGTTGGAATGCATGGGCTATTTTTGCACATTAACCGGCACCCATCGCAAGAACAAACAGCCTCCTTTCTGCCCAGCATCACCCCAATAACCACTTCCAGCTGATGGCTAACGGGTCAATGCCGGGCTTATATGGAGATGAGCTTTCCAATATTAACAGTTCTTTTGGAGCCCAGCTTTGACAATTACCAAAGCCGCCGCCTTCACCTGGTCCGAATCGGTAATGATGTTTAGTACCGGATGAACATCGCCGCCTCTATACAATAAAAGGCTAAGACTATTGCCTTGGGGAGTTTGGCTACTGGAAAAAGTGATTTTTTCGGCCCGTTCATTTTTGGGATAAACAGTTAACTGCTCCACTCCGCCCTTTTGTTCCAGATATTGGCTCGCGCAGTTAAATTGTTGCGCAAATAAATAAGCCTGTTTACAGACGGATGGTGCTGCTGTTACATTACCTGCATTTACGTCTGCTTTTTGTACGGGTTTGTTTCTTTCTGCCATAATATTGAATTTTAATTGATTAAAAATACTTAGCGGCCCTTCGGGTATTTAATTTCGTTGCAAAGAGATTGCAGAAAATATTCAGCAGCATTATTAGCAACAATATAAATATCCGCCCTGGATAAAACTTTCTTACCAGTTTTCTTTTTGTATTGCGCCAAATTATCATTAAATGCCATAGCAATATTTGCTGACCATGATCGCCGGTAATCCTTATCCTTTTTAAGGGCTCTGGTTAATGTCTTTATACTTTCAGAAAGCTTGGTATTTTTTTTCTTATAGCGCACGCTGTTAAAAGCATTCAAATACCGGACTTTCGATAGCCGATCGGCAACCACTGGGGTCGAAATTTTTTCTTTTGACATTTTATTGGGGTTTAATTTTTGAAAAGCTGTTTATTCATTCTACTTTTTTACAACCCAACCCTTTTCAATCAAAAATTTTAACTTTTCGCCGGCTGATTTAGCGGGCTTATCGGATTTACTGGGGCCCTTATCGTACATATCTAAGCCTTGTGCAATGATGGCCTCTGCTTCTGCACAATCAAAACAGCCGCCTTCGCGGGTTTCTCCGGATTTACCACAAAATTTACATATCATATTGTTGATTTTAATCGTGTTGCCTGCAATCAGTTCATTAACTGTTAACTCTGTGGACATCTTCGGTGAATTTAATTGCTGCTAATACGCACGGTGTACCGGTAGCCATCTCTACCAGGCTATCTACGGTAATTTTATCCGCCAGTTCTTTTTCCTCCATCCCTACAAGCTGGGCCTTTATGATCTGCAGGGCGGTTTCAGCCTTTTCAGCCATTACCATCAATGCGATTTTATTTGAAGCTTTGCTTGAAAGAGCAAATACCTTAAGAATTGCCGGATTTAATGCTTTTGATACGGCATGTACGCTGTCAACAAGCATCTTATCAGCTTTTGCTACCGCGTATAGGTCTGTAAAAATATCCTCTCCCCTCCCCTTTATAAAGCTGTTTTGAGTGCGGTTTTTACCTTGTGGCCAGCCAGCAATAATTATTACGCTATCGGCTTCCTTAAGTAGTTTGAGAATGCGTTGTTGACCTTGTAAATCAATAGTCATAGTTATTTTTTTATGAGTTGATTAAATGCATAGTCGCCATCAGTTGTTGATTCTTCGCCAACAAACCTCATGTTTGAGACTTGCTTCATAATTGTAAATTCACCGGTTGCTTTGGTATAATATATCCGCTTGTTTCCATTGGATAGAAATAGCTTGTTTTCGTCTGGCGACAAAAGGGCAATAAGCGATTCGGATATCGTGGACATTGGCCACAAATATAAATAGTTGTTTCAAAACAACAAATTAAATTGCATCAGAATTTAGACAAAATCAAACCACCCCCAATGCGGGGGTGGAATGATGTCATTGTCAGCATTCTTACCCAATTTAGTTGGGCTTATTTTCCCAGGGAGTATTAGTTCGTTCCGTTACTGCGAACAACCCAAAGGTTACCGGCAGCTGGGGTTACTTCGGCTGCACCACTGGCGGCAACGGTTATGCTGCTTCCCTTCGGGTTGCTTGCATATGTATCGCCACTTGCTGTAACCAACGTTACCGCGCCGGTAGTTGTTACGATAAAGACGTCCACAGAGTTACCAGTTAATGAACTGATTGCAGGCAACACGATGGTTCCTGAGCTTGTCACTAAAAAGGTTACCTTATTTTCAGCGTAATTGCCTGTGTTAACACCTGCAAGGTTAACAACATAAGGACTTGATATTTTCGTGAAATCTACTACGATTGGAGATGCCATGGTTAATTATTTGTCACAATGATAGCATTACATAACCATACTGTAAAATCATAACATTAGCAGTGCGGCACCAATATTGGCTAATAATGAGTGTGAACGCAGGTTTCGGGGCTATTAAACAAATTTACATAAAGTCAAAAACCTCTTTTGCCCATCGTTCAGCGATGTTTTTCCATTGGAACCGTGGGCCGCTAAAGTATTCTCGGATATTATCACCATGCGTTTGCAGAAGTGGCTCGTTTTCTATTTTATTACTCAGAAACTTATTCCGTTCAACTATAAAAGCAAGCATATGGCCCGCCAGTTTAAAAGTATCAATTATCCTACCAGTAGTCATAATGCTCATGGTATAATCTAAAGCTATTGGTATTAAAAGGCCCCTGCGCTCATATTCATCATAAAATTCAGAAATACCACTATGATAAGGAACTATTTGCGGGGCTCCGGTCATTCCATGCTCGGCATTAACCAATCCAAACCCCTCTCCAACGGAGGTATTAATACCAACGTCACAGGCATTATACAGCATGTTTAGCTGCTCATCAGTATATTTGGGTATTCCACTGGTATTAATCGACATAAGCAGATGCTCAGAAATACCTATCCTGGTAGCATACTTAATGATATTGATATGGTTATCATCTACGTTTCCGCAATGCATGTAGAGCTTAACTTTACCTTCCATTTCTTGTGGTATCGTTTCTAAAAGCTTCGCGAAGGCATCCATGGTAAGCTCTGGTTTTTTTCTGGGCTGGTTTCGATTAGCATTTAGGAATATAAAGCAGTCGTTGAACTTGTCCGTCAAAAATATTTTCTCCCGGATTTCGCTTTTGCTTTTTTGTATGGGGTAGAACTTAGAGCTATCAACCCCATGTTCAATTATCTTGATTTTGTTTATTTGCTCAATATATTTCTTACCGGTAAAAATCTGCTTCAAAACGTTTTCTACCTCAGCTTCAGCAAATTTGGTATAAGTAACCGCTGCATCAATCAATTCAAAATTACTATACCAATCAGGGTCGTGGTCGGAACAATCAATAGGGAAGTATGCCACAATCGGAGGTATTGGCTTACCCGCCATTTTAATTCCCTGAATAATCATGTTAATGTTCCATATATCGTGCAGCATAAAAACAATGTCATAGTCCTGATAAATGCTTCTTACTCTTTCAACCGAGTGAAGGTCATCGGCATATGTACGGCCATATACTTTAACCGGGGGCATATCTTTGCCAGCCGGATAGTCCAACACCTCATATTCATCATCCAGCCCAATAGTCCGCTCTGTATCAACGACAGTTATATCGTAATAAACACATAAATGCTTTAATAGGGCCTCGGAAACGCGAGAATACCCGGTCCTGACTTTATATTGTGAAATCCAAAGTATTTTTTTTAACCGATTAGGCTTACCAAACGGCTCAATCACACATTCCTTGCCGGGCATACCTCCCCATTTTTTTATATAGTGGTTACGGTTAAACTGCATTCTAATATCAATGCCGGAGTCCTTTTTAAGTGTGCCAAACCGGAACATTTCTTTTGGGTTTAACACGGAGGTTATTTTTACCTGGCACATTTCAAGCTTCAACCTATACAGGTAATCGTTATCCTCATAATAGGCAGGATAAAAAGTTTCATCAAAGCCACCGATATAGTTAAAGGTCTTTTTAGGCAAAATGAACGAGGTGAAACCGGTATAGCCCGGCTCAGACTCACATAAATAAATATCGGCGGGATCTTCATTAAGAAGCAGGTCTATCATAGCCACGTTGGAATCCAAAATTACGTCGTCATTCAATATAATGACATATTCATGGTCTTTAAAGGCGCTATTTGCAAGCAGATTCCAACTGGCGGCTACACCGATATTTTTACCTGGACGAATAATATCAATCTGATTAGTTGATACGCTTGCCGGGCTACATAACCCATCAACATCAAACTGTTTTCTAACCTCA
>Ga0316217_10003141_pt1 | contig 19160 bp, 12 predicted proteins | sample 1anoAmetaG_FD_203633 | JGI IMG/M metagenome (GOLD analysis project Ga0316217, IMG submission 203633) | Freshwater microbial communities from Trout Bog Lake, Wisconsin, USA - 1anoA | ecosystem: Environmental > Aquatic > Freshwater > Lake > Hypolimnion/Profundal zone | place: USA: Wisconsin...
CAACTTATGAATTACCAGGCTATCGGCCGCAATGCCGCCGGACAGCCTTTGCCTGATAATACCACAGTCTCTATCAGGTTTCAGATACATGACGGAACGCCTGCAGGAACGGTGGTTTTTCAGGAAACTGCTACCGCGGTTACAAACCAGTTTGGACTGTTTACACATGCTATTGGGCAAACGGGCAACCTGGCAGCGGTAAACTGGGGCTCGGGTCCTAAATATTTGCAAGTAGAATATGATCCCACAGGCGGTGCAAACTTTACCGATATGGGAACCACCCAACTTTTGAGTGTTCCTTATGCATTGTTTGCCGCTAATGTGCCTGCCAGCGGAGTTACAGGTGCAACCGGACCAGCCGGTGCAGCAGGGGCTACAGGCCATGCGGGGCCCACAGGCGCCACGGGTGCTCAGGGCATTGCAGGAGCTACGGGCCTTGCCGGACCTGCGGGAGCAGCAGGGGCAACAGGGGCCCAAGGCATGGCCGGTACAGCGGGAGCAACAGGCGCAACAGGTCCTTCAGGTAATGATGGGGCACCGGGTGTAACCGGACCAACAGGTCCAACAGGCGCTGATGGAAATGATGGAGTTACAGGACCCAGCGGAAATGATGGAAATACCGGACCAACAGGAGCTACCGGTTCAGGTGGCGGGCCAACTGGCCCTACAGGACCATCAGGAATGGATGGAACCGATGGAACTAATGGAAGTACTGGTGCTACAGGCAGTACCGGTGCGGATGGTATTCAGGGTCCTACAGGACCGACCGGACCAACCGGAGATATGGGTGACACCGGTGCTACAGGACCTGGTGGAGGCCCAACTGGCCCGACTGGTAACGATGGCCCTACAGGACCCGCTGGCGCAACAGGGGCTGACGGAGCTACCGGACCCTCCGGGGCTGACGGCGCGCCGGGCTTAGCCGGTGCCACAGGTCCTACCGGGAATAATGGAGCCGATGGCGCTACAGGACCTACGGGAGCCGATGGAGTGCAAGGACCACAGGGCCCACAAGGTCCAGCAGGGAATAACGGTGCTACAGGAACTAATGGAGCAACAGGAAGCCAGGGCCCGGCAGGAGCCAATGGGTTACAAGGTCCAACAGGCTTGCAAGGGGCGCAGGGGCCTACAGGTGCTGTCGGCGCAACAGGTCCTAACGGGTTGCAAGGTGCAACAGGTGCACAGGGATTACAAGGGCCTGCAGGTACCACAGGGTCGGCAGGCGCAACCGGCGCCAACGGGTTACCGGGAACAACGGGGGCACAAGGTCCCGCAGGGGTAACCGGGGCCAACGGAGCTCAGGGAAATACAGGTGCACAAGGAGCTACTGGTGCACAGGGGTTACAAGGCGCGGCAGGTGCAACTGGTGCTACAGGTGCTAACGGATTACAAGGCGCTACCGGTTCACAGGGTTTACAGGGCGCTGCGGGCGCAACCGGTAGCCAGGGCCCGACAGGATTACAAGGTTCGACAGGAGCGGCCGGAGCAACAGGTGCCAGCGGAAGTCGCGGTGATACGGGAGTAACAGGGGCTACAGGCTCTCAGGGAATACAAGGAATAACCGGTGCTACCGGTGCTACCGGCAGCCAGGGTTTACAAGGTTTAACAGGAGCAACCGGTGCCACAGGTTCCCAGGGCATTCAGGGTATTACCGGTTCTACCGGCACCCAGGGAATTACAGGACCAACTGGTCCGCTTGGAACAGCCGGCGGCGATCTGTCGGGCACTTATCCTAATCCAAAAGTCACCGGAATACAAGGCAATCCGGTTAGCAGCAATACGCCAACATTAAACGAAGTTTTGAAATGGAACGGCAGCGCATGGGTTCCAATGCCCGACAGTAGCATTTACGCATGGAACATAACCGGCAATGCCGGCACGAACTCTTCCACAAATTATATCGGAACCAGTGATGCTGCAAACCTCACTTTTAAAGTAAACGGCCAGTTTGCAGGCCTCATTGATTACCTAAACTTCAACGCAACTTTTGGATACCAGTCAGCGCGCTCAAGTACAGGTTCTGATAATACAGCTATGGGATATCAGACTTTATATTCCAACACCAGCGGAAGCTCTAATACAGCTATTGGTCAGCAAGCCCTGTTTCTGAATTCTGTTGCCTCCGATAACTCAGCTTTCGGAGTAAATTCTCTTTTTCTCAACACCAAAGGTGCAAATAACACGGCCAGTGGTTACAAAGCTTTATACGATAATGATACCGCCTCCAATAACACCGCCAATGGTTGGGAAGCCCTGTATTCAACTACGGAAGGGGCTGATAACACAGCTGTAGGCTACAAAGCATTGTGGAATAACATTAATGGTACCCTTAATACCGGTATAGGATATAACGCCAACGTAAGCAGCGGTGCATTTACCAATGCCACTGCCGTGGGGTCAAACGCCTCGGTTAATGCCTCTGATAAAGTAAGGATTGGTGATGTGAACGTTACCGTAATTGAAGGGCAGGTTGGCTTTACCAATCCATCAGACGGAAGGTTTAAATATAATATTACCGAAGACGTAAAAGGGCTTGATTTTATTACGAGATTAAGACCGGTGGTTTACAATTTCGACACCAAAAAATTTGAAGAATTCATTACCCGGGGAATGCCTGAAGATGACAGAAAGGCCCGCCTGGAAGGACGTGATTTCTCAGGCTCTTCCGCCGTTCGTCAAAGCGGATTTATTGCTCAGGAAGTTGAACAGGCCATGAAAGCCACCGGTTATGATTTTAACGGTCTTCACAAACCACAAAACGACAACGACAATTACAGTCTTGCTTATGGAGAATTTGTAGTGCCTTTAGTAAAGGCCGTACAGGAGCAACAAACCATGATAGAAGAGCAGAAGAAAGCTATAGACGAATTGAAAAAACAGAATGCTGCCATTTTAAAGGAATTGGAATTACTGAAAAAGTAGAACCATGGGCAATGAGTATGCAGGTTTGATAATTCAAACAGGCAAAATCATTGCACATAGCAGTATAAATAAAAGCGCATGAACAAAGCGATTAACGCATGGTTAATGAACCCGCAGTTAAACCCTGATACTAACAGATATTGGCGCAGGGCCCTGATGGCAATATCTTTTTTGATATCAACCGGATTTACTTATGGACAATACTGCCTTCCCAATTACCAAATTAGTGCATGTAACTCAGGCGACTATGTTGCCGGGGTGATTTTCAATACCATCAACGACCCCAATGTTCCATGTCCTCAGGTAAATCCAAACAACATTGACTCTTCAGCATTTTTTTGCACCAGTGTTTGTCCGGGTGCCAGTTACCAGGTAACCATTACAAACAATCCTTACAATGGTGAATACATGGCTGTTTGTATTGACTTCAATGGCAACGGCAATTTTTCCGACCCCGGTGAGTTTTTCCCTATTGGTTATGCTTCACCCGGTGCAGTCCTAACCGCCAATATTATCATTCCTCAAAATGCCACTGCAGGTAACACAAAATTTCGTGTCTTCTGTCAGTCAGGCCTGGTTCCCCTGGCACAAAACAATATCTGTGGCAATTTATCAACCGGAGATGTTCTTGATTACTGCCTTACCATTAACCCGGCCGTTTCTGTAAACCTGGGCCCCAATATTTCGCAGTGTGGGGGAGATGTAACCTTAAACGCCGGGAATGCAGGAGCAACCTATTCCTGGTCTGACGGGTCAACCAATCAGACACTCCTGGTAACCACCAGCGGGCAATACAGCACTACAGTTACCAACACAAGCAGTTGTTCGGCATCTGGTGATATTAACGTTTATCTGCAACCGGTACCGGTGGTGTCATTGGGCTCAAATATTATGCAATGCGGTGGAACGGTAACCTTAAATGCGGGTAACACGGGCAACGTGTTTGAATGGAGTGATGGCGAAGTAACACAATCCATAACCGTTGATTCCTCGGATACGTATAGTGTTTCGGTAACCAATGCAAGTGGATGTGCCGCCAACAGCAGCGTTCAGGTTACAATTGATACAGTGCCGGTTTTAAGCCTTCCGACCTTTACGCCGCAATGCGGAGGCTTTGATACACTGGATGCCGGTAATGTTGGTGCCAGTTATATGTGGTCTGATGGCTCAACCAACGAAACCCTTATTGCAAGCCAAAGTGGAAACTATTATGTCACGGTTACCGATGGAAATAACTGCACGATTAGCGCATCTTCAGCTATAACAATTCACCCGCTACCACCGGTAACACTAAATATTCAAGCCAACGTTTGTAATACTATTCCCGTTTTTAATCTGTATGGAGGAGCACCGGCAGGTGGTACTTACTATGTAGATTACCAGCCCGACACTTCATTTATCAATACTATTGACGAAGGAATTGATGGCCACAACATTACTTACACCTATACCGATACTTTCGGTTGTATTGATTCAGCCGTAACTTATATTACTGTCCGTAAACATCCTTTTATTACCACCCTAGACCCACCGGTTATGTGTGCGGGTTCGCCATATATTAACCTGGATGATTACTTTACGCCCACCGGCGGTGTTTATAATGGCCTGGGGGTTAGTTCGCATTTCTTTTACCCGTCGCTTAGCGGGCCCGGTAACGATACTATCATTGATATTGTAACAGATAGCTATGGATGCACCGATACATCTATCTATCCGTTTATGGTTAATCCTGCGGTGCATGTTTCAGTAACCCCAAGTGTTTTGGATAATGCTATTTGCGCGGGCCAAACGGTAAGTTTCATAGCAACCGGCGCTTTACAATACCAGTTTTTTATTGATACGGTTGCCCAGGGGCTTGCATCTTCCAACAATACCTTCAGCACTTTTGCATTGCGCAATAATGATGTTGTTACCGTGGTTGGCAGCAACATGTGCTCAACCGATACGTCGATACCGGTAGGATTTAATGTTTATCCGCTGCCGAATGTTTCGCCAGGTAAGGATACTTCCATAGCTCTCGGACAATCAGTGCAGTTAAACGGCTCTGCCACCGGAACCGGTTTACTGGTTTATCAGTGGAGCCCGGCATCACAGTTAAACATCAGCAATATCCCTGACCCCATTTATTCGGGCCAGGCCGATTCAACAGTATTTACGCTGGTGGTGTCTGACACCTATGGCTGCATTGATTCGGGCCACGTAACTGTTTATGTAACTGTTCCCAACGCTATTGTATTACCGAATGTAATTACGCCCGATGGCAATGGCAAAAACGATACCTGGAAAATAAACACCCGCGTTGATTTAACCGGCTCCAGACTGGTAATTTTTAATCGCTGGGGCGAAACCGTTTACGAAGCCGAAAGTTATAACAACGACTGGGGTGGCACTTACAAAAACACCGGTGAAAAATTACCGGATGGCACCTATTATTACGAGTTACAGGTTCCTTCGGAAAACAACCATATGTATAAAGGGGCCATTAATATTTTAAATGGCGGTGGCGGAAAGCCGTAAAACAGAAACTGACGGTATGACGAAAAAATATACCTTATTTACCATGGCCGTGTTGCTGCTTTCAATGGCCTTGAAAGCCCAGCAGCTACCGCTGTACAACCAGTTGTACTTTATGCGCATGTTATACAACCCGGCGCTTACCGGTTATAACGGCAGTAGCAACTTATACGGCTTTTACCGCGACCAGTGGACCGATATACCCGGCCATCCTGTTACGGCGGGGGCCGTGGGTGATGTTAGCCTTTGGAAGGACAGGATAGGAACAGGCTTTAATTTATATGAAGACAATACCGATATCATTCACCGTATTAACGCACAGGTTTATTATGCTCAAAAAATAACGCTTGCCAAAGACCACTTACTTTCACTGGGTCTTTCGGTGGGCGTTCAGGAAACCCATATTGATTTTAGCAACGTGGTGGCCGCCGATGTGGACGATGAAGGCATAGCACAGGGCAACAAAACCGGCGCCGCTTATACCATGAACGTGGGTTTGGCTTACCAGTGGAAAAAACTTACGCTCAGCTTTGCTATCCCTCAGGTGGTAAACACCGAGGCAAGGCTTATTAGCCAGTTAAAAGAAAGCGACTACACCAATACGCGCACCTATTTGGGCGGAGCCAGTTATGAATTTAATATTGCGAAAGAAAAATTCAACATTGAACCCAGTGTTTTGGTAAAAGGAGCGCCCGGTTTGCCGGTGCAGGTTGATGGCGAAGTAATGGCGAATTATAAACGCTTCCTGTTTTTGGGCATAGGCTATCGCTCGGAGTACGGTTGCTCTGTCAATGCAGCAGTTCGCATTAGCAAGATATTTACTATTGGATACGCTTATGAGTACCCCATTATCCCACACCTGAATTATGCCATAACCAAAGGAACGCACGAGTTGATAGTTGGAATTAACTTCGATAAATGGCTGAAGAAAAAAGACAGCAAAAAAGCCGACGATAACAAGCCTGAGGAAAATAACGGCGATGATATCAACAAAAAACTCGACTCACTCATTCAAAAGGTAAATCACCTCGATAGCCTGGTAAGCGCCAACCAGTTAACTCAACACCAAATGGATAGCGCAAGGCAAAGTCTCGACTCCATCCTGTCAAAAAATATGGAGCAGGATGCGAAAATTAAAGACCTGAATGACCGGCTCGACAAAATGCGCACCCAGTTTAAAGATAGTCTTGATAACATGGCCCGCTCCTATCGTAAGCGGGTAAAGGAAAACCCGCCGGTTAATTTCCCTAATGCTATTAATAAAGATACCAAGGCTTATGAAGGCGAAATTTACCGTCTCGATAACGTTACATTCAACTTAAACAGCAGTTACCTTACCAAAGAATCCTACCCGCAGTTGGATAATGTTATTGCATTCATGAAACTGAATCCAAACATACACATCCGCATTGTTGGCCATACCGACTCTATCGCTTCACCCAAATACAATCAGTGGTTGAGTGAGCGAAGAGCCATGAGCGTGTATGATTACCTGCTCACCAAAGGTATTTACGGCGACCGCATGGTTTATGTAGGTTTCGGCGAGAAGGTGCCTATTGCCGATAATGCTACCGAAGCCGGCCGGGCAACCAACAGGCGTGTGGAATTTGAAATTGTTAAGTAATGGTATACCCACCGGCTTAGTTATAACTTACCGCCTTTTATTTTTCCCGGCATCCACAGGGCCAACATGCCATGGAACATGCCCATCAACTATACTTATCTAACAGGCCCGAGCAGTGGTTCTAAAGCATGGCATTACGGTTTTGGACCCTAAAAACTGGCGTTTAAAACATTTTTTTACTCTTTAAAATGCCAAGGAATGCATAATAAAGCAGGTAAAAGCGGGTAAAAGCAGGTGTTTTTGGCCCTATAAAATCCGTAAACTTCGTTTTATGCCTATCTTCCTCTTCCCCGCAGAGTCTCCCTTTCGGCTTTGCGATAGGGGACTCTGCGGCGCTGCGCACCAGCCTTCGTGGTTCCAACCAGTGGTTGTAAAGCATGCTGGCTTTGGGCCTAAAAATTGGCACTTACAACATTTTTTACCCCTTTAAAATGATAAGGAATGCTAAGTAAAGCAGGTAAAAGCGGTTAAAAGCAGGTGTTTTTGGCCATATAAAATCCGTCAATTGCCTGCACCAACCTTTATTTTCAAATTTTTTTTACTAGCCATTAACCAAGCATATCTAACAGGCCCCATCGATGGTTTCGTTGAGTCTACATCATAGCTCAGGTACTAAATCGCCGATAAGCTGGTAAAGGTTGTCTAACCGCTAAACCGACTTATCAGTTCTAAATTTTATTTTACCCCGCATCCGCGGGGCCAATATGTCAAAGAACAATTTTTAAATGCTACTAAATACATACCTGTTTTGAACAGAGAATAGCAGCATTTAAGTTCATTCAGGTCAATCCAATGAAACCATTTCCATGCTAAGGAATGCTAAGAAATGCTAAGCAATGCTAAGGAATGCTAAGCCTTTTGGCCTTAACATGGCTTATTGGGCGCTTCGCCCGGAACCTGAAAACGGGCCTGCCTTTACTATACTATTGACCATAGATATCTTTTTTACCAGGACTTTCCCGTCAAACAATCTTTCAAAAAACAATCATCCTTACTGGTATACATTTTTACCAATCATGGCACTAAGTTAATCAAATTTAATTTTTAAAAAGTTATTAGTTTGTTAAAGAACAAAAATAAAGGGATAATACGTTTTACAAGCTTGCCCAAATTGGCTTAAACAGCCCCCTTCAAGCTATCAAACACCTGTAATTCAGCTATTTCACCTTTTCTGAAGCTGGTTCCTCCACCTCGCTGTGTGCTCATTACACGCCAAAATGTGTAAATATTTGGATAAACAGCCAAAAAAGGCCACTTTGCACCCGCTTTCGGAATAAAATATTCTGAAAAATTTAAATTTTAACGACACATAAACTAACACTTAATCGCTCTCCATTTATGAAAACATTATTACAATTTATCAAAAGCACCGTTATACTAACCGTGCTGCTTGCTGTAACCGCCATAGTAAATGGCCAGCAGGTTCATTCGCATAACTTGCCTTTGCAAAGCATAAAGACACCGCAGGCCGTGCAGGGAGTTATTGGCGGTCCTTCGGCTATTCATACTTTGCACCACCGCGGTGAGTACGCGCCGGCTACAACCTGCGATACTGACCTGCTGATGGACTATGCCGCCTACGACCAGGTATACGCCGAAGTAAACGGTTTAAATTATAACGGCAGCTGGTATAACGGCACCGGTTTATATTTAAACGGTATGTCTTCATACAATACCATTGCCAGCGGCGATAGCGGCTATGTTAGCTATGTAGGCATTGTTTTTGACTCGCTGTTGTTTTCCAATCCAATTGATACCACCTCTGGTTATCTGCCGCTGGCTACCAGCACCGTTTATTTCGACTCGTTGGGTTTATATACAGCGCTGTCTGGTGATACCAACCTGATGACTACTGACAGTGTTATCATTAAGATTTACAGTTACACCAATGGCGTTTTCTCTACCAACCCGGTAAAAACTATCGTTGAACACGGATGGGCTCAGTTAAAACAATTTTATGCCCCCGCGGGCTACGTAGCCTATGCGCAATTACCGGTTCACTATCAGTTTACCCAGGGACAAGGTATGGCCATAATTTTGCAATACCACAACAAGCACAAAGCCAATATCCTGAACATTGCATACAGCTATCCCGATTCTTGCGGAACGGTTGTTTATAGTGGAACCACCTATCCTTCACCGGCTTACCCTCCTGCTTTAGCGGGTAATGAATTTTATGGAAGCATCAGCGCCGATTCAGTAGGTGTTGTCGATAACTTCGACAATACGGCCGGTTTCTTTGGCGATGGCTTTGCCACTAATTGCTCATACGTTTATACGCAAAACTGGGCTCTGTTACCTTTTGTTACAGTTTGTGTACCGGCTACGGCTCCTTCAGTTACTATTGCCACTACCAATGTTAAATGCTTCGGACAAAACACCGGCACTGCCATAGCAGTAGCCAGCGGCGGAACAGGCACTTATACTTATGCATGGAGCGGTGGCGCTACTACCGATACCATTACTGTGGGCACTGGTACTTACACCGTTACTGTAACCTCAGGTGGACAAACTGCTACGGCAACCGCAACTATTACAGGGCCTGCAAGTGCCGTAAGCGCTGCTCCTACAAGTACACCAACCGGTTGCTCGGGCAACACCGGCACAGCAAGTGCAAATGCCACCGGCGGAACGGGCGCATATACTTATGTTTGGACCAACGCAGCTACTACTGCTACTATTACCGGCCTTGCCAGCGGCAACGTAAGCGTTACCGTTACAGATGCCAATGGATGCTCTGCAGTCGGTTCAGCCGTAGTTGGAACTCCAACGGCATTTACAGCTTCAGTTACCCCTACCGCTGTTAATTGCTTCGGTCAAAGCACCGGTAGCGCAACCGCAGGTTCAACCGGCACAGGTACCCTTACCTATACCTGGAGCAACGGAGGCACTACGCAAACTATCAACAACATTGCAGCAGCTACCTACAGCGTTACTGTTTCTGAAACCAACGGTTGCACGGCTACTGCCTCAGGCATTGTATCCCAACCGTCAAGCGCTTTGGATATAACCGTTACTTCCACCCAAACTTCATGTGCATCAAACACAGGTTCTGCCTCAGTTACGGCAGCCGGAGGAACCTCGGGTTATACTTATTCGTGGAGCAACGCCGCAACAACTACTACTATCAACAACTTAGGTGTAGGCAACTATAACATTACCGTTACTGATGCCAAAAGCTGTACTGCCACCGGAACAACCGCGGTAAATACGGCTGCTACTTATACGGTAAGCGTTACTTCTACTACCATCAATTGCTTCGGCGCCACTACTGCCAGCGCAACCGCCACCGTTACCGGAGCCACGGGTAATGTTACTTACGTTTGGAGCAACACTGCCACTACGCAAACTATTAATACTTTGGGCGCAGGCACTTATAACGTAACTATTACCGATGGCAGCGGATGTCAAAAAACATCTTCGACCACCATTACGCAGCCAACGGCCATTACAGGTTCTGTTATTACTACCCCAACATCTTGTGTTTCTAACTCGGGAACCGCTACTATGAATGCCAGCGGCGGAACAGGAACACTTTCTTATCTCTGGAGCAACTCAAGCACTGCTAACCCGGTTACCGGGCTTGGAGTTGGCAACATTACGGTTGTTGTATCTGATGCAAACAGTTGCACCGCCTCTTTCTCCGGTTCAATCAGCCTGCCTCCTGCTTATTCAGTTTCTGCCAGTGCAACCGCAGTTGGCTGCTACGGACAAAGCACCGGTTCGGTTAGCACCTCGGTTACCGGCAACGGAACCTACGGTTACGCATGGAGCAACGGTTCTACACTGACTAACATTACCAATGTTGCTGCTGCTACTTACACGGTAACAGTTTCCGATATCTACGGATGCACGCAAACTGCTACCGCTACCGTAACCCAACCTTCAGCCGCACTTACTGCTTCGGCAACAGCTACTGCCCAAACTTCATGTTCAAGCAGCAATGGCTCTGTAACCGTGGTTGCTTCAAACGGCACCTCGCCATATACTTACGACTGGACCAACGGGGCTACTACTTCTAACGTTACCAGCCTGGCCGCCAACAGCTACACCGTTACTGTAACCGATAACAACCAGTGCACGGCAACAGCTTCTGCTACGGTAAGCGCACCATCAGGTATTTCGGTTTCAACTTCAACCACCGATGCTACCAATGGCGCTAACGGAACGGCTACTGCTACACCTACAGGGGGCACTTCGCCATACACTTACGCCTGGACCAACAGCGGAACTGCTGCTACCGATACCGGCCTTGCGGCAGGTAGTTATTCTGTAACGGTAACCGATGCCAACGGATGCTCGGCTACGGCCAGCGTAACTATTGTTACCACCGGTATTAATAACGTTACACCTAACATAACCAACATTACCTTAGTGCCTAACCCGGCTACTGATGTTGTAAAGGTGGTAGTTGAAATGGGAACAACCCAAAGCGTTGATTTCAAAATGATAGATATTACCGGCAAAATCATTTACGCTTCGCACGAAACAACTGTTCAGGGAACTATCGTTCATGAAATAAGCCTGAACGAATATGCTGCAGGCATTTACATTGTTGAAATTGCCGCAGGCAACCAGGTGGTTAGAAAGCGTTTGGTTATTACCAAATAATACTTCCACATCTCATTCAAAAGCCCTCGCCAAAAGCGGGGGCTTTTTTTTGCCCGTCCGCCGCTTGTCGCCCTCAGAAGCTTTAAAAAAAAAATACATTTGAGCCACTCAGGCACAAAGAAAAATTCAAAGAATTCCATACGGGATATATGGAATTGTGAATCTTTTCAAGGGTCTTTATGCAGAAAAATTAGTGTCTTAGGCCCTTCGTGGCAAGTGTTTTGTATTTAAATGCAACTGCTTTTTATTTGATGCCGCACCCTGTAAACTTTAAACTCATCCGGCTCATCTATAATAACCTCCCGTTCATCGAATATTCAAAACCATTGCATTTAGCGGTCGTATTTTAGTGTGAAACAAAACCTGATGCTATGAGAAAGAAACGTACCCTTGTTTGTTTTACAGCCCTGCTGCTTGTTGCCGGCGAATTACTTGCCCAGGCTTCTAAAAAACCAAATTCCTTCATCCATAACTTTGCACTGAGCATTCCGTTCGACGGCGGCATGTTTTTGGTGATGGCTGTAGGCATTGTTTACGGCGGAACAGTCCTTTCAAAAGATTAAGCTACTGCCAACCGGTTTTTAACCTCATTCCCCCCTGTTAGTTGTGATAACACAACACCAAATGTGATGACCCGACAATGTGGTAATGCGATAGTGAATGAATGATGCATTCAATTATCACATCGCCGGGTCGTCGCATTATTCCAGTATTTCAAAGAACATTTTTAGCAGGCATGGCTTTCGTTAGCCGCTTTTAAATTTGGTTTAGTTCATTCATCACGCTCAGGCCGGGTTATTGTTCCATAAAAATTTGCCGGCTCTTTCAAATTTATATACACAATTTATATTTGTTATATTTTTAATTTAAAAATTACACCTTGACGCAGGCCCCTTTAAAACTGAAAATCCCGCAACTTTCGGTTGCGGGATTTTTCATTATCTCAAAGAAAATTCAGAATACTATTCTTCTGTTTTCTCTGCTGTAGTTTCAGCGGCGTCTTCAGCGGCTTTTTGCGATTTTGCTTCAGCTTCAGCAGCGTCATCGGCGGCTTGCTTGTTCTCCATCTTCTCCTTCAACTGGCTCAATACACCAAGGTCGCCGAGGGTTGTTTTCTCAACGTTCTTTTGCATTGTTTTAACCGTCTTGGTAGTTTTTTCGCGTTCAACTTTCTTTTCTTTTCTTTCGCCTTCTACTGCTTCTTTCTTGGCATCTTCCCATATACGTGCATGCGAAACTAAAATTCGCTTGTCGTTACGGTTAAATTCTAATACTTTGAATTCAGCTTTTTCGTCAGCGTTTAAGAAACCACCGGCTTCTTTAGCCAAATGCTTTTTAGGGGCAAAAGCCTCTAATCCGTAAGGCAATAATACCACAGCGCCTTTGTCGTCTGCACTTAATACAGTCGCTTCATGCACCGAGCCTATTGGGAACACGCTTTCAAAAGTATCCCACGGATCTTCTTCAATTTGCTTGTGGCCTAAAGTAAGCTTGCGGTTTTCGTTGTCAATATCAAGCACTACTACATCCAGGTCGTTGCCAACTTTGGTAAACTCAGTAGGGTGGTTGTAACGTTTAATCCACGAAAGGTCGCTAATGTGAACCATGCCACCAATGCCGTCGGCTAATTCAACAAACACACCGTAAGGAGTGATGTTTTTAACCACGCCCTTGGTTTTGGTTCCCACAGGGAATTTCTCGGCAATCTTAATCCATGGGTCTTCAGTCAGTCTCTTTAACGAAAGCGACATTTTTCTTTCCTCACGGTCAAGGGTCATTACAATAGCCTCATGCACATCGCCTAAGTGGAAATACTCGCGGCTGTTGATTGGCGTGTTGCTCCATGAAACTTCCGATACGTGAATCAAACCTTCAACGCCCGGTGTAATTTCTAAGAAAGCACCGTAGTCTTCAATGTTCACAATCTTACCTTTCACCTTGCTGCCAACTTCAATTTCTTTGTCCAGGGTATCCCATGGGTGAGCCTGTAATTGTTTCAAGCCCAAAGAAATTCTCTTCTTGTTATCGTCGTAATCCAGTACCACCACGTTCAGTTTCTGGTTTAATTCCAGCACCTCTTTCGGATGGCTTATGCGGCCCCACGAAATATCCGTAATGTAAAGTAATCCGTCAACACCACCCAGGTCAATAAACGCACCGAAATCGGTAATGTTTTTGATGGTTCCTTCCAATACCTGGCCTTTTTCAAGCTTGCCGATAATGGCTTCGCGTTGACTTTCGATATCGCTTTCGATAAGCGCTTTGTGCGATACCACGGCGTTTTTAATAGCCTCGTTAATCTTCACAACTTTCAACTCCATGGTTTTGCCCACGTAAATATCGTAGTCGGTAATAGGTTTAACGTCAATTTGAGAGCCCGGTAAGAATGTTTCCAGACCAAATACATTGGCAATAAGCCCGCCTTTGGTTTTCGACACAATTTTACCCTGCACCACGGCGCCGGTTTTGTTGGCATCAACAATATACTCCCATGCTTTAAGCATGCGGGCATTTTTGCGGCTTAACTGAAGGATGCCTTTTTTGTCTTCTTTGTTTACTACATAAACATCAAACTCATCGCCCACTTTCAGGTCTTCCACATCGCGGAATTCGGTAAGTGGCACCAGGCCGTCTGATTTAAATCCAATGTTCAAAACAACGTCGGCCGAAGTGATGGCTACAACGGTTCCTTTAACGATTTCATCGTTTTCGATGGTCTTTAAAGTGGATGAGTACTGCTCATCGTACATTTTGCTTTCGGCATCGCTGTAACGTACTACATTGCGCTTGTCTACCGTCCAGTCAAAATCATCGAAAGCACCTTGTGCTGCGTTGGGACCAAAATTCTTTACTGTTGCTGTTATAACAGTATCGGCAGTTCCCTCTGCTGGTGATAATTCATTTACAGTTTCTTCTGACATAACTAATTCGCCGGTTATTATTTATTCTCATCCCGGAACATGAGTTTAGTTAATTGTTAAAAATGGGCTGCAAAGGTAGCAAAAAATTACCAAAATCCTAAATGTCACCCCTCGTAAGGGCGAATAATTATTCGCCCCCACCCATTCGCCCCCACCTACTCGCCCCCACCCCATCGCCCTTCAAACACCACCCCGGCTGTTCAACCCGAAACCCAAAACTCGAAACCAACCCCGGCTGTTCAACTCGAAACTTGAAACCCGAAACTCGAAACTAACCCCGGGTAAATCGATACCAAACAGAACCCATCGATACCAAACGATACCTATAGATACCTGTTTTGAATCCGTCGGGGTATCGAAATGTTAAAATTTCTGGCCCACCCGCCGCACAGGCAGGCTTACCCACCAGACCGGCGAGCCCCTGCCCCACTTTTAAACCTATGTCACTTCCAAAACTCATTTCCATCATTTACACCGCTAAGTTACTCAAAAAAACCGATTATTCAAATATTTGTTTTATTGCCGGCAAATTATCTGAATCAGAATGGAATACAGATGCAAGGATGAACAACATGATAAATACAAGGGCAATGATATTATCCTGCCTATAAACTCTCCTCCTAAATTAGGAGGAGCTGCCCTGGAGGTGGTTGCATTTGGCTGTTTTGCATTAAACTCCCCTCCTTTTTTAAAGGAGGCTTGTCCCTCGGCTTTGCGCGGGAAGCTGCCCTGGGGGTGGTTGTATTTGGCTGTTTTGCATTAAACTCCCCTCCTTTTTTTAAAAAGGCCTGTCCCGCGGCTTTGTGCGGGAGGCTGCCCTGGGGGTGGTTGCATTTAGCTGTTTTACCCCAGTTTCCACCCCTTCAGTGCAAAGCTCCGCCAAAGCCCACTTTTTCGCGGTATATTTCGGGAGATACTTCGGTATTGGCCTTAAAAAAACGGCTGAAGTAATACTCGTCAGGGTAGCCAGGTTCGCAGGCTATTTCTTTAATGGTTTAATTGGCAAGGCTCCAATTAACTTCAGCTTACTTAAAACGTACCGTTATCCAAATCGGCTATCATACCGGGTTTACCGGGGTGCCATCCCAGCCATTGCTGCGTCAGCTCGCTGCTGGCGGGCATGTTTGCCGCAGCAAACATCGCTATCGGCCCAAAATGCGCGGCAGCCTCCTCTTTAGATTTTGATACCACCGGCAGGTTCAGTTTGCGGCCAATGGCTTCGGCAATGGCTTTCAGGCTAACGCCTTCTTCCTCCACTGCATGATACCGGCGCCCGGCCATCCCTTTCTCCAGCACAAGCTTATATAAAACTGCTACGTCAAGCACATGACAGGCGGCCCAACGGTTAAGCCCCTCGCCTGTATAAGCCGATACGCCTTTTTGCCGGGCAAAGTTAATAAGCAGGCTAACCAGCCCGTGCTTATTCTGGTCGTGTACCTGCGGCAGGCGCACAATGTTTACCGGCACCCCTTTGCTCAATAAAGCAAGTGCCGTCTTTTCAGATACACGAGGCAAATGCGGGTTTTCGAGGGCATCGGTATCCTCGGTGGCAACCAGTCCGCCGTAACGCGGGCCTATACCCGAAGTAACAATAAACGGCCGGCCTGTACCCGCAAGCTCTTCGCCTATGGCCTCTATGGCCAGGCGGTCTGTTTCGCAGTTTTCAGCAAATTTCGAAAAGTCGTGTATAAAGCCCAGGTGCATCACCGCATCGGCTTTTGCAGCACCGCTTTTAAGGCTTCCGGTATCCTGCAAAGTACCGCGGTGCACATCGGCACCCAATGCAGCAATCAATTTAGCAGACTCCTCACTGCGGGCAAGACCCAGCACCTGGTGACCACCCTTCAATAATTCTTTTACTACTTCCGAACCTATAAAGCCCGAAGCTCCTGTTACAAATACGCGCATGTTTTTTAAATTTTGTGGTTAATAATGGGGGATGTGTTTATTTCCCTTTCGAAGGCAAAGTTGCTCTAGCCCCTGGCGCAAAGCGAGGACATTTATCACCGTTTTTAAATTACTTTTTTGCAAGCTGCGCGTGCCTGATGCGGCTCAATGTTTCGCGCGAAACCCCCAGGTATGAAGCCACCATGTGCAGCGGAACCCGCGCATGAATATGCCCGTAGTTTTTTACAAACGCTTCATACTTCTCTTCGGCCGTGGTGTTGATAGAACTAAGTATACGCCGCCTGAAGATATGGTCGCTGCTCGAAATAAGCTTATCGAAATAAGCTTTTAAACCGGGTATATTGTCAATAAGGTAGCGCAAATCGCTTTTTGTCCAAAGTACAACTTCGCTGGGCTCCAGGGCAGTGATGTTAAAATCAGACGGGGTGGCATTATCAAAACTTTCAGGGTCGGTGGTCCAGCTTATTTCGGGCGAAAACTGCATAATACGTTCGCTTCCGTCGGCAGTGGTATTATAGGTGCGCAGTAAACCCTTGCTTATAAATATTTTATAGCGGCACACCTCGCCCTGGCGCAGTAAAAACTCTTTGCGGCGCAACGATTTTTCAACGGCCCTCCGGCGCATTAGTTGAATTTCGTCTTCATTCAGGTTTGCCTGCGCCTGTATATAATCTTTGAAATCGGAGAACATAACTGTCTGCAAAATAAAGCATAATTCGGCGGAAGCAGGAGCATATAAATGCCTGCTTGAGCAGTAGCTTCCGGCTACGTCCCTCTATGTTTGTAGCTCTGGCTACTAGTATTATAAAATACATATCTTTGCAGTGCCTCCGGTGGCCGCAGATTTGTTCTGTTGACGGGGTGCATTTATCCATGCTAACCAAAACCGAAATATTACTTTTTCTTAAAAAGAATAAGGCCTACCTGCACCAGCACTTCTGCTTGCAGCAAATAGGCATATTTGGCTCATTTGCACGCGACGAGGCGGACGAAAAAAGTGATATTGATTTTTTAGTGGAAATTGATGCCCCCTTAGAGGTTTACAAAGAAACCAAGGAAGCATTGCATAATTATTTGAAGAATGCCTTTGGCAGGGAAGTTGACCTGGCTAATCCTAAGTCTTTAAAGCCACATTATAAGGAAAGGATTTTAAAGCAAGCCCTTTATGCTTGAAGAGCGGGACAAAGCCAACATAGAAGAAGTATTCTATGCAATTGAACACATTGAAAAATACCTGGAAAATATTTTCAATCTTGAAGATTTGCTTAATAATACAATGATGTATGATGCCGTAATGATGAACTTTATTTTGATTGGTGAAGCGTGAAAAGATTAATTAAAAAACTTAAAACCGAAAACCCGCAAATTAATTGGGCCGGAATAAACAGCTACCGCAACTTTATTGCTCATGAGTATTTTGGCGTAGATGAAAAAATAGTTTGGCAAACAATCAAAATTGAATTGCCAAAATTGAAAAATGATCTTTACAGCATTTTAAACGCCGGTTGATCATCCCCACTCACCTCTTTGAGCGTAGCTTGTAGCCTCCGGCCACTGTATTTGTATTACACACCGGCAGGCAGGTTTATAATGCCTCTCCAATCGTGCACCGCTAACCCCTAAAACATTTTAATAAGCCCGTTTATTACAACCTCCTTTGAGGTGGCGTTATAATCAAAGGCGCAATCATCCCAGGTAGGCGCCCTAAAGGTGGGGTGGTAATTATTCGAAAAAGCGAAGGGCTCGGTAGGTATTCCAAAAAGTCCTTTATCCAGCTTCCCGTTACCGTTCATATCCTGAAAAATACTCACCGCATATTTTCCGTACGGCAAATTGGTAACAGTAACCGATAAGTCTTTATTTGCTGCCGGGTCAAGCACAAACTGCTGCACCATATCCAGCTCATTAGGAAAGCCCTTGCTTTGCCTGCAAACGGCAATAAACAATTTATGCGTTTTATCTTTTACCTGCGTTATCCGTATCAACAGGTCAGGCCTGGCATCGGACCGCGTGAATGAGCAAAAAAATAAGCAGAGTAAAAAAAGCAGGCCCCGGTTTGTCATGGTTTTATAACAAACCATATACGGTGATGTTTGTTCGAAATTAAACTGCGGCGCTAAACTATTTACGCACCCGCCAGTTTTCTTTCTTTGGATACCTGGGCTTGTTAAGTGTGCCTCCATGCCTGAAAAGCAACTGATACACAAGTAAAATAACTGCCATGCTAAAGAGCACAATTAATTCAGTCATTATGTTATACTTAACGGGTTGTTTAATGGGTTAGGTGGTACAATGCAAAACCAACAGACAGGCTATTTAAAAACATATATCGATAAACATTAAAAATTGTCAGCAGTAACACCCTTTGCCGTTTATTGGTCATTCCCTTTGGAGTATAATATCTGGAGGGAAATAACAATAAAATCAACAATCAGGATAAAGCTTAGGGTTAAAACGTAATTCATAATTTCGGGACAACAGGGTAGTTACTTTTTAGTTCTTATTTATTACACTACAAAAAAACCTCTGGGGGGCGAGGTCTTTTTATAGTACAAAACGAAATGTGCCAGCATCTCTGTTATGAAACAAAATTGCAGTCTGTATTTTATTCGCACATACCTAACATTAGGTATTCATGCAACCACTTTTGATATGATTAA
>Ga0316217_10003142_pt1 | contig 19159 bp, 9 predicted proteins | sample 1anoAmetaG_FD_203633 | JGI IMG/M metagenome (GOLD analysis project Ga0316217, IMG submission 203633) | Freshwater microbial communities from Trout Bog Lake, Wisconsin, USA - 1anoA | ecosystem: Environmental > Aquatic > Freshwater > Lake > Hypolimnion/Profundal zone | place: USA: Wisconsin...
GCTCAGGATTCCTGATCCCGCCGCACAGAAACTCGCAGACCTGGAAAGCCGGTGGACCTCTCCGGGCGGACGATCCTGCTCCCTCTCCCTCGGGAGAGGGCTGGGGTGAGGGGAATCGCGGTGTCACATGATTTCCACGGTTTCAGGAGTCCTGAGGCTTCGACCAGGGCAAAGAGACCGAGGCGACCAAGTTCTTCTTGAAGCGCAAGCAAGCGGAGTCATCCGGTTTAGCCGTTTCTCAGGAGATCCCTGCGCGCGTCCTGGCGGCGCGGTTCCGCCGCTTGTAAGCCGCGCTTGTAAGCGGCCCGGACCAAAACGCGCCATTAACGCCAGCGCTGAAGCGGGATCGCCTCACCCTCCCATCAGAACCGTCGGGCACCCGAGCACGATGCTGCCCCCATGGGCCGTGGTATCGCCCACCCGCGCCGCGGGCTTGCCGCCAACGAGGACGGAGGCGGAGCCCTTCACAATGACGTCCGGGGGGCCGACGCAGACGCACATATCCCCCACGGTTGCGGCGGGCATGCCGCCGACGAGAACGGTGGGGACGCCCGGTCCGGAGACGGGGCCGCCGACATGGGGGATGGGAGGGAGCCCCGGGGTGACCATGGGGCAGACGTGCAGGTCGGTGATTCGCGCGGCTGGAGGCATAGCGTTGACAGTTTGGAAACCATCGCTCGAAGGCCCGCGGGACGCAAGCGGGAGTTTGATTCTTGACGACTAAAGCATGTTCGCATATTATAAGGCGCTAAACCACCGCTAATATGTACTCGAGACTGAAACTTGGCCGGGAGAGTCCGGGGTTGATCATCATTCTCATTGACCAATCGGGCTCCATGGAGGAGCCGTTTGCCGGAAGCACCAAAATGGATTTCGCGGCGTCGGCGGTCAACGACTGCGTTTATGAAATCGTGATCGGCTGCACTGTGGGCAACAACGTTCATGACCGCTGCCAGCTCGGCCTGATTGGCTACGGCGATGGCAAGGCGTCCATTCTACTCGGGGGTTTCGTTTCCGATGTGGCCAAATTGATGCGCGGCCAAGGCGTCTGGATCGACCGGAAAGCCAAAGGCGACACCCCGATGCACCTGGCTTTCGACGAAGCGGCAAAGCTGATCCGGGAGGGCTGGCTTCCGCAATACCCCGACTCTTTCCCGCCTTACGTGTTTAATATTACCGATGGCAAACCCACCTTTGAGGGCAAGGAAAGCTCCGAGGAGGCCGAGGCGGCCGCGCAGCGGCTGACTAGCCTAACCACCAGCGATGGGAAGGTGCTGCTGTTCAACGCGCATATTTCACCGGACAATTCGGAAGAATTGGTGCTGCCCGCCAAGGAGCCTCCGAAGGCGAACGAATTCATGCGGTTTCTGTTCCGGATTTCGAGTCCGATCCCCGCGCCCATGCATTCGCTGGCGCAAGCCGCCGGGCTGAACCCGGCGCCCGGCTCGCGGGGCTGCCTTTACAATGCGGGCGCCGAAGCGCTCACGAAGTTGCTGCTCTTCGGCTCCATTCCAGCCGCGAAGCGCGCCGGGGATCGCTAACATCGCAGAATCACTGGCGCATGCTCTCGTTGACCGGTTACTGGCTGAGCACGAACAAGCCCGGGGACCAACCGGAGGATTGTCAGGATGCCATCGCCTTCAGCGAACAGGGCCGGGTGCTGGCCCTGGCCGACGGGGCGACCCATTCGCTTCACTCCCGATTGTTTGCCCGGCTCCTGACCGCAGAATACATCGCTCAGCGCGAGGCGGGCGCGTTCTCGGTTGAAGGGTGGCTCGATGCCGCGCGCGAGAGTTGGCTCCGACGCCTGCGGGAGCAACTGGCCTCCGGAGAGGCCCCCGCCGTGGTGGCGGAAGGGCTCCGGCGGGGCAAGCCCGCGGCGGCGACCTTCCTGGCCGCCGATTACTCCGGGGCGATCGGACCGCAGGGCGTCCGGGTCGATTTGATGGCCCTCGGAGACACCTGCGCGCTCCACTTCGGCTCGAAAGGACTCGTGAAGTCGTTTCCGGTGTCATCGCCCGAAGGCTTCGGTTACCATCCCAACTGTATTTCCGTATCTCAATCCGAGCCTCCGCCGCGCCCGGATTTTCTCCGTGACACCTTCACCCTGACGGCTGGCGATTACCTGGTGCTGGCCACGGACGCCTTCGCCAAGTTCCTGGTGACCGCGGCGCGGGATCACCCTCGGGTGTTGGCGGAGTTCGACCGCGTCCGCGATCGCGCCGAAATGGAGACGTTCATCGCCCATTACCGGAGCGACCCGGTGCTGCGCATTGAGGAAGATGATCTTACGGTGGTCCGGCTTCAGGCCCGCGATTCTATCGAAGACTGGTCGTTTCCCACCGGTTCCAAACCCCCGGAACAGGCCCCTTCCGCGCCGCGCGCGGAACCTGAACCGGCCGAACCGGTGACGACACCGACGCCCTCCGGACCGCCGGAGGCTGCCAAACCATTCGATCCTGGGGTATCTGAGGGCTCGGCCGGGAGGCAGGATCTCGAACCGCAATGGCCGAAATACTTCTTCGGCGTCCTTTTAATATTGATCCTCGCCGGATTGGTGTTTATTGCCATCGACAGCCGGCAGCGGGTCGCTTTGCTGGCGGCGGAACTGCGCGCCACTGCGGCGGTTGGCACCAACCTGTTGGCCGGAACTACCTGGAACCTGGCCTCTAACGCCGCCCTTTCCGCGCAGATCTCCGGGTTGCGGCAGGACTCCTACGGCGGCGACGATCGCGAGCAGCTTTCGTCGCTCTCCGCCATGCTCCAGGATATTGCGGATGCAAATGATGAGCTGCGGGCTGAAATCACGAACGGCAGCCTCACCAACAAAGCGTTTTCGGAGCAACTCTTCCGCCTGGAACGGGCGGTGAGCGATCTGAAGAACCATCTATCGCGCCCCGCTGCGGAAGCCAATAACCCCACGAATGCCTTGGGAGGCTCGGGAACCAGCCCGGCGCCGAATGTCTCGCCTCCCTCGACGGAACCGAAGTGAACCCCGTCGCGACGGGCGAACGAACCTGGAACCATGCGCCAATCAATCCAAATCAAAGCCTCGGCAGGTGTCGCCGGGGGTGTGATCGAGGACGGAGAAAATGCCGAATGTCCCGTGCTGAACCCAAGTCCACGGGGGCGAACCAACCGTCCGCGTCGGCCCCTGGGCAAGCCGTTTGCCTGCGCGAACCCCACCCCGAGGTTTTTGCTAAGAGCTCACGGACTGCCGCCATCGGCGTCCGGACGCTTCGGTCAGTCGTTCCGGCTCCGGGCGGGGAATTGGATTCGGCTAGGGCTCTGGGTGCTCCTTTGCCTAAGCCCAGGGATACAATCCTGGGCTCAACCAAGCGCTCCCGGGTGGGCGGAACTGCTGACGGCCTTGAAGAGCGGCGACACCAACCACATTCTCGGCCTGGCCCGCAAATATCACGGCAACGCGAACGACCGAACCTTGGGAATATTTGCGGATGACGTAGCGGCGATTATCGAGCTCGCCCAAACCCAGCCACGCTCGAGCGGGAGCGAGGAGCTTCCGGCGGCTCGGCAGGCCAAGCGATTGCAGCTTGAGCAGGTGGTCAAAGACAATGAGTCGAGCAGTATTTCAGCCAAAGCGGAACTCGACCAAGCTGAAGAGGCCCTGGCCCGGACAAAACGGCTCCGTCCCCCGGGTTCGGCGGCGGTGGACTTTGCCCTGAGGCTGCGGGACGGCGCCAAGTCCAAATTCGAGTCGGTCCAAAATGGCCTTAAGCAGCGCCAAGCTGAGCTGGCGAGGTTGAACCTGGAAACGAGCGTAACCGCAGGCGTCGGTCCCGACCCCCTGGAGGGAGCTCGGAATCGGTTGACGAGCGAAGTAACCGCGCGCATTGCTCAACTGGGCGCGGACGGCAATGCCGGCGCGGCCCAAGCTCTGGGCGATTTCTATGCGCGCCTGTTCGGCCAGAACACTGACGTGACCCGAGCATTGGGACGCTTAAAGCCGGTCTCCCCTGTACCGCCGCCGGACCTGGGAACGAATGAGGCCAAGGAGTTGCTCGCGAAGGGACGTCCCTGGGCAGCCACTAACGCGCTTACGCGGGCGGAACGCCAGCTAGCGGCAGCGGCCTCCCGTGATCCGGAGTTCCGCTTGCAAGCGAGCAAAGAAATAGCAGGCATTCGGCGCCAGGCAGGCGACCTGATCCAGAAATTCATGAAGGAGCTTGGCGCCATTATGGGCCGGGCCGCCGATGATCCTCAAAAAATGGCGGCGTTCGACGAATTCGTTAAGGCCCATCCGGACTACCCCGATGCCGCGCGGGACCGGGCGCGGGTCGAGTTGGAGGAGTACCAGGCGAAGCTCGACGCGATCCAGCGCCTGGTCGGTTCTCAGCCGTTGGGAGCCTATCAACGGCTCCTGGGTTTGAGCCCCGACCTGGACCGTCTCCAGCTCGATACTTTGCGGGCGCGGATGGCGGCGATGTCAAATGGGATCCTCGACGCCGCTGCCGCTTCCCTCGGCGAAAGGCTTCAGGCAGCCCGGACCGCCCAGGAAAAAGACGCGGTCTTGCTAGAGGCGCGTTCCTGGACCAACGAGCCGATGAACGAGGTCGCCCGAGCCCAGTTTTCGAAGCTCCTTGCCGGCGCGGCCTCAAACCCGACGGAACAGCATGAAGCGTCCACCCCGCGCGAGGTGGTAAAGCCCGTGGTCAAAGGACGGGGCATCGGGCCGATCGCAGGGGTGGCGATCCTCGGTATCGCGTTTCTCGCTGTGGCCGCGTGGTATTGGCGCGGTTCGGCAGGCCGCAACAAGGGGCCGTCCGAGGGCGATTCAATCACGGAAAGCCCACCCGAGGTCAAGCTGGTGAGATATCCCTCGGCTCGACAGTATGCCCGCGCGGTGATGACGCCGAAGACGTCGTTCATCGACCCCGAACTTCAGGCGGCGGCGCCGGAGACCATGGCCGGCAACCCGAGCGAACCACTCGTTTACTCCGGCCAATTCGCGCGTGTTTACAAGCTTAGGACGTCCTCCGGTTGTTTCGCTTTCAAATGCTGGACGCACAGCATCGGCGATGCGGCCGACCTCTACGGGCACATCAGCCGCTGCCTGGCCGGCGTGTCCGAGCCTTATTTCATAGGGTTTCGCTACCAGGCTGAGGCCATCGTGATCGAAGGGGTGAAACACGCGGGCATCAAGATGGATTGGGTGGAGGGGGAGACTTTGCGGCGGTACGTCGGACTGAACCTCGCCCGGCCGCGCGCGCTGCTGGAGGTTGGTCAGGCCTTCGAGCGGTTGGTGAAATCGCTGCACGGGCATAAGATCGCCCACGCGGATCTCCAGGGCGAGAATATCATGGTCACCGGCGTCAACGGCCACTCGGCGCTAAAACTTATCGATTACGACACCATGGTCGTACCCACCTTGTGCGGACGCCCGGCGAGCAATGCCGGCCATTCCGACTTTCAACACCCGAAGCGATTGGCCGCCAAAGGATATCGAATGTCAACCCGGGATGATTATTTTTCCGAATTGGTTATCCATACGGCGCTGATGTCGCTTGCCTACAGCGCGAGCGCCCGGAGTTGGTACCAAACGAAGCTCTCCACGGGTCGCGGCTTCGATCCCTTGCTCTTCGCGGAAACCGATTTTGCCAATCCCGACGGATCGGCGATTTTCTCCCTGCTGCGCGCTGACCCGGAACCGTATGTCGTCGCGCTGACGGAGGCGCTGGCGAACGCGTGCAAGTCGGACATGGAATCGCTGGAACGGCTCGAAGTCGTGCTGGCGGGCATCGTTGCCGCGCCGTCGGAGGCCGCGGAACGGTCCGACTCTCCGCGGTGAGGTCCCCTCTCGCGCCGTGAGTTGAGCGGGCAGCCGAACTCGCGCCGTTCCGCTTGCGTTAGACGGTCGACTTGACCAGGAGATTCAGCGGCTCCCCGTGAGCAACCCGTGCCTCATGCACGGTCGAGGGACCCTTTTTGAGCGAGACGGGCAGGCTCTTTATGGTCGAGCCGCTACTCCGATTCTCCCCTTTGTTCAGCGGCCACAGGTTCGCGAGCTCATCCGGCCCTCCCAATTGTCGCTCCATCACGTGATCTCCGTCCAGGCCTTCGCCGCTGGGGCGGAAACCGAAAGGCCTGAATTTGTCATTGATTTTGCCGCCGCCGCCCGTGGATCCCTTTTCGTCGTAAATGAGCAGTTTCCCGGGCGCGATGCTCGCGAAGGCCGGGTCCAGTCCTACTTTGTCCCCATTAGGCAGCCCTTGGTTGGGACCACCGCCAGAGCTCACGACTTTGACCGCCCCGTCCCAATCCTGAAAGCCTTCCTCCTTCTCCAGCTTTGGTTCCTTCGATTTCAGAACCTCCTTGGCTTTCGCGCGGCTGCTCGCCGCCGCCGCCGCTTTGAGCCAATCCTGCTTGATTTCGTTGGCGGTTTCCGGGCCCACATAGATGTTGGGATAAGCCCCGGCGCGGCGTTTCGGATAGTTGATCGGGATTGGGTTCTTCGCGCTGCCTTCGTCCGCTGATGAGTTCGCCAGTCCGGCAAGCGCGGCGCCCAATTGGTTGAAGACATCGGTCAGATCGTCATTGAGTTTCGCCAGCGCTTTTTCGTCCGGCGGCGACTTAGTCTGCGCGGCCACGAGGCTCTTCTTCAGCTCTCTAATCCTCGAGGACAGCCGCCTGACGTCGCTGTCCTTTCCCGCGGGGCAGAAGTCTTTGACGTAATCCTCCGGGGTCTTTGGCTCGGAGCGCACCATGAGTTCGGCGCCTTCATTTTGCCCCTCGAATAACAGCGTATGCGGCTCGCCTCCGGCGGTGAAAGGCACGGACTTCTTCCACCATTGCAGGAGCGTCTGCGCTCCCGCCTTGAGTTTGGCAAACACCGTTTTTGCCATGGTTACGATCCAGTTAATGAGCCAATCAATGGCCTTGTCGATCACGGCGCGGACTTTGTTGATGACCCCCATGACCTTGTCAGCGACCTTGCCCAGGCCGATGAACCCGGCCAGGAAATTGATGGCGAGGGAAAGCAATCCCGCCAGCGCGCTCTCCACCTTGTTGGCTGCGGCCCCAATCGCGCCGCCCGCGATGGCGACAATGGAATCCACGAACGCTTTAACCGCCGCCGCGATCTTCGCCAATTTGTTCACGAAGACCATGACGGTGTCATAAATTGACAGGATGGCCGAAATAAAACCGGCGCCGGGAATGAACATGGCGATGAGCTTCGGCACCGCTTTTTGCACGACCATGTCCACCACGAAATCCGTAATCCCGCCGATGACCATGTCTTGGAGGTTGGCCAATTGCTCTTTGATCTTGTCCCACGCCGCGGCCGGGCCCTGGGTGACCAGCGTCACCACGATGTCGAAGCCAACCTCCATCGCTTTGACCGCGGTCTCTCCCACGACCTTGACTAATTTCTGGCGGATGTTCGCCCAGGAAAGACCCAGCACCGAGAATACGAATTTAACGATCTCGGCCAGCGTAAAGGCCTTGGGGATGTACACCCCCGGCAAGGAGCCGGTCAGCCAGTCGATAAGTCCCGCCTTCAAATGGGCGCCGAAATTCGTCGCAAAGTTCTGGAACCCGAGCTTGGCCGCCTTGACGAGGTTCCCAACGAACGGCAGCGGGTTTTTCAGAATGCTCTTGAGCGCGGCGCCCGTTTTCTTGATATAGGCCAGCGCGCCGGGACTCACGACGTCAAAGATGATCTCGAGAAGCGTCCAGAGGGTTTGGCCAGCCCACGAGACGAAACTAGCCAGGAACCCGCCAAAGACGCCGGCCACTTTGGCAAAGGCCTGAGGCAGGAGAATGATATCCTCCAGTTGCAAGGCTTTCAAAGCCGCGACAAACAAGCCCGGGATCTGTGACACGAACCCCAACAGGCCCGTCAGAGCCCCTTGAAACCAGGCCCACACGCGCGGGAGCGCGTTGGCTTTCTTCATGTTTTCCCAGATCTCGTCTTCGTGAATTAACCGGAGGATGGGGCCGACCAGATTTTCGGCGGTGCGCGGCACGGGATCGCCGGTGATCGGGTCCTTGCCCAAGACCGCTTTGAGCAAATCCCACCCGGCGGTGCCTTCCGCGAGTTTTGCTATGGGTCGCAGGATCGCGTCCTTGATGAATTGGATGATGCCGGACACCAGCCCTTTGGCGAAATTGATCAATTGGTCGATGGGATCGGTGAAGATGCGCTTGGCGCGGTCCCAGACGCTGCCCAGTCTGAAGATATCGGACCAATGCAGGGAATCGAGGAACCGATCGAGGGCGTCCTTGATCGCGCCGACCGTCATACCCAGCGCGCTCACCTGTTGTTGCACCCAGTTGCCCACCTTGTCGAAAATGCCATAGTTATCCAGCGCTTTGGTAACGAGGACGCCGCCGGGGATGAATTCGACGAGAGCCCGCAGGATATTGGCGGCGCTGCGATCCACGCGGCTCATGTTGATCGGGTTCATGCCCAGGATGATCGTGAACATCCGGAATCCGGGGATGGCGTTGGCCGCGTCGGCGATGTAACTGAGCGCGTCGCTCAGGCCGAATCTCTGGACCATCGCGGGCGCCTGTTGGGTCACAGCCGGCGCCTCCTGACGCTGGATCACCGCCCCTTGTTGGATCGTATGCGTCAACTCATGCGCGATGAGTTCCTTGCCTTCGTGGGAACCGGGTTGGAACTTGCCCTCGGCGAAAAAGAGGTTCTGGCCATGGGCGAAAGCGTGGGCATTGAGCCTTTTGTTGAGGCGGGCGGCCCGCTCATCCGTGTGGACCCGGACGCGGCCCAGGTCGGCGCGGAAGCGGGGTTCCATGAAGCGCCGGACGGCGAGCGGCAAGGGAGCGCCCCCAGCCGAGCCAGCTTGGATCTCCGCGGCGACGCTGGTTGGAACTTCCGCGGGGCCGGCGCCCTGCCGGTGGATTTTGTCTTCCTCGAGGCGATGCGGCGCGCGCGCCCGAGGCAGCGAAAAGCGACTGATATACGGGGACTCAAACCGCCGGTGAACGCGCTGGTCCGGCTCCTCTTTCTTGGGGACCCGGAAAAGATCGCGAGCGGGCGCGGGCGATGCCAACCCCTCGGGAACCGACATGCGCATGACGTGGGCGGCCGTGGCTGCGGCTTCCCGCTCGGCCGGGTCGTTTGGTGATGAGACCTTCATGGCGGTTTGCGCGCGGAATCCCCCAGGAACCGCCGCCGCGGGCTGTAACGCCCGGTCGGCGGCGGCGCGTTGCACCATGGGAGCGCGGGTGGTGGTCTTGCGGGGTGCGATTTGCATAGCGAACGAGGCGGACGACCCGGTTTACATGACGCGTCCTTCCTTGAGGTATTCTCGCCGCAACCCCTCCTCCAGTTCGTCCAGGAGGATCACATTTTCATTGCGGCTCAACGCCCGAAGTGAGGAAAAGCGCACCACGTTCATGATGGTCCCGCCCGATATCTCATAAGTCTCCGCCAGCCGCGGCATATTGACCGCGGGGTGGAGCACGGTCTTTGGGGAGAAGGCGTTCCTCCAAATCCGGAGCCGTTCCTCAGGTCGGGGCATGGGGAAATTAATTACGGAGTCGAATCGGCGCAGGAATGCCTCGTCAATGTTGGTTTTGAGGTTGGAAGCCAGAATGACAACGCCATCGAAATCCTCGATCCGCTGCAGCAGAAAGCTGCTTTCCTGGTTGGCGTAACGGTCGTGGGACGAATCGACCCGCGTGCGGCGGCCGAAAAGCGCGTCGGCTTCGTCAAAAAACAAGATCCAGCCTTTTTGTTCGGCGCGATCGAAGATGCGGGCCAGGTTTTTCTCCGTTTCGCCGATGTACTTGGAAACGATCATGCTGAGGTCGATCTTGTAAACGGGGCAACCGCAATGTTTGCCCAGAAGGCACGCGGAGAGGGTCTTGCCCGTGCCCGGCGGCCCTTGGAAAAGGCAGGTAAACCCGGGACGCAACTTGGCCGCCATTTCCCATTCGTGCAACAGCCGGTGGCGGTGCGAGATCCAGTCCTTGATCTCCTCGATCTGTTCGAGCGTGGCGCGGGGGAGGATCAGCGCGTTCCAACCGAGCTGAGTCTCGATGCGATGGGCGGGAAACTTGGCGTCGAACTTTGGCTTATCTTCGAGGCCGGTCGTGAAGCGCTGGCGCCATTCCGGGGCGAGCGTGAGGGCGCCGGCCAATATCGGTTCGCCGTCGGCGGTGGCCGAAAGACTCAGGATGTTTTGCCGCGCGAAGGAATGGTCGCTATCAAACATGCGGGCATGATGGAAGCGCGCGGCGAGATCATCGCCCGCGAGCAGGAAGAGGGCCGTTTCCCCCGTGGGGATGAAACCGCCGTGGTGGTTCCCATGGAGACCGCCGAATTCCGTGAAGCCGCGCTGCGTCGCCTCGTTCCGGCTCCAGAGAATATCCAGCAATTGGGGACGGATGTGGGGCGTGAGGGCGAGCAGGACAACCAGGCGTTCCGAAAGACCCGCCTCGGACTCGCGCAGGAACCGCGCGTAGGGCGAGTCGCTGAGCGAGAGATCGGGCGCGACCGGGGCGGAAGGGGCTTGGTCCTCGGCGTTGGCGCGAAAATAGCCCTCATTGCGCGCCTGGATCACTCGCGCGAGCCACTCCAACTCAAGCTCGAGGTCGCGGGCGTTGTCCCCCAGGCCGTTCACCACTCGGTCATGATTGGTTGCCGCATCCATGGGAGTTTGACGATGCTGAGAGTCCAGGTAAGGAAGTCCAGAAGGATGTCCCGTCCGAGCCGCTCGACGCGCAGGCGCCACTGGCCTGCCGCGGTATCGAGCAAGCCGCGCCTTTCAAGGAAGGCCGTTCGGAAGCCGCCGATCGACGTCTTCTTCAGGACCGTCCAGTGGCTGATCGCCGCTTCGATCAGATGTTCCGCCTCGACCACATCCGCGGCGCGAAGCCAGCCCTGGCCAACACAAAGCGGCGTGGCGGGATCGAGGCCCAGCAGGACTTTAATGAAGGTGAGTTCGAACTCGTACACCTCGAGGCGCCCCGTAGCGAGCAGATGCAGCAAGCCAGCCGCGCGCGGCAGGAGGCGGGACGACAACCGGGAGGCCCCCGACGACCAAACTCCGGTCCTTTCCAGCAACCTCGGGAGGTAGGGATGGAGAAGCACTAAACCAGCGTTTTCAACGCTGAATGGCGCGTCTCCCGTTGGATCCGTTTTCAGCTCGATGGTCGTCGGCGCATTGCTTCCGCGGCCCGGAGGGGTCTGGCTTAGCTCGACGAGGGGCTCATCCGATGATGTCGCCGGCGTTTCGTCCACCGGGATCGAGTCCGCCGCCCAGGCCGAGCGGTCTGACGCAAAATCCGTCGGTGAGATCGAGAGGCCCTCGACGGTTCCCGCGTAAAGGGCGGCGACCACGCGGGCCACAGCGGTCGAGTCCGCGAATAGAGAGGGCGAGCGAAGCAGTCTTTCCGCAAACGCCAGGGGTGCGGCACTCGCGGACAATTCGGGTCGTAAGGCAAGGTCGTTCATCAATTCGGCGGTGGCGTCCGCGGGAAGCAGCGATGCGATCCGAAAGACCATCTCCGGCGATAAGGGTTCCGAGCGGAGGCGAGTTAACAACAGGGGACAATCCTCCCGGGCCGCGACCCGCAGATCGGAACCGCTTTGGAAGTCGGAAATCTCGATCGACCCGCCGTGAAGGTAACGGATCAGGGCCTCGATGGGCGGGGGGAAGACCTTAACTGGCGGCGCGCCCGGTGGCGGCGATGGGTGAGCGACCGCTTCCCGGCTTGGTTCGGCCGCCGCCGAGGGCTCGTCAATGGCTGCGGCGACCAAACCGGCCGTCACGAGAAAGCCGGCTGCGCTATTGGCGAACAGTGACTCGGATTGGACCAGGATCCCACTCAAGCGAAGGAGCGGGATCCGATCGCACAACTCCGGTTCCTCAGCCAACTGGTGGATAAAGCCAGCGGCGTCCACCACGCCGGTTAGTTGAAGGAGCCGGAACAGGAATTCAGGCGGCGCCGGGATCAGCGCGAGTCGACGGCAGAACGTGGCTCGTTCCGAGGCGGCGGCGGCCCGGAAGGTCGCAATTACTTCCACGGGTGGCAAAGGCGCGATGGCCCACGGCAACAATCCGGTCTGGAGATAGTAAAGCAGTTCCTGCAGGCCCTCGAATTCGCTGTCGGTTCCCGCAGCGGGCGTCGGTTGGGCAAGGGGATCGGCGAGGGGCGCGGTTGCCCGGTCCTCCTCCTGGGGAGGCGGCTCTTTGGACGCGCGGAGGGTTTCCGCAAGCGCGGCGGCGGCTGTGGCCAGGCGCGCTCGATGATTCAACGCCGGGGTCTTCGTTTGGAGCATCAAATCAGCCAATTCCAACGACGGCGATCGGAGCGTAGCGCCCATTTGCAGCCGCAGCTCGCGCCCAAAGTCGATAGCCGCCCGAGAGGGCAATAGCTGAAAGAGTCGAACCAGGAAGGCCGATGGTTCGCGGGTTTCCAGGAGGTGTTCCAGCAACCGGGCGCGCTCGATCAGGGCCGTGGTTTTCAGTTCATGCAGCGATACCGGTTCGCGCCCGAGCATTCTACCCGCGCGCAGAAAATCCAGCAAGATGTCGAATCGCGGGGGCGCTGCTCCCGATCTCGGCACGGAGTCGGGAGCTCTGGTCCGCGCGCCCGCAGCGAGGGTTGACACTGGAGCGCCCGGCCGAACGGGCTCCTGACCTGGCGACGGCGGCGTTGGGGTCGGGTAAACGGAGCCTCGCTTGAGGGCGCCAGCCAAGAATGTCGCGGTGGCAAGCAGCCCGGAGCGACGATGAGGGGAAACCGGCCCGCAGCGGAGGAGGGTCTCGGCCAATTCGAAGAGACGCCGGTTCGGCGCCAGTTCCGGTTGTTTAGCCAGGTGACTGAAAAACTCGGGCAGGGCGTCCGCTTCGAGCAACTGGAAAAGTCGAAAGAGAAAATCCGGCGTCTCCGGGTCCAATGCCAAGTGCCTGGCCAACCGGGATCGTTCTTTGGCCGCCAGCGCTCGCCAACGGTCGGAGTCGTCGCGGCTGGAATTCCCCGGGCCGTCCAAGCTCGGGGGCGAGCCAGTTCGCAGAAACCGCAGCAGTGCTTCGTAGGGGTTGCCGTTCGTCGACGGGGCATCGACCTTGGATGAATTCTCAACGGCCCGATAACCAATTCGGTTCGGGCGGAGTTGCTCCCGCAAGGACGTTAATAGGCCGTCGCGCAACCCGCGGAGGCCCTGGGTGACCGGTAGGCGCAGGTTGACCGCCAGCCGCGGCAATCGCAGCATATGGCCCGCTGGAGCGGCTTCCTCGAAAGCCTCGTCGAAAACCCCTTCCAGGTCAGTCTCGACCAGCGCGCGCAGGTCGCGCCGGATCGCGAAGGCGTCCTGGCCGGGGGCGACTCTGATCTCCCAGCGTTGTCGGCGAATCCGGTGAGAGTTGAGGTTCACTGCCTGGGAAATATCGACCGCCTGGTACGCGGCGGAGGTTCAGGTGAAGAGGGATCCGCTGGCGGCGCCGGCTCGGAGGAAGAAGGGACGGGGGGAGGACCGGGAGTTTGAGAGCGGCCGCGATCGGGGGGCGTGGTATTGAAGATGTCGCGCGATTCGGTTGGGACTGGCGTGATCGGATCGGCTGCGGGCGGGTGTCTTAACGGGTTCTCAGCCGAGCCCAAGTCCGGCCAATCGATCTCGTAATCGCTCCTCTCGTTCTCGATATAGGGCAGCATCAGGTCGCCGACGGCAATGCCTGACTCGTCCGTCAGCACGACGAAGGTCCCTCCGCGAACGACGCCCCCAAAGTGCTCGGCGCCGGGATGATCCGCCACAAAGGTGGTGAGAAACAACCGCTTCCGATCCTGTTCCCGGCACCGGTCAATGAGCTGGTCGAGCCACTCCAGCCAACGCACATGCGCGGATTCGACCAGCGAATCCAGCGGCGTCGGACCTTCCATCCGCATGAAATCACCCAGGTGGCGCCGATACTCCCCCGCGGCTTTGGCCGCCTCGATCAAATCCGCCTTCCACGAGTGGTCCTCCACATATCTTTCGTAACCGCCTTCAAGCTTGTTGAGCACCTGTTTGATCTTGCCGATCAGCGTCTCATGGCGGCGGGCGTAATGTTCCTCCGCCGTCATGGGAGGGTAGGCGATGCGTTTCAGGCGGACGCCTTCTTCAAACCGCTCCCGAAGCGATTGGCTGTATTGGGTCGTCGCCTGCAACTGGCTCGCTAAATCCTGGCGAATGAGCTGGTGCAGGCGATGGAGATGCCGGTGGCGCAAGCGCAATTCCGCGATTTCTTCGGTCACTTTTGCCGGGTCGCTGGTGATGACGACCTGGTGTACCGAAAACGGCAGATTGTTAGCGGTAATCAGATCATTGATTTCTTTGACGACCACCCGGGCGCGGCGGCCGAGATAACCCTCGATACGGAAGAACGGAAACCGGCTGAGGGAGAAGGCCAAGGGGTCCCGCGGCGCGCCCCGCGCCCGATATTCGCCCGAGCGGTAGCCGGGTGTCCGGGAGGCCGCGCCCTGCTGCGTGCGACGCTGATTCCACGCCAAGTGGATTGGGTTGTCGGCGTTGACGGCATAGTAACTCGGGATGGCGCGGTCTTCCAGGGGCGCGTCCTCAAACAGGGTGGGAGTAATTGCTACCAGGCCCGTCTCGACCTCCCTCACCTCGAAGGTGCGAATCAAGGTGTCGAGCTTGCGGATCAAGAACCGCGCCTGTTCGAGCCGCGCGGCGGAGAGGCTGTTGATCGGGCTGGGATAAAACGGCGTGCGATGCTCATGCGCGGGCGAGTCGGGACTGATATGGCCCAGCACCAGATGCTTGGGAAACGTTCGGAGGTCAGGGGCGGGAAGATCCTGGTGGTGAAATAACAAGGCGGCGATCGTGTTATACGTCTCCGCAAGGTCCTTGAGAAAATCGTAGTAGTATTGAATCCCGTTATCCGCCTTAGACCAGATCCGGTTCAGGCGCGCGAGGTTTTCCGCCCAATCGGCGCCGGGGTTCGTTTTGAAGAGCCCTTGAAAGAGCGGGTTCTCTACCAGCGGATCCGCGCTCGTCAAGGCCTGGAGCTTCTCCACCAAGGCGGAGCGAATGGCGTTGGCGGCTTTGCGGTACACCTGGGCGAGGTCATTGACGGCGGTGAGGTTGGGGCCGATGGCCGGACGGGCAATCTCCATTTCACCCGGATTGGCGAACAGGCCAGCCGGCGCCGCGGCGTGGAATCGGTCAATTTCGCGCTGATGAAGGAGCAGAACCCGGAGGTGACTGGAGGCGATTTTGCCGCGGGTATCGCAGTCGGTGCCCGAACAAAGACTGGGACCCTCATGAATGTTCTCCAAGAACAACACCGCCACGAGCTCAGCCAGGGCTTGGCCGGTCCGCGTCGTAAAAAGGCTCAACGGTTCCGCGCCGCGTTCGCGCTCCGCATCAGCCACCAATCGCCACGCCTCGATCGGCCGGTCGCGGGACTGGAAAGGAGCGTAGTTGTCGGCGGACACGTCGTGAACTGTGTAGGCGCCGAAGGTCAGTCGCTCATTGACGAGAACGAGATCGCCATCCGTGGTAATACCGCATCCTTCGGACAAGATGATGGTCTCGCGATTCTCGCCCGCCAGGGAGGCGCGCAGACCATGGACAATCCCCACGCCCAGGAGCTTGGCGCGGGTCAACCGCGTTTGATACTCGCCGTGGAGGCTGAGCCGGTTCAGATGGTTGTGGGTCAGGATTTGGTCTTCTTCGAAGACAGGATAGCCGGCCACGGGGTGATCCAGATGGGTGATAAGCGTCATGGAGATGATCTTCAAGTGGGCGCCGCCGGACCGTCCTCGGTTTCATCCGAGCCGAGCGCCGAATGGCCCAGTCGGAATGTCGGGCGATCGTCGCCCGGGGCGGGTGAGTGCAGGCGTTGTTGAGGGTAAGTGTTGCGAGCTTCAAAGAGGGTCCGGTACAGAGCGGCCAACGCCCTGGCCCGGGAGGCGGGCGTCGCTCGATCTTTCGCGCCCAGCCATTCAAAATAGGCCGACTCGAAAGCCTTCATCTTTGCCCGGTTGATCCAGCAGACCGTAGGCAGTATATGAGCGGGCGTCTCCGCCCGGATCACCTGTTCGGCGAAGCGCCGAAAATCCAGGTTTCCGAATCGCGGTCCGTAGCCGGGCAGAAGCACCCGCACGCGGTAAGAGTACTCGTCGCTGGCGGTTGACGCCGTCGCGCTCGGTCCCAGACAAGCGGGCAGCAAGGGATCCTCAGGCGTCTCGGGCCGCAGCAGGATCAGCTCGATCGCGTACAATCCCTCATGGCCTTGGTCAAGGCCCAACTCGCTCATGAAGCGACGCCGATCGGCGTCCATTGCCTCCAGCGACTCGTAGTCCCGGACCGACCGGGCCAAGCCCTCGCCGCCATGCGCATGAATCGAAAAGTAGTGCCGGTTCGACGCGGGGCTATGCCGCCGGTAGCTGTCGCCCCGGAGCGCCCGCTCGATCCCCAACCGCGCGCTCGCTTCCGCTTCCGCGCGCGTGGCGTATTCATGTTCGCTAACAACCACAAACTCGGTCGGATCCGCGCCATGCAGCCGGAAGCCGAAGGCGCCGCCTTTTGCCTCAAAGATTTTCGCCGACTTTGCCAGATCCACCGCCGCCAACAGGGGGTGCGCGCGCGGACGGATGCCCAAGCGGGCCGCGAGGCTGCGCTCGAACCCGGACGACGGGATCCGTCCAGCCCCCTCCTCCCGCCTCTGCGCGGCCAAGTCATGGCCGAGCCCGCGCTCGCGACTCAGCGCATCGTAATGATAGAGAAAATCGGATTTCGTCTTGAGGATTTTCCAAGGTTCCGTCCGAAATACGGACGTCATGACCGCGTGATAGCCGCCCAGGTCTTCCGCTACCCGCGCCAAGAGATGGTCTATGAAACGCCGACGACGGTCTTGCGCAACCGTTTGGGTTTCGAGCTCGACGGCCATGGTCTGCGCAGGATCGTTTCTTCGCCAAAGCTGGTCCAAATCCGGCAAGTGTTTGCGTTCTGGGTCGCCGTCAACGGATTGGCAAAAGTAAGTCCGGGAATCCGGGGGATGCCCGCTCCAGTCCGGCGCCGGGATCGCGAACAGATCGCGCGCATGGCTGAGTTGGGCCAGGTAGTTGGCCATTACCTGATCGAAAAAGAGCAGGTACGCTTTAAACTGCAGCACGAGCCGACGCCGACGCTCGTCATTCGCCTCGCCAAGCCGGGTGTCGTTGAGTCCGTAAATAGCCGGGAAGTGGGTTTGAAAGGAAACGTAGTCCGCCGGGAATCGATAACGTCCGCCAGGCACGGACAAGTCTTCCGCGCCGGCGGGCGCGTCGGCTTCCTTACGGCGCTCCGGCCGCGCTTGATCAAATTCCCCGTGGACGCGCCCGCTAGTCAGGCAAAGACCCTGCCGGTATAACCGGACCTCGGGGTGATTTAACACGGCTTTGTGGTCCGGTTTTAGCGTGACGGCGGCTTGGAGGCCTAAGCTGGAGGGTGGTTCCCCGGAAGCACCGGGCGGCGTGTCGGTATCCACCGGCTGGATCACCAGGCTGCGGATCACGCTGACCCCGGGGATCCGCATCAGGGCGGAGACAATTTCCGAAAGGGGAACGCGATCGCGGCGGTCGGCTTCAACGAGTTCCTCGTCGACGATGAACCCGTGGTCCAACTTCGGTCCCTCGAAGATCTCCGCCAAGGAGGACGGGCTCCCGTCCGTCCGGTCGCGCCGCCTCATTTCCTTAAGCGTGTAGCGCGTCAGCGAAGGCGCCAGGCACTCCCTCACCCGGGAAGGAACCTCGACCGCTACTTGGGCGGGATCCGCCGCGGCGGAGAGCTCGATTTCGCAGCGGAGATCGAATCGCTGCTCGGGAACAGGGGTTGGTTCCAGAAAATCCTCGCACAGATTGCGATGCGCCCCCAATGTTTCTTTGACCTTCTCGAGCGCGCGGTCGCGGTCGGCGCAGTCATCCGTAAATTCGATAAAAACATGGTACAAACCGGCTAATGGAACCACGGGCGCGGACGCCACGGTTGTCGGGATCGGCCTTTGGGCGGGGATCACCCAGGCATTATGAACGCCTTCGACGTCGATTAGTAGTTTGCGATAATCCAGGCCAGTCAGCGCGTGGTTGGGCAGAATGTCCTGAGCGGTGAAAAACTGCCGGCTTGGATCGCGCTGGGCATTCTTGGGGGCGGCCAGCAGATCTTCGAGGGGTAGCGAGGCGCGATAGCCCAGGTCGGTGAGGGCATAAGCGGCCAACTCCAGCGTCGTGATGCCTGGGTCGTGGTCATTATAGTCGGTCCACAGTCGATGAGCCAACCGCCGGATGTGGTCGAGACCAAGGCCGAACAACCGCGCGTGGTCGAGTTCAGGTTCGAGGGCGGCGTTCCTGGAGATGGTTGGGTGGTGAAGCATGAGGCCCAGCGGATCAGGTGGGGCGCGCGATTTCGATGGCGTGCGGGCCCGAAATCAGCAGCGCATCGGGGGTGCTCGGAACCGCGACCGCGAGATCGATCGTGTTCTTCCGCCCTTTAGGATAGGAATACATCTTGAAGTCCTCGATGGTCTCGACATAAGGCAGTTGATAGGTGAAATCGAGCAACAAGCTCTTGAAGATCTTACCCCCAAAACTGAGCTCGCTGCTTGCGTCGAATGCCCAGGGGGAAAGGACCCGGGTCAGATCGGCGCGCAGTTGATTAAGGTAGTGGTCCGCCCCGGCCGGAAAGCTCCGGTTACTGTAGAACCCCGCCTTGAAATCGAGTTGGACTACCTGATAGAGAGGGTTCTTAACCCGAACCTTAACCCCCATGCCGCACCGCTGCCGCACGAAGTCTTCGATGCGGCTCAGGATGCCCGCCTCGATCCTGGGCTCGGGAGGATCCTGAACCGGGCCGGCGAGACTTGGCCCCGGGGGAGTCGCGAGCTTGGGGACCACCACGAGCAGCACGTTGCCCGGAGCCAATCTGGAATCATCGCGAGCGTGAGGAATGCACTTCACCCGATGGACTTCGGGAAATGCTTCCAGAATAATTCGCTCGTAATCCCAAGCCGTAATGCACCGATTCTTATGTCGGAGTCGCTCGGCCACCCGCGCATGGAACGCGGGCGCCGGTTCGACCGGCCGCTGGCCAAAGGAAGCGAACGGCTGGGTCACCGACTTGATAGCGGCCCCTCCCGTTTTTGGCCGTACTGGGGTTCCGCCGGCCAGGGTTGCGGCGCCGCCGGCG
>Ga0316217_10003143_pt1 | contig 19150 bp, 15 predicted proteins | sample 1anoAmetaG_FD_203633 | JGI IMG/M metagenome (GOLD analysis project Ga0316217, IMG submission 203633) | Freshwater microbial communities from Trout Bog Lake, Wisconsin, USA - 1anoA | ecosystem: Environmental > Aquatic > Freshwater > Lake > Hypolimnion/Profundal zone | place: USA: Wisconsin...
GGTGGCGGCCGCCTTGAGCGCGGCCCAGGCCTCGGGCTCCACGTGCTTGACGGTGTCGCAGCGGAAGCCGTCGATGCCGTAGTCCGCCACCCAGTCGCTGAGCCACTTCACCAGGTAGCCGCGGACGCTGGTCGCGGGCAGGTCCACCGCCCGGGTGCCGGCCTTGGTGCGCAGGAACGCCGGCAGCTGCACCGGGTCGGGGCTCTCGGTGCGGAAGTCCGGCAGGTAGGCCAGCTGCCGGGTGAAGTCGGTGCGCCCGCCGTCCAGGTAGCCCGGCAGCCCGGCCCGCACCCAGGCGCGGCCCCACCAGTCGCCCCAGTTGAAGCTGTTGTAGTCGAAGAAGCTGTGGTAGTCCTTCAGCCCGGCCTGTTCCCAGCCCGGCCACAGCACCTTGAGGCCCAGGTCGCCGGCGGTCCGCAGGTCCAGGTAGCCCGGGTGGTTCATCACCACGTCGAACAGGATGCGGATGCCCTGGCCGTGGGCGACGGCCACCAGCTCGCGCAGGTCGTCCGGAGTGCCGAGGTTGGGGTCGAGCACCGTGTAGTCCAGCGCGTAGTAGCCGTGGTAGCCGTAGTGCCGGAAGGCCTGGTTGCCGCCCACCACCCAGCCGTGGATCTGCTCGTAGGGCGCGGTCAGCCAGAGGGCGTTGACCCCCAGCTGGCTGAACCAGCCTTCCTTCAGCTTGCGGGTCACGCCCTTGAAGTCGCCGCCGTGCCAGGTGCCGACGTCGGCCATCGGCTCCGGCTCCCGCCGGCGGCCGAAGCTGTGGTCGTTGCCCGGGTCGCCGTCCAGGAAGCGGTCGGAGATCAGGAAGAAGACGATGGGGTTGTCCCGGAAGGCCCCCGGCGCCGGCGCGGCCGCCATCAGGGCCGGCGCCGCCAGCAGGGGCGGGGCCAGGCGCCAGCAGGCGCGGGGGAACACGCTCAGCCCTTGATGCCGCCGGCGGTGAGGCCGGAGATCATCCACTTCTGGGCCAGCACGAACACCACCGTGATGGGCAGGCCGGACAGCACCGCCGAGGCGGCGAAATCGCCCCAGAGGTACTTCTGTTCGTAGAGGAACATCTTGGAGCCCACGGCCATGGTCAGGTTCTCCTGGTGGCGCAGCAGCACCGAGGCCACCGGGTACTCGATGATGGCGCCGATGAAGGCCAGCAGGAAGATCACCATCAGGATCGGCACCGCCATGGGCAGCAGCACCATGCGGAAGGCCTGCCAGGGGGTGGCGCCGTCCACCTTGGCGGCCTCCTCGATCTCCACCGGGATGGTCTCGTAGAATCCCTTGATGGTCCACACGTGCAGGGCGATTCCGCCGGAATAGGCCAGCACCAGGGAGAAGTGGCTGTCCACCCCGAAGGCCGGGAAGGCGTTGCCGATCCGCGAGAAGATGGCATGGATGGCCACCAGGGCCAGCACCGAGGGGAACATCTGCAGCAGCATCAGGCCGGTGAGGGCGGCCTTCTTGCCGCCGAAATTCAGCCGGGCGAAGGCGTAGGCCGCGGTGGTGGACAGCAGCAGGGCGGTGCAGCCGGACATGGCGGCCACCTTCACCGAGTTCCACAGCCAGCGCAGCACCGGCAGGTCCGGGATGACCATGCGGCCGTCGGCGGCCCGCACCGGCAGGCCGAGGGCGAACCGCCAGTGCTCCAGGCTGATGTGCTCGGGGATGATCCTGCCAGTGGCGAAGTTGCCCGGGCGCAGGGAGATCGAGATCACCATCAGCAGCGGGAAGAGCACCGCGGCGCAGAGCAGGATGAGCGCGATGTGGGCGGCGAGTACCCGCCAGCGCTGGGATTTGTCGATGACGATGGCCATGTCCAGCCCTCTCCTTGGTCGAAGTTCAGCGCTTGTCCGCTTCGGCGATCCGGGTGGTGCGGATCTGCACCAGGCAGATGGCCGCCACCAGCAGGAAGATCACCGTGGAGATGGCGGCGGCCAGGCCGTACTGCTGGCCGGAATCCTGGAACGCCATGCGGTAGGTGTAGGAGACCAGCAGGTCGGTGGTGCCCGCCGGCACGGTGGTGTCGAGGAAGTCGGGGTGGCCGGCGGTGAGCAGGCTGATCAGCACGAAGTTGTTGAAGTTGAAGGCGAACGAGGAGATCAGCAGGGGCGTCAGCGGCCGCCGGATCAGCGGCACGGTGATCCGGAAGAAGTTGGTGAGCGGCCCGGCCCCGGCCACCGCCGACGCCTCGTAGAGGTCGGCCGGGATCGCCTTGATCAGGCCCATGCAGATCAGCATCATGTACGGGAAGCCCAGCCAGGTGTTGACGATCAGCAGCATGGACCGGGCCAGGAACGGGTCCGAGAACCAGGTGGGCCTGATCCCGAACAGCGTGTGCAGGATCAGGTTGATCTCGCCGGTGTTGTTGTTGAACAGCCCCTTGAACACCAGGATCGAGATGAACCCCGGCACCGCGTAGGGCAGGAACAGCAGCAGCCGGTAGACGCTGCGGCCGCGCAGGGCGTCCCAGCTCAGCAGCACGGCCAGGACCATGCCCAGGGAGGTGGCGAACACCACGGTCAGGCCGGCGAACGCCACGGTCCAGAGGAAGATCCGCCCGAACGGCTGGCGCAGGCTGGCGTCGGTGAAGATCCGGGTGTAGTTGCCCCAGCCCACCCCCACGGTGAAGCCGGGCTGGACCGGGCGCCCGTCGGCGGTCTCGTAGAAGCCGCTCTTCCAGTTGGGCCGGAGCGCGCCACCCTGCTCGTGGTCGGTGAGGCTGCCGTCCGGGTTGGCGGTGTAGCGCGGCCGCACGGGCGCGAACTCGTGCAGGCCGGTCATGCGCACCAGGGCCCCGCCGGGCAGGACCACGGAGAGGTTCTTCAGTGCCTTCTGGTTGGCGATGAGCTCCTTCAGCGGCAGTTCCGGACCCGGCGCGGGGGCGTCCCCGGGGGCCGGCACGGCGCCGACCTCCACCGTGCGCTCGGGGTCGGCGGCCACCGGCCCGGCGGTGAACACCGCGCCGGAATCGGCATCCTCCAGCCGCAGCCGGACCTTGGCGCCGTCGGCGAAGACCGCCGAGGTGAAGGTGGCGCCCTCGGCCCGGTAGGTCTCCTCCACCAGGTAGGTGGTGGCCCGCTTGAACGACAGCAGGTTGGCCGAACTGTAGTTGGTGAAGCCGACCCCGAAGGTGTAGACCATCGGGAACACCACGAAGATCAGGGCGGCGGCGATCCCCGGGAACAGGTAGCGCCAGGCGTAGGTGCGCTGGCTGGTGTAGAGCCAGAGGGCGATCGCGGTGGTGGCCAGGATGGTCATGGCCAGCAGGGTCTCGCCGGTGGCGTAGACGATGGTGACGAGGTACAGGGCGCCGAGGACCGCCACCGCCGCCAGGGCGGGTGCGAGCATGCGTCGGAGGGGCGGTGGCAGGGTCATGGCGTCCGGTTCCTTGCTGACTACTTCAGGATGCGGGCCTTGGCCGCTTCCAGGGCTTCCTTCGGGGTCTGCCGGCCTTCGGTCAGGTTGGTGAGGGCGGCTTCCATGGAGGACCAGAACCGGCCCATCTCGGGGTTGTTGGGCATCAGCATGCCGGCCTGGGCGGAGGCCATGACCGCCTGGATCTTGGGGTTGGCCTTGACCCACTTGGCGAACGCGGTCTTGCTGGCCGGGGTGCCCAGGGGCACGTCGGCGTTGATGGTGTCCAGGCCGTCCAGGGTGAGCATGTAGTTCTCGATGAACTCCTTGGCCAGGTCGGCGTTGGGCGAGGCCTTGCTGATCATGGCGCCCATGACGCCGACGAACGGGGTGGCCGGCTTGCCGCCCACCGACGGGATGGCGGCGACGCCGAAGTCGATATTGGCCTTCATCAGGTTCTCCCAGGCCCAGGGACCGCTGATCATCATCGCGATCTTGCCCTGGGCGACCCCGGCTTCCATGTCGGCGTAGCCGGCGCCCTTGGGCATGACCCCGTCCTTGATCAGCTTGTTCAGCATCTCGGCGCCCTTGAGGCAGCCGGCGTTGGCCACGCCGGTGTCCTTGCCGTCATAGGTGCCGTCGGCGTTCTTCTTGAAGGGGTAGCCGCCGTTGGCGCCCAGCAGGCCCCAGGTGAAGTAGGTGTTCTTGTAGTCCCAGAGGATCGCCTTCTTGCCGTCGGCCTGGAGCTTCTTGTCCAGGGCGAAGATCTCCTCGAAGGTCTTGGGCGGGGTGGGGACGATCGCCTTGTTGTAGATCAGGCCGACCGCCTCGACCGCCATCGGGTAGCCCCACACCTTGCCGTCGATGGTGAAGGCCTGCCAGGACTTGCCGTCGATGTCGTCCTTGATCTTCTTGCCGGGGTTGACGGCGACGATGGCGCCGCTGGCCTTCCACTCGCCGACCCGGTCGTGGGCCCAGATCCAGATGTCGGGGCCCTTGCCCTCGGCCGCGGCCTGCTGGAACTTGGTCGGGGCGTCCTCGGGATGCTCGACGGTGACCTTGACGCCGGTCTTGGCGGCGAAGCCGTCGCCGACCTTCTGCAGGCCGTTGTAGCCCTTGTCGCCGTTGATCCAGACCAGCAGCTTGCCGGGTTCGGCGGCCCGGGCCAGGAAGGCGGAACCGCTGGCCAGCACCAGGGTGGCGGCGGCCAGCTTGAGGAAGCGGGTTGAGACGTGCATGGGTTTCTCCTTGGGGGGGCCCCTGGGGACGGGCCGGTGGGGGGGGCGGGGGGACTGCGAGCCTGGAGCGGCTCAGACTTGGCGGGGCAGGGTCTGTCCAGCCGGATCGAACAGGTAGCAGAGCTCGGGCGGGAACTCGAGCCGGGCCAGGTCGCCGCTGGCCAGCGGGGTGGTCGGGTCGGAGCAGATGGTCAGGGTGCCCGGGCTGCCGGGCAGGCCCAGGTAGAGGAAGGTGCGGTCGCCCAGGTGCTCGGCCAGCTTGACCTGGGCCGTGGGGCCGGCTGCGCCGGCCGGGGCGGCCTGGAGGTGTTCGGGGCGGATGCCCAGGGTCAGCGGAGTGCCGGCCGCCAGGGCGCGGGCGTCGGCCCGCACCGCCACCTCGGAGCCGTCGGCCAGCCGCACGCAGGCCTGGCCGGGGCCGGCGCCCGCGAGGGTGCAGTCGATGAAGTTCATCTTCGGCGAGCCGATGAACCCGGCCACGAACCGGTTGGCGGGGGCGTGGTAGAGCTCCAGCGGCGCCCCCACCTGCTCGATCCGGCCCTGGTTGAGCACGACGATGCGCGAGGCCAGGGTCATGGCCTCGGTCTGGTCGTGGGTGACGTAGATCATGGTGGTCCCCAGCTCTTCGTGCAGCTGGCTGAGCTCGACCCGCATCTGCACCCGCAGGGCGGCGTCCAGGTTGGACAGCGGCTCGTCGAACAGGAACACCCCCGGCTTGCGGACGATGGCGCGGCCGATGGCGACCCGCTGGCGCTGGCCGCCGGACAGGGTCTTGGGCCGGCGCTCCAGCAGCGGCTCGATCTGCAGGATCTGGGCGGCCCGCTTCACCGCCGCGTCCATGTCGGCCCTGGAGTAGCCGGCCAGGCGCAGGCTGAACGCCATGTTCTCGGCCACGGTCATGTGCGGGTAGAGGGCGTAGCTCTGGAACACCATCGCCACCCCGCGCTTGGCCGGCGGCACCTGGTTGACCTGCTGGCCACCGATGAACAGGTCGCCGGAGGTGATCTCCTCCAGCCCGGCGATGCAGCGCAGCAGGGTGGACTTGCCGCAGCCGGAGGGGCCCACGAACACCACGAACTCGCCGTCCCGGATCTCCAGGTCGATCCCGTGCAGGACCGGCGTGCCGTCGAAGGCTTTGCGCACTGCCTTGAGTTGCAGGTTGGCCATGATTACGACTCCAGGAGGCCGAAGAATCCCCCCCAGGCGGGCAGCAGCAGCTGCCGCCCGGTCAAGGGGACGGGGGCCAGGCCGTGCCCCTCGAGGGGCCGGACGGGTTTGGGCAGGGTCATGCGGGCGGGTTCGGGACCGAGGTTGAAGACGGCGAAGAGCTTCTCTCCGTCCAGCTCCCGGGTGCAGGCGAACAATGGCTCGGGAAGGCGGTGGAAGCTCACCGTGCCCTCCGCCAGGGCCGGGTGCCGGCGGCGCCAGGCCAGGAAGCCCTGGACGAAGCCCAGGACCGAAGCGGGATCGCCCTGCTGCAGGGCGACGGCCCGCTCCAGGTGCTCGGCCGGCATGGGCAGCCAGGGCTCCCGGGTGGAGAAGCCGCCGTAGGGGGCCTCGGCGGTCCAGGGCATGGGCGTCCGGCAGCCGTCCCGGCCCTTGAAGTCCGGCCAGAAGGCGATGCCGTAGGGATCCACCAGCCGGTCGAAGGGGACCTCGGCCTGGGGCAGGCCCAGCTCCTCGCCCTGGTAGAGGCAGAAGCTGCCGCCGAGGCTGGCCAGCAGGGCCAGCAGGAGCTTGGCGGCCGCCCGCGGGTCGCCGCCCCGGGCCCAGCGGGTGGCCACCCGCATGGTGTCGTGGTTGGAGAAGCACCAGCAGCCCCAGCCGCCGCCGGGGGCGGCCAGCCGCTGGAACCGCGCCAGCGCCCGGCGCAGGAAGCCGGCGCTGAACTCTTCGCTCAGCAGCTTGAAGCCGTAGGCCATGTGCAGCTTGTCGCCGCCGCTGGTGTAGGCCGCCATGGCGGCCTCGGAGTCCTCGTCTCCGATCTCGCCGACGCTCATGGCTCCGTAGCCGTCCAGCAGCCGGCGCAGGCGCTGCAGGAACGCCAGGTTCTCCGGCTGGCTCTTGTCGTACTTGTGGATCTGGAAGGCGTAGGGGTTGCTCTGGCTGACCGAGGTGGCCTGCTGCCGGTGCCGGAGGCTGGCGGCGGGATTGCTGCGCAGCCGGCGGTCGTGGAAATGGAAGTTGCAGGCGTCGAAGCGGAAGCCGTCCACCCCCCGCTCCAGCCAGAACCGCACCTCCTCCAGCAGCTGGTCCTGGACCGGCCGGTGGTGGAAGTTGAGGTCGGGCTGGGCGGTCAGGAAGTTGTGCAGGAAGTACTGGCACCGGCGCGGCTCCCAGGTCCAGGCGGAGCCGCCGAACACCGACTGCCAGTTGTTGGGCGGGCTGCCGTCGGGCCGGGCGTCGGCCCAGACGTACCAGTCCGAGCGCGGGTTGTCCTTGCTGGTCCGGCTCTCCTTGAACCAGGGATGCTGGTCCGAGGAATGGGACAGCACCTGGTCGATGACCACCTTCAGGCCCCGCCGGTGGGCCTCCCGCACCAGCTGGTCGAAGTCGGCGAGGGTGCCGAAGATCGGGTCCACGCCCCGGAAATCGGCCACGTCATAGCCGAAGTCCTTCATGGGCGAGGTGAAGAACGGCGAGATCCAGATGGCGTCGATGCCCAGGCCGGCCAGGTAGTCCAGCCGGGCGGTGATGCCGGGCAGGTCGCCGATGCCGTCGCCGTCGGTGTCCTGGAAGCTCCGGGGGTAGACCTGGTAGAGCGCGGCGCCGCGCCACCAATCGGGTTGGTTGCGCCGGGCCTGGCCTGGGTGGGACGCGTGCATCGAGCCGCCTGCTTTCAGTGGGTCCGGGCTGGATCCCGGAAGGATGGCTGCAACCGGTTACAGGCGGCCCCCTGGGTCAGGGAACCGCCCGCGACGGGCATCCAGGAGGGCATCATAAAGAATTGCACCTGGGGTCTGAAACCGGTTACAAAGGAGCAGAGGAAATGGTTGACCCTCGGACCATCCTTTGTCAACGGGTATTTTGGCCAGCCTGGAACGGGCTGGATCGGAGGCCGCTTCCATGAAGATCACCATCGGCGAGATCGCCCGCGTGGCCGGGGTTTCCAAGGGGACCGTCAGTCGGGTCATCAACGCCAAGTCCACCGTGGCCGAGCGGACCCGGGAGCAGGTGCTGGCGGTGATGAAGCGGCTGGGCTACGTGCCGGACCCGGTGGCCCGGGAGCTGTCCATGCGCTCCAAGCACACCCTGGGGATCTGGGTGGGGGCGGGCGAGAACAAGCTGTCCCCCTACTTCAGCCTGATCTGGCGGGCGCTGCTGCGGGAGATGCAGCTGCGCGCCACCCAGTTCATCGAGCTGCCGGTGGACATCACCCAGGACCGCCGCTGGTTCGACGCGGTGCTGATCTTCCACTGCGCCGACATCCAGAGCCGGCTGGCCCTGCTGGCGGCGCGCAACGTGCCGGTGGTGCTGATCGGCAACCATCCGGGGATCTCCTGCGTGGCGCCGGACGACCAGGGCGGCGGCCGCCTGGCCGCGGAGTGCCTGCTGGCCCGGGGCCACCGGCGGATCCTGCACCTGAGCCTGGCCGAGGACCGCCAGTGGTCCCGGGACCGGGTGACCGGCTTCCGCGCCGCCCTGGCCCAGGCCGGGGTGCCGGAGCGGGACACCGTCATCGTCCGCGGGGAAGGCTCGATCCTGGGCGGCTACCGGCTGATGCGCGCGGCCTGGAACCAGGGCCACCGGCCCACCGCGGTGTTCGCCGCCACCGACGAGCTGGCCATCGGCGCCCTGGGGGCGCTGGAGGACCTGGGGGTGGCGGTGCCGGGGGAGGTCTCGGTGGTGGGTTTCGACGGCTTCGCCGAACTGCGCCCCGGGCTGGCCTCGGTGGCCCAGGACATCCCGGCCATCGCCCACGCGGCGGTGTCGCTGGCGCTGGAGGGCATCGACAAGCACACCATCCACCAGAAGCTGGTGCCGGTGAGCTTCCTGGACGGGACCACCCTGGGGCCGGCGCCGGCCCAGTCCTGACTAGCCCTTGCGCGCCCCGAACAGCCGGTCCAGGCCCAGCTCCTCCAGCAGCTCGAACAGGCGGGGATCGTGGATCGCCATGGTCAGGGCGATCTTGTCCCGGTTGACCAGCTTCACGAAGAAGCCGATGACCGAGGAGGGCATGGAGAGGGAGTCGAGGACCTCCAGGTGGAGGGCGTGGGCGCCCTGGGCCACCAGGTCACTGGCCAGGGTGCGGATCGCCAGGTAGTCGTCCGTGCTCTTGATGTTGCCGGTAATGGTGATCTGGCTGGGGCTGGTGCGCGTCAACTGCATCCCTGACTCCTCGGTAGATTTTCAGTAGGGTGATCGTGTTGCCCATCTCGTTGAAGAAGTAGGCATCCGAGTACTTGCGGATGAGCTTGAGCCCCCGGCCATGGAGCAGCATGCTGTCGTCCTGCTGGTTCTCGGCGGCGGGCCGGGTGAAGCCCGGCCCCTCGTCGGTGACCGTGACCTTCAGCAGCCGGTTGCCGCCTTCGGCCTGGAGCGCGACGGCCACCGTGATGAGGGCCCCCACCGACTGTTCCAGCTCCAGCAGGTGCTCGAAGTAGAGCCCTTCGTCCAGGAGCCGGTGCTTGTCGCCGGTGCTGATGGCCAGGGACCCGTGCTCGTAGGCGTTCAGCAGCCCTTCCCGCACGGCCATGGCGAATTCGCCGCGTTCGCCCGGACCCAGCCCATGGCAGTCCGCCAGGCAGCGCTCCACCGCCTGGCTGGCCTGCTCCAGGCTGTCCAGCCGGCTCCGGACCAGCAGGTCCTCCCGCCAGAGCGGGGCCCCGTCGATCCGGAACAGGCGCAGCAGGGTCACGTCGTCCTCCGGCGCCGTCACCTTGGCGGAGAACGCCTCCAGCAGCTGGGCCAGGCTGGCGCTGGCCTGGAAGTCCGGGCCCAGGTGCCGGCGGTAGAGGTCCCCGTCCAGGGTCACGGCCTCGTTCAGGCCGTCGGTGTAGAGGAGCACGGCGCGGGCGGCGCCCAGGTCGTGGCGGGTGGTCCTGGGCTCCTCCAGGAACGGCGAGAGCGGCGGGTTGTTGCAGCGCAGGCTGGCGCAGCCCTCCGGCCCGCCCACCAGGATCGGCGGCATGCCGAAGGCCGCGGTCTCCATGACCGCGCCGGCGGCCGGCAGCCAGGCCAGGCAGAGCGGCAGCACTTCGTCCTCCAGCAGCCGCTTGCGCATGAGGGTGATGAAGTGGCGGACGAAGTCCGGGAACTGGAAGGGGGCGGCGGGAACGGCCTGGCCCAGGGTGTCCACCAGGAGGTTGAAGGTGTGGACGCAGAGCGTGGTGGTGAGGGCCGCGGCCAGGCCCTTGCCCATGGCGTCGGCCAGGAACACCAGCTGGCTGCCGTCCGGGAGCCGGCGCAGGGAGTAGGAGTCGCCGCACATGATGTCGTGCGGCTGGTACGAGGCCTGGACGACCCACTCGCCCCGGGCGGGGTCGGGCGCGCCGGGGAAGGAGCGGGTGCGGTAGTCGTTCTCGAGGATGCTCAGTTCCTTGCGGAAGGCGATCTCCTGCTGGTGCTCGTGGTACTTCTCGCGGAAGTGCAGCAGCGCCAGTTCCTGTTCGGTGTTCTTGCGCTGGAGCTGGCGGGTCTCCAGCATCCCCACCGCCAGGGCCAGGGCCTTGCCCAGGCTGTCCAGCACCACCGGCTTGGGGATGAAGGCGGAGATCCCCAGGTTGATGGCGTGCACCATGAGCGCCCGGTCCATGGAGGCGGTGATGAACAGGATCGGCACCCTGGGATCCAGCTCCCGGATCGCCTCGGTCATGGCGATGCCCGAGAGGGCCGGCATCACGTTGTCGGTGAGCACGAGCTGGGGGCTCCGGGTCCGGAACAGCTCCAGGCCCTGCTGGCCGTCCTCGGCCAGGAGCAGTTCCCTGAACAGCCCCTTGAGCTGGGCCGAGAGCAGCCGCCGGCTGGCGGCGTCGTCCTCCACCAGGAGGGCGGTGAGTTCCCGGGAATAGGGGGAGACCTGGTCGGACAGGAAGGTCATGGCCTTCAGTCCACCTTGAAGTGGTTGAGGGTCCGGCGCAGGTCCTCGGCCTTGTCGGCCAGGCTGGTCGAAACCGTGCCCACGCCCAGCGCCGCGGCCTTGTTGCGGGTGGAGAGATCCACCAGGCTGTTCATGGTCTCGATCAGGCTCTTGGTCCGGGTGGCGATGTAGGTGGTCTTCTTCACCAGGCTGGAGGAGGTCTCCACCGAGCCGCGCAGCCGGGCGCCGGTGGCGTCGGCGTCGGTCATCAGGGTCCGGGTGCGGCCGGAGATCTCCTGCATCTGGCCGGAGGCGCGGGTGGTCTCGGCGGTGACCTGGCCGATCCCGGCCACCACCGCGGTGATGTTGCTGTCGATCTCCGCCAGGGAGTTCTGGGTCTTGGCGGCCAGCTTGCGGATCTCCTCGGCCACCACCGCGAAGCCCTGGCCCGCCTCCCGGGCGTGGGCCGCCTCGATGGAGGCGTTCAGGGCCAGGAGGTTGGTCTGGTTGGCGATCTCGGCCAGGATGCCCAGCACCTCGTTGATGCCCTCGGCCTCCCGGCTCAGCTGCTGCATCCGCGCGGCCAGGTCGGCCTGTTTCAGGCTCTCGGCGTCGACCGCCCCGCCCACTCCGGTCAGGGTGGCCACGAAATCGGTCAGCAGGCCCTGGGTGGCTTCCAGGGTCTCGGTGGTGGTGATGGACATCTCCTCGGTGACGTCGAGGTTGCGGGCGACGTCGTGCATGAGGGTGCTGCTGCTCTCGGCCAGTTCGCACTGGCTGGCGACGTTCTCGGCCAGGGCGGTGGAGATGCCGGAGAGCTCGTGGCTGGAGGCCGCGGTCTCGTCGGCGTTCGCCACGGAATGGGCGACGGTGGTGTGGGCCTTCTGGATGAAGCGGTCGATCAGGCCGGCCATCACCGCCAGTTCATCGGTGCCGCCGCTGTTGATCCGCTGGGTGAGATCCCCCTCGCCCTCCGCCAGGTCATGCACCCGCCGGGTGATCCCGGCCAGGGAGGAGCTGATGCTCAGGCCGATGACCAGGCCCAGGCCGGCCCCGCAGATGATGAAGAAGGCCAGCAGGCCCAGGCTCACCGCCATGGCCTGGCGGTAGATCGCGCGGTTGTCGTCGAAGGCCTCCTGGGCGGCCTTCAGGTTGGCGGCCTTGACCCGCAGCCCCGCGGCCTCGGCGGCCTCGTAGAACGGCTTCAGGGCGGCCAGGTCCGGCAGCCGGTCCCGGGCGGCCTGTTCCGCGTAGGCGCCGAAGGCCTCGCTGAAAACCTTGATGCCCTCCTGCTCGCTGCGGGACAGCTCGCCCTGGCGCAGCCCGTCCAGGCTCTGCCGGACCGCCTGGACCCGGGTCCGGAACCCGGGCAGCCCCGCCTCCAGGGCGGCCGGGCCCCGGCCGGCCAGGGCCTGCAGGTCCATGTGCAGGCCGGTGAAGCTGCGGCGGATCTCCTGGGACTCGGACACCCGGGCCAGGGTGCCGAACTCGTGGGCGAATTCCCGGCCCATGGCGCCCAGGTAGTAGATCCCCACCAGGCCCAGGGTGACCAGGGCCAGACTGCAGCCGGAAATGATCAGCAGCAGTCGGGTCCTGATCTTCAAATGTTTGAGAATGTTCATGATGTTATCAACCCGTGTGGATGGGGATCCCCCGGGGCGCGGGATCCGGCATTGCCAATGCTATCCCGTTCCGGGCCCGCTCAGGTGGCGTCCTGGTCTTTCTCGCGGATCTCCACCCGGCGGATCTTGCCGCTGATGGTCTTGGGCAGGACCGTGACGAATTCGATGATGCGCGGATACTTGTAGGGGGCGGTGACCCGCTTGACGTGCTCCTGCAGCTCCAGCCTGAGGGCCTCGCCGGGCTCGTAGTTCGGGGCCGGGACCACGGTGGCCTTCACCACCGCGCCGCGCATCTCGTCGGCCACCCCGGTGACGGCGCACTCCAGCACCGCGGGATGCTCCAGCAGGGCGCTCTCCACCTCGAAGGGCCCGATCCGGTAGCCCGAACTCTTGATCAGGTCGTCGGTGCGGCCGACGAACCAGTAGTAGCCGGCCTCGTCCCGCCAGGCGGTGTCGCCGGTGTGGTAGACGCCGTCGTGCCAGACGCTGGCGGTGCGCTCGGGGTCGCGGTGGTAGCCGTCGAACAGGCCCACCGGGCGCCGCTCGCCGGTGCGGACGATGATCTCGCCCACCTCGCCCACCTCGCAGCCGCGGCCGTCCTCGTGGGTGATGTCGATGTCGTAGCCGGGCGAAGGCTTGCCCATGGAGCCGGGCCTGGGCTCCATCCCGGGATAGGTGCCCAGGGTCACCGTCATCTCGGTCTGGCCGTAGCCCTCCATCAGCTTGAGCCCGGTCATGCGCAGGAACTGGTTGTAGATCTCCGGGTTGAGCGGTTCCCCGGCCACGGCGCAGGCCTTCAGCCGGGAGAGGTCGTACGGGGCCAGGTCCTCCTTGATGAAGTAGCGGTAGATGGTGGGCGGGGCGCAGAAGCTGGTGACGCCGTGGTCGGCGATCACCTTGAGCAGCTCCCCGGGCACGAACTTGTCGTAGTCGTAGACGAACACCGCGCACTCGCACAGCCATTGGCCGTAGATCTTGCCCCAGGCCGACTTGGCCCAGCCGGTGTCGGCCACGGTCAGGTGCAGGCCGCCGGCCTGGACCCGCTGCCAGTGCCGGGCGGTGAGGATGTGGCCCAGCGGGTAGGTGAAGTTGTGGCGCACCATCTTGGGATAGCCGGTGGTTCCGGAGGTGAAGTAGAGCAGCATGATGTCGCCGTTGGCGGTGGCGGCGGCGCCGGTGGGCCGGGTGAAGGCCGCCGGGGCCGCATCGAGGGCGGCGCTGAAGTCCAGGAAGCCGTCCGCCCCGCCGCCGACCAGGGCGGTGACCGCCAGGGTGGCGGATTCGGCCCGGGCCTGGTCGATGGCCTGGACCACCTGGGGCTCGTTGACGGCGACGATCATCTTCACGCTGGCGGCGTTGTTGCGGTAGACGATGTCCTTGCGGGTGAGCAGGTGGGTCGCCGGGATGCCGACGGCGCCCAGCTTGTGCAGGGCCAGGATGCAGAACCAGTACTCGTAGCGGCGCTTCAGGATCAGCATGACCGGGTCGCCCTTGCCGATCCCGGCGGCGCGGAAGGCGTTGGCGGCCTTGTCGCTCCAGTGCTTGAGCTGGGCGAAGCTGAAGGTGGCCTGGCGGCCCTTGTCGTCGCACCAGACCAGGGCCGGCTGGTCCGGGCGGGTCCGGGCCAGCTCGTCCACCACGTCGTAGCCGAAGTTGAAGTCCTCCGGCACCTGGATGCGGAAGCGGGACTGGAAGTCCTCGAAGGAGGCGAAGGTTCCGGGGGCGTAACGGTCGGCGAGCATGGCGGGATCCGGTGGGGGAGGAGCGGTTGCGGAAATCCGGGCGGGCGCCGGGCCCGGGCCGGATCAGACGATGACGGCCAGGAAGCGGGCGGGTCGGCCGTCCAGGGCCGCCATGGCGTGGGGCGCGCTGGAGTCGAAGTAGAGGGAATCGCCCGCCTCCAGCACCAGCTCGTGGCCGGCGACGGAGACCATGAGGCGGCCCTCCAGGACGTGGGTGAACTCCTGGCCCGGGTGGCTGTTGGGGTGGAAGGGGGCGCCCGGCGCCACCGTCACCAGGAACGGCTCGGCCTTCTTGTGGATGAAGTTGGCCGCGAGCGAGGCGTACTGGTATTCGACCTTGCGCTCCACCGAGGGGCCCTGGCCCCGGCGGGTGAGGCAATAGGTGCGCAGGCGCGGCTCCTCGCCGGTGATGAGGGTGGCCAGCTCGACCTTGCAGCGCTGGGCGACCCGCATCAGGTTGCCGACCGAGATGTCCTCCAGGCCCGATTCCAGGGCCCGGTAGGCGGCCGGGTCCAGGCCCAGCTCGGCGGCCATGGCCTCCGCCTCGATTCCGGACAGCTCCCGCAGCTCCCGCACCCGGGCCGCCACCTGGCTGATCTGATCCTCCTGCATGCTCCACCTCCGTGACCGGCTTCCGCCCTGCCGCAGCGGCCGGGCCGGCTCCGCGGGCGGACCAGGTCCTGCCGTTCCATTCATCTGGTTGTTGCAACCACTTTAGCTCGGATGGCCGGCGGCGCCGGGAATTTTCCTGCCGCCGGGCCGGGGCCTGCCCCCTGGAGACCCCTGGCCCCGCTGAATTCGCCGGCCCCTGGCTGTTCGGGGTTAGAATGGGGGATCCATCGTCCAATCGGGAGGTCCCCATGAAAACGGATCACGTCATCGTCGGCGTCCATGTCACCGACCGGCTGCACAGCGCCGGCGACCTGCAGCGGGTGCTCACCGAGTTCGGCGGCAACATCAAGACCCGCCTGGGCCTGCACGAGACGGCCCAGGGCGGGCCGAACTCCATGGGGATCGTGCTGCTGGAGCTGGTGGGCGACGGCCCGGTGCTGGCCCGGATGAAGGCGCAGCTGGGCGCCATCCCGGGCATCGAGGTCAAGGAGATGGTCTTCACCCACTAGGCTGCTGATGCGCAGTGCCGGCCCCGTACCTGCGGCTTGGCGTTCTAAGCTAAAGGACTGTCTACGCCGAGTTCGCCGAGGAGCCGAGGACGCGGAGGGTGCTTCGCATCGCCTAGCGCCGACCCAACCCGCCCAGGCCCTGGGCGGGTTGGGTCGGCGCTTTGCCATGCGAAGCACCCTCCGCGTCCTCGGCCCCTCGGCGTGCTCAGCGTACGGGTTTTTTGCCAGAAGTGGACGAGACCTCGCGTCGGTACGAGGCACTCCATCTGGTATGGGTGGAGTGGGTCGAAAGGATTCCGTGGATCCGATCGGCCCACAGTCTAGATTCCCGGCCCCGGGCCCGGGCGGTCGCGGTGCTCCAGGTGCGGGGCCACCAGGACGATGGCCAGCGTGAGGGCGGTGGCCGCGGCGATCAGGGCGGCCGAGCCGCTGCCGGCCAGGACCCCCAGCGCCGCGGTGACCCAGAGCGCCGCGGCCGAGGTGAGTCCGTGGACCCGCCGTTCATTGGCCGGGTCGCGGAAGATCTCGCCGGCGCCCAGGAAGCCGATGCCGGTCGCCACCCCCTGGACCACCCGGGTGAACCCCTCGTGGCCCGCCGGCCCCAGCTGGATCGGGACGGCCACGAACAGCGCCGCGCCCAGGGCCACGAGGGCATGGGTGCCGATCCCGGCCGGCTTGCCGGCCCGGAACCGGTTCCAGCCGATGACGCCGCCGGCCAGGGCGGCCAGCGCCAGCCGGGCCATGATGGTCAGATCGTCCGGGTGCAGGGCTAGATCGAGCTGGCTACCCATGGTTTCGGCTCCTGGCGGCGGGACGGCGGTTGCGGACGGATCAGGGCTCCAGCCCCGGGACGGCGGCCAGTTCCCCGGGCGGCAGGGTCTCCAGGAGCCGGATGGCGCCGGCCACCGCGAGCTCGAAGGACTCCCGGGTGTTGCCGATCTCCACCCGGTCGCGGAAGAAGTTCGCGGCCCTGAATTCGGCGAAGGGCAGGTTGGGCTTGCGCCAGCGGCCGTCGCTCCGCAGCCGCCAGACCAGGGACCGGTAGGGATCGTCGGCCATGCCCCGGACGTCCATGGGCAGGTGCCGGTAGGCGCGGCGGATCCCGAACTGGTCCTGGGGCAGGACCCAGCCGGACGCTTCCATGGCCTCCCAGAACCCGGCCGGCCCGAGGGTGGAGAAGTCGGCCTGGAGCTCGATCGTGACCAGGCGGTGGCCCAGCTCGTGGTAGGCCCGGCACAGGTGGTGGTGGTCGATGATGTAGTGGCCGTGGCCGGACTTGACCACCGGCACCGGATGCGCGGCGGAATGCTGGTGGAACTCGTCCCGGGACAGGTGGGCGTAGTCCTCGATCTTGCGCTCCACCTCGAGCATCCCCAGGGCGATCTGGGCGGGTTTCAGGTCCAGGATGGAGAGCTTGAGGTCGGCCATGATCCAGATCCCGTCGCCCGGAAGGGGGCTCACGAGGGGATGATAGCAGGCCGGCTCAGCTCCGCGGCGCGGTCGAGCCCCGCTCCACCAGTTCGCCGCGCAGCACCACCTGGCGCATCGGCTTGTCCGGGGTGGCGATGCGCGCCAGCAGGAGTTCGATCGCCTCCCGGCCCATCTCGTAGGTGGGCTGCCCGATCACGGTCAGCCCGGGATCCACCAGGCGGGTCCAGGGCAGGTTGTCGAAGCCGGCCACCGCCAGGTCCCGGGGGATGACCGTGCCGCTCTCCCGCAGCGCCTCGGCGACGCCCAGGAGGATGAGGCCGCTGCTGGCGATCACCGCCTGGGGCGGCTGGGAGCGCTTCAGGATGGCCAGCGCCACCTCCCGCGCCTGGTCCGCCATGGGCTGCACCCCCTCCGCCTGGACCGGGAGCTGGTGCTGGGCCATGGCCGCCTTGTGGCCCTCCAGCCGCTGCCGGCCGGTGGCGCTGGCCGCGCCGTAGACGAACAGGATGCGCCGGTGGCCGTTGCCGATCAGGTGGTCGGTGAGGCGGTAGGCGGCGTCGAAGTTGTCCAGCAGCACCGCGTCCGCCTCGATCCCGCGTTCGTAGCGGTCCACCAGCACCAGCGGGAAGCTGTAGTCGGCCGGGGAGAACCGCGAGAGCAGCCGGAGCGAGGGCGAGAGGATGACCCCGCTGACGTTCTCGTCCCGCATCAGCTCGAGGCAGGAAGCCTCCTTGTCGGGATCCTCGCCGGTGTTGCTGAGGATGACCCGCATCTGGTGGCTGAAGGCGATGTCCTCCACCGCCCGGCTCACCTCGGTGAAGAAGGGGTTCCGGATATCGGAGACGATCAGGCCGATGGTGTCGTTGCGCCGGGAGCGCAGCCGGCGCGCCGCCAGGTCGGGACGGTAGCCCAGGGCCTTGACGGCCTGGAGCACCCGCTGCCGGGTGGCTTCACTGACGACGGCGAATCCCGAGAGCACTCGCGAAACCGAGGCTACCGAGACGCCCGCATGTTTGGCGACATCCTTGATCTGTACCAACGCAATGCTCCAGGCTGGGGGGTCGAAGACGAATCGATATAAAATTTATGCCTAATTTCTGATGATAACCGTTCGGGAGGCCCGGCGGTTCCATGCAGGTGCAGTGTCCCATAGTTGTTGATGAATGTAATCGTTTCCTTCCCGGATTCCGGATCTGGCCGGGAGCCCTGGCCGGCTGGGGCGGCCCCCGGCCTCCCGGCCCGCCCGGGGCCGGCCCCGCGCCAGGGCCCGGAAGCCTTCCGGGCGGCCCGGGGCAGGGGCGCGAAGGCATGGCTGGAGCCGATCCGGCGGGATCCGGTGGCAGCCGGCCTGACTGGCGAGGTCGGTCCGGACCGCAGCCGCGGCAGGCCTTTACGGCGCCCAGCCACCCGGCCCGGCACCGGCGTCCGGCCTGGGGCCCCGGGGCGGGCCACCGGTGGCACGGACTGGGGGTGGATTCCGGACTGGCAAGGGGATGTAGTCGTTTACAGGATTCTTCCACCCGAAATCGTTGTGGAATATGAGATTCATGGCAAAGAAAAATTGCCGTAAATTCCTTCTTGACACCCCAAAATGTAATCGATTACGCTTCTTGCCTACCTCTTAGACAACCTTTACATCCACTTCAACACCCACATCCTCATAAGGAGAGATGATCGATGAGAGAAAAGATCCAGCAACTCGGCGGCTTCCTGGCCGGCATGGTGATCCCCAATATCGGGGCGTTCATCGCCTGGGGCTTGATCACAGCCCTGTTCATCCCCACTGGCTGGGTGCCGAACGCGCACTTCGCCAAGCTGGTCGGCCCCATGATCATCAACCTGCTGCCCCTGCTCATCGGCTACACGGGCGGCAAGATGGTCCACGGCGTGCGCGGCGGCGTGGTCGGCGCGGCGGCGACCATGGGCGTCATCGTTGGTGCTGACATCCCGATGTTCCTGGGCGGCATGATCATGGGCCCCATCGGCGGCTACTGCATGAAGAAGGTCGACGAAGTCCTGGAAGACAAGATTCCGGTCGGCTTCGAAATGCTCATCAACAACTTCTCCGCAGGCATCCTCATCGTCATCCTCTGCCTGATCGCCAACGTCGCGATCGGTCCGGTGGTTGGTGGCGTCAGCACGGGCGCGGGAATCGTCGTGGATCACCTGGTCAAGGCTCGCCTGCTGCCCCTGGCGGCGATCATCATCGAGCCCGCCAAGATCCTGTTCCTGAACAACGCCCTCAACCATGGCGTGCTCTCTCCCTTGGGCGTAGCGGCATCCAAGGAGACGGGGCGCGCCATCCATTTCCTGCTTGAGACCAACCCCGGCCCCGGCCTGGGCCTCCTGGTGGCGTTCTTCGTCTCCGGCAAGGGCATGCTCAAGCTGTCCGCCCCCGGCTCGATGATCATCCACTTCCTCGGCGGCATCCACGAGATCTACTTCCCCTACGTGCTGGCCCACCCGATCATGCTCCTCTCGGTCATCTGCGGCGGTTTCGCGGCCGACATGTGGTTCGTCGTCACCGGCGCCGGCCTGGTCGCGACCCCTTCCCCCGGGTCCATCTTCGCCTACCTCGCCGTGATCCCTCCCGGCCAGCACTTCCAGGTGCTCGGCGGCGTCG